>Ga0255054_10000646_pt1 | contig 20527 bp, 15 predicted proteins | sample JV7_2_23_MG_FD_188634 | JGI IMG/M metagenome (GOLD analysis project Ga0255054, IMG submission 188634) | Seawater microbial communities from Jervis Inlet, British Columbia, Canada - JV7_2_23 | ecosystem: Environmental > Aquatic > Marine > Inlet | place: Canada: British Columbia | collected...
TTCACGTTCTTCTTCGGCCGCATGCGCGCCGCCCTTCCCCTGAAGCTCAAGGGCTCTACTAACGGCTTCCAGGAAGTGGCTTGTGCGGAGCGGCTTGGTCAGAAAGGCGATCACCCCCAGCTCTTCTGCACGATCGCGAGCTTCCACAGAAGGTTTGGAGGTCACGATAATGGCGCGTGAGTCTGGGCTCTCCTTCCTGGCTTTTTCGAGCAGTTCAAGGCCCGAGATCCCAGGCAGGTTCAGATCGGTGACCATTAAATCCACACCACCCCTGGAAAGCTCCAACAGGGCCTCCTCACCGGAAGGCGTGTCAACGATCGTGAAGCTTTGGCCCGAAAGCTGAAGGTTTGAGCGCAGGGTGTTGCTTACCTTGTGGTCGTTGTCAACAATGATGATTCGGGGAGCGGCCATGGCCGGATTCTAGCAAATTGCCCTTTCCAGGCAATCAGCCCACATCTCCCAGTGAATTCGTGGTTGGCCGGCAAGCTCACGATTGCTACAGATAGTCTTCAGCGTAGTGACAGGCTACCCAGTGTCCAGGTACCAGCTCGCGATATTCCGGCTCCTCCACATCACAGTGGCCGCTGCGGGCCACGGGACAGCGGGGGTGAAAGCGACAACCTGATGGGGGATTTAGCGGGCTGGGGACATCGCCCTTTAGGATGACCCTCTCCCGTCGCATTGCGGGGTTCGGGATCGGTATGGCGGACATCAATGCTTGGGTATAGGGATGCAGCGGAAGATCAAACAGATCGTCGCGATTCGATAACTCGACGATTTTTCCTAAATACATTACTGCTACGCGATCCGATATATGCTCAACCACGCTCAGGTTATGGGCGATGAACAAGTACGTAAGCTCCATCTGGTCCTGCAGGTCACGCAGTATGTTGAGCACTTGCGATTGGATCGATACGTCCAGTGCGGAAACGGGCTCGTCACAAACGATGAACTTGGGCTTCAGAATCAACGCCCTGGCGATCCCGATCCGCTGACGCTGGCCACCCGAGAATTCGTGAGGATAGCGTCGGGCATGATATGGCTCCAGCCCCACCATGTGCAGGGCTTGATGAACAGCCGCCGAGCGCTCCTTCGAGGTACCAATGCCATGCACCGCAAGCGCCTCTCCTACGCTTTGACCGATCGGCATGCGAGGATCAAGCGATGAATAGGGGTCTTGAAAGATGATCTGCATTTCGCGGCGAAGCGTCTTGAGCTCTTTGCCGTTCCGATCGAATACAGATTCCCCCTCAAATAGGACCTCGCCGGAAGTTGCCGGAATCAAGCGCAGAATTGTCCTGCCCACTGTGGTCTTTCCGCACCCAGATTCGCCTACCAGCCCCAGGGTCTCTCCCGTTTTGACGGAAAAGCTCACGCTGTCAACGGCCTGCACCCAAGCCTGGACTCGCTGAAGGAAACCCGCGCGAACAGGAAAGTACTTGACCAGGTCTTTGACATCTAAGAGGTCTTCACTGCCGTTCGGAATGGGCTCGGTCATCATCTAGTGATGATCTCCGTAGGAGGCCTCGACCGCGAGTGGAGCACGGTGGTTCTCTGCATCTTGATAAAGCCAGCACCGAGCGGTATGTCGAGAAGCAACCCTCTGCAAATCAGGTTCGTGCTCGGTACATATACTCAGCGCATACTCAACGCGAGACTTACAACGAGAGGCGAACTGACAGCCCGGAGGAAGATCGATAAGGTTCGGAACAGAACCGGGAATGACCTCCAACCTGTCCCGAACCATCCCTAAGACCGGGATGGAGGCGATGAGTCCCTGGGAGTACGGGTGTCGGGGGTCGTTGAAAAGGATCTCCGCATCCGCTTCCTCCACGATGCGCCCTGCATACATTACCGAAATCCGATCCGCCATCTCGGCCACCACACCCAGATCGTGAGTGATCAGGATCACGGAGGTGTCCATCCGCTCACGCATCTCCCGTAGCAAATCCAGGATCTGCGCCTGGATGGTAACGTCCAGCGCCGTCGTCGGTTCGTCCGCGAGCAGCAATTCGGGGACGTTGGCCAGGGCCATGGCAATCATCACGCGTTGCGCCTGCCCGCCAGAGAGCTCGTGGGGGTAGGCTTTGGCTTTGTTCTCGGCATCCGGGATGCCGACCGTTGTGAGCAAGTCGACGGCTCTTTCCCAGGCAGCACCCTTCTCCAGATACTCATGCACTTCCAGCACTTCTGCCACCTGGTCGCCGATGCTAAACACCGGGTTGAGGCTGCTGAGCGGCTGCTGGAAGATCATGGAGATCCGATTGCCTCTCACATGCACCATCTCAGACTCGGGCAGCTCAATCAAGTCTTGTCCATCGAAGGTGACCTCCCCATTCACGATCTCACCCGGCTCGCCGATGAGCTTCATGATGGAAAGCGAGGTCACGCTCTTGCCACACCCCGACTCGCCGACTAATCCCAGGACCTCACCGCGGTAAACACGCAGATCGACGCCGTCCACCGCTTTCACCACACCGTCTTCAGTAAAGAAGTAGGTCTTGAGGTCGTTAACTTCTAACAGAGGTTCCTTGCTGTTTTCGCTCACTCCCGAGGTATTCCGTCCTTTCCGTAGCCTACGGACACAAGTTGTACTCGCGCACGATTTCCTGCAGAGGCGCATTTGATTCTAAACGGAATGAACCCGGAAGAATCAGTTCACCTTTCAATCCAAACACCGGATTCGAGTTGGCGTGACGCCCCTCCAGCGGCACGATCAGTGTGTCAAAATTCTTGAAGAAACGGAAATAAGAATGGATGGTCTCATAGGGACTGAAACGGTATTCCAATACCTGCGACTCCTCGCCAAGGACGTAATCATTCCACGTGGCCTCCGACAAGCTCAGAGTTTGCCACTGGTTCAATCCCCACAGTTCGTCGTTCAATCCGTTTGACAACTGCTCGAAGGCATTCGACCCAGGAGGAACGGGGCGGAGCCGTCCCGCACAATGGACAGTGATGGAGGCGGGTTTCCCATTAAACGCTGGCCAAAACCACAACAAGTCTCCTGTGCTCACCGCGATCGAGAGGTATCCAAACCCCAGGATCGCTAAAATGAAGATGCTGAGCGACTTAAGGATTGATGGGGGATGACGCTTGCCGATGACCACGCGCTATATATCGCCGCGCCAGATCAGCAGTCGCGATCGCATACCAGTTCGCTTTTGCATCCCACTTGACCAATGACGCTCAGAGTTTCAGCCGTGGATCGACCGCGTCACGCAACCCATCGCCGACATAGTTGAAGGCCAGGGTGCAGAGGAAGATTGCCATCCCCGGGTAGAACACTTTCGCCGGCTGGGTCCACATGTCCTTCTGATACTCATTCAACATGTTGCCCCAGGTTGGGATGGGAAGCTGAATTCCAAAACCCAAGAAACTCAGCGCCGATTCGATGATGATCACTGTACCCAGCGCGAGTGTCGCATTTACGATGATCGGCGGCAGCGAGTTCGGCAACATGTGTCTCAGGATGATGCGGCGGTCCGACATCCCAAGCGCGCGTGAAGCTTCAGTGAAATCCTGCTTCCGCAGCGAAAGGACCGTTCCTCGCACGAGCCGCGAGGAACCCATCCAGCCAAAGACTATCAGGATGATGATAATGATCACGGCGCTACTCCACTCCCGCGGCAGCCCCGGGATCTCGATCCCCCGAAGAAGCGCAGACAGTGCCAAAAGCAGCGGGAGCAGCGGAAGCGTCAGAAAAAACTCGACAATGCGCTGGATGATTGAATCCGTCTTGCCCCCGTAGTAACCAGAGATGGCGCCGATCGTCGCACCAATAGGTTCGCTGACCAGCACCACGACAAAGGCGACGAAGAGCGAGATCCGGCCCGCATACAGCAGCCGGCTGAAGACGTCGCGCCCCAATTGATCCGTGCCCATGATGTGTGCGACTGACGGTGGCGCGTTAGGATTGCTGAGTTCCATGTCACTGATGGGATCATAAGGTGCAATGACCGGCGCCAAAGCGGCTGCCACAATAAATATGATCACCACAGCCAGCCCGGCAAGTGCCAGACGGTGTCGTTTGAATCGGCGCCAGATGATCTTAAGCTGGCCCTCTTCTTCGACCGTTTGCAGTGTTTCGGCAGTAAGCTCGGCAACAGCCATGGTTCTTCCCTCTCCAAATCAGATAGTTGACAGCATCAACTAAAACGAATTCGTGGGTCAACGATAGTGTAGATAATATCCCCCAGCAGAGTGGCCACGACCACCAGAATGGCGGTGATAAATAGCAAGATCATGACCACCGGCCAGTCGCTCTGCCCCAGCGCTTGAAAGTACAGCCGCCCCATCCCGGGGTATGCAAAGACCGTCTCAGTCAGAATCGCTCCACCGAAAAGGGCGGGTATTTGAAGCACCACGATTGTGATCACGGGGATCAAGGCGTTGCGGAGCGCATGTTTGGCGATAACCGCGCGCTCTCTCAAGCCCTTGGCGCGCGCCGTACGCACATAGTCCTGTCGTTTCACCTCGAGCATGGAGGATCGCATGAAGCGGCTCCACTGTGCCATGAAGAGCAGGGAAAGCACGATTACCGGAAGGATCAAGTGCACGCCACGGTCGGCAAGACCCTCCGGCGCGGCACCTATCAGGTCAAGCAGACTGCCGTCCGGCGGCGCTCGCATGCTGATCACGCCCCCCGCAGGGAAGAATGGCAGATTCCAGTTTTTAAAAGAATATGAGAAGAACAAGATAGCCATCAAGCCGAACCAGAAGACAGGCATCGATGATCCGAAAAACGTGAAGGTGGTGGCGGCGTAGTCCACACGCGAATATTGCTTCACCGCGGAGTAGATTCCAATGGGCAACGCCAACGCCAGCGAAACCACCGTCGTGAGCGCCATCAACCGCAGCGTGTTTCCAAGGCGGCTCTTCACGAGCTCCATCACAGGCTGGCCGGTGGCGATCCTCCAGGATGTTCCCAGGTCCAGCCGGAGCACCCCTCGGTTGTCGCCGTGGAAGCCGGCCCAATTGCCCAGCAACCCGTTGACCCCAGTGATCCCCTGCAGATTCAGCCACGTGCCATCTTCGGGGCGCAGTTGCGGGTCGTCGAATCCATAGGTCGTCTCCGGGCTTATATCTGCCTGGCGCAAATCACCTGGCGCGTGCTCGATCGTGATGCGCTTGCCATCGATCTCCATGACCGCGCCTCCGACTACGCCAATCGGCCTATTGCCCGACGGGGCGACGTCGATGTGCATGGCCTGCACCACGCCCTCTTCGTCTGGAGACCCATGCGCCCAGATCACATAGCCCGGTTCGATCAGCGCCAGTCCCGGATCCGACCAGAAACGCACGCGGCTGCCGTCCTCCATTTCGTAGCCCTTCAATTCGAGCGACATCCAATCCGCGCCCATCCAGTCGTCACCAACCAGCCACGCCACGTAGCGGAGCAAGATGGGTTTGTCGATTCCCAGATAGGCCTGTAAGCGCCTGATCTGTGCCTCACTGACTGCTTCTCTGCGATTGCCACCGGCGATCCTAAGACCAGACAGAGGGCCGCCCGGCGCCACGTTGAGCAGGATGTAGATCGCAAGCGTGGACAGCATCACGACCAGGATCATTTGTATTGAGCGACGCGCTAGATAGCCCGCCATGGAGGGCCTCCTTCCACCACAGAAGAAGATTCTATCTCTTGGGTTCTATGCATAGGATCAGAATCTGATTAGTCCTCGGAGTTTTGTCCATTGCAGGGGGTGGCTCCTCCTAGTTCGAGGAGCCACCCCCAGTCGTTGATCCGACTTCTAGTTTCGCCAGATTTCCAGGGCGTCTATCTACCCTAGCTTGGCGAATGGGCTTAGTCCTACTCCAGGTCGAAGTTCTCGATATTGAAGAACTCGCTGTTGTTGGTCGGATCCACGATGAAGCCCAGCACGTTGGGGGCCGCCACCGCCAGCTTCAGGCGGGGGAACAGCGGCACCACGGGCAGGTATTCGGAGAACAGAACCTGGGCTTGCTTGTGGAACGATTCGTACTCCGGCGTACCCGGTAGCGAGCTCAGGGCGCCCAGGCAAGCCACGTCATACTCGGCGTTGCTGAAGCCAGGGTCGTTCTGCCCACCCCAGGCCGTGTCGGGCGAGGGGATTTCGCTCGTGAGGTACAGGTCGCAGGGCGGCTCCGTACCGGTGAGCCAGGCGAAGGAACCCAGATCGAAGTGGCGTCCGAAGACCGGTCCGTCCGGCCCATCAGCGAAGTACTCGCCTGCCGGCAGGTGCTCGGTGATCAGGTCGATGCCGCACGCGGACAGCTGCTCCTTGGCGATCTGCATGTAGGTCACGCGCAGGTCGGCCGTGGTGCTCTGCCACTTAAAGGACATTAGCGTGCCGTTCGGAACTCCTGGGATACCACCCGAGGCTTCTCTCACGCCGTCCCCGTCGCTATCTACCCAGCCCACTTCCTCTAACAGGGCGTTGGCGGCGTCGACATCGTATGGGTACTGCACGACGTCGTCGCTGTAGAACGGGTGCGCCTCAGGGATGTAGTTGTGCAGCACACCCGACTTGCCGAAGAATACCGCGTCGGCCATCGCCTGACGGTCCAGGCACATGGCGATTGCCCGCCGCGTCCGCACATCTTCGAAGAAGTCGGGGCGGTCGTAGGTTTCGATCGGATCGATCCCGAAGTCGACGTGCTCCCACACTGTACCCTGCACGAAGTAGGGATTCAGCACTCCCGCGGCTTCCATCTCAATCAGCAGCTCAGTCTGATCCTCCGCATGAGAGGTCTGATCGACGATGTCACACTCGCCCGCCGCTAGCGCCGCGATGGCGGTGTTGGGGTGCTCGCCGATATCAAAGCGGAAGATGATCTTGTCCAGCTTGGGCAGACCTTCATCCGCCCGGTAGTAGTTCTCGTTCTTCAACAGTGTGATATGGCTGCCCGCTACCCACTCGTCGATCTTGAATGGGCCGTAGGACAGCGGCGTTCGGGTTGACTCCTCCGCCTCGATCAGTTCCAAGGCACTGAAGCTGCCCCATTCGTGCTCGGGCATCGGACCTGCAAAGTTGATGAAGTAGGTCGAGTCGATCCAGCCCGGAATTCCGGTCCAGACCGTTCCCGTCTCTCCATTCGCCTCATAGCTGAAAGTGCGGTCGATGCCGAACGTGCTCGCAGGCGTGTCCGGCTCTGCCTGGAGGTTGTAGGCGTAAACCGAATCCGCCGACGTGACGGGCACTCCGTCCTCCCAGGTCAGACCTGGCTTCATGGTGAAGTCGACGACCATCTGGTCCATCTCGACGTCGCCACCGGCGTAGTCCAGCTCGCAGTCGTCGCCGTTACAGCCGGCGGGTCGGATACGCACGCCTTCTTCGAGCGTCACCGGATTGCCCTCGTGATCGGCAACCGAATCGCCCGCGCTGGCCGTGACCGAATTGATCACTGCATCACCGTCCGCGAGGCTGGGGATCTTCTCCAGGAATGTGGCTTCATAGCCGTAAGTGTTCTGGTCGATGCCACCTTCGCCGCCAAGTCCTGCACCAGAGCCGTCGTAGATGGCCTCCTGGAAGTTGGCGGCCGCCAGCATGTCACCGCCGTAGACGTAGAGCGTGTCCGGCTCCTGGCCCTGGCAGACGACCATGACCTTCTCTTCCTCCGCAACCGGTTCCGGCGTGACGGTGACGACTACCATCTCGCCGCCCACTTCCACAACGACGGTCTGGATGATCGTCTCGGCCTCGGGGGTTGTGCAAGCGCCAAGGACGAGCGCCAGGCCGAGTAGGCCCAGGGCAACCGTCCATCGTTTGCTCTTAAACATTCGTTTCCTCCTCCTTGTTAAAGTTAGTTAAATTCTATTGCTTGATTCGTTTTCTACTGTGGCTTTTCTTAATTCATCTTAGCGTGGTGCCCAAGTACCGCGGCAGACCACACCAGCACCTCCTCTCTCCCGAAATGCTAAGGTGCTTGGGGCCTGTGAATTTGAACTGGGCAGTAGATCGGGGAATCCGAAATATGCGTAATAAAATTGGCGTTTTTTTTATGCTTCTCCTCTTCCCAAAATTCAACGGTAAGACGGCTCAATATACCATTCGCCTAATAGGCGGTCAAGAATTGAGTATTTCTGCTTACCCTCTCTGTAATTACGACTCTGGGCAGCATTTGGTTCAAGCGTGAGCAGTGTCTTTCCCGGTCCCACCAAGCAAGCTTGTGCGAATGTATTTTTCGCACGGATACGCCGCTGAACCTTTGATATGCTTGGGCCGTAATATCACTATGTGCGCCTCAAAATCGAAACTATAAAGGAAAGTGCTCACGTGCAAACAGACCAATTGACAAGCGTCAGAACCTTAGCCGAACGGATTATCCAGAACATCGAACGAACGATCGTCGGGAAGCGGACTGCCATTGAACTGGCGGTGATCGGGTTGCTTAGTCAGGGACATCTATTGATCGAAGACGTGCCCGGCGTGGGTAAGACCGTACTCGCCCGCAGCCTGGCAATATCTATCGGCGGTAGGTTCAGTCGAATTCAGTTCACGCCAGACATGCTTCCCAGTGACGTGATCGGGGTCTCCATCTTCAATCAAAGCAGCCATGAATTCGAGTACCGCCCTGGCCCGCTGGTCGCACAAGTCGTTCTTGCGGACGAAATCAACCGGGCTACTCCCAAGACGCAGTCGGCGCTATTGGAGGCCATGGAGGAGCGCCAGATCACCGTCGACGGAGTCTCTCGCCCATTACCCGAACCTTTCATGGTGTTCGCGACCCAGAATCCGATCGAATACGAGGGCACCTTTCCGCTTCCCGAAGCACAGCTCGACCGATTTATTTTGCGCATCCGCCTTGGCTACCCTGCCCCAGCCGATGAAGTTGATATGCTCAAACGGCAACAGTATCAGCATCCGTTGATTGATCTGGAAATGGCCGCTACCGTTGAAGAAGTTCGTGACGCTCAGCAATCAGTCAGAGGGATATACGTGTCGCCCGAGGTTGAGCAATACATCGTTGACCTCGTCAATGCGACACGACAGCACGCCGAAGTGGGTCTGGGAGCCAGCCCGCGTGGCAGCCTGGCGCTCTATCGAACTGGGCAGACGCGCGCAGTACTGCATGACCGCGATTTCGTATTGCCCGACGATATCAAAGCCATGGCTCCTGCTGCCCTCGCTCATCGGCTGATCCTGAGCCCAAGCGCACGGCTGCGAAACACCAGTCGTGTGCAGCTTCTGAAGCAAATCCTCAAAGAGATTCCCGCGGAGCCGGTCAGCTCACCGCGTAGCAAATCGGACTGAAAGTGTCAGGCGGCAGTTCATATGGAAACCTTGCTAGCACCTGTATTGAAATTCACTTTTCAAGTGCGGACATGTCAGAATTAATGCCTACCTTTCGATCCAAGCTGCGGTATCACGATCTGCCTCTGGTGCCCTCGATGTTCGTCTTTTTGCTCAACCGTAATACTCGGAACGCTGCGTAAGGGATGATGCAGTCCAATCAGATAAGGTTCCGCAAGCCTGGATTGCTCCTTCCCCTCCTCTCCTTATTCCTTTTTGTGTTGATGCTTTTCGACAGCTATTCGGGGTGGTGGGTGCTTTTCGTCGTTCTGGGAGGGACCTGGCTTGTCGGCTACTGGTGGGCTCGGTCATTGGCACGTGGACTGATGTTGAAGCGAGAGGTCCGGTTTGGCTGGGCCCAGGTCGGGGACACGCTCCGTGAGCGCTTCACTCTGAGCAATCGTAGCCGACTTCCGGCTCTCTGGCTGGAATTGCACGACCAATCTAACCTTCCCTCGTACCATGCCAGTCGGGGCCTAGCAGTTGGCGGTGAGCGTTCGATCCGTTGGCACATCGAGGCCGTGTGTACGCGCCGAGGGCTCTTCCACCTGGGGCCGGTCACGATCCGAACCGGTGATCCCTTGGGTCTCTTCAGTGTAATGAGGGAGTTTCCCACGACGATTCCGCTCCTGGTGCTTCCTCCTGTTGTTCCCCTCCCTCCCATCGAGATGGCTCCTAGCGGTCGTTCAGGAGATGAATGGACTAGCCCGCTCCAAACACGTCCCACTGTCACCGCTTCCCAGGTGCGCGAATACGTCCCGGGCGATCACCATCGTTTGATCCACTGGCCGACCTCGGCTCGACAAAACGATCTCTACGTCCGGTCATTGGACAGCGCACAAGCAGGCGACTGGACGATATTGCTGGACATGGACCATCGCGTCCATCTGGGCGAGGGAGAGAACTCAACAGAAGAACATCAGGTGGTCCTGGCGGCTTCGCTGGCAGATCAGGCTTTAAGATCTGGAAAAGCGGTGGGGCTTGCTGCTGCCGACGACGAGTTGACCTGGCTTCCGCCCCGAGGTGGGGACGCTCAGCGCTGGCAAATTCTCTACTCTCTAGCGCTGATCTCTCAGGGAGATTGGCCGCTTCCTCTGGTTCTCGAGCGAATACGACCTGTTCTCGGTAGGTCCCCCAGCCTCACGATCATCACACCTTCCGCAGACCCGAACTGGGTCGTATCGCTGATCCCCATTTTGGATTCAGGTGGCACGCTCACCGTGCTGATCCTTGATCCGGTATCGTTTGGTGGCCTGCAGAATGTAGAAAAGCTGCGGGATGCGCTGCATTCGCTAGGCATATCCAGCTATGTTGCTCCGAACACCCTGCTGGAAGAGGCGGTCGGCGGTCCGAAGCCAGGAGAAGTAGCGATCCTTGGAGCTGAAGCGCACCGAGAGCCTGAGCCACGAGAGCCCTGGAAGGCGGTGCTGTGATCGTCTCTGGTATACGCCTCATCTACCGAGATTTACAGCTGCGTAGAACCACCCTTGTGTTGGCTCTGATCGTCAGCAGCATCCTGACCTTGGGCATCTCCTCTCGGGTGAGCGGCTTGAATCCCACTCTTGCTCTGTCCGTGGCCATGCTCGGCACCCTGGCAGTTCCCATTCGAGGTTGGGTGGCGGCTGCTTCAGCTGCAGCTCTGGGAGGGATCTTCGCCCTGATGGCCATTGGTGGACTTGGCGCGGCAATGATTGATTTGGGCAGGCACGTTGCAGGGACATACACTTCGTTTCTTCCGGCGATACTCAACAACACGCCGATGAATTACCAGCCATTAATGCAGTCGCTGGAGCAGCTCAATTCAGCGGTCACTGTGCTGTTGACACGTTGGTCGCAGTGGAGCCTTGCATGGCTGCAAGGAATTCCACCGATCGATCCGGTGGCAGCTCTGCTTACATGGACATTGGCGATCTGGATTGTGCTCGTGTGGGCAGGATGGACCTTGCACCGCAGCGGTCTGACTTGGAAGGCCTTCTTTCCAGCCGGAATCATATTATCGAGCACGTTGGCGTTTTCCGGAGCTGCCCCGACTGCCCTGTATTGGTTCTTGTTAGCATTGGTCCCGCTAGCGGCCATGGCCACCCACGACATTCGGCAGGTACGATGGCGGAACAGTGCGGTGTCCTTCCGATCGTCCCTCAGAAACGGCGTGGCCCTTGCGAGCCTGGCGATCGCGGTTGCGCTAGTATTCGGTGCCCTCGTCACCCAGCCCGTCTCCGTTCAAAAACTCCTCAGTTTCGCACAGGATTTCTCGGACTCTCTTGCCAGCAGAAAGGTGCAGGTCACTGACTACCTCGGCATGGAACAGACCTCTGCTCAGGAAGTGGTTAATGCAGCAAACCTTGAGCAGTTACGCAGCCCAGGTCTGCCTCGGGAACATCTAATCGGATCCGGACCCGAACTCTCGCGGCAAACGGTGATGGTCATTCAGACGAGCGATCAAGATCCTGAGAGAGTGCTGCTAGCACCCGAGGAAACCGCTCAGCGGTACTACTGGCGGAGCAACACCTACGATCGCTACACCGGAAAGGGGTGGAGGACCGGAGCGACGGAAGCAACCGACTATCAGCCGGGAGAGTTGTTAACCGAGGACGAAAGACCCGGACATCGGCTGCTCACTCAAGAAATCGTAGCCGTCGAACCGCTATTGGGGCGGATTTTCGCAGCAGGGGACGTGCTTACCGTTGACGAGGCATTCACGGTGGAGTGGCGCACCTCGGAGGACCTTTTCGGTGCCAGGTTCGAGACACAGACCGATCGCTTTAGGGTCGCCTCCCACGTACCGCAGCCCACCGAAGAGCAATTGCGCAGCGCTAAAACGAATTACCCTGGCTGGATTCTCAGTCGCTACATGACGGTCCCGAGCACGCTGTCGGACCGTGTCTTAGACCTAGCACGGGAGCTGACCGCCACAGCTCCAACGCCCTATGATCGAGCGCTCGCGATCGAAGCGTATTTGCGCCAGATCCCCTATTCGCTGGATGTCCCTGCTCCTCCGATTGACCGGGAGCTGACTGACTATTTCCTTTTCGATCTACAGCAAGGCTATTGCGACTATTACGCTACTTCGATGGCTATGCTGGCTCGCGCATCGGGGTTACCCGCGCGCTTAGCGGTAGGCTACCTCAGCGGAAGCTTCGAACCCACCCAGGGAGCCTATATCGTCACTGAGGCAGACGCTCATTCCTGGGTGGAGATCTATTTCCCCGACTACGGATGGATCGAATTCGAGCCAACCGGTGGGAGGCCAGCGATCGCCAGGGCAGGGGGTTCTGAATCAGCTGTGTCACCGGACATCGATGCGTTCCTCGATTCAATCGACTTCAACCCCTCCAGCCCCATCTCGCCCCCTACTGAGCTGGGAGAAAGCGTACTTCCACTCCTGTGGCTCGCCTTCATCGGTATCGCCGCACTGATCGGGCTGCTCGTATTGCTGATGAGGTGGCGCGTGCGCAAGCTGGAATTGCACGCCCTCTCGATTGAAATCCACGGTGGGCTGCGCAATCAGGCTATTTACCTGGGAGTCCCGGTGCAGCCGGGAACGACTGCTTCTGAGCTTTCAGAGGCGCTGTCCGACCGGCTGAGTCGGCCAAGTTCGTGGCCACGGGGATTGCAGGGCCTTCGGCCATCTGTATCAAAGATCCAGTTCCTACTAAGTACTTATACAGATCTAATCCACCGCCACCCCGATCGTCCCATCCGCTTGAAGAAAGCGGATCTGCTAAGGGTTTGGAGAAAGCTTCGGTGGCAATTACTCGTTCAGCGGATTCGAGACCGCATCTCCAGCGCCTCTAATTAGCGTTGTCCAAATTCTCAAGGACGATAAGCTTACCCTCATCGGTGCTCACATAAAGCTTTCCTTCAGCGAGCGCTCCGCCAACAGGAGTTACACCAGCGCCTAAGTTAACTTCCCAGAGCGGTTCGTCCGATGCCGATGAATAGGCAAAGCATAGCGCTTCAGAGGATGCTGCCAAGCCACACACGAATAACCGTGAAGCTGAGTCAGCGCCAATCACAACACTTGGCCGGCTTAACGGCAGCCTAGAATCGGCCAGGATCCGTCCCTGCATATCTCCCCAGACCAACCGTACGCTAGGGCGCGAAGCGCCCAGGTAGGTCCGCCCGTAATAGAGCCAGGCCTCGCCGTCGGCTGTGATTCCCGCTTCTGTTGGCAGGGAGGCGCTGATATCGCTCACATTCCACGCAACTCTATCGAGGAGCACTGGTCCGGCTTCAGATTGCTGCCATTCAACGGCAGACAAGCCTCCGCCCTCGCCTGAAAGCATATAGTGCGTACCTGCTGCGGAGATCAGATGGGTATACCGCAGGCCTGGGACGAGCTCCAATTCCAATTGCTCACCGGTTTTCGCATCAAATGCAAGGTCAACCCAGACCAGCGTCTTGCCATCCAAGCTTTGCTGCACGGAAGTAGTTCTGAGTTCATAGGGAAAACCCCTTACCGTCCACAGTGGATCACCGAAAGAGCTAAGCGCCTGAATACTGCCTCCGATTGGGTAGTAGATATCGCCCGAAATACCGATGGTCGGCCCCGCCACCGGTGTGGTGGATTCCAACGGTTCGAATTGCCATCGCAGGTCGCCAGAGCTAGTGAAAGATGCTATCCCGCCCTGTCGATCGACTGCGTAAATGTTGCCCTCTGCGTCCAGCGCGGGCGAGCCGATCCCAGCGTCGCGTAACTTCGCTTCCCAGAGTAATCTACCTTCCGGAGCCAGCGCGTAAAGGCTGCCCGCTTCCGAGACGATGTACACCGTCCCGTCCGCCGCAACAGCTGGCCCGCCAACCAATCCCTCAGTACCAACAAGGAATGGGCGCGCCACTGGCATCGAGGGACCTCTAACTGGAACCCATCGGGTGCCATATGGATTAGCTCGATCACCTGACCACTGGTGGCCCCCGGGATTCGACATCGGATTTCCACCTGCTCCTTCTCCGACATCACCAGTCCTCCAAATCAAGCCGCCCGCGAACAAGATCAATAAAAAGGATAGCCCTGCGTAAACTGTGAGCCTTGCCTTTCTTCCGCCGCGCCTGAAGCGATCGCTGGTCCAAGCAGCAACTGCGCCCCACATGGTGCTCCACCAGGTTGTTCGAGCGAACTGAAGCGATGAAGATCGTCTGAGGCCTTCTCCCATCAAGTTGAAGCCTAGAATGGCGATAAAGATCACGCCTCCAACCGCTAGCATCCCCCATGGATCAAAGAAAATTCCGATGGGCGAATCGGTCGTAACTGAACTAGCAAGCATTTGACCAAGTTCGGGCGAGCCGCTTATCCTAGCTGCAACATAATCCTCAAATTCAATCCATACATCTCCGCCGAGGTAATAGCCCAGAAAACCCAGGCCAGCTACTGCCATCAGCGTGCTGCTGATCTCCGAAGTTAGGAACATCCAGGTGCGCGGCAAGACCTGTCGGAGAACATGTCTCATGACAATCAGCCCTTCCGCAGCCCCTAAGGCATGAGCGGCTTCAATGTAGTCTTCTCCTCTGATTTCTCGGACTTGTTCGTGCACATGCCGAGCCGTAGCCGCCCAACCTGTGATTCCCAGGCCAAGAATGAACGCCCAGATCCCCGACTCAACCCCTACAGCGGCGATTACGAACAGCGCCACGATAATGACCGGCACAGCTAGAGCGAGGGAGGTCATCGATTCCAGCGTTCGCCCGAGGAGCCTTCGGCTCCAGCCCGATCCCATACCCACAAAGATACCTATAAGCATGCGAAGTCCGGCGACAACGACGACCATGGTCAGCGTTGGCCGCACAGCCCATAGTAGTCGGCTGAAAAGGTCACGCCCAAATTGATCGGAGCCCAGAGGAAAGCCGCTCACTCTGAAAGCAGGAAACGGTGGAGTCTGCCACTCACCATCCACCTTGAGAACTCTGTTCACCTGGAGCGGATCTTGCGGTGCAAGGGAGGGTCCGAAAATCACAATGATCAGCATAAGCAGAACAATGAAAGTTCCAAGAAAGAGGGGCCAGTTATTCCTGCGCTTGGTGCTCAGCAACGATGAACTCCATCTTGTCGTCTATCGCATGGATCTAATCAAGCGGCGGTGATCTCTCCCTGTTCGTCACTTCTCAGCCGTGGATCTACGGTTCGCACGAATCCCGAGGCGAACAGGTCGATAGTCAGAAACAGAGCCGCAACGATGGCAATTAGCGTAGCCACCAGTGGCGGATCTAGGAATAGGACCGAACCAATTCTGGAACTGACCGGCGAGGGAATCAGGGTATTTGCGAGCAAAGCACCTAGCCCGGGCCAGTCAAATAGCCATTCCACAAGGATGAGCTCTCCAACGAGCAATCGCGTAGAAAGCGCAACAGTGATTGCGATTGGTGCAAGTACGTTTCGCAGTGCGTGCCGGCGTCTGATGACGCTCCACGGATTGCCCTGGCTCCGGACGGTTGTTACGTACTGCTTGTCAAATTCGAAGACGAGCAAACCAGATATGACGGCTGCTAAGAACAAGGTGGGGCGAATCAGCAAGGTCACAATAGGTAGGATTAGATGCGTGTCCCATCCAAAGCCCCTCGTAGGCAAAATAAATCCCGAGCCTGGATTCCTTAATGCCACTGCGACTATTCCTACGATCAGTAATGTTCCGACGTAGAAAGTGGGCATCGCTAGTCCAACCGTGGATGAAAATGGCACCCATTTCGAGACGCGGGAGGGATTGGCGCGGGCGCCCATGAATCCAAGAATGCCTCCGATGATGATGCTGAGAACAATTACGATACCTAATAGACCGGCGCTCGCCGTCGCGGCTTTAAGAAGGGCATTCAGCACGGTTTGGTCGCCTCCGGCCATCAAGCCCAGATCTAGTGAAAAAAGCCCCCCGAGATATCGGATAAAGGCCTCCGGCAACTCACCAGACGGCAGCACTTCTGCGCTTAGGTACGGCGTTCTTGACGCTCGGATCGGTCGTACCAGGTACGCATAGGAGAACCCGAGGAAGCTGATCAGCAGCAGGATCGGCGGAATAATCAGCAGGCGCCGAGTGATGAATCGAGTCACAAGACGTTTACCGTGCGGCTATGATAGCCGGTTGCTCCATCTGGCTGAGTGGGGGAGCTCTCCGCAGTTTGCAGCTCGCCTGTACCGTCCACTGTACGAACCGTCAACTCATGTTGTCCTTGTGTTGCCAGAAGTGTCAATTGCCACAACACCCATGAGAGGGGTGAGAGCGGGGGCTTCAATTCCGCCGGCAGCCATTCGCCATCATCGACCTGTACTTCCACCGCCTGGATACCGCGCGCACCCGAAAACGCGATACCGCCACATTCGACGGTACCAGCACTTCGGGAAGTGGCGGTGTCGATGACCGCCGTTGTCTGAACCCAAGCCTGCTCGCTCCATCCACGCTGCGGCCAGTAGCCTTGATAATCTTCGTTAACGGCCTCGATACGAACGATCCACTTCGGATTTTTTTGACCAAATCGGTCGGGGGTGAACAGACGCAACGGCGCGCCGTGTGCTGAAGAGAGCATCTGTTCCCCCATGGCGTAGCACAACAGAGTGCGTGTGTCCAGCGCTGATTGGATGGGGAGGGATTCAGTGTAACCATCGGCGCACGTAAACTTCACATCCACCGCCTCAGGGCTCAGACCCGCCTCAGCCAACACTTCGCGCAGCGGGACTCCCGTAAACTTGGTCGTGCCGATGAGGTCTCCGCCAACTCGATTGGAAATACATTCCAGCGTGGCATACTGGCTCACCTGCGGCAATTCCTTTAGTTGATCCAATGTCAAGATCAATGGGCGATCTACCAAGCCGTCAACGACAAGCAAATAGCCCTCTGTCCGAATATCCATCTCGGTGTCGCCTTGGGCACGAAGGACTTCAGCAAGTCCCCCGGCAGATTCCGCGCTTACTTGCCCTTGAGAAGGTGGAAGTACGTTAATATCCACCCGGTAAAAGTCCTGAATCGGAGTGACCTCTTCTCGGATCCCTTCCGCTGGCAAGATTCCTGAAGGCGTAGGTTCAATCGATTGCTGGATCCTCTCTAAGAAGGGTTCAGCTACCGGTTCAAGGCCCTTTTGTCGTCTCCATAGCCATCTTCCCAGACCGACCGCCAGACCTGTGATGAGAAGCGAGATGAGGCCGAGGTCCCGAATGAACCGTCTGCGCGGCTGAGTCTCAGGCATTTCAGAGAGCAGCAGCAGCCGAGTGCCCGACCAGCTCGTGGCGAAACCCCAGCCCAAGCTAACTGCGCCGAGCCATGCGATTCCAGCCGCCGCGTCAAGCTCGCCCCACCCTGCAAAGTCTGCTAAATACACGGCTGCCGCCCATAGCAACACGCCTGCTATGCCACCAGACCATATCCAGCTCGCTTGAGTGCGGCGGCCCGCCAGCGCTTGGATCCCGCCGAGAACGGCCAGTGCCAGGAAAGCGAGTACCAAAGCCAGACTCGCTTCAAACGTTTTTCCGGTCGCCGATGTCGATCCAAGGCTCAGAGCCTGCAAGCCTCCAACCATGGTCTCCAACGCCCATGTAACAATCTGGCCGGGCATCAAGCGAACCAGCCAGTCAAAGAGTCCAAATGGCGTAAAGGGAAGTCCGACCCACGACAGGCCCACGTAGGAGACCGCGATCCAGGGGAGGGAAAAGATCGCCGCCGAGAGTGCCCCGAAGATAAAGCTTCTCATCGGTACACTTCAGACAGTATCTGAGCTGCTGCTATGCAGCGATCGTGGGTTCAAACTTAAATAAGGGGAAAGGATGACAAAGTCAATTCACGACACCCAGCGGAGCGAGAGAAGGTTGAGCTCTAGCGTGGGTTCTACTAATCGCGCCAGGACCAATGATCTCTGGTAATCGACTTTCGTGCGAAGATCGGATAGCCTGGCCTGAGTAAGAGCATTGACATTCGGCCTGAGTAGCTCTCTGGCTCTCAGCAATAGTCGTGAGCGGAGGCTACGTGGCAAATCTTGACGTGAGCCCCAACTTCGAAGTTCGATTTGGAGCCATCGATCGAAGGTTCCGCCTGCGGGACTTTCGTTATCGGATGCCATAGGCTATATCCAAGCGCAGTTGCTCTTCGCCTTGTAAAATCTTGCGTAGTTTGCGACGCGAATAGTAGAGACGCGATTTCACCGTTCCCTCTGGACAATCCAACAGCTCAGCGATTTCATGGACTGGAATCTCGTTCAAGTAGAAGAGCACAACCACAACCCTCTGCTCCCAGGGAAGTTCTTTCATCGCAGCAGTGACCGCCTCCTGTGACTCCCGTTCCAAGGCCTCATTTTCTGGCGATAGCCTTGGCGAGATCAGCACATTTACGACCTGATCCACCGATATTAGCGACCAGGTTCTGCGACGGTGAAAGGAGTAGCACAAGTTGATCGTTACTCTGTAGAGCCAAGGCCGCAGCGGCCGTGATGGATCCACGATCACTATGGATTTGAGCAATTGAAGAAAAACATCCTGCACAATATCCTGTGCCGCACACCTGTCCTGCGTTATGGCAAGAGCCGTACGCAGCACAACTGTCCCATGGCGGTCGTATAGGACCCCCAGAGCTTCCAGGTCTCCAACTCTCAGATGATGGATGAGCTGTCCGTCTTCCAGTTCGACCAATGCAAGGTCGGGAGAAGCCCGTTTCATCATCTCATCTCTACTCATTGAAGCGAATTCTACTCCACTCATGTTTGAGTGTCCTCTAAAAGAGGCGCCCGTCCTCATTTACGCTGTACAGTTTACATGAGATCAAACGGAAGTAACGTCCCCGTACATAGCTGAATGCAGTGTAAATCAGGGACAGGTAATGATTTCTTCCAGATTCCAAAGCCCGCTGTATTCCGTAGGATCCACTTGAATCCCGCATATTTCCGCTCGATGAGCAATTAGCCTCGGTCGCATATAGAGCGGAATCGACGGCAGGGCTTCGGAAAGAATTTGTTGTGTTACGTGAGCAGCCTGCGTGTATTCGGGGGACTCGGGGAGGGAATGAAGCAGCACACCGCATGCCGCATCGTACTCCGCACTTGAGAATCCAGCCGCGTTCACTCCCAATGGCGAGGCGGCAGAAGGCAGCTCAGCGCTGTGGAACATTTCACACAGTGGGCTGACCCATGATGGCCAGGCCCATCCGATGGTCTCGAAATTGCGGCCAAATGCAGGTCCATCAGGCCATGGTTCAAACAACTCAATCTGGGACACGAATTCCGTCTCGAGCGCAATCCCGCACTGGCGGAGGTCGTTTTGAATCCACTCTGCCACAGCCTGATGCAGGCCATCGGGCGTGGTCAGGTACTGCAGGCTAAGTTCAGTATCTTCTCTAACGCCGGTAACTCCCTTGGCGACCCGTGGCGTTTGGAGGTCCGCATCGTGATCGGTCCAACCCAGCTCATCAAGAAGCTCGCCAGCCTTCTCTGGATCGTAGTCGGTCACCGAATCCTCGTCCGCATACAAAGGATGGGAGGAGGGCAAATAGGTTTCTGGAACATCTGTGAGCCCGAGCAGTAGTTCCTGCGCCATGCCGTTTCGATCGATGCATGAAGCCATGGCCGTGCGGAATTGGATATCGCTTTGAGGGCCATTTGAGGATAGCGGCGCAAGGCTGAAGTCGAGCCTCTCCATTTCAGCTCCCGCAGTGCTGGCCAGGCTGATCGCTCCGGAGTTTGAAAGCCGTTGCAGTTCTGATAGAGCCTCAGTATCCAATACTTGGACGTCCAAAGAATCTGCGATGGCGCTCTCATCCAGAATATCGCATTCGCTTGTCAACAGCTGCTCGATACTGGCAGGTGGACTTCCATCCAGGAATCTAAACAGCAAGGTCTCGAACGCTGGCAGCCCTTCTCCAGATCGGAAATAGGCCGGATTTCGCGACATTCGAATATCGTTTCCCGGACGCCACTCCTCGATGACATAGGGTCCCCAACCCAGGGGCGAGCGATTCGTCTCATTGGCAGCCAGCAGCTCCTCGGCCGACAGCTCTCCTAGCTGGTGTTCTGGCAGGGGTGACCAGAAGTTGGAGAAATACTCGGAATCAACGTATCCGGGTATCCCGGTCCATCCAACCGTATTCGTACTGAGCGCCTCGTAGGATGCGGTTCGATCGGCCTGGGTTTTGAGCGTCGGGGTATCGACGTGTTGGTCAATCCCAAATGAGAACACCGAATCTGCAGCCGTGACGGGTGCCCCATCCGACCAGTTCACATTCGATCGAATATGGAATTCTGCGACGATTTGATCCATCGCTACCTCGCCGCCAGAAAAAGTGCGCAAGCAGTCT
>Ga0255054_10000647_pt1 | contig 20524 bp, 17 predicted proteins | sample JV7_2_23_MG_FD_188634 | JGI IMG/M metagenome (GOLD analysis project Ga0255054, IMG submission 188634) | Seawater microbial communities from Jervis Inlet, British Columbia, Canada - JV7_2_23 | ecosystem: Environmental > Aquatic > Marine > Inlet | place: Canada: British Columbia | collected...
TCCATCCGCGCTGGCTGCGTTGCGCTCCCTGCGCCGTAGCTACGGCTATGGCTCAGTCGCGCGCCTTGCCAGCGCGGCGTCTCGACGCCCGGGCCGGCGCACTCCATCTTGGGTCAGGCTCCTAGGGAAGCTCCAGGCTGAAGCGCACGGGCACCTCGAGGCGGCCGTAGACCCAGGGCAGGGTGCCGGCGCGGATCACGCTCTTCTCCGCGGCGCGATCCAGGCTGGTGTAGCCGGAGGAGCCCACCAGCTGGATCTCCTGCGCCAGTCCGCTGGAGCGGTCGATGTGGAAGCCGACCTTGGCCACGCCCTCCAGTCCGCGGGAGCGGGCCTGGCGCGGATAGACCACGGCTGCCTGGATGCGCCGGCGGATCTCCGCCAGACGCTCCTCGACGGCCGGCCCGACCGGAACGGCATCCTCGCCGACCGCGATCACCTCGTCGGCCGGGGCCGGACCCGCCAGGGCCAGCAGCAGCAGCGCAGCCGCGGCTCGCCTGGCTCGCCTCAATGGCGCACCTCCACCAGGAACCGCACCTCGTAGTTCCGCTCCGGCGACGGGAAAAACCGCTTCTGGCCCATGGGCAGGAAGGTTACCGGGTCGAACAGGGTGCGGATACCGCCCACCTCCTCGTACTGCTTGTCCAGCATGTTGTAGACGTTGAACTCGACGCCCAGGCGCACGTGCTCGCCGATCTGGGGGCGCCAGGCGACGTGCCCGTCCACCACCTGGAAGGCGTCCATCTGGTCGAAGGCGTTGGCGGAGTCGTTGATGAAGAGGCGGCTGCCGACGATGTTGGCGTTGACGCCGGCCTCCGTGTTGCACGGTCCGAAGACCCGCGCGCCGGCGGTGCCGCGGTGCTTGGGTACCAGCGGGACGCGGTTGTCCTCGAGCATGGTCAGACGGTCGCGGGTGATCTCCACGTCGTCGTAGGTGTAGCTCCCGTAGAACTCCAGCCACTCCACCGGGCGCAGCGTCGTCGAGAACTCGACGCCGCGGTGCCGCACCCGGTCCATGTTCACCTCCAGGCCGAATGGTGGGCTCAGTTCGGTGTTGAACAGCATCTCGTTTCGCACCGTCATGTAGTAGACAGCCACGTTGGCGTCCGCATACTTGCTGCGGAGTTTCGCGCCCACCTCGTATGTGGTGGACTTCTCGGGCTCCAGCTCCGGCGCGAAGCCGAAGAACCCGAAGGCCTCGGCCAAGTTGGGGAAGCGGAAGCCCCGCGCCCACGACCCGTAGACCGACAGCAGCTCCAGGGGGCGCCAGGTCAGGGCGGCTCGCGGGCTCCACGCGCTCTCGTGGACGTTGAAGTCGTTCCCCGTGACTCGGTTGGTCGCGGAGCGGCTGTTGCGGTCGTAGCGCACGCCGCCGGACAGGATCAGGTTCTCCAGGAGGTTCAGGTCATCCTGGAGGAAGAAGCCGTAAAGAGTCCTGTCTGCTCGGGTTTTCGTGATGGTGTCGAAGTCGAAGGGGCTCCGGTCGTCGAACACGCTGTCGAACGACGCCTTGTCGTGGCTCCAGTCACCGCCCAGCACAAGCTGATTGGCGTGGCCGAAGATCGGCCGGCGGACTTCGAGCTGGCTGTTGACGCCCACCACCTGGGTCTCGTTGTCGTCGTCCAGGACAAAGGTCGGGTTGCTCAGCGTTCCCTTGCTGCGCCGTTGGCGGTACCAGGCGGTGGTCTTGAAGGTCACTTCCTCGGCCAGGAAGACCTGGAGCGTACCGTCCACGTTGTAGGTGCGGACGCGGTTGAAGTTGTCGTCCGGCCCCGGCTCCGCCGCGCGGCGGCCCAGGAAGTCCATCTGCATCGCGGATAGCGTGCCTGGGCGCTCGCGCTTGTCGCTCCAGTAGCCGGCCTTGACGTCCAGGCGCGCCAGCTCCGCGATGTCGAAGCCCAGCTTGAAGACGCCGCCGTGCTTGCGGTAGTCGCTGCGCTCGCGGTAGCCGTCGCTGTGCTGGCCGTCCAGGAAGAGCGAGGCCGTCACGGGCCCGGCGCTGCCGCCGGCGAAGATCGTGCCCTGGTACGTGTCGTAGGACGCCAGCCGGCCGCGGGACTCGAAGCGCAGCGGGCCCTCGCCGCTGCGGGTCACGATGTTGATCACGCCGGCCTCGGCCGCGTCGCCCCAGGCAGCGTTCACCGGCCCTCGCGCCACCTCGATGCGCTCGACGTTGTCGATGGAGACCAGCGCCCAGTCGGTGGTCATGCTGTCGGGCTCGTTGGCGCGCCGGCCGTCCACCAGCACCAGGGTGCCGGAGCCGTTGCCGCTGCCGTTGTTGAAGCCGCGCAGCTCGAGTCGGTAGCCCTCGGGGTTGGTGGAGTCCTGGGTGACGAAGACGCCTGCCTCGCGGCGCAACAGATCCGGCACGTCGCGCGCGCCGCTCTTCTCGATGGCCTCGCGGTCGAGCACCGTGATGTTGCCGGGCGTATCCAGGTTGTTGCGCTCGCCGCGGGTGGTGGTGGCGATCACCTCGCCCACCTGGCGCACCACCGGCGGCGGGTCGGTGGGCGCCGGGGAGGTCGTCGCATCGGGGTCTGTGACGGAGTCGGGGTCGGGCGGGTCCGGAGGCGCCGCGAGAGCGGCCGGCGAGAACAGGACGAACAGAGCGAACAAAACGAAGAAACCGAGACGGGTCATGAAGACCTCCACTCCTTCCGCGAAGAGCGAGAGTCGTTGCGCCGCCCGGGCAGGTTTCCTGGCTTATGGGCTTTGCCTCTCCGCGCCTTCCCAGGGAGTTCCTTCTCCCCCAGTGGCGTTTGCGGAGGGGCTACCCAATCACAGTGGCGGGACCGCGGCCGGATTTCACGGCCTTCCCTTTTCACCCTGATGGGCACCCGGGCGTCTGGTTGTGTGGGATCTCTACCGGCTGCACCCGCCGGCGTCAAATCGGGGGATCAGGACGGGCAGTTGGGGCGCTGGGCGCGCCGGCACATGTTGCTGGAGAACTTGACGGCCCACGCATCGATCGCGGCGCGCACGTCCGCCCAGTCGTCCATGCCCTTGAACGACTTGCCGCCCACCCGGCGGTCCATGGCGGCGGCCAGGAGATCGCCGCTCCAGGCATCGGTCAGGCGTCCCTCCAGCACCGCCTCGCCCACGAATGCGGGCTTGCCGGTGAAGAGGCCCTTGGCCTCAGCCACGAGGCGCATCTGCGGAATGTACGTGGACACGGTGTCCATGGTGACGTTGCGGTCGCCGAGCCGGGTGATGGCCGCGGTGAAGCGCATCGCGCCTTCCGTGGGGTGCTGCACGACGCTGAAGTACCTGGACACTTCCTTGTGCGCCGTGGCGTGGAAGTAGTTTGCCAGGACCTGGCGCTGCTCCGCGCTCAGGCCGGCCTTCGCGTCTGCGCCGCGCCAGAAGGTGACCGGGTCGATGATGACCTTGTCGTAGCGCGTGAAGTCCGCCTTGGGACTGATCCAACGAAGGTTCGCTTCGCCGGCCTGGCCCTTCTCGAGCTTGCTGTAGTCGTCCAGGAACCCCTTGCCCTCGCCCGGGTCGGCCCGGCGCGTGGCGCCGCACCCCAGGGCAAGCGTGAGGATCAGGATGGCGCCGGCAACACGAAGCATGCTGTTCTCCTTCATTCGGTAAGACAGGTGTCGCGCCCGGACGGGGGTGTGGGTTAGCTCACGATCGTTCGCAGCGCGGAGGCCAGGCGCTCGACGCTCTCGACTCGGGCGTTGTGACCCATCAGGCCCACGCGCCAGACGCGGCCCGCCAGCTTGCCGAGCCCGCCGCCGACCTCGATGCCGTGGTCGTCCAGCAGGCTGCGGCGCACGTCGGCCTCGCCACGCGCCAGGATCGACTCGGGCAGCCGCAAGGTGGTGAGCGGCGGAAGCCGGTACGCCTCGTCCACCAGGGGCTCGAAGCCCAGCCCGCCCAGGGTTTCGATCAGCGCTGCGGCCGCCTCGCGGTGGCGCTGCTCGCGCGCCTCCAGGCCCTCCTCCTCCACGATGCGCAACGCCTCGCAGAGCGCCGTCACCATGGAGACCGGCGCGGTGTGGTGGTAGACGCGCTCCTGGCCGAAGTAGCCGGCGAGCAGCGTGAGGTCCAGGTACCAGCTCTGCACGGGCTGTGAGCGGCTCTGGACGCGCTGCATGGCGCGGGTGCTGAAGGAGACGGGGGACAGGCCGGGCGGACACGACAGGCACTTCTGGGTTCCGCTGTAGGCGGCGTCGATGCCCCACTCGTCGAGGCTCACGCGGATGCCGCCCAGGGAGGTCACGCAGTCCAGCACCAGCATCACTCCGGCCTCTCGGGCGGCCGCGGCGATGGGCTCCACCGGCTGACACACCCCGGTGGAGGTCTCGGCGTGGACGAAGGCCGCCACCCGGGGGCGCACGCGGGCCATGGCCTCGGCCATGGCGTCGGGGTCGAGCGGCGTGCCCCACTCGGCGTCCACCCGCGTGACGCGTCCGCCGATGCGCGACGCCACCTCGCACATGCGCTCGCCGAAGACGCCGGCTACGCCGACCACCACGCCATCGCCCGGTTCGAGCAGGTTGCAGAGACAGGCCTCCATGCCGGCCGAGCCCGTGGCCGAGAGCGGCAGGGTCATGGCGTTCTCGGTGCCGAAGATCCGCCGCAGCCGGACCTGGACCTCGTCCACCACTGCCAGGAAGGCGGGGTCGAGGTGGCCCAGCAGGGGTTGCGCCAAGGCCTGAAGGACGCGTTCGGGCACGTTGGAAGGTCCAGGACCGAGTAGCATGCGGCTCATGGCGCCCAGGGTAGCGGCAGGGTAGGGTTCGGCGAATGAGGGGTTGGATCCTCGCAGCCGCCGGCCTGGCGGCGCTCGCGGCGGGGGCCTACGCGGTCCTCCGCCCGCCCGCACCCGGTACCGGCGAGATCGGGGACGAGTCGCGCGCCGAACTCGAGCGCGTGCTCCAGGAATCCCCTTGATCCGAACGCGCGAGCATCTGGAGGCCGAGGAGCGCGAGCGCCTGGCGCCGTGTGCGGCACGGGCCGCGGAGTCGTTGGGGCGTGTGGTTTTCGAGACCGCCCATCCCTACCGGACTGCCTTCCAGCGGGATCGCGACCGCGTGCTCCACTCCCGGGCATTCCGGCGCCTTGAGTACAAGACCCAGGTCTTCGTGCCCCACGAGGGCGACCACTACCGCAACCGCCTGACCCATACGCTGGAGGGCGCACAGATCGCGCGCACCATTGCGCGCACCCTGTGCCTGAACCAGGACCTGGCCGAGGCTGTGGTCCTGGCCCATGACCTGGGCCACACCCCTTTCGGCCACGCCGGCGAGCGCGTCCTGGCCGACTTGATGAAGGACGAGGGCGGGTTCGACCACAATCGCCAGAGCCTGCGGGTCGTGGACCTGCTGGAGGAGCGCTACCCCGGGTTTCGCGGTCTGAACCTCACCATGGAGACGCGCGAGGGCATCCTGAAGCACGGCCACGCGTGGGAGCACCCCATTCCGCTTCCGCCCGAGACGCCGCACCCCTCGTTGGAAGCCCGCGTGGCCGATTTTGCCGATGAGATCGCCTACACGAACCACGATCTGGACGACGGGCTGCGCTCGGGGCTGCTGGAGCGCGATCAGCTCGAAGAGGTGGGCCTGTGGCGCGAAGTCCGGCGCGACACCGAGGTGCGCGTGGGCAAGGCCAGCCGCCGGGTGCTGGATGCCCAGACCATCGTGGGTCTGATCAACCGCCTGGTGACGGACCTGGTCGAGGAGACCGATCGCCGCGTGGCCGGGATGGTGAGTATCGACTCGGTGCGAAGCTCGGCCGCGCCGCTGGTCGGCTTCTCGCCGGAGGTCGAGCGCGGTGCGCTGCAGCTCAAACGCTTCCTGAGCACGCGCCTCTACCAGCACCATCAGGTCGTGCGCGCCGTGCGCAAGGGAGAACGGGTGCTGAGTGAACTCTTCGCCGTGTACCGCGACGATCCGGCCCGACTTCCGCCCCACGTGGTGACCCGCTTCGAGGTGGACGGTCCGGCACGGGCCGTTGCGGACTACATTGCAGGCATGACCGACCGCTTTGCCCTGGACGAGCACCGCAAGCTCCTGGATCCCCATGAGCCCGTCTGATGCCGACATTCGTGTGGTCCTGGTGACCGCGCCCGACGCCGAGGCGGGTGGGCGCCTGGCGCGTGCTTTGGTGGACGAGCGCCTGGCGGCGTGCGCCAACCTGGTTCCGGGTGTGCGCTCCATCTATCGCTGGGAGGGACGCGTGCAGGAGGACGAGGAAGTGCTCCTGGTGATCAAGACCACGGCCGAGCGCGAAGCCGCACTGTGCGAGCGCGTGTCCAGCTTGCATCCCTATGACCTGCCCGAGGTCCTGGCGCTGCCGGTCGTGGGCGGGAGCGATGCGTATCGGGAATGGGTGCGTCGCGAGGTGGCGCTGTGAGCCTGGCCGATGCCCTGGAGCGGGCGGCCAGCGCGCTGCCCGACGCTGCGGACGCGATCCGCGATGCCAACGGCGACACCGATCGCGTGTTGGAGGCGCTCCCGCCCCAGGCTGCGGCCGGGGTGCTGGCCTGGCTGCTGACCGAGGACGCCGAGGCGGCCGCCGAGCTGGCCGACGCGTGGTCGGTGAACGCCGCCGCCGGGCCGGTGCTCGACGCCTTGGACGAGGCCGCGCTCGGCAAGCCGGCGCGCAAGCTCTTGCGCAAGACGCGACACCGCCTGCGCTCCCGCGGCGTGACACTGGCCGAGTCGGCGCCGGAGCCGCGGGTGGCCCGACCGCCGGGAGGCGGTGAGGAGCCGCTGGAGGCGGCCCTGATCTCGCCGTACGATCCGACCGGCGCGCGCATGGTGACCGTGGTGGAGGCCAACCCCAGCGGCGGCGCGCGCATCTTTCAGGTGATCACCGACGCGCGGCGCGGGATCCTGGAATGCCGCGTCTACGGAACCAGCCGCGGCAAGGCGCGACGCTTTGCCCGTGAGCTGGAGACGCGCGAGCGTTTCGGCGGGGTCGAAGCGCCGCCGGCCGCGGTGCGCGCGTGGCTGGGGCGCTGCTCCGCGCGTCAGGCGGCGGACCGCTCGCTGCCGCGGGAGTTCGTCGAGTGGCGCTCGGCGCTGACTGGGGACGGACCTACGCCCGGCGTGCTGGCTCGCGAGGCCCTGGGCGGAGAGGGCTCGGCCCGGGGCGCAGTGGAGCTGATCCGCGAGCGGACCATCGGACCCTGGCTTCCGGCCGGCGAGTCCCTGCGCGAGGTGGCCGAGAAGCTCGAAGAGCTGGAGAAGGGCACGATCATCGTCTCTGGAGGGCAAAAGCTCGCCCAAATCGAAGAGATCCTGGACGGCGCGATCGATACCATCTTCGATGAAGACGAGGTAGCGCGCGTGGCCGAGTGGCTCGACGAGACCGCCTATCTACTCTGGAAGCAGGATCGCCACGAGGATGCCCGAGCCTGCCTGGCAGCCGGCTCCGACCGCGAGGTGAGGCGAACGATCCTGGGGGTGGCGCTGGAGCCCGTGCTGGCGCGCCTGCGAGAATCGGAACAGGAACAGGAACAGGAGGCGGACTCCTTGCTGGTCAAGCCGTGAGTCTCCTGGCACAGGGACGAATCTGGCGCGCTGAGCTGTCCAAGGATGGCAGTGCGGTGGTGTTGGCGCCCCAGCGGGACGGCCTGCCGGAGGAGCTCTCGGAGCTCCGCGAGCTGCGGGTCGAGGTTCCGTTGGAGCGTTGGAATGCAGTGGTGAAACACGCCTGGTCGGATCGAAAGCTTCTGGGTGGTGTGCTGCTGGACTTTGCGAGCCCCAAGGAGCACGTGGCCGCCGCGATGGCGCGGGACCGCGTGTGGGTGGAGCTGGCGCGCGTCGCGATCGACGCGACGGCGGCGCTCGTAGAGGGCAGGCACCTGGTGCTCGAGCCGGCCTCGAAAGGAAACCAATGAGACGCCGATTTGGACGCAAGCGGGGCGGAGACGGACGCGCCCCCATTGACGCGGGGAATGCCTTCGCGCGCATCGTGGAGGCGGGGCTCGTGCCCGCCGCCGAACTCACGCCCTTCACGCTGGAGGGCGTTCCGGAAGCCTTCGCTGCGCTGGGCTCGGCCGAGATCGACGGCCGGCCCGCGCTGGTGGCCTTCTCGCCGCGTTCGGGCGCCGACGCCTTGTTGGCGGCGCTGGCGGCCGGCGGCGAGCGGCTGGCCGAGGGCGGCACGGCCTACGCCGTGGCTCCCAGCTTCGCGGCGGGCGCACGCCGCATCCTGGGTCTGGCCGCGCCCCGCGCCTTCCAGCTGGAGACCCGCGAAGCGGCGAGTCTGGGCAGCGGGGGAGCGGCCGAAGCCGAGGTCCTGGACGAGATCCTGGTACTGCCTCCCACCCGGGTCGCTTCGCGCATCTCTGATCGCGCCGAGCACGAGCTGTTCGTGCGCGCCGCCCAGGGGCTGGCCGGTCTGGCCGCCAAGCACGGCGGCTCCGTGCGGGGCGCGGGCTCCGCCGTGGAGCTGATCCTACTGGCGCGCCGCGTTGCGGCGCTGCGGGCGGACCTCGTGCTGGATGCCTTCGTGCCGCGTCGCTCCAGCGACCGGCTGCACGACGTCGACCTGGCCGACGTCCTGGACCGGCTGGAGGGTCAACTGCGCAAGCACCTGAACGACCGCAAGGCGCGTGATGGTGAGGAGGGGCTGCGCGCCGGCGCCATCGATGCAAGCGCCGCGACGGCGCAGCTTCGCTCGGTGGTGCGCTGGCCGCTGCCGGGCAGCGACCCGGAGGTGCTGGACTTCCTGGGCATCGATCCGAACGGACACCCGGTGGCGGGCGCGATCCGCAAGCGGCTGTCGATCGATACGCTCGGGGCCGTGGTCGACTCCGTGCTCGCACTGCGCGCTGCACTGCCGGCGCTGCTGGCGGGCGAGGCGCCTCCGGTCCGCCTCGAGACGCCCAAGCTGCTGCTGGTGGCGGACCGCTTCGACGACGCGGCGCTGAAGGCGCTGGCGGAGCTCTCGCTGGCCGTGGATCGATTGCCGCTGGGTGGCGCCGCACCGGAAACCGTGAGCGAGGGACGAGTGCCCGGTGGCCAGCGCCGTCGCCGTCGCCGCCGCGGAGGACGCAGTGATCGGGAAGCGACCGCAGCGGTCCGCAGTGACGGGCCCGAAGAGGTCGAGACCCGGGAGGAGAAGCCGGCACCCGTGGAGGCGACGCCCCGCTTTGCGGAGCTGACGGCCTTCGATCTGGCCGACGAGGGTGGTGCCGACGAGCGGCCGCGCCGGGGTCGACGCCGGGGCCGGCGCCGTCGCGGCGGCCAGGGTGAGGGCGGTGCGCAGGTAGCCGGGGAAGAAGACGCCGAGCCCGAGCGTGACGCGGAGCGGCCCCGCGGCCGGGGCCGCGGCCGGGGGCGCAGCCGCGAGCCGGCGGCCGAGGCCGAGGCCGAGAAGACCGAGGATCGGGCCGGGCTGGAGGATCGGGTCGAGGTGGCGTCCGTCGAGGACGTGGTGGCTCGCGACGACGAAGCCGATGCCGAGGCGGATGCGGAGGCCGAGGCCGCCGTGGCACCGCCCGTCGACGTGCCCGAGGTCGAGGAGCCGCCGCTGCTGGAGCGGCCGCGTCGGGCGGCGATCGTGGCGCACGCGGATCGCGAGTCGATCGCAGCCGCCGCGCTGCTGGCACGCGAGGTGCGCACCCTGGAGGGCCTGTGGATCTACCCGCAGGACGAGCTGATGACGTTCTTCCGCAGCGTTGCGACGGACCTGAGGGACGACGTTCCCATCATCGTGATCGGCTTCACAGCGAGCCCGGCGCGGGACGTGCTCCAGGCGGTGTCGCTCTACAGCGGGCGTCTTGCCTGGTTCGACCATCACGAATGGCCGCCCGAGGACCTGGGCGCCCTGCGCGAGCTGCTGAGTGAAGAGGTGGTCAACGTGGAGCCGGGGCTGGACACGCCGCTGCCCATGGTGGTTCGCACCTGCACGCGGCGCAGTCGCTTCTCGGACAAGCTGGTGGACCTGGCTGCGGCCCGCTTCTCGGAGCACGACTTCACCCGTTGGGGCCGGGTCTGGTGGTCGCGGCTGGGCGACCTGGCCGGCCAGTCGGGGGACCGGCGCTCGGCCATCGAAGGCCTGCTGGCGGGGCGCCCCAGCGACCTGGCGCGTCAGGCGGCTCGCGTAGAGCCGCCCGCGTACCCGCCGGAAGTGGCCTGGGTGAGCGATCGCGACTTCGTGCTGGAGCACTTCGCCGGCTACACCATGGTGCTGGTTCCGGTGGAGCCGGGCCTCCAGCTCCACATGGCGGCCCGGATTGCGCGAGAGCGAGCCGGCGCCGAGCTGTCGCTGGCCTGGCACGAAGGCGGGGATCTCATGGCGCTCGGCGGAAACGACCGTCTGGACCTGACGTCCATGGCGGCTCACCTGGCCAACAAACAGGAGTGGATCGAGGCGCTTCCGACGGATGACCACGTCGCGCGCTTCCGCGTGCGTCAGCTCTCCGAGCACGTCCACGACGTGGTCGCCGAGATCGCGATGGGCCGCTCGATCCTCGAGGGCTGATGAACCTGGTGGAGATCTTCTCCTCCGTACAGGGGGAGGGGCCGTACGTCGGCACGGCCACGCTATTCGTGCGCGTGGGCGGCTGCGACCTGCGCTGCGCCTGGTGCGACTCTCCCCACACCTGGCTCCCGGGACGGGAGTGCCGCATCCAGGAAGCGCGGGGCTCCGACGCCTCGCGCGTCGTCGAGAACCCGGTCTCGCTCGAAACCGCGCTGGAGGCGGCCCGGGCTCTGGATGGGGCTGCGCACCGCTTCGTCAGCTTGACCGGAGGCGAGCCGCTGCTTCAGCCCGAAGCGGTGAGTGCGTTGGCTCCGGCTCTGCGAGCGCTTGGACCCCGCATCCATCTGGAGACGCACGGCCTCGCCGTCGACGCCTTGGACGAGGTGGTCGAGCACGTCGACGTGGTGTCCATGGACTGGAAGCTCGCCAGCGACGTGCGCCGCGAGAGCGGAGAGCCGGGGCCGTTCCACGAGATCCACCAGGACTTCCTGCGCGTGGCCCTCCGCGCTCCGGAGGTCGTGGTGAAGCTGGTCGTGACACCCGCGACCGGCGACGAGGAGTTGGAGGAAGCGTGGTCGCGCATCGCGGCGGTGGATTCCGCGCTGCCGGTCATCTTGCAGCCGGTCACGCCCTTCGCGCGGGTTCGCGAGCGACCGGCCGCGGCGCGCCTGCTCGAGCTGGCGGCGCGAGCGTCCCAGATGCTGGACGATGTGAGGGTGATTCCCCAGACGCATCTTCTTCTGGGGGTGCGCTAAAGCGCCCCACCGGTTCGCCCGATCCGGACGGGATGGACAACCGCGCTGCGCCGAGACACAAGCGCCGCATGACCTGCGAGCTGCGCTACGAGGGACGCAAGGCCAGCGGAATCGTGCTGGACTTGTCCTCCACGGGCGTCTTCGTACAGACGTCGGCGAGTCCGGCGCCCGGCACGATCTTCCATCTGATGCTGGAAGCTCGCGGAGACACGCCCGCGCTGGATCTGCGGGTCCGGGTGGCGCGCCAGAGGCGCACCGAGCCTCGGCTGGCCTCGCTGGTGCCGCCCGGCCTGGGCCTGCAGATCCTGGATGCGCCCAGTGCGTACTTCGATCTGATCGAGAAGCAGCAGTAGCACCCTGCCCGGGCCGGTGTGCTCCATCTTGGGTCAGGCTCCTAGCCGGCAAGGATCGTGTCGACGGCCTTCCCCAGGTCGACGCCCTCGGGCCCCACGAGCACCGCTCCGGCGCAGCCCGCACGTTGCGCCATTTCCACGTCGCGCTCGGCGTCGCCCAGCACCCAGCTCGAGGCCAGGTCTGCGCCCAGCTCCCGCCGGGCCTGCTCCAGGAGGCCGGCCGCCGGCTTGCGGCAGGCGCAGCCTTCGTCGGGTGCGTGGGGGCAGACGAAGCTGGCCTCGATGGGGATGCCGGCTTCGGTCAGGTCCGAGAGCAGTCGCGCCTGGAAGCGCTCGAAGTCCTCCCGCGTGAAGTAGCCGCGGCCGATCCCGCTCTGGTTCGTGACGATGGCCAGGCGGAAGCCGGCTCGCACCAGGCGGCGCAATGCCTCCAGGACGCCCGGCAGCAGCCGGTAGTCCTCCGGCCGGTGCACGTAGCCCGCGTCTTCGACCAGGGTTCCGTCGCGATCCAGGAAGACGAAGCGGCTCACGCGCGCAGGCTATCACGAAGGAGCCGTAGCTCCTCATCCGCGGCATGCGCCTCGCGGCCGCCGAAGCGCGCAGCCAGGTAGCTCTCGGTCAGGCGCGCGAAGGCATCGGCGGCCTGGGGGACCTCGCGGGACACACAACGGGCGAAGGCCCGGGCGGGTGTGGCGGTGTCGCGGATCAGGCCACGGCGCGCCAGCAGGCGCAGGGCCGCAGCATACTCGCGCAGCACAGTGGGTCCGCGGGATCGACGGCGCCGGCGCAGGTGGTTGGCCACCACGAGGGCCCCGATCAGGGCCAGGGCCGTCCCTACCGCGCGCGCGTCCACCAGGGGCGTGGTGCGGCGCTGCTCGGGAGCCGAAGCGGCTGTGGAAGCCTGCGGCTTGCGCCAGCGGCGCCAGGACAGCCAGGCACCGCGCAGGGCGTGGGCCTGGTCCGTGCGGTCGAAGTCCACCACGCGTTGGAACCACCAGAGCTCCACGGCGCTGGCCAGCTCGCCCATGCGCGCGCCCAGGCCTGTGGCGGCCTCCGTCCTGCGCAGGTCCGGGGGCGTGGGATCGAAGCGCACCCAGCCCGTGCGCTCGAAGTGCACCTCTACCCAGGCGTGTGCGTCGGCGCGGGTCAACGTGATGAAGCCGCCCAGGCGGTTGCGGTGACCGCCCGCGAAGCCGTTCACCATGCGTGCCGGGATTCCGACGGAGCGCAGCAGCACGACCATCGCCGACGCGAAGTACTCGCAGTGCCCTTCGAGCCCCTGTTGGAGGAAGGCCTCTACAGGTTCCGTGTCGCCGACGTCGGGGGGCGTGTTGCTGTAGCGCCCGTTCTCGCGCAGCCAGCGCTCCAGCTGTGCGGCGCGTTCGGCGTCGCTCCGTGCGCCGTCGGTGATCGTGTGAGCCAGGTCCCCGACCCACGCTGCCAGGGCCGGAAGCTGGAGATGCCGCCCCCGACCGTCCGGCGTCTCCATGGCCCAGTCGCCGGCCAGCGGCGCATCCGGCTCGATCCGGCTGGCCACGGTGTAGATGACGCGCTGCTCGGCCTGCCGGGGGATGAAGAGCCCGCCGTTGCGATCGCGCTCCAGGCTGCGGAGCGCACCCGAAATGCGGGTGGGAGGTCCCAGGGAGAAGACGACGCCCCCCGTGACCGGCTCGCGGATGATGCGCTGCACGTGTTCGGACTCGCGCATGCGCGGGGCCAGGTCGATGCCGATCTCTGCGTTGCCGGGAATTGCTCTCTTGTCGGGTGGCGTGACCGACCAGCTGCGTCCATCGAAGTGGTCGAAGGCCATCCCTCGCCAATAGCCCGCACCTTCCTGCGGCGGTGTTCCCGCCAGCGTCTCCACGTGGAGCACGGGCCGCGGGTCCTGACGGATGCGACCCAGCTCGCCCAGCTGAATCTTGTCCGAGAACCCCGACGTCGCGACCCGCATGCTCCCGCTGCCCCCGCGCAACATGGCCGAGCGCATCCGCGGCAGCACCAAGAAGAGCGCCAGGGCCAGCAGGATGGAGAGGCTGGAAGCCACCAGCGTTGCGCGCAGCAGGCCCGGTGTGGCGATACGTTGGGCGGCCAGGGGGTCGCCGGACTCGAGCGCCTCGACCTGCAGCGTGTGCACCAGGAGCGTCCACACCGTGGTCAGCAGGAAGACGACCAGCAGGGGCGGGAACAGCACGCTGTCGGTCAGGTTGGAGGCGAGGATCACCTGGAAGAGGGCCAGGGTCACCAACAGGAACTCGGACCGGCGAGGGCGGGCATCCACCAGCTGGAGCGCCTGGGTCAGGGTGGCGAAGTGCGCCAGCGCCACCACGCTGGCGGCGCCGCGCAGCCACATGCCCAGGGCCAGGGCCACGATGAGGGCCAGGGCGGCATTCAGTGCGGGTGCGCTGCGCTGCACGGGAAGCTCGCGGCGTGACAAGGCCCAGCCAACCCCGAGCGCCTGGCCGATCAGGGCCCAGACGGCGACCTGCCCGGTGATGTCCAGGGTGGCGGTGGCCGCCGCCACCATGATGATGGCACCCAACGGGCGGGGCCCCTCGACCGAGCCGCGGAAGGAGCGCCGGACGCTCACGCCTCGCGCTCCACGGTGGCCAGATAGCTCAGCAGGCTGGCCCGGTGGCGCCGGCCGGCACCGGCCTCGATCTGCTGCGGGCCATCCCGCAGGCCCACACGCATTCCGGCGTCCAGAAAGGCCACCACCTCGGATGCGGCGCGGCGCACGGCGCGCTCGAAGTCCTGGGTGGCGCGGGCCAGGCGAACGTCCACACGGGCATTGCGTTCGCTCTCGGTGTCGCGCACCAGCAGCTCGCCGCGGCGCAGGGAGGCCCGCCAGTGGATGCGCCGGTGAGAATCGCCGGGGGCGTACTCGCGCAGTCCCGCCACCTCGTGTCCGGCCCCCAGGGCGTGTCGCGGCGTGTCGCCCTCGTGCACGTCGGCGTCCGGCTGCAGGTGCACGGCGTCCGGATCCACCTGCGGGTACACCAGGATCTTCTCCGGGCGCTCGAGCAGCATGGCTTTGGAGAAGAGACCGAAGGGATACCGGGTGGAGACCCGGAACCCGCGCAGCTGCTGGCAGCCGCGCCGCTCTGCGGTGAGGGCGTAGGTCCGAAGCTCGGCTCCCGACGGCGGAACCCGCAGCGTGAAGACGCGGCCGACGCTGCGGCCGGCTGCGTCCAGGTCTTCCACCACCAACGCGAAGGCAGGCACCCGGGTCTGATCGTTACGGACTTCCAGTGCCACCGGGGCGGGTTGCCCGGCGAAGATCTCGCGCGGCAAGCGTCTGCGGATCGTCACGCCGCGCAGGGCGGACTCCGAGAACACGCCCGACAGCACCAGGAAGGACAGCATGAACGACAGCACGAGGTACAGGAGGTTGTTCCCCGTGTTGAGCGCAGCGAATCCCACGCCGAAGGTCAGCGCGAAGAAGATCCACCCGGCGCGGGTCGGCCGCAGGGTACGCGGCGGCCGTAGCCAGCGCCTTAGAGCGGAACCGGGACGCGCTCGAGGATGTCGCGAACGATCCACTCCGCCTCCTCCGAGCCGCGATGCGCGCCTCCTCGCGGATCGACCACCACGCGGTGGGCCAGCACGTCGACCGCCAGGTCGCGCACGTCCTCCGGGATGCAGTAGTCGCGGCCGTCCACCAGCGCGCGCGCCTGGGCGGCGCGGCGCAGCGCAATCGCGCCGCGCGTGGACACGCCGGCTTCCAATTGTTCGCTCTCGCGGGTCTCGCGGACCAGGTCCAGCAGGTAGGCCGCCAGGCTGTCCTCGAACTTGACCTGTCCGGCCGTCTGACCCAGGGCGACCACGTCCTCGCGCGTCACGACCGCTTCGAGCCGGGGCAACTCCGTGGCCGCCGGGTCGTCGCGCAGGACGGCGACTTCTTCGGCCGGGTCCGGGTAGCCGACGTGCAGTCGCATCAGGAAGCGGTCGAGCTGCGACTCGGGCAGCGGGTTGGTGCCGTGGTGCTCGAGCGGGTTCTGCGTTGCGATCACGAAGAACGGACGGGGCAGGGCGTGCGGAACGCCGTCGACGGTGACGGAGGCCTCGCTCATGGCTTCGAGCAGCGCGGACTGGGTCTTCGGGCTCGCGCGGTTGATCTCGTCGGCCAGAACCACGTTGGCGAACAGCGGGCCGGGCTGAAAGGCGAAGTTGGCGCTGGGCCTGCCGTCGATCATCTCCGGGGCGGAGACACCCAGGATGTCGCCGGGCAGCAGGTCGCTGGTGAACTGGATGCGCCGGAAGCTGGCGTCGACGGAGCGGGCCAGCGCGTGGGCCAACGTGGTCTTGCCCACGCCCGGCACGTCTTCCAGCAGCAGATGGCCGCCGGCGATCAGCGTTTCCACGGCGCGTCGCACCACCTCGGGCTTGCCTCGGAGCGTGCGCTCCACGTTGCTGCGCAGGGCCCTGGCGGCCTCCGCGGCCTCTGCGGGTCGGAGGGAGTGAGGCATGGCCCTTCATCGGTCCGGAACGCTTGCGATTTGAGAGGAAACCCACACGATTTCAAAGGGATGCGGCCGCCACCTCACCCACGCCTCGAGGTAATTGCGCGCGCGTGCACCGGCAGGAAGCCGGCCTGCGGTGGGGGATCTTGAAGCCTTCTTGATCTCAGGTCGGGCGCGCAGGTGTCACCATGACGGCATGGAAGTCGCCACCGTGAGCATCGACGTGGATGTCGCCGACGATGCGACCGCCGAGCGGGTGGCCGCCGAGGCGTGGGACGCCGGTGCGCTGGGTCTGGAGGAGTGGGAAGGATCCGAGGGCGGCATCCGCGTGCGCATCTACGCTCCCGAGCTCCAGGCGGCGCAGCTGTGCGTGTCACTGGAGCGCGCCCTGGGCGCGGCGGCCCGGGTGGCGCCGGCGGAGCCCGTGGTGCCGCGCGACTGGTCCCAGGCCTGGCGCGAGGGACTGGAGGCGGTGCGCGTTTCTCCGCGCCTGGTGGTGGCGCCGTCCTTCGTGGAAACCCGGGCGGAGCCCGAGGAGCGCGTGCTGATCATCGACCCGGGCCAGGCCTTCGGCACCGGGCACCACGCCAGTACTCGCCTGGCCCTGAGCCTGCTGGACGACGTTCTGGGGGGTCTGGGCCGCGGAGTCGAGCACGCGCGCGTGCTGGACGCAGGCACCGGTAGCGGTGTGCTGGCCATGGGCGCCGCCGCGCTGGGTGCGGCGCACGCCATCGGGTTCGATCTGGACGCGGTGGCCGTGTGCGAAGCGCGGCTGAATGCCCGGCTCAACGCACTGGCCGCGCGCACGGCGTTCTTCATCGGACCGCTGGAGGCTCTCGCGCCGGTCCGGTTCCACGTGATCGTGGCCAACATGATCCGCACCGAGTTGATGCCCCTGATCCCGGGCTTCGCACAGGCTCTCGCGCCCGAGGGAGTGTTGATCCTTTCGGGTCTGCTGGAAGCCGATCGCGAGGCGATCGAGCTCCAGGTGGCGCGATCCGGCCTGGCGGTCGCCGAAGAGCGATCCGAAGCCGACGCTGGCGACCGCTGGGTCGGCTATCGGCTGGGGCCCGCCGGTTGAGCGGCGCGCACACCACGTCTCACCCCGCTGGAGTCCCGGCGGGAGTCCACCATGAAGCGTTTCATCCTGGCCCTCGCGGCCGTCGCCGCGGGAAACCTCGGACCATCCTGCGGGTCGAGTCAGAGCCCGCTGGGGCCGTCGCCCGGCCTGCCGGAGTACCGCGCCCTGGGAGCGGTGACCGTGCCCGGCGCCCGGGTCGACGTGGCGGGGCTGAATCTGGCCGTGCGGCGCGTGGATCTCAGCATCGACACGCGGATCGGCACGCACCAGGTCGCCGCCACGTACAACTCGGCCACGGATGCGTGGTTGTGGAGCTTCGACATCCACTACGACGGAGAGACCCTCACCGATTACAGCGGAGCCGTGCACGCCATGCATGGCATTGCGGCGGGACAGGCGGTTCCCGGCACGCACTGGGTGCGGTTGGACGAGCGTGCGATTCGAACCAAGGGAGGTCTCGTCCACGAGTTCTCGCCGGCGGGCAGCTTGGCGGCGATCTACTGGGCCAGCGATCCCTACCCCCGCATCCAGACGGTCTTCGCATCCTTCGGAGGCGTCGAGCGCGTCGTGGCGGTTGATCAGTGCAGGCCGACCGGAAGCTGCAAGCGGGTGTACACGATCGAGCGGGACGCAGCGGGGCGGCCAACGGCCATCGAGGATCGCGCGGACCGGCGAGCCGAGTTCACATGGGATGCGTCGGGCCGGCTCGCGGTGGCGCGGGATGCGCTCGATCGGGCCCGTGGCTGGCCGGGCTTTCGCTACGAGTACGGCGCGGCCCTGACCGCGGTGGTCAACTCGGAAGGGGAACGCGTCGAGTACGACGCTTCGGGCGACCGCCTCGACGTCCGCGCCATCGGAGCGGGGGATCCGCTCTGGAGCTTCCTCCGGAAGCCCAAGGCAGGCGGGGTCTATGAGACCGAGGTCATCGATCCGACGGCCCGCAGGGTCCGGTACGTCTACGACGCGGAGCGCCGCATCGTCCGCATCGCCAACGAGCTGGGAGAAGAGAGTGTCTGGAGCTGGCAGGGGAGCAGGCCGGTGCAGCTCCTCGCGCCGGACGGCACGACGATCGACTGGGCCCTGGTAGGCGATGATGTCGCCAGTGAGGCGGGGCCCGCAGGCAACGTAGTGACGTACACGTACGCTCCCACGGCCGTGGACCGGGCAGCGCCGCTGCGAACCCCGCGCCTGAGGGTCGAAGACTCGCTGGGCCTGCTGGAGGAACGCCAGTATGACGTCGACGGCCGCATCCAGCAGGTCACCAACGGCGCCGGCGACTCGGTTCTGTTCAGCTACAGCGGCGACGGGGAGCTGGCTCAGGTGGTGCGGCCCGACGGGACGGCGCTCGGGTTCGATCGCTACCGGGAGCACGGTCATCCCGAGACGTTGCTGGTGGAGGGCACGGCCTACGACCGGAGCTTCGACGACGTCGGCAACCTGCTGCTCCGTGCGCCCATCGAGCCCGATCTGCCGGGAGTGGCGGGCCGCAGCTTCGACGAGGACCGCAACGTCGCCTCGGTGACCGTCGTCGAGCAGCAGATCTTCTATCCCGGTACGGTCGAACTCGTGGACATCGACCGCGGCAGCGACGGCCGGATCCTGGCGATCTCGCGATCGGGTCCGGGCGCGGCCTTTCTCTACGACGCGTTGGGGCGGCCCACCGAGCGCTGGGAGGCGGTGGCCGGTTCGTGGGCGGTCACGCGATTCGAGTGGGATGCGGCCGACCGGCTGATCGGCGTAGAGCGCCCCGACGGCGCCCGCGAGGAGCGGGTCTACGACGGCGCGGGACGCCTGGCCTGGCGGGCGTTCGGGCGAGGATCGCCGCTGGCGGTCGAGAGCGCCGTTTCGATCGCGTGGCAGGGCGGCCGGGTGCAGCAGGTCGTGGACCTGGATGGCTCGAGCGACGCATACGGCTACGACGGCCTCGGGCGTCTGGAATCGATTTCCTTCTCCGAAGGAGGGCGCCTGGGCTTCACGTGGGACGCGCGCTCGCGTCCGGTGGCCATGCAGGTGGAGCACGACGCCAGCGGCTTCGCGGCGGAGCTGCAGATCGGATACGACGGCGTCGGTCGGGAGGTTTCGCTGGGCCTGGACGGGTCCGTGCTGTTGCAGCGGAGTATCGCCGCGAGCCGGCTCGCCGAGGTTCGCTACGGCAGCGGACTGGTTCGCACCTTCACACGAGACCAGGCTGGGCTCAGTCAGGCCGAGACGTTCGACGCGGGCGGGACTCCGCTGGCTCGCGCCTCGTTGGAGAACTCGAGTGAGCCCGGCGGGCCCTTGTGCCTGAGGCAGCAGGTGGACTTCCTGGCCGGACCCACATGGTCCGTAGCCGAGGACTGGTGCCTGGGGCTGATCCAGTCGCCCCTCAGCTCGATGAGCATGACCCCGGGCGACGCCCTCGTGGACTGGGCCCCCTTCAGCGACGTCTTGAACATGGGCGGCAATGCGTTCGAGTACAACGAGGACCGCAGCCGGCTCGTCGAGATTCGCGACGGGGACACGGGAGCCCCGGTGCACGTCTACGCGTACGACGCCGCAGGCAACGTGGTGGAGCGCGACGGCGATGCCGTAGCCTGGGATGCGGCCGGCCGCGTGCAGGCCGTCGGCGACGACCGTGCATTGGCGTGGGACGGTCTCGGCAGACCGCGGGAGCAGCGTACGCCCGAGGGCACCACCCGGTGGGGCTTCGCCGGCATGCTGGAGGTCGATGCGAATGGAAGCCCGCTTGCGCTGGACCTGGGCGAGGTCCGCGTGGACCTGGTGGCAGGCCGGCATCGCTACCGCCACTTCGACTCCCGGGGGAACGTCTCCTTCGTAAGCGACGAGGCGGGATCGCTTCGAACCCTGTACCGCTACGACGACTTCGGAAAGGTCGAGGTCCAGGGCGCCGACGACGATTCGCTCCGCTTCGCGCTGGGGCGGCAGGTGGGCGATCTCGTGCTCTTGGGACACCGGCTGCTGGAGCCGGAAGCCGGGCGCTTCCTGGCACCCGACCCCGTATTCCAGCTCTTCAATCAGTACGCGTATGCACTGGGCAACCCGATCGTGTTCTGGGACCCGAGTGGGCTGGCGGGCACGTTCCACGGCCTGACGGCCGGGGAGTGGGGCATGGCGCTGACCACCGGTGGCGCGTTTACCCAGGTGGCAGCTCTGGCGCTGGGCGTCGTCCACTTCGGGGCCGCGGCCGCCCTGGCGGCGGGCGCGTACCTCACGGCCCTGGAGGCGGCCGGTGGTTTCCCCTGGGAGGGGGACAGCACGGTCGGCGACGGGCTGCGAGCTGTCCATGGACGGATCGAAGGGCTGGTCGGGAAGCGGGCCGGCTCGCCGAGCCCCGGGCCGGCGCTCCCGGCCGGTGGCGGCGTGGCGTTCTCCGGACTTCCGGGCGGCCCCGCGCATCCCGTCGGCGCCCCGCGCGAGGAGGGGATCGATGGA
>Ga0255054_10000648_pt1 | contig 20515 bp, 21 predicted proteins | sample JV7_2_23_MG_FD_188634 | JGI IMG/M metagenome (GOLD analysis project Ga0255054, IMG submission 188634) | Seawater microbial communities from Jervis Inlet, British Columbia, Canada - JV7_2_23 | ecosystem: Environmental > Aquatic > Marine > Inlet | place: Canada: British Columbia | collected...
TCCCCAGAGTAGTTTTTCAAATAATAAGCAATTATACTGAGTTCGTAGTCGAAAAGATAGTCGTATACGTCTTTATGGATGAACAGGACGTTGCTGTGAGGGAAAGGGATCTCTTTGCCGACTTTATAAAATAGATAGGCGACTTCGTGGTCACCTTTGATTCTGAAATGTTTGACAATTTGGTAGATAGTCTCGGCACGCTGAGGGTAGAATCCGTAGGCTTTGAGCCACCAGTAGAGAGCTTTCTCTGGTTCGCCCAGTTCGCTGTAGCAGTCGCCGACCATGTAGTGGCTGTACCACACTTCCTCGATCCATCCTCCGATTTCGATGCGTTTCTGGTAATGTTCGATAGCAGTGGCGTAGTTCCCAAGATTCTTATGGCTGTTGGCCAAGTAGAAGTGTGTGCGTCCGTTTTTCGGGTTTTCCGCGAGGTCTTGTTCGAGTAGTTCAATGTCCCGGTTGAATTTGTTCCCCTTGCATCCGCCGTCGCCGATATCATTGATGGACAATGTGGCAAGCTGGACGGGTGAGTGAGGGTGGTCGTAATACTCGTGCGTGGCGCCGACGCACTTGACCGGAAGCTCTGAACGAACTAAGCGAACGTTAAAGTATTTGAATGTGTTAGAACCTTGTTGCAATGAGTATACTGGCGCTGTGAGCGACGCCTTATCGAATTCAGGAGACACATTGAGAACCATATCGGCATCAAGGAATAGAAGATAATCAGCAAGTCCCTTGGCCGCCTCGATAGCGACGTTGCGATTATGTCCAAAATTCTTAAATGGTTCTTCGGTGATTTTTCCTCGCATACAACGGGTATCGAAATAGTCCTTGATGACTTTAATCGTGTCGTCAGTGCTGCCTGTATCGCATATGCAGTATGTATCAATGATAGATATTACGGAATCGAGAAGGCGGGTGATTATCCTGCTTTCATTCTTGACTATCATGCTCAAACATATGGTCGGTGTTGTCTCTAATTTTTCTATCTCCTTGATTTCAAGCTTCATTATATCTTGTATATTTAGAATCGTTTAATTGTATTTACCAAATTAAAATATAATAGAAATATATCATGTCATTTACCAGATTCAATTACGACCCTTGTCGAACAATGAAATTGCTCCAGGAGTCCACTGGTCCAGGAAGATACATGCTGGACAAACCAGGAAACGGAAGTAAACCGTGTTTCTTTCAAGACCCCTACATCAGACAGCAAGAATGGGGGGCCAATCTTCGCTACGTCCCTGGAGGAGCACCGATAGACATAGACAGTGATCTTCTTGGGTTAACCCGCCCTTTATCGAAAGATTGCGCAGCTGCTGACTTCCCTTACGCAGGCGTAGTCAATTCCATAAAGGTGGATTATCCGACTTGTGCTGCCCCCACCACGCGACAATCGAGAGCTACCAACCCTCCCTGGATGACCAGAGATTTAGAGCAAACCAGATGGTATCCTCTATTCCTGAACCCACAAGAAAATGTATGTAAGCCGTTCCATAACAATGTTTCGACACGTCTTTTAGAGAGAGACTACTATGTGGCTTGTGCTCCGTGTCTCAAAAAATAACTGATTTCATAGCATGTTTTGTTCGAATTCGTAAGAAAATATGTTGTCTTATATATAATGGCCGAAATTGCGATTCCTGCTATAGCATTAGGTGCGATGTACATACTATCGAACCAAGGCGAAACGTCAGAAAATAAAGCCAAAACCGACACCAAAGAAAATTTCGAGAATGTATCCGCTCGCTATCAACGTGAGCTGCACCCCGGAAATGTGGAGAGTGGTGTGCCCACGAGACCCCCGGTGAACTACCCTGTTCAAACGTATGGCCAGCTTGAGCATAACCCGGCATTTTACCCGGCGCCGAATGCAGCTACTGACCGCTACTACAGACAAGAAGTCTATGAGAAAGAAGTTGAAGATGGAGGAAACCCCAGCAACGGCTCCGTTTTCAAGTCTTTAACTGGGAACGAAGTGCAGAAGGCAGACATTAAATTCAATAATATGGTTCCTTTTTTTGGGTCGACGGTGACCCAAAGAACAACAGGGTTCAATGGGAACGAGAGCCTTTTGGACAACATGAACGGCAGTGGGTCAACGCGCATTAAGAAGAAAGCCCAAGCGCCGCTATTCAAGCCGCAAAAGGACATGGACTGGGCCCACGGCACACCGATCCACACAGACTTCATTCAGTCGCGCATGAATCCAGCCGCAAGCATGAACAACACCAAGCCGTGGAACGAAATCCGTGTCGGGCCTGGTCTTAATAAAGGATTCGCGTGGAAAGGAAATGCGGGATTCAATGCTGGAATGCAAGCGCGAGGAGAATGGCTGCCCTACTCCGTAGACCAACTACGGGTTAAGACTAATCCAAAGGTAACATTTGGTTTAGGAAACCATGAGGGACCTGCTAATTCTATCATCAAGTCACGAGGGTACGAAGGACGAGTTGAAAAGAACAGGCCAGACACATTCTATAAAAATACACCAGACCGTTGGTTCACGACAACCGGGCAAGAAACTGCTCAAAGAGCACGTTCTGAAGAACCACTGCAACAGGTCAACCGTCCGTTTACTACGCGGGAGCGCTTTGGTGCGGGCACAGCCAACCAGGGAGGACGCAGTGCAGGAGAGCACATATATCCTGGGTTCAATGTTGCGAAACGTCCGCAACTGGCTCCTTACGGTAAATACATGGGCGGTGCACACAATCTCAAATATTCTGCAGGCTGGACCAACCTTAACCAGAACTACGGCAGAAGCGGCTACAAGTCATACCCCAACGCTCGCAACACTACCAAAAAAGCCGTTGAACCTGGTGTTGTAAGCCGCGGACTATGGGCAGTTGTCGCCCCAGTCATGGATATGTTAAGACCGTCAAGAAAAGAGAATGTAGTGGGCAATCTCCGTCCTGCTGGAAACGTGAACGGGCAGTATGGTGTCGATCAGTGCCCCGTATGGAATCCAGCGGACCGCACTAGAGTGACCATTAGAGAACAGACAGAAAACAATATGTTTGAGGCACAACCGCGCTATCCCCACGAAGGTGGTTATGCGACCGCCGATTACCAACTGAGAGAACAGCAACGCTCAACCACAAGCTGCACCGCCATAGGAAACGCCACCCCTGGACACTTGGTGCAAGAAATTCCTGTTTACAATGCCGCATACAACGCACATCTCAACCCAAACAAGGAGGCAGAAAACCGCCTCAATCATGGAAGCGAAGGCCTATTCAACGGTAACCAAAATATTAAAAGTAGCAAAATAGGCAGCGGCAGGGCGTCCGACGGTTTCGCTAATTTACCGAAGACCTCAGGAAGCATCTCTACCTATGGGGAGATGGGCGGAAAGAACACGCGCGGTGCGAGCATCGAATGTCTGCGGACAGAACCATGCATTCTCAATGCCTTCAATAGCAACCCCTACACCAAACCCCTAACAAGCATTGCCGGCTACTAGGGTGAACAAAGCAGATATGTCGTGAGCTAATAGTTCACAGCAAATAGAAATTAAAGACTATAATCGACTTCATATTATATTATGCATGAAGTCGATATACATCCTGCTATAAAAAAGACAGTAGATTACTTCATAGAAACGAAAAAAATCCCTCACATAATCTTTCATGGTCCAGGAGGCGCGGGAAAACGATACATTTTAAGTTATTTAATCAACAGCATATATCGGGATGCTAATAAAGTGAAACAGTATGTCATGTACGTGAATTGTTCGCATGGTAAAGGAATTCGATTCATACGGGACGAGCTCAAGTTTTTTGCTAAGACTAATATTCATAACTGCAACGGAAAGTTCTTTAAGAGCATCGTTCTATTCAATGCGGACAATCTTACGACGGATGCACAATCAGCGCTGAGAAGGTGCATCGAACAGTTCAGCCACACCACCCGTTTTTTCGTGGCGATTGAGAGAAAGAACAAATTGTTAAAACCTATTTTATCGCGCTTTTGTAACGTATTCGTTCCGCTGCCGACCATTGGCGAGACGACAATGAGTTTACATGCTCACAGAACACAGTCTATTTCAACAAATGGGAACGTCCTATCCCGTCAGCGGCGAAAGTGGCTACGCTCATTCATGGGGAGAGCAATAAACTACTCCAACTGCGAGATCGCAGTTAAAACTGTGACGAAGCTGTATGAAAAAGGATATTCCGCGCTGGACGTCATGGAGATCCTCCGACTCGACAAAAGCACAACTCCGATCAAGAAATACACACTTCTGGTTTTCTTTGATCGCATAAGAAGAGAGTTTAGAAATGAGAAATTGCTCATGCTTATGATCATCAATTTTGGCTTTATGCGTCCGGAACTAAGTTTAGAAAATATAGAACAAATGTAAAATGGACGACTATAACATCACAGTGCTATCAGAGGCCAAAAATGAATATTCTATACGCTTAATAAACATCCTCACTCCTCTCGTGATGGAGGGGATAAGATCAATATTCCGAGAAGCGTGGGATCTTTGCGCTCAGAACGACGAGAACGACAAGTATTTGATGACCTTCCAAAATTTCCTCACTAGAGTTCCGAAATGGAATCAGGACATCATCGAGGGAGAGACAAAACGGATAATACAGCAGAGCAAGTGCGGGTATTTAGAAGACCTGATCACGTGCGTTCATATAACTCAGTTGAAACTCCTCACGAGTGTCCGCGTGTCGACCAAACAGAAGAAAATCGATGTCGCCGTGCCGAGACTGTCTGAATTCGTGCACAAGGTCTATATAAAATGCGCACGCAAATTGTACAGCAATGTCTATCTATTTGAGGCCTCCATCGCTGCCTTGCAGCAGCAGAAAAACGCAAGGGAGTGTGAAACGATATGCAAAGAATGCATTCTCGGGGTCATTAGAGACAGCATGCCTCTAGAGCAGCTGTTACGAGCTTACATAGATGAAACCACCGAGGAAGAAGTGGTCGAGGAGCAAGTTATAGAGCCCGCCTCAGATAAAGAAAAAGAGCCAGATAAAACCGAAGTCGAGAAAGCGCCCATGACCGCGGATCCAGAAGCGAGCAGCGTTGCTAGTGTTACCAAAGTTGCAGACACGCAGTCTGTTGCCTCTAATCAACCTAGCTCTATCGAGTCCGAGACACCTGTTGCAGGCGCACCTGGTTCCATCGAAGACGCCCCAGTACCAGATGTGCACACCGTCGCAGATGCACAAACCTTCAGCAACATCGCCGCGGAAGTCCCGTCCGCCGAACCTGCCCTCGTTTCTCCTCTACCCAGTCCGAAATCACTACTCCGTCCTGCTCAAGAAGAGGGCGTGCCGATCTTACAAGTTGAGACCGAGCCAATTCCGCAAAGTTCTCCACACTCACCAGCCACTGCGCTGACATTTTCCGATAACGACAAGGTCATTGACTACGTGTCGAACGATAAGGTCACGGACCTCGTCGAGGAAGGCAGTGAACGCACGGTGGTCGCACCCAAGAGCATTGACCGGCTAGAAGAGATAAGCAACCTACGGTCGGAGCAACGACGAGCCGAAGATGAACTTGAGGAAGAAGACGCGGAACGAATCCGGATTTTCGACGCAAAGCCAAATCTGGAACTTGATACCCTCGAGGTCGAAGTCTTGGATAGACCGTTCGATGCCCCCCAGACGTAATGCGGTTAAAATTATAATATGTTTTTTGTTCCTATTATAAATGTCCGGCTCGATTTTCGTGTTTGCTTTAGTGATATCAGCTGCGTATGCATTCTTCCGATTCGTCGAGATGCGCTTCGTTCTCAAAGAAAACCGTCCACTGAAAATCCTACTCAAGGACGCTCTCATAGTTTATTTGAGTGTAGTAACAGGACATTTCATTATTGAACAGGTTGCACCCCTGAAAAGCATAGGGGGAATGCCCGACGTATTTACCGATGATCCTAACTTTTAGATCATCTAGGGCCGCCACGTTTGTGTGTTTAGAACAGGATACTCAGATTCTGATTATCTCCAGCAATCATGTTGGAGATAATTTATTCGTCGACGTAGCTGTTAAGAGCGTCTATGTCAATCACCTTTGCTTTCTTCCCTATCTTCTTCCTGCTAGAAAGGAACTTACGGAAAACGCGCCGACCAACTTGCTGTTCAGGTTTGTGTTTTGTAACAGTCCGTGCGATCATTTTATAGAGTTTAAAGTCTGGATATCTCTCGTCGCCATTTTTTTTGTACAGTACATTTCTACCTTTATCATCTTTACACCACTCAACAATAACAGCAGCAATAGGATCCTTCACTTTGTGCTGCTCATCCAAATCATCGATGAAATAGTCAAATAACGAGCAGGCAAGACGACATAAATCGAAGCTAGTATTGGGATCTAATCTTGCCTTCTTCTCGTTGAAATACGGCTCACAGTTGTATTGCGTGGCGGCGTCTCCTTTTGAGTGAAAGCTGTCGCTGCATATTGTTTTCCCACGAAATTTGTAGATTGCTCTCCCGAAGTCGATAATTTTGTATATGCGTCCAAAAGTGGGCACTTTGAAGAACTGGTTGTTAAACCTATAGTTAATAAATGTCCTATCTGTCTCGTTGAACATGATATTATTGGTATGAAGGTCGTTGTGAGTGAACCCGAATGCTTTCTGATATGCGATAAGCATCATTACTATCTGGAATAAGCACGATCGCCACTCGTCGTCATCCATTTCGTTTTCTTCTCGCAATCTCGAGTCTAGTGTGTTATCGAGACATTCCAAACATATTACTTGTACGGGGAAATCTTTAATAGCAACCTTCAGCTCGACATCTGAATTCATGCTGCCTGTGCTTGCTTCGCTAGACTTATCTGAGCTACTTGCGTCATCTTCGTCCCCTGCCTGCGACTTCTTCTCATCGCTATCGGTGTTCGAAGACCGTGAGGAGCATGTTGAGCTTGCCTTGGTGGATCTATGCTGCTGTTGTTCAATATCGTATTGGAATACAAGATTATTTGATGTGTCCATATCTTTCGACTCGTCGACCTTCTCGCCAGTCTCAGCATTATCTGTGAAAATTCCATCAAAATCCAGTGATGAGACTGGGACCACGTCGTCCTTTATCTCGTCCTCAATCCCACCTCCGCCTATTTTTATTCGCTTCTTGTTATGCCTGGTGTCAAAGTCAAAGCCCATATCTTCCGACCAATTGACCAACTCGAATAGGTCGGTTTTGTTCTCTCGGAAATAATCAGAGTCATGTAAATACTCAAGATCGTCTATTACGTTTGTGGCGAATTTTGACTTAATAGAGAGAAAGGACCCATAAAAGTCGAGGCCGTGCAAAAATTTATGTTTGTGAAGAAGTTGACTTGTTAAATAGGAAAAAAAGCTGTCGACGTATGCTGAATTATTGATGTCTGCAAGCTTAGGATGTATATTATCCATAGTTAAAGATGGTAGTGTAGTCAGCTGGTTAGAAGATATGTCTTTGTATTTCCCGATGAGGTACTTGACGGGATCTAATAACGGAGAGAATTTAAAGAAAGAAAGGCGTTTCGCAGAATTATTATCCGAGGAGAGCTTGCATACAAATTTGTTCTTATCGTCATGAGTCTCAACTGACGTCACACTGTAGTGATGATTTAGGTTGATGCTGTTATAATTATCATCGTTGAGGGAAAAAAACAATCCGTATAAAGGTACATAGTTTTGTATCTTGGTCATACCTATTCTATCTAAAGACTGGAAAAGAGAAGTGTTGTTGTTTTTTTTGTAATGAAGAGAGAACATTAGCTACTGTACATATAAATATAGCTTCATTCTAACTTATTTGTGCGTAAAGTGTCTTTTTTTTAAATGTAGAAAAATCTCATCAATGAACCTAGAACTCAAGAAATTTGATATGAAAAATATTAGTTTCAAATCTAATGAGGCGAGCGGGCCAGTGGTGGTGCTAATTGGAAGACGTGATACAGGCAAAAGTTTTCTTGTGAGGGACCTCTTGTACTATCACCAAGACATCCCGATAGGGACGGTGATTTCTGGGACTGAATCGGGGAACGGATTTTATGCGAAGATGGTTCCTAAATTGTTCATTCATGAAGAGTATAATACCGCTATAATTGAAAACATATTGAAACGACAAAAGATGGTAATAAAGCAGATTAAGAAGGAGGTAGAAGCCTACGGGCGAAGTAATATTGATGCACGAGCCTTTGTTATATTAGATGATTGCCTTTACGACAACTCGTGGGCGCGCGAGAAGCTCATGCGTTTAATGTTCATGAATGGTCGTCACTGGAAAATCATGCTGATTATTACTATGCAATATCCTTTAGGAGTTCCTCCTAATCTTCGAACGAATATTGACTATACTTTCATCTTACGGGAACCCTACATAAACAACCGAAAACGCATATATGAAAATTATGCTGGTATGTTTCCCACATTTGAATCGTTTTGTCAAGTAATGGACCAATGCACAGAAAATTACGAATGTCTCGTGATATCTAACAACGCTAAGTCGAACAAGCTTGAAGATCAAATATTCTGGTACAAAGCCGACGCGCATCGAGATTTTAGACTCGGTTCCAAAGAATTCTGGGAACTGTCTAAGGACATTGACTCAGACAACGAAGATGTAGCATATGACCCTACTGCAGACAGAAAAGGACCGCGAATAAATGTTAAAAAAAGCCGTTGGTAGTAATCAATGCGCATTCAAATGCACATTGATTGGTTGGAATTGCGGAAGGTACGCGTGTAACAATTGCGGGATGAATTACTGCACGGTTATATTTTCGTGAACTTCGACGGCACTCCGCCCCCTAGTCCAGATTTACTGATAAAGTCACCTTTATCGTATGTTTTATAATTAATATCACAGCTGTGTTGCTCTGGAAGGCGATGTCCCGAACAGAACCGCTTCTCGCAGCGACATTCTATGTCCGTCAAGCGCAATTTCTTGCGGCAACCGTGGTGTGAGCAACGCGCTTTCTTGGTGCTTTTTTTTACGTTTTTCGCACGCTTGCGGTCTCCGCCTACTGGTGCTGCAGTTGTTGCGTTTCGCAATGGTTTATCTGGTACGTCTGTGCTACAACCATGGAGAACAGGTTTGACGTCTTTTGGGGTGAAATCATCTCCAAAATGCTGGCTTTGATTCATTATATTAGCGTGTTATTATAATAATCTGTGTGGGGCTCAATTTTCCTCAGAAGGATCAGATTCGGTTTTGGTAGTCGCACCATTGCCGCCGTCCGTGCTGTCTTCTTTGCCCGTTTCCTCCTCTGTTTTCTCTGAAATTTCAAGTTCTAGTTGCTTGTCACCTGCCTTAGTCCTAACATGCTGTCCTTCGAACAGCTCCTGTCGGATATCGGCCACACTTACGTTTCTCCCGTCTCCAAGATTGGACTCAATGGTGCTGGTGTTTTTGACGCCTACCAGTTCACCTGCCGAGTTAAGAGTCTGAGTTAGTTTGTTCCCGCTTTCCTTGGCTATCTTAACGTTTTCTTCAATGGCGCGTCTTTTTGATTCCGCAACGCGTTTATCAAACTGCGCCCTCGCCTTTTTCTCGTTCTTTGCCTTTTCGTGCATCAGCTCATTGAGCTCCTCTTCCAGGTACTCAACTCTTCCCGTTTTGTAGGCCTCCGGCTCCCAAGGCATCCATAGGCCCACTGGCCCTACAAATACATTATGGTGCGGGTCGACCTCGCGAATCATCCGACACCTCAACTCAGCCTCTGCTTGCGTGGGATAAGAGCCACGAACCTTTATTCCCCTCACACTAGTCGTGAAATTATGAGTATTGGAAAATGTCTCCTCTAGATCCTCGCTTTTAGCATCTACAAAGTTCTTATAGTCATCTTCAATTGTAGTCTCAGCCACCGTCTTTTTCTCGCTCTTCATAAACTCACTGAGATCAGCAGTTAAACTGTCGAAGTCGATATTGTACTTGTATGCGAGGAAATGCAGGAACTTGGTGAACTTTTGTGTTGATTTAGTGAAATCCCAATGTTTTAGGAATTGTTCGAAGTAGAATACCTCTTTCTGTTTTATCGTGTTCTCTGGAGATACGAAAGACACGCACACAAACTTTTGTCCAGCCACAGGCCTGTCCTCCTCAAGTAAATCTACATATTTAGGATTCTCTGATCCGTCGCGACTGACCTTCCGCGGGAAACTACACTCTTTAGACATCTATGAAATTATAGTCTATCTTGTTTTAAGTTTTTTTCTGTTATATAATATTTTTTTCTTAACGAATTATATAATGTCCCTCGGAGAATTAGGCAACGTTTTAGACTTAGGTGAACTCGTAAGACGCGTCGTGAAATATTTCGTAGAAGGCGTCATGGTTGCGCTCGCTGCGTACGCAATCCCGAAACGCTCGCTCAACCTGGATGAGGTAAGTCTTATCGCCCTCACAGCCGCGGCCACATTCAGTATCCTTGATACCTACGTCCCAAGCATGGCCGTATCCGCCAGATCTGGAGCTGGATTCGGTGTAGGCGCGAACCTGGTTGGATTCCCGCACGTGTAAATAACTACAAATAAGATAGAATAATTGTCTAATCTATCTTATTCTCAATCATATCGTTGGAACGAATTCCCAATGCAATTCACAGCAGATTTTCTTCCATATTTCATCCTGCTCTATACGTTTTACAGGATCCTTCAGCATCGGGAAAAAAGGCAAAAACTGCGTCTCTCCGAGCAACTCGCACATCTTGTATAGCACATAATAATAGTTCAGAAAATTTACGCGGTCGTCAGGACAATGCTTGGCGTAAGGTTTTTGTATGTCCATGAAAAGACTACACAGAGTCTCCTCTAATTCGGGACTCATAACTGGCGGCTTGATTCCAAGCTTATCTTTTATGAACGGAATATGCTCATAGTACTTATTATACCCAAGTTTTTTCAATATGTCCTTAGCTTTTCTATTCGTTAATTTAGACAAACTCAGCCGTTCTTTGCGAATCTGAGTTTTGATATTTGTTATCACATCAGGCGGTATTTGTGTTGTCTCTTTGGCTTGGAACTGGGCAAGGATCTCTCGAAAGTGATTGATCCGCTTATAGGCATAAAAGCACACTTCCTTAGGAGGTTCTTTGTATGACGGTTTTTCGTGCTCAACAAGGAATTCCTTTTGTGTTGAGCAACCGTTGCAGACCATCACCCCTTCGTGTGATATGGGAATGAGCTCCCCGCTACACTTTTCGCACACGTCATGGTCTTGTATATATCTACTAACGTCGATAAAAGTCTCATCGATATTGCTTAGATACTGCTGTATGATATTAACCTCGTCGCGTCCTTCGTCTTTCTTTACTGATCCTCTTGTGAAAAATGAATGAAGTATGCGAGTTCTGCTGTTACCTTCGGATAGATCTTTTTTCTTCTCAAAATAATCGAATATATATTGAGAGTTGCTCAACAGATACTCTTTTTTCTTTGTTTTAATTTCCTTGATTCTTTTCTTCACCACCCGGATTTCGTCACCAATTTCTAGCCTTTTGTCTATAGTCAGATCATTGCTTGTATGTTGTGCTATCAACAATCGCTTTTGGTCAATTAATTTAGGCAGAATTTCCGTCTCTTCCTTAGTAAACTGCTGCATTAGCTCGTTGTGCTTCCCGTCGAGAGTCACTGTGGGTTTTTTCGTAATTGCTATCTTTTTATTGGCTTTGGGTTTAAAATTAGGCATGTGTACGGTTCTCATGAATAGTATTTAATATTTAATCGGTAAAAGAGTATTTTTTTTATGCATATTGAGCGGATTGAAACACGTGTTTGATTTATCCATCCATTTTCTCTCGACACTCTAATGGACATCAATGTCTCAGACATAAACAATTCTGAAATAGATACAGTGAAAATACAAAAGATGGGATTCATATTTAATGCTCTCGAAAACGGATGGACCATTAAAAAAAGAAAAAATTTGTATATTTTTACAAAAAATCATGAAGGCAAACGAGAGGTGTACTCCGAAGAGTATTTGAGGCGGTTCATCGTAAGCAATTTTGATACTAAAGCAGCGGTATGCGGAAACGGCTGAAAAAAAGGGTAACCGACAAATTTTTTTTTCTTTAGCAATATTATAACATGGGAGGAGGATTAATGCAGCTCGTTGCGTATGGCGCTCAAGACGTCTACCTTACAGGTAACCCACAGATCACTTTCTGGAAGGTTACATACCGCAGACACACCAACTTTGCTATGGAGTCCATTGAACAGACGTTCAACGGACAGGCTGACTTCGGTCGCCGTGTGCAGTGCACGATCTCCAGAAATGGTGACCTTGCCTACCGCACATACCTTCAGGTAACACTTCCCGAGATCGGACAGGATGGCTGCTGCAACCCAGGTGTTTGTGACAAGACCTACGCTCGCTGGTTGGACTACCCAGGTGAGCAGCTGATTTCGATGGTTGAAGTTGAGATCGGAGGACAGCGCATCGACCGCCAGTATGGTGACTGGATGCACATCTGGAACCAGCTGTGCCTGACCGCCGAGCAGGAGCGTGGTTACAACAAGATGGTTGGACAGACCATGCAGCTGACATACCTGACTGACCCATCGTTCGCTGACGTCGACTCTGCCTGTGCTGGCGTTGATGTCCCAGCGGCCGTGTGCGCGCCACGTAACGCGCTTCCAGAGACCACACTTTACATCCCACTGCAGTTCTGGTTTTGCCGTAACCCAGGACTTGCCCTGCCTCTGATTGCCCTGCAGTACCACGAGGTGCGCATCAACCTTGAGCTCCGTCCTTCCGACGAAGTTCTGTTCGCTGTGACCAACCTGACTGAAGCAGCCACTGCTGATGTACAGAACCCACCGATCCTTGACGGACAGTCGGTCAAAGACGCTGTGGCCTACCAGAAATCCCTGGTCGCTGCCTCGCTCTACGTCGACTACGTCTTCCTTGATACCGATGAGCGCAGACGCATGGCGCAGAACCCGCACGAATACCTCATTGAGCAGCTCCAGTTCACTGGTGACGAGTCCGTAGGTTCGTCCTCGAACAAGATCAAGCTCAATTTCAACCACCCGTGCAAAGAGCTCGTCTTCGTTGTCCAGCCAGACAAGAATGTCGACTACTGCTCTTCGTTCCTCAAGAACACCGTGCTGAACAGAGCTCTTGGTGCTCAGCCTTTCAACTACACCGACGCCATCGACGCCCTGATCAACCACATTGGATCATTCTCAGGGTATAGCCAGGTTACGGACAGCGCGACGGGCGGCGCCAACAACTCGTTCATCACCGCTGACGGACTCTTCCAAGACCCGGGCGCGGACGGCATCCAATCACCGCATGTTCAGGACCAGTGGGGGTCGTATCTGGGGGTGATCTCAGGGATAGGGGAAGCTGAGTGCACCGTTCCAGCCCTTTCCGTGCCGTTCCCGATCAGTCCGATCAATGACTCCGCCGTCTCGGATGCTGGCGCTTTCGTACTTGCTGAGACAGCTCTCAACCTGCACTGCTGGGGACAGAATCCCGTGGTCACAGCCAAACTGCAGCTCAACGGACAGGACCGCTTCTCTGAGCGCGAAGGATCGTACTTCGACACCGTGCAGCCATACCAGCACCACACCCGCAGCCCAGACACTGGAATCAATGTCTACTCGTTCGCCCTGCGCCCTGAGGAGCACCAGCCAAGCGGAACATGCAATTTCTCGCGCATCGACAACGCCACACTCCAGCTGGTTCTTTCCACCAACGCCATCGGTGGCGACAACACCGCCAAGGTGCGCGTCTACGCTACCAACTACAATGTGCTGCGCGTAATGAGCGGCATGGGTGGCCTCGCATACTCGAACTAAATCCAATATTTACTTGTTATTATTATTTCTTCAATAATAACAAAATTTATAATCTCTCGAAACTGTAAATGGATACCAGTACAGCAGTCCTACTTGTTGCCCTTGTTTCTCTCGTATACATACTCACACAAGCAGTCGAACAAGACAAAAGCGACGACTCCGAGGTCGTGTATGTCCCCGGCCCCATAGTCGGGCCAGCATGGGGCCAAGGACCACTTTGGCGCGGGCCTATCCCAGGAGGTCGCCGCTGGAGACGACGCAGACGACGCCGTTTCTGGTTTTAGTTATTTTCTCTTGAAAATGTATAATGAAGACTAACGATATACTCATCATCATCGCTATCATCGTTCTGCTCCTGATGGTAAGCAAAAACTATCTTACATCTGCTCGCAACGTTACCGTGTTTGGTCCTCCAGTAGTATCGGTTCCACAATATGGAGGAAGTATCATCTCGGAGCCATGTCCTCATCCGTGGGGGTGCGGCGGTAAACTGAACCCTTGGCAGCCTGGAGGGTGGGGACCTGGGTGGGGTCCTGGCTGGGGACCGGGAGGACGCGGGCGCGGAGGTAGAGGAAGAGGCCGAGGAGGCGGAGGCCGCGGAGGCGGCGGACGTGGAGGCGGCGGACGTGGGGGTGGAGGCCGCGGAGGCGGCGGACGTGGAGGCGGCGGACGTGGAGGCGGTGGACGTGGGGGTGGAGGCCGCGGAGGCGGCGGACGTGGAGGCGGCGGACGCGGGGGCGGTGGCCGCGGAGGCGGTGGGCGCGGAGGCGGAGGCCGTGGAGGCGGAGGCCGCGGAGGCGGTGGGCGCGGAGGCGGAGGCCGTGGAGGCGGAGGCCGCGGAGGCGGTGGACGTGGCGGCGACACTGACCTCGTCCCCGGGCGGTTCGGTGGAGGCAGCGGAGGAGGCTACCCGAGAGACCCGTATCCCTCAGCGTAAACTGATGTATTTATTTCATCTGTATTGATTGTATAGCGATGAAATTTAGCACAAAAATGATTATTGTCGCAATCGCTGCCGGAGTTCTGCTATTAGGGGTCTTTCGCGCCATGGCCAGCACGAAGCGTCCCAAACGACATGCAAAAAATGCTACCCAGTCTTCTGCTTCCTCTCTGGCGTTTGGCTACAACAGCCCGAGCCCCCAAGGGCAGCCCTACTCGCCACATGAGCAGGACGATACCTCGTCACGCCATGCGGCAGCCAGAATCAGAGACCAGCATTCCAAACCGTCGCCACAAAGAGAATCCAAATCTCCGCTGCCCCATTAGCGCCATTCAACTCGCCCTCGCAAGCCATTTCGTAACAGGTAGCGACGAAATTTTATGCACGTATATAAATGGGTAACTACCTCGCAGACCAGTACAGCCTATTGCATTTCGCCACAGGGGTAATTGCTTTCTTCTGGAATGTACCTTTTTTGTTATCAGTCATCATCCATGCACTGTTCGAGTATGCGGAAAACAGCGCAGCTGGCGTTGCGTTCATAAATAAGCATTTTGTTCGGACGCGCTTGTTTAGGTGGCCAGGCAGAGGCAAACCCGCTGGCGCCGACTCCATTATGAACCAGCTCGGCGACAATCTGTTCTTCGCAGTAGGCTGGCTAGCCGCCGCCCTGCTAGAACTCCTCGGGGTTCAATACGGATGGTACGAAATAAAAAACCAATAATATTTAGTATTAGATATCTGAAGGGACGACTCAGATAAATATTCTAGAAAATCACTTAAATAAATTATCTATATATAGTCTATAAGATGCAGATTTTCATTAAGACACTTACTGGAAAAACTATTACATTGGATGTAGAACCGTCGGACAGTATTGAGAATGTTAAAGCTAAGATTCAAGACAAAGAGGGCATTCCGCCTGACCAGCAGCGGCTCATCTTCGCTGGCAAACAATTAGAAGATGGAAGGACTCTTTCCGATTATAATATCCAGAAAGAGTCGACACTGCACCTTGTTTTGCGGCTTCGTGGCGGCTTCCACTGCTAGAAACTATGAAAGATCTCTTTCATTTTAGATTGATGCGTTTTGAATTGTCTCAATGCATCAATACACATATGATTTACTTGCGTTTGCTTGTCTTTCTTCTTTTAGCTTTGCGCCGTCTTCTGGTTATGCGTCGGTTTTTTGCTTTGCGTTGTCTTCTGGTTCTGCATCGTTTTCTTGCTCTGCGCCGTCTTCGAGTCTTGCGCATCTTTTTTCCTCCATCTTGCCCCAGGTAAGATAACGCTATGGCCGAAGCTATCGCGATAACGCGTTCAGCCCGAAGTGTAGCGCCTGCGACCGCGCCGCACGCACAACCGATCAAACACGCTGATTGGAGTTGATCAACAACGCCCTCTCGTATGGCCAACGCTCCAGCCAAACTGCCGCACGTAAGAGCTCCGATACAGCTGTCGCGTGCACGCACAGCAGTTCCCACTAGGCATGCCCGACACACTCCCCCTGCCGCACGTCCCGCTGCGCATCCTGCAGCAACTCCCCTCGCAACCGCGCATCCTGCCGCGCGTCCTGTCCGCTCCATCGTCTGTCGGAGAGGCGACGGCTGCGGCGGGAGCGGCACCAAGTCAATATTCGCCAATCTGTCTGGGTTGTCTGCTATCAGCTCCCTCAAAACATTCCGAGTTATGAGAGCATGAGCGCCATAAGGATCTAAAGAGGTGTTGGACAACGGTAAGTTAGTGTTTGGCGATGTCACATGCCCTTGAGCAAACCAGTTTGCTATTCCTCGCCTATCGTATACCTGTCCGTCGGCTGTTTGCACAGGATCAACCATTATATCAAGGCTAATTGGACATCTCACACCAGACTGTTGTATTTCATCCGACACGGATCGCTGCAGCGGCGGTGCAGCCGCCTGGCGGCGCTGTGTTGTAGATCGCCTGCGTACGCCTTGTTCGTCGCTCATATATATTAGCTGAATATTTTAGTTAAAAGAGGAGAATATCGTTCATGTGTTCCCAAATAATTTATTCATATTTCGCACCTCAATCTTATTGTTCTCCTCCATAAACAATTTCCTAATGAGGTCGTCATTTCGAAGACGAAGACTGTAGTCCTGCTGCGCATTCGATCTCCCAACGCGCCCAAAAGCTTGGATCGTTTTTTCTTGACTCAGTACACTCAAATCCTTTCCGATGTAACCGTGGCAAAACTGATAGTTGGTCCCGTAAATATAGTCAGTCGACGCAATGATAAGATAAAGCTTTTGTTGCCCCGCGAGATTCTTCATAATAGTTGTGTAATCAACACACTTGTGGTCTGCGAAAACACCAACACCCATCATCAGCAGAACTTTCCACATTGGCTCGACGTCAAGAAGCATGATTTTCTCGACGGTCGCATCGCTGATAGAGCTTGTAAATGCGCTGCGGTGCTCTAAAGCATTCCATTGACGCCTGTGTTCGAAACTGTTCGGGATGAACTGGGAAGCAAGCTGAATCGTTCGAACTTGGCTGCGCAGGTGATCGATCTTATCCTGCAAGCATTTTTCTTTCGTCTCGCGATCGGAGTCACCTTTCGTCTTACGTATTTGACGTGTCTGACCGCTCTTCAGAGAGCCCTTCCGTTTACTACAGTTCGACTCCGTGTCATCATTCTTCACCAAATCGCGTTCCAACGCTTCGACTTCAATCCGGATTTTTTCGTTGCGAGTTATACTCACCAGCAACGTTTCCAAAACGGTACTCGGAATTTTCGCAGTCTGAAAACAAAAGGTAGCAATCTTTTTTACGTCGTTGGCTAGAAATATCGTAGGACCGTCGGTTAGAGTGTGCGCGTCTTTGGTGGCAATGAATATGTTCGATTCGTGGTGCTTCTTGCGCACTCGTTGAAAATGCGCGTACAAAGACACATAGTCATTTTTTACTGCTTTGAGGAGTTTAAGATAATACATTTTTAAGCTTACTGCATCAATATCTTCTATACACTCGAAATAGTTTTCAACCTGATAGCGTTCTCTGAGACTAACATTCTTGTTCACATATACGATGAATTGGACGATTTCCTCAAGATCCAAATGCCTCAGTAGAGTTTTGTAGTTCTCGATGTGACTGAGGGATTTTTTGACGTCCGCATATTCGGCGAAAACGAGATGAGGAAGAATAACATACCCAGCAGAGTCAACTATTGGAATGGTCTTGGTGCAGTCGTGACTCACTATGCTATACACTTCAATACTCTTAAATTTACTCATATGGCTTTGAATACAGGGACCAATTTCCTCCCGTCTTGGTAAAGTTGCCGAGGACAGCACGACATTTGGTATTTCGTTTTTCTCCCAGTTGTCCCGCAAAAGGGCATGATACTCATGGTCCTCGTAGTCTAACGTTATAGTAGGCTCGTCCCAGTACCATATCAAATCTTTCTTGTCGTTGAAAGCAAGCATATACCGCATCGCCGGCAGATATGACTGCACATCCGCGATCATAATCTGCACATCGTCACCTATGCTGTTGTCGACGCGAAATATGCCTCCTGTTCGACGGTTCCGCTCGTAATCTTTAGCGGCGAAATAATGCAAACGAACGCCCCCTGCGTCGCTACATCCAAAGGCGACGGCAATTTTTATCCCGAGTGATATGCAAGACTTAGCTAGTTGCAGACCCACATGCTTCGCGACACAAACAAATATTAACCGGTGTCCTTCGGACAGTCCCACGGGCGAAATCGTTTTACCGGTGCCTGTGGGGGCCTGGTACAAGATTAGTTTCGGTCCCTCGTTCTTACAAATCGTAAATAGCTGTTTTTGGTGCTCATATAGTCGCACATCGCGATAGCGAAGCAAGCTCGGATTTCTCTCTATGAACTCATGCGAATTCTCAATAAATACAGCTTTCCGCATTTTTGGCTCGTAATGTTTGAGAATATCAGCGACCCTTCTTCGCACTAATGTATTGAAATTTGTAATGTTGAATCTCATCAATTGGGTAAGTGTATAGTAGTGGTAGCTGGCCTGACGGCTGCCTGAGCCTTGTGCGAAGAATAGCCGCAGCTTATCGAGAACGACATATTCGAAGATACTGTCTTTTATGCCAGCCAGTTTGTTATCAGAATTGTTGACACGGATTATGTCCGCTTTTTTAAGTTTCTTGACTCTTTTTTTACTACGTGGCCTATCTTCGCGATGGGAGCACTCAGATTTCCTACTATACTGGTCTAGCATCTGTTTAAAATACTTTTCATAGAGATATTCGTGGTGGAGTGCGATGTTGTCCCGTATCCGCATGAATCCCATCAGACTCAGGGTATCGTTATAAGATTTGGTTACATCATGGTAGCCGCCACGAATAAGCTTTAATATTTTCATCTCATCTCCGGACACGGGGATCTCCAGCGAGTCCCATTCTTGTGCTGTGAGTTTTTGTTGTCTTAAGTCCATTGGTTGTCTTGGTGTGGTGTTTGTATTATTGCTGTTAATCAATTTTCTAAGCCATAACTGTAAACATTCGCACGAAGTCTGTACAAATTGAACTTAACTGGGTTAAACGTGTTAGGGCATTTGTACGCATCATGACGCTCATTTTCAGCATCGATGGGAATATTGGGTCAGGCAAATCCACACTCGCGGCGGCACTCAAGAGAGAGCTTACTACCGTCGCTAACCGCCCTGTGGTGTATCTTGACGAACCAGTCGAGATGTGGAAATCTGTAACGGACGAGCAGGGCGCCACCGCGCTAGAGTGCTTCTACCAAAACCAGTCAAAGTATGCATTTTCGTTTCAAATGTTGGCCTACATATCGCGAGTAGCGCAGTTGAAAGAGACGTTGCGAAGAAATACGGATGTTATTGTAATAACCGAACGATCGGTGCACACGGACAAACATGTGTTCGCTAAAATGCTGTATGATAATAAGAAAATAAATAGAATAGAATATTCGATTTATCTCAAATGGTTCGACTACTTCAGCAGGGAAATGCCCCTTGATGGGATCATTTACATTGATACATCTCCTAAGGTTTGTGTTGGACGTATAAAGAAACGTGACCGCCGAGGTGAAACGGTACCTTCAGAGTATTCGCAGCGCTGTCACGACTACCACACCAGCTGGATAACGAAGCAAAACAACGTCTTACACTTGAGCGGAGATTCGGAGATGCAGGATGAGTCATTCAATGTCTGGTGCAAGCGCGTGCGCGACTTCGTCGCTCAGTCCATAGACTAGACCCCCACAAACAAGACGTCTTTTCCCTAAGCTGCACCGTCCATCAGCAGCTGACTCCCGCTCAACGAGGACCGAGGTCTATATCGCAGCAAATCAAGCTCATTAGCTGTGGTAGGAAACTCGGACTTGCCATAGATATCCTGCAACAGCAACCATTCGAACATACCACCGGTGTATAAATAGACATTGGCGAATCCTAGACCAACAAGCTGGTCGTATTTTTTGTAAGCAGTATCGTCATTCGAGTTGCGTCCATACACGACGATGCGCGCAGTACTGTTGCCGATGAGTCGATTGACAATAGCCGTTTCATTGGATATAGGGACTGTTCGCGTTATGAGGCAGTCCTGATTATTGCTGTTGAGAGTGTTGATAAGCAGCGTTGTGGGGGACCGATCCCTCACCACGCACTGGACGTCTTCGAAATTAACCTTTTTCGTTGATGTCTGATTTCCCATAGTCCGGAAGTACAGTATTGGGCCAAATTGTCTTTATTACATAATTACCCGCGAGGATTATCAAACAGCTCCTTCACATGGTCGCCAGTTTCGATGTCTACGTACTGTCCCCACTCTTGT
>Ga0255054_10000649_pt1 | contig 20450 bp, 15 predicted proteins | sample JV7_2_23_MG_FD_188634 | JGI IMG/M metagenome (GOLD analysis project Ga0255054, IMG submission 188634) | Seawater microbial communities from Jervis Inlet, British Columbia, Canada - JV7_2_23 | ecosystem: Environmental > Aquatic > Marine > Inlet | place: Canada: British Columbia | collected...
AGCCCCTCTCTGGTTTTAACGAGGCACCCACGCTCCATACGTTGCACAAGTTCATCTTGTGTCGTCACTTGCGGATCTCCGCGAAATCACTTGGGGATCACGGCAAAGCGAAGGACGCCGTAAGCCCTTATAGACTAACTAGATGATACGCTTCTACACGCTGGGCTCCCTGGACCTCCAGGCGTCCGATGGACGCCAGCTGAAGTCGGTCCTCGCCCAGCCCAAGCGCGTCGCGCTGCTCGCATATCTGGCCGCTTGCGGAAAGGGCGACTCTCACCGGCGCGACACGTTGCTGGGCCTGTTCTGGCCGGATCTGGACGAGTCGCGGGCCCGTCACGCTCTGAATCAGTCCCTCTACGTGCTCCGCCGCGCCGTCGGGCCGTCCGTCTTCGTTTCGACCGGAGATGAAGAGCTCGCCCTCGCTCCGGAGACGATCTGGTGCGATGCCGCCGCCTTCGTGGAAGACGCGGAGGCGGGGCGAGCCCGCGAGGCCCTGGAGGCGTACCGCGGCGACCTTCTGGAAGGGTTCTTCATCTCCGACGCGCCCGAGTTCGAGAAGTGGCTCGACGTTGAGCGGCAACGGCTGCGGCGCCTGGCGGCCCTGGCGGCCTGGAGCCTGGCCGAAGAGGAAGAGGCCGCCGGAAACGTGGAAGCGGCCGCCGAGCGGGCGAGGCAATCAGCCGGGTACTCGCTGGAGAACGAGGCGGCCGTGCGGCGGTTGGTCGGCCTGCTGGATCGCGTGGGGGACAGAGCGGCGGCCGTGCGTGCCTACGAAGCCTTCGCGGGGCGGCTGCGGGATGAGCTTGGCGTGGACCCGTCTCCCGAGACCCAGGAGTTGGTGGCCTCGATCCGCGCGCGAGGAGTGCCCGCGGAAGGGACAGCGGCCGACCCGGCTGGGCGCTCCAGAGCCCTGGCGGAGCGACCGACCGCTGCGCTGGAGCGACCGGCCGCCGCGACGACGAAACCGGCCGCCACGACGACCAAACCGGCCCCAAGCAGCTCCGGTGTCGGTGAGATTTGGGAGGCGCTCGACTCGGAGGCCGCGGCCGTGCCGAGCCGGCCGACCCCGGCCGAGCGTTCGCTGGCGGTTCTGCCCTTCGTAGATCTGAGCGCGGAGACCGACAGGGAGTACTTCGCCGACGGCATCTCGGAGGAGCTGATCTCCTCGCTCGCTCAGATCGATGGGCTGCGGGTCGCTGCCCGGACCTCGTCATTCAAGTTCAAGGATGCTGCCGAGGACGTGCGCGAGATCGGCGACCTCCTGAACGTGAGCACGGTGCTGGAGGGCAGCGTGCGGATGAGCGATGATGGCGTGCGGATCACGGTTCAGCTGGTCGATGTCCGTGACGGATTCCAGATTTGGGGAGAGCGCTACGACCGTGAAATGGCCGATATCTTCGCCGTCCAGGAGGAGATCGCCCGAGAGATCGTCGAGCATCTGCGGGCCGAGCTCGTCGGGGAGCCCGGCGAGGAGGCTCCACCGCTCGTTCGCAGCCACACCGACGTGCTGGAGGCGTACCAGCTATATCTGAAGGGTCGGTTTCTGTGCAACAGTCGGAGGGCCGACGGCCTCCGAGCGAGCATCGAGTGCTTCGAGGAGGCCATCTCCCTCGATCCCGACTACGCCCTCGCCTACGCGGGCCTGGCGGATGCGTACAGCCTGCTTGGCTGGTACCGGTACCTGACGGCCGATGAAGCCTACGAGCGGATCCAGGACGCCACCGGGAAGGCCCTCGAGCTGGAGGCATGCGTGCCCGAGGCCTGCACGTCGAGAGCTTATGCCAAGTTCATATACGAGTGGGACTTTCCCGGAGCCGAGACGGAGTTCCAGCGCGCCATCGAGCTGAACCCCCGCTATCCGACGGTGCATCACTGGTACGGCGAGTACCTGATGGCGATGGGTCGCCTGCAGGAGGCCAACGATACGCTGCAGCGCGCGCACGATCTGGATCCGCTCTCCCTCACGGTGACGGTCGGCCTGGGTTGGTCCCACTACTTCCTGGGCGAGTACGAGCAGGCGGTGGAGCGCTACGAGGGGGTCGTGGCGATGGATCCGGACTTCGTTATCGTTCCCTGGTTCCTGGGGCCCGCCTACGTCCAGGCAGGCCGCTACGACGACGCGGTGGAGCTCTACGAGGAGTGGATCGGGCGGATCGGCGAGCACCCCGGGCTGGTGGCCCTGCTCGCCCAGGCGCATGCGCTGGCCGGCCGAAAGGACGAGGCTCTCGAGGTGTACGGGCGGCTCGAGCTACGCGCCAAGCGGGCGCCGATCTTTCCCGACTATCGGGCGCTGGTCCACGCCGCCCTCGGCGAGGCGGACGCGGCTTTCGAGTGGTTGGAGAAGGCCCTGGAAGAGCGGTGCTGGGTGCTGGTCTTCCTCCGCGTCGATCCGGCTTACGAAAACCTGCGTTCCGATCCCCGCTTCGACGCTTTGACCGAGCGAATCGGCTTGGCGAGCTGACCCGCATAGGCCTCGCGAGGCGACGCGGATCGGCCTCAGCCCTTCAGGACCCCCAGCGGCTTCAGCCGCACGACCTTTCGTCCGATCCCGGCCCGATCCACGACGTCCACGACATCCGCCACGTCCTTGTATGCCTCCGGGATCTCCTCCGCCACCGTGGCGAATGAGGAAGCACGCACCTCGATGCCTAGCTCCTCGAACTCCCTCTTGAGGTTGCGCCCGCGAACCGACTTCTTGGCCTGACGCCGGCTCATGCGCCGTCCGGCGCCGTGGCAGGTCGATCCGAACGTCTCCGAGTACGCGCCGGCAGTACCCACCAGCACGTAGGAATAGCGGGCCATGTCGCCCGGAATGAACACCGGCTGGCCGATATCCCGGTACGCGACCGGCACGTCCGGGTGTCCCGGCGGAAAGGCGCGGGTCGCTCCCTTCCGGTGCACGCAGAGGCGGCGCGCGCGGCCCTCCACCTCATGGGACTCCCACTTGGCGTTGTTGTGGGCGACATCGTAAACGAGCCTCAGCCCGAGCTCCTCCCACGGGCGCCCGAAGATGCGCGCGAACGCCTCGCGAACGCGGTGGGACATCATCTGCCGGTTGGCGAAGGCGTAGTTGGCGGCCGCGTACATCGCGGCGAAGTAGTCCTCGGCCTCGGGGGAGGTGAGCGGCGCGCACGCCAGCTGCCGGTCGGGAAGATCGATCCCGTATTTTCGGGTCGCCTTCAACATCACGTCCAGGTAGTCCGTGCAGACCTGATGTCCGAGGCCACGGGAGCCCGAGTGGATGAAGACGGTGACCGTGCCCGGCTGAAGGCCGAGGATTCCGGCCGCCGCTTCGTCGTACACGTCGGTCACCACGCCGACCTCGATAAAGTGGTTGCCTGAGCCGACCGTTCCGACCTGAGCCTTGCCCCGCTTGACGGCCCGGTGGCTGACCCGGCCCGGGTCGGCGCCCTCGAGTGCGCCACCGCTCTCGATGTGCTCCAGGTCGTCCTGGGTGCCGTAGCCCTGCTCGACCGCCCAACCCGCACCCTTGGTCAGCACGTCCCTCACGGCCCCTCCGGTGAGGCCGGAGCCGCGGTAGCCCGCGCCTACGCCGGCCGGGACGTCGCGCATGATCTGGCTCATCAGCCCGTTGATGCGCGGCTTCAGCTCTTCGGCGGTGATGTCGGAGCGGAGCAGACGCACGCCGCAGTTGATGTCGTAGCCTACGCCGCCCGGGCTGACTACGCCGTTCGCGTCCGGATCGAAAGCGGCGACGCCGCCGATCGCGAAGCCGTAACCCCAGTGGATGTCCGGCATCCCGATCGACCGACCCACGATGCCGGGAAGGCAGGCGACGTTTGCCACCTGACGGATCGCTTCGTCGCCGCGGATGTTCTCCATCAGGCGGCGGTCCGCGTAGACGAGACCGTCCACCCTCATCTTTCCCTGGCGGGGGATGAGCCACCGGTATTCATCCAGCTGACGCATCTTCAGCGGGCGTTCAGATGTTTTCATGGCGTTGAGATGTCATGGGCGTTCAGATGCTTCACCACCAGAAGATCAGATGTCGAAGATCACGCGGGCCTGCCAGCCGTCGGCGGCCGGCTCCAGGCGCAGGCCATGGTAGGTCACGCCCTTGAGCTGTCGATCGGGAATCTCCGGCTCGATCCGTCCGGTCACGGTCGCCCTCAGGCCTCCTTCGCCCAGCTCCACGAAGGCGGCGTCCTCGAACACGAAGCCGTCGACCTCGTCGAGGTAGAGCAGCTCCGACAGCCAGCGCACCAGCAGAAGGTCCAGCGAATCGGACGACAGCGCCACGACCCGCTCAACCGACCGTTCCGATCCGGCCCCCTCTCGCATCAGTCGGGCCATTCCGAGGGCGGCCCGCCGAAACAGCTCCGCCGGAGCGGACGCCGTCACGACGATTCCGACATCGGCCGTGTGGTCCAGCTCACGGACTCCCGGTGCGATCTCCGGCGGGGTCTCCGGTGTGATCTCCGCCGGAGTTCCCGGCGTGATCTCCGGTGCGGACGGGTCCGATGAGGTCGTCATCAGCGCTTCACCCAGGACGCCACCGCCGAGCGTTCCGTATCCAGCTGCTCGCTGAACCACACGGAGTACGGGGGATAGACCGTTTCGAGGGAGTGGAGCCGCTCGCGCAGCCGCGAGATCTCATCGCGTGCCGTTTGGCGAGCGGCCGCGAGGTCGACGCGGCCGTGCCTCGTACGAACCCCATTCTCCATGACCTTTCGGAGTAACGACCGACCGGCCCCGACCTCCTCGGCCCGGCCGACCACGTCGCGGATCGCCAATTCATCTACTTCTACCCGAAAAACCTGTTTCCGTCCCGGGATGATCTCCTTGTCCGGGGAGAGCTTCGTCCGGCCGCGCCCGTCATAGCTGACGAGCTTGTATGCGAGGTCGAGCGACGGCGCGTCCGTGGAGACCCCCATACCGGTGCCCACGCCGAAGCCGATGATCGGGGCGTCGGCCTCCACCAACGATGCGATCGAGTACTCGTCCAGCCCGCCGCTGGCGAAGATCTGGACGCGCTCGAGCCCGGCCTCGTCGAGCATCGCCCGGCTGGCGAACGCGAGCTCCTTCAGGTCGCCGGAATCGAGCCTGATCGCGCTGACCTTGAACTCGTCCCCGAGTTCCTCGGCGAGCCGGATCACGTTCCGAACTCCTTCGAGCGTGTCGTACGTGTCCACCGGGAGGATCGTCGCCGGGTAGAGTCTGACGAACTCCCGAAACGCCGTCAGCTCCTCCTCGTGCGCCTGTATGTAGCTATGCCCCATCGTGCCGGTGACCGGGATGCCGTAGATGCGGCCGGCCAGGACGTTGCTGGTCGCTGCCAGGCCGGCGATGTAAAAGGCTCGAGCCCCCTTGAGGCCCGCGTCCGTCCCATGCATCCGGCGGAGCCCGAAATCCACCACGGCCCGCCCGGTGGCGGCACGAACGACGCGTGCCGCCTTGGTGCACAGCACCGTTTGCAGGTGGATCTGGTTCATCACGAACGTCTCGACGAGCTGGGCTTCGGGAAGGGGCGCCACGATCTCGAGGATCGGCTCCTGGGGGAAGAAGGGGGTCCCCTCCGGGAGGGCGTACACATCGCCGGTGAAGCGGAGCTTCCCCAGCCACTCGATGAAGTCGGGGGAGAACTCCTCCCGGCCCGCCAAATGCTCGAGCGCGCGGCCGTCGAAGCGAAGAGACTCCAGATACCGGAGCACGTCATCCAGCCCGCATGCGACCAGAAAGTTCCGGTTCTCCGGGAGCCGCCGCACGAAGAGGCTGAATACGGCTTCCCTTACGAGCTCCTCACGAAAGTACGCCTGAAGCATCGTGAGCTCGTAATGGTCCGTGAGCAAGACCGCGTTCTTGTCGTCGACCCAGGGCGATCGAAGAGTCATCAGGACCGAAGCTCTTCTCAGCTGCCTTCGGCGATCGGCTCCATCTTCCAGAAGGCGATACCCCCGGACTGGAGCGCGAGCGGTGTGCTTGCCACCCGCTCCGCCCGCTCGAGGTCGATGACGTCGAGGGTTCCTAGCGTCGAGCCGATGGCCTCGTTGGAGACGAAGGCGTAGCGCGAGTCGGGCGAGACGACGACCCCGTGGGTCACCGCCTGCGAGGCATCGACTCGGCGCTCCTCGCCGCTCCAGCGATCGATAATGGCCACGGAGCCCTGGCCCTTGAGCGTAGCGACCACGTACTTCCCGTCCGGGCTGACGGCCAGATTGTACGGGCCCTTTCCGGTTGGGAAGCGGCGGGTGACCTGAAGGTCGACGGCGTCGATCTCGAGCACCTCCTGGTTCCCGTTGCAGGCCACGTACAGCTGTCGATCGTCCGGTGAGACCGCCACCCACGTCGGCTTGCACCGTAGGGCCCCCTCGGAGGGTTCCTCGTTGGAGGACAGCAGACGCTCCTCGCCGGGCGTCACGAGCAGGCGGCGCGTCACGGCCAGATCATCCACCGAGATCTCGACGATCTGATCGCTCCCCACGCAGGCTGAGTAGTGCAGGGTACCGGCCCGGTTGATCGTGCTTCCGTGGGGCTTCACGCATGTCTCGATCCTGGCCAGCTCCTGCATCCCCGTGGCGAAGATCGCAGAGACCGAGCTGGGGACCGGGTTTCCGTGCAGGTTGAAGTTGACGACGAAGAGCGAGAGCCCGTCCGGTGTGACCGCCATGGTGGCCGGGAACATGCCGACCGCCGCCTTGCCCACCAGCTGGTCACTGCCGGCGGTGTACTTCCATACCTCGCCGAACGGCGTCCCGTGCGCCACTGACACGTACCAGTAGAGCCCATCCGGCGAGACCGTCACGCCGTGCGCGCCGTCGATGTCCGCGGGGCGGATGCCGACCTCGATCGAGCGCTCCACGATCAGGCCGTCCGGGCCGAAGCGGACGCGCGAGACGGCGTCGGACGCCTCGTTCGCCACGTAGACCCAGTAGTTGGCCTCCGGCGCCTGCGCGGCCGAGCTCGCTACCGTGCGCTCGGAGCTCTCGGTCGAGTGCTCGGTCTGTGCCATCACCGCCCGACCAGGCACCAGAAGCGCCGCCACCACAAGTGCCGCCAACACCCTCGTGCTCAGCCGGCGCCCGATCTCACACGCCACTTTCAACTCACCACTCTCCTATGCACTGTGATCGCTCGCCACGACCCCCTCCACCGCGCTTACCGCCAATCTTGAGTCACGGAACCAGCGCCCGCGGCGGCTCGTGATGGAGCACCCATAGCCCGCTGTTGTTGTCGCTCACGAAGATGTTGCCCTTGTGCGGGTGCGGCCCCCAGGCGAACGCCTGGTTGGGCGTGTAGGCGTCCTCTTCCTTGCCGGCCGTGTGGTAGGATCCGATCTCCCGGCCCTGGCGGTAGAGGTCGCCTCGAAGCTCGCCGGAGACGTCCACGATCCGCAGGCCGCTCTGGTAGTAGGCGACGTAGAGGATGTCGTCCTCGACCCAGACGTTGTGGGCGCCCGCCTCGGGCACCTCGTACTTCGCGACCTCCACGGGGTTCTCGATGTCGGAGACGTCGATCACGTGGATGTAGCCGCGGGGCCCGTTGATGCAGGCGCTGCAGCCGAAGATCTCGTCGCCGACGAAGACGTAGTCGCCGTACCGGAAGGCGGTGTGGGTGTTGCCGTATACTTCTCCGTGGTCGACCCGGTACTTGATCTGCGAGACGAACTGGGGCTCGGTGGCCGTTCCGCCCTTGATCCCGGCGCCGACGTCGAGGATGACCAGCCCGTCATCCCAGTAGGAGAGATAAGCCAGGCCGTCCAGGGCCCAGACGTCGTGGAGCGTCTTGTCCTCCTCGCCCGGCCTTACCTCCCAGATGCCGATGTGAACGGGGTTCGCGGGATCGGACAGGTCGAGGATGTGCAGGGCGTTAGTGCCGTCGTTCACGGCGTACACGACGTCGCCGTTGATCCAGACATTGTGGACGCCGGCCGTGAGATTCTCCGTGAGCTCGGAGAGCACCGTCGGATGACCCGGATCACTCAGGTCCAGGACCACGATCCCGTTGCCGCGGGCGCTGTTCTGCTCGCGGGTCACGACCGCCCAGGTCGCATCATCGCTCACCTTGACGTCGTTGACGCGGCGGGCGTCGATCGCGACCGAGTCGGAGAGCACCACGTCGGTCGGATCGGTCACGTCCCATACATAGAGGCGCTCGCCGCCCCCCGATGGCATCGTCCCCAGGTAGGCGTAGTCACGGCCGTCCACGCCGGTGAACACCCAGAGGTCGCTGTTGGCGGATGAGGGATTGCTCCCCCTTCCCATGAGCTCGACCGGGGTCGGCTTCGGCCTCGGCGCCACCTCGACGACGGCCGATGCGCTCGCCGTGCCCGCCGATGCGAACACGCGGTACGAGCCCGGCAGCTCCGCCACGAAGGCGCCGTCCTCGTATATCGTTGCCCCGGGGGTCGGCGCGGATGGAATCGCCTGAACCGCGTAGCTGAGCGCCGCGTCCGAGACCGGGCGCCCGGCCGCATCCAGCGCGGTGATCTCGAAACGAATCACTTCGCCGGTACGAACCGACCCTGCCGCCGGGGTCAGGCGGACCTCGGTCACCGGGTTCTCGACGACCTCGAGCGAGATCTCATCGGAGGCACCGCCCAGGCCCGCCGTGAGCCGCGCGGTGCCGGGACCCAGAAGGGTCACCACCCCCGTCGAAGTCACAGTGGCCACGGCCGGCGTCTCGGAATGCCAGAGCGGCCGGGCCGTGGCGTGGATCGTCTCCTGGGTCGTGATCGCCCGAGCGGCCAGCTCGAAGCTCGTGCCCGAATAGGCCTCGAAGGCGGGCGGCTCGATCTCGACCCGCGCCACCGGCCAATCCTCGATCGCGACCTCTATCTGCTCCATGATCTCGGGAACCGGGTTCCCCTCGTCATCGGTGACGAGCACTCCGATCTGGAGCGAGCTGCGGCCCGGTTTCATCCCCCAGATCTGGAACGCGCCCTGGCCCCGGGCACGGTCCGGCCTCGCGCCCACGATGGGTGGCGAGAACTGGAAGCCCCAGCGGAATCCCCGAACCTCCGCTCCTTGGTCGTCCAGGAAGTCCAGGCTCACGGCGAGGGTGTCGCCCATGCCCACGCGCAGCGGGGCGCCGGGGGTGACCTTGACGGTCTCGACGCGGCCTCCGGCCTCCAGCTCGGCAGCGCTGCCCTGCGCCCGGAGAGGCGCCGGCTGAGCGGCCGTGGCCGTCAGAGCGGCCGCGGCCGCGGATAGCGATAGCAGCCCTTTGATGATGTGGATCTTCATCTTCATGCGTTCCCCATGTCTAATCACTCTTCGATGCAGTGGAAGCTAACTACCGCCGTCGACCCGTCGCGTTCCGGTCCGCCTTTTTCTTTTCGGGCCTCCGCAGTAATCTCCTTAGCCCGGACCTGACGGCAGATTCAGCGGACGGCAGCGCGGCCCGCATCCGGCCCTGCCCGGATCGACAGGCACGCCGATTGGATATTGAATCGTAAGGATGGAGGGCGACATGGATGTAGTCAGACTCATCGAGACGGCCATGGAGATGGTCGGGCCGGGAAGGGGAATCCTTGCCGCCGACGAGAGCACGGGCACGATCGCCAAGCGCCTGGCCAGCATCGGGGCCGAGAACAGCGAGGACAATCGGCGTCGCTGGCGCCAGCTCCTCTTCACCACCGAGGGCTTCGGCGAGTTCATCAGCGGCGTGATCCTCTTCGACGAGACGATCCGACAGTCGGCCGACGACGGCCGCTCCTTCGTCGAGATCATCGAGAGCGAGGACGTGATTCCAGGGATCAAGGTCGACAAGAGCACGAACCCCCTCGCGAACTCGCCGGACGAGAAGATCACCGATGGGCTCGATGGCCTGCGCGGCCGGCTCAACGAGTACCGGGAGCTGGGTGCTCGTTTCACGAAGTGGCGGGGGGTGATCACTATCGGCGACGCGATCCCGACCCAATACTGCATCGACGCGAACGCACACGCCCTGGCGCGGTATGCCGCGCTCTCCCAGGAAGCCGACCTGGTCCCGATCGTCGAGCCGGAGGTCCTGATGGACGGAGACCACGACATCGAGGCCTGCTTCGACGTCACGGAGGCCACCCTGAACCGGGTGTTCGCCGAGCTTGATTCCCAGGGTGTCATCCTCGAGGGGATGGTTCTCAAGCCGAACATGGTGCTCTCCGGCAAGGACGCCTCGGACCGTGCATCACCGGAGGAAGTCGCCGAAGCGACGGTCACGGCGTTCATGCGCACCGTGCCGGCGGCCGTTCCAGGGATCGCCTTCCTCTCGGGCGGCCAGAGCGACGTGGAAGCCACGGTGAACCTCAACGCGATGAACGAGTTGGTCGATCGCGGCCCGTGGGAGCTCACTTTTTCGTTCGGGCGCGGTCTTCAGGCCTCGCCGCTGGCCGTGTGGGGCGGCGAAGAGGCCAACGTGGAGGCGGCGAAGGAGGCGTTCTACAAGCGGGCCAAGCTCACGGCGGCCGCTCGAAAGGGCGAGTACTCGCCCGAGATGGAGGACTGACGAGATGGATTGGGGAATGAAGAACCGGCTGAGCCGGATCTTCCGGCCGGAGACCGGCCGGACGCTGATGCTGGCGATCGATCACGGCTACTTCCTCGGGCCCACATCGGGCCTGGAAGAGCCGTACGAGACCGTGAAAGACCTGCTGCCGTACGCCAACTCGCTGATGCTGACGCGCGGCGTGCTGCGCTCCTGCATCCCGCCGGAGACGGACATCCCGATCGTGCTTCGGATGTCGGGTGGGACCAGCATCCTGAGAGAGCTCTCCGAGGAGGGCCTCACCGTGGCGGTCGAGGACGCCATCCGGCTGAACGCGTCGGCCATCACCCTCTCGATCTTCGTGGGAGAAGAGGGGGAGCGAGAGACGCTGCTGAACCTCTCCAGGCTGGTCGATGCCGGGCAGGAGCACGGGATCCCCGTCCTGGCGGTGACGGCGGTGGGCAAGAACATGAACCGCGACGCGCGCTACCTCGGTCTGGCATGCCGGATCTCGGCCGAGCTCGGCGCCCACATGGTGAAGACGTACTACTGCGAGGGCTTCGAGGAGATCGTGCGGAACACACCGGTGCCGCTCGTGATCGCAGGCGGCAAGAAGCAGCCGGAGCGGGATGCCCTCCAGATGGCCTTTGACGCCATCCAGTGCGGCGCGTCGGGGGTGGACATGGGCCGCAACATCTTCCAGTCCGACAGCCCGGTCGGGATGATCAAGGCCGTGCGCTCGATCGTCCAGGAGAACCGCAGCGCCGAAGAGGCGTTCGAGATCTACCAGAGGGAGAAGGCGGGGTCACCGGCGCTGGAGCCGCAGCCGGCTTGAACGCCCCCGACTCGATCATCGCCGGCCGCTGAGCTCGACCATGCGCGTCGCGGTCTACTACAACAACCGGGACATCCGGCTGGAGGAGCGGCCGCGGCCCGAGATCGGGCCCGGGGAGCTCCTCGTCCGCATCGAGGCCAGCGGGATCTGCGGCTCCGACATCATGGAGTGGTACCGTCTCCCCAAGGCCCCGATCGTGCTGGGGCACGAGATCTCCGGGGTCGTGGAAGAGGCGGGAGCCGGCGTCGAGGGTTTCGCGGTCGGCGACCGGGTCGTCACCACCCACCACGTGCCCTGCAACACGTGCAGGTACTGCCTCACGGGCCGTCACAGCGTCTGCGACACGCTCAAGGCGACCCACTTCGATCCCGGCGGCTTCTCGGAGCTGGTCCGCCTTCCGGCGATCAACGTGGATCGGGGCACCTTCAAGCTCCCGGATCAGGTCAGCTTCGAGGAGGCCTCGTTCGTGGAGCCCCTCGCCTGCGCGGTGCGGGCGCTGCGGATCGCGAGGCTCGAGCCCGGGCAGAGCGTGGCGGTGCTCGGCAGCGGAATCTCCGGGGTTCTCTTCATCCAGCTGGCCCGGGCGCTGGGGGCGGGACCCATCATCGCGACCGACATCGACGAGCACCGGTTGACCGAGGCCGGTCGCTTCGGCGCGGACGCGGCCCTACCGGCGGACTCCGATGTTGCGGCCGGCATCCGGGAAGCCAACGACGGCCGGCTGGCGGAGCGGGTGTTCGTGTGCACGGGGGCTCTTCCGGCGATCAAGCAGGCGCTCGGCTGCGTGGACCGCGGCGGGACGATGATGTGGTACGCGCCGGCCGACCCCGGCGTCACCTTCGAATTTCCGCTCCTCGAGGTCTGGGCCAACGGCACCAACCTCGTGCACTCCTATGCGGGGCCGCCCGCCGATATGCAGATCGCCCTCGATCTCATCGCCGCACGCAGGGTGGATGTGGCAGGAATGGTCACACACCGGCTCGGTCTCGCCGAAACGCAGCAAGGGTTCGATATGGTGATCGAGGGCGGGGACTCGCTCAAGGTCGTCGTCGAGCCGCAGCGCTAGGCGGGCTGGCGGCAGGCGACCCGGAGGCCAAGGCAACCGGAGCGTCTAATCGCTCCCTTCGTCCAACCGCTCCACGACTCCCCACGTGAGGCCACGTTGAGCAGAGCCTCGACGTATGGGTTCCGAGATTGAGGTGGAGAATTGCTATGTATAACGTTATGCATTATAGTAAAACGTGATCCAGTCCTTCGGTGACGCCGGCACCCAGGATGTGTTCGACGGCCTCAATTCGAAGAGCGCTCGCAAGACGTGCCCGCGTCTGCTTTGTACCGTCGCCCGAAGGAAGCTTGACCAGTTGAATCAGGCGGAGACCCTTGAGGACCTGCGCGTTCCCCCGCGGAATCGACTGCGGAAGCTCCGGAAGGAACGGAGGGGTCAGCATAGCATTCGAATCAATGACCAGTATCGAATCTGTTTCCGGTGGACCGAGCGAGGGCCGGAAGACGTCGAGATTGCCGACTACCACCGAGGTTAGGAAATGGCTGCTATGAAACGCTTGCCCGCGAAGCGACCCCCGACGCATCCGGGGGAGATGCTGCGGGAGGAGTTCCTCGTGCCCTTGGAGATGACTCAGACGGAGCTCGCCAACAGGATCGGCGTGTCATATCCGCGGGTGAACGAGATCGTGAATGAGAAGCGTGGGATTACGCCCGACACGGCCCTGCGGCTGTCGCGTCTCTTCGGGAACTCGCCCGAGTTCTGGCTCAACGGACAGCAGAACTGGGACCTGTGGCACGCCATGCGCAGCCCTGAGGCACGAGACATTGATCGGATCGAGCCAGTCGCTGTTTAACCTTGACCCGGATGAGTTCGTTTCTTGGGAGGAGCTTTGCACAGAGGGCGCGGAGGTCCAGCCACTTGAAAGGGGTACCCTTCAGGAGCCCGTAGTAGAGATTGATGCCGTCGACGTAGACGATGGTCCGCACGCGTACCCCGGGAGAAAAAGCAAAGGCCGACCCTTAGGCCGGCCTCGCGGCCTGACCGCGAACGGTCAGGGGGAGTACTGACAAAAATATCGCCTGGGCTCAACGGGGAGTCAACTCCGGAATGGCCATGTACAACACCGAACAAGCAGCCTGGGCGGCCCCGATACGTCCGGGGCTACAGGTAACCCTCGAGCAGACGCCGGACCTTCCGGCGATCGGCCGCGCTCCTCGAGAGGACGAAGATCGTGTCGTCGCCCGCGAGCGTGGCGACGATCTCCGGGATCCGCGCGCGATCGAGCGTGACCGCCACCGCGTTGGCCAGGCCCGGAGGGGTGCGCACGGCCAGCAGCGCTTCGCCCGAATCCACCTCCAGCACGGACTCTCGGACGGCGGCCGCGAGGTGTTCGCGCGCCCTCGTCCCGTCCTCGCCGGAGCCGTTCCGCGAGAGGAACTCCTCGTCGGGGGACACGTACCGCGGGGCGCCGCCCGGAGAGGGCAGCTTGACGATGCCGAGGCGCTGAATATCCCGCGACACCGTGGCCTGTGTAACGACGAATCCGCGGGCGTGGAGCTCGGCCACCAGCTCGCCCTGGGTGTGGACGTCGCGCTCAACCAGGATCTGAAGGATCGCCAGCTCCCTGTCCCGGCGCGTTCTCGGGCTCACGCGATCTCCTCCTCCAGAGTTCGGCCCTCCAGGTGCGCCTGGTAGATCGGCGGCGGGAGCACCTCTTCGACCCAGCCGCCCAGGCGCGCGAGGGCCCTCGCGGCCTCCTCGAGCTGCTCGCCGACGCGTTCCGGCGACGGGCCGCCATGGGAGAGTCGGGCCGCGCCGGCTGCCTCGGGCCGGATCTCCCGCAGCAACTCGGCGTCGAGCTCCACCCCCGTGCGGGTGAGATCTTCGGGGTCGAGATCCCAGAGCTCGCAGCCACGGGCCTCGGCCTCGCGAACGGCCGCCCCCGCGGCAGCGTGCGCCTCGCGAAACGGGGTGCCGCGCTCGACGAGCAGATCGGCCAGATCCGTCGCGGTCAGGTAGCCCGCGTCCAGGGCGGATCTCATACGCCCGGTGTCGTACATGAGGCCGCGTGAGATCCGCGTCGCAGCGCCCACCGAGCCGGATGCAGTGTCAAGCGCGTCGAAGAGAGGCTCCTTGTCCTCCTGCAGGTCGCTGTTGTAGGCGAACGGAAGCCCCTTGAGGGTCACCAGCAGGCCGGTCAGGTCTCCGATCACCCGACCGCTCTTTCCCCTGATCAGCTCGGCTGCCTCCGGGTTCTTCTTCTGCGGCATCAGGCTGCTTCCCTGCGCGATGGTGCCGGAGAGCGCCGCGAAGCCGAACTCGAGCGAACTCCAGAGGATCACCTCCTCCGCCCAGCGGCTCATGTGCACCATGAGGAGGGCGCAGGCGAATGTCGCCTCCGCCACGAAGTCGCGGTCGGCCACCGCCAGCAAGCTGTTGGGGCAGACTTCCGCCAGCCCCAGAAGCGCCGCCGAGCGGTGCGGATCGATCGGGTGCCGGGAGCCGGCGAGGGCGCCCGAGCCCAGGGGGGAGACGCCCGCCCTCTCGTAGGCCGCGCGGAGCCGTCCCGCGTCGGCTTCGAGCGCCCAGAAGTGCGCCAGCAGGTGGTGGCCGAGGCTCACCGGCTGGGCTCTCTGAAGGTGGGTATAGCCCGGCATCCAGCTCTCCACGTGCTCCGCCGCCTGCCCGAGCCAGGTCTCCAGGAGCACGGAGAGCGAGGCGCAAAGCGCCGCGAGCTCCTCTCTTACCCAGAGGCGCAGGGCGATGCTCACCTGGTCGTTCCGGCTGCGTGCCGTGTGCAGCCTGCCTGCCGCGGGGCCGATGCGCGCGCGCAGCGTGCTCTCGATCCAGGTGTGAACGTCCTCGTCGGGCCCGTCGACGACGATGGTGCCTTCCTCGATCTCCTTCAGCATCTGCGACAGACCGTCCAGGATCGGCTCGGCCTGCGCGCGACTCACGATCCCCGTCTCGAGCAGCATTCGCGCGTGCGCGAGGCTCGCGATCAGATCATGGCGAACCAGCCGCGCGTCGAACGGCAGCGAGCCCGTAAACCCGAGGAGTACCGGGTCCAGCTTCGAGTCGAACCGCCCTCCCCACAGTGAGGTCGCGTCAGGAGGTCGCATCAAGATCTCGCATCAGGGGTCGCAGCCGGGAGCGTCAACCGCTCAACACCGCTTCGCGTCCCGGCGCCGCCGACTCGGGCGTCGTCGACTCGGGTGCCGCCGACTCGGGTGCCCTCGATTCGGACGAGGCCGCCGACGACGCGGCCGCCGACGCGGATGGCGCGGGAGCCGCGGATGGACCGGCAGGCCCGGCCAGAACCCGGGCACGAACCTCCGCCGACAGGCCCCAGAGGCGAATGAAGCCGGCGGCGTCCTTGTGGTCGTAGACGGCGTCCTCGCCGAAGGTCGCGAGATCCTCCCGATAGAGGGAGAAGGGCGAGACCCTGGCTACCGGCATGCACGTGCCCTTGAAGAGCTTCACGGAGACCGTGCCGGTAACGGTCTGGTGAGAGGCGTCGAGGAAGGTGTCGAGCGACTCCCGGAGCGCTGTGAACCAGTGGCCCTGGTAGGCCAGCTCCCCGTACCGGGTCGAGAGCCCTTCCTTGTACGCGACGGTCGCGTGATCCAGCGTCAGCGACTCCAGGTCCCGCAAGGCGGAGTGCAGGACGGTGCCGGCGGGCGTCTCGTACACTCCCCGGCTCTTCATCCCGACCAGGCGGCTCTCCACCAGATCACAGCGGCCGACGCCATGTGAGCCGGCGATCTCGTTGAGCGCCTCGATCAGACGCCAGGGCTCCAGCCGGTCGCCGTCCACGGCGGTGGGGAAGCCCCTCTCGAAGGAGATCTCGACCACGCGGGGCTCGTCCGGCGCGTCGGCTGGATCGGTCGTTATCCGGTAGATGTCGTCGGGCGGCGCGATGGCGGGATCCTCGAGGACGCCGCCCTCCGTCGAGGTGTGCCAGAGGTTCTGATCGATGCTGTACGGCTTGTCCGGCGTTATGGGAAGCGAGATGCCTCTCGCCTCGGCATACGCGAACTCATCCTCCCGCGAGCGGAGATCCCACTCCCGCCACGGAGCGACGATATGCAGCTGGGGCGCCAGGGTGCGGTAGGTGATCTCGAAGCGCACCTGGTCGTTGCCCTTTCCGGTGCATCCGTGGGCCAGCGCGTCGCAGCCGTGGGCCAGCGCCGCCTCCACCTGCGCTTTCGCGATCAGCGGCCTCGCGAGCGCCGTTCCGAGCAGGTAGCGGCTCTCGTAGATCGCGCCGGCGCGAAGGGCGGGGAAGAGGTAGTCGGAGGCGAACTCGGCCTTGAGGTCGACGACCTCGCACGCGACCGCGCCGGTGCCAAGCGCCTTTTCTCCAACCGCCTCGAAGTCCTCCTTCTGCCCGACGTCGGCCACCACCGCGACCACCTCGCAGGCGTAGTTATCCCGCAGCCAGGGGATCATCACCGACGTATCGAGTCCGCCCGAGTAGGCGAGGGCGATGCGCTGAATCGACTTCTCAGTTTGCATGTAGATCTCCCGAAGATGCCTCGGCCAGCACCTCTCGTAGGATGAGGAGGGCCGCGTCCACCTCGGACGCGGAGACGGTGAGCGGGGGCGCGAGCCTCAGGGTGCGAGGCTGGACGGCGTTCAGCAGCAGGCCTCGCTCGCGGCACGCCGTCGACACTGACGATGCCTCGATCGTCAGATCTACCCCCAGCAGCAGGCCCAGGCCGCGAACGTCCCGAACCACCGGATTCTCGGCCGCGGTCCTCTCGATGCCGGCCGCGAGCCTCCGGCCCATGGAGCTGGCGCGCTCGAGCAGATCATCGTCGCGGATGGTCCTCAGCACCGCTAGGGCGGCGGCGCAGGCCAGCGCGTTCCCGCCGAAGGTCGTGCCGTGGTCGCCTGGCCCGAAGAGCTCGGCGACCTCGCCGCTGGCCAGCAACGCACCGACCGGCATGCCTCCGCCGAGGCCCTTGGCCAACGCGACGACATCCGGACGGATTCCGTAGTGCTCGAAGGCCATCCAGCGTCCCGTGCGACCGACACCGGTCTGGACCTCGTCCAGCAGCAACAGCGCCCCGACCCGGGTCGTCAGCTCGCGCAGTCCGGTCAGGTAGTCGCGCTTGGCCGGGATCACGCCGCCCTCTCCCTGGACCGGCTCGACGAGGATGGCGCAGGTGTCGGGACCGATCGCCGACTCGACCGCCTCGAGATCGTTGAACGGAACGAAGCGGAAACCGGAGGGCAGAGGCTCGAACTCCTCCCGGTACCGCGCCACGCCGGTGGCCGCGAGGGCGCCCAGGGTCCGGCCGTGAAAGCTGCCCTCGGCCACGATGATCTCGGGCACCGCCGAGCCCCTTCGAAGGCTCCCCCACTTCCTGGCCAGCTTGATCGCGGCCTCGATCGCCTCCGTACCGCTGTTGCAGAAGAAGGCCCGGTCGAATCCGCTCACCTCCTTCAAGAGTCTGGCGGCTTCGGCCTGCTCGGGGATGTGGTAGAGGTTCGAGACGTGCAGGTAGCGCTCCGCCTGCTCGCGGATCGCGCGCTTCAGCGAAGGATGAGCATGTCCAAGCGACGAGACCGCGATGCCGCCGATGAAGTCCAGGTATTTCGTTCCGTCGAGACCCCAGAGGTGGGTGCCGCATCCGTGGGAGAAGGCGACCGGTTCCCGCGCGTAGTTGCCGAAGAGATGTTCCTCCGAGGCCGCGATCGCCGACTCGATCCCTGGTAGCTGGTTTCCGTTGGATCGCGCCGCGTTTCGAACCGACCGGACGGCGCGGCTCCGCACCATCGTGCCGATGCCGCGATCGGTAAGAAGCTCGATGAGGAGGCCGTCCGGATCGCGGGCGCCGACGATGTGGGCGCTCTCGACCCCGCCTTCGACCGCGGTGAGGCACGCCTTGAGCTTGGGGATCATGCCCCCCGCGACTTCCCCGGACTCGAGCATGGCGCGGGCGGTTGGCAGATCCAGCTCCGATACGAGCCGGCTCTCGCCGCCCTCCGTGCGCAGAACCCCGTCCACGTCCGTCAGCAGGATGAGCTTCTCGGCGTGGAGCGTCACGGCCAGCGCCGCAGCGGCGTCGTCCGCATTGAGGTTGTAGGTGGTCCCGGCCCGATCGGTGCCGATCGAGGAGACGACGGGCACGAAGCCGCCTTCGACCATCGCCTTCAGCACGTCGGGAGCCACTCGCTCCACCTCTCCGACGTGGCCCAGGCTGCCGGCCGACGGATGAGGCCTGGCGACCAGCAGGCTTCCGTCCTTGCCCGAGAGGCCGGCGGCCTTACCCCCGGCGGCCTCGATCCCGGCCACGAGCCGGCTGTTGACCCGCCCCGCCAGAACCATCTCCACGACCTCCATCGTGTCGGCGTCCGTCACGCGGAGGCCGTCGATGAACCGAGGCGTATGCCCGAGGCGGTCCAGCATCCGGCTGATCTCGATCCCGCCCCCGTGTACGAGCACGGGCTTCAGACCGGCGCGTTGCAGGAGGACGACGTCCTCCAGGGTTGCGTCGCTCGCCTGATCCAGAACGCTTCCCCCGAGCTTGATGACCACCGTCTTGCCGCGCCAGCGGGTCGCGTAGCGCAGCGCCTCGGCCAGCGTGAGGCCGACGGAGCTCCGTGCCCTCTCCTCGAGGTCGGCGATCGAGCCGCGCGCCTTCGTGATAGCGGTCTTCACGAGACCATGCCCGCTTCGGCCGCGTAGGAGCCGTTGATCCGGACGTACTCCTCCGACAGATCGCACGTCAGGACGTTGGCGGACCCTTCCCCGAGCCCGAGCTCGATTCGAAGCTCGATCTGCGAGCCACGAAGTTCGGCGGCGGCTGCGCTCAGCGATGCCTCCACGCCGAGCCCGTCGCGGACGATCTGAGCCGGCCCGATGAAGATCTGGACCCGATCTTCGGCGATCTCGGCGCCGGCGCTGCCGAGTGCGGCCATGAGCCGGCCCCAGTTGGGCTCGGAGCCATGGAGGGCGGTCTTCACCAGCAACGAGTTCGCGAGGCGGTAGGCCACCAAATCCGCATCGCCTTTGCTCGATGCCCCCGTCACCTCGATCTCCGCCACCTTGGTTGCGCCCTCTCCGTCGCGAACGACCTGCAGCGCGAGCTCGAGGGCTACGCCGCCAAGCGCCTCCTCGAAGCTCCGCAGCGCATCGCCGCTCACGATCGGGTTGTTTCCGGCGGCGCCGTTGGCGAGAGCGAGAATGCAGTCGTTCGTGCTCGTGTCCCCGTCCACCGTGATGCGATTGAAGGAGCCGGCGACCGCGGTCCGGAGGACCGAATCCAGGGCGCTCGCGGGAAGCCGGGCGTCCGTGGTGAGAAAACAGAGCGTCGTGGCCAGTTTGGGGTGGATCATCCCCGCTCCCTTGGCCATGCCTCCGATGCGGACGGGCGTTCCATCGATCTCGACGACGGCCGCTGCCGTCTTGGGTCCCGAATCGGTCGTCAGGATCGCCGCTGCCGCCCCCTCGCCGGACCGCCCCAGGCGCTCGCAGGCGAGGGGGATGCCCCGCCGAAGCGCATCCATCGGCAGCAGCTCTCCGATGATCCCGGTGGAGGCGACCAGGACCTCCTCGGGCGCGACCCCGAGGGATCGGGCCACGAGCCGCGCCATCTCTTCGGCATCACGCTGTCCCTTCGGGCCCGTGCAGGCGTTGGCGTTGCCGCTGTTCGCCACAATCGCCCGGGCCTGGCCGCGGGCGATGGCCTCCTGGCTGTAACGTACCGGCGCGGCCTTCACTCGGTTCGAGGTGAAGACGCCGGCCGCGGCGCAGGCCAGGTCCGATGCCACGACCGCCAGGTCGGGACCGCGGCGCTTGACCCCGCAGTGGATCCCCGCCGCCCGGAAGCCGAGCGGCGCGGTCACGCCGGCGGTCGTCGTGGATGGGAGCGTCACGGATACACCGGCGCCATCCACAGGCCCTCCGTCTCGGGGAGATCGAACATCACGTTCATGTTCTGAACGGCTTGCCCCGCGGCACCTTTTCCAAGGTTGTCGATCGCCCCTATCGCCGTAGCCTGCCCGGTGCGCTCGTCCACTCGGACGGTGAGGTCGCAGAAGTTGGAAGCGAGCGTCGCCTTGGTCTGCGGCAGCTCGTCCAGAACCCGGATGAAAGGGCTCTCGGCGTACGCCGTCCGGAGTAGATCGAGCGCACCGTCGTTGTCGATCGGCTCCTGGAGGCTGAAGTAGCAC
>Ga0255054_10000650_pt1 | contig 20450 bp, 15 predicted proteins | sample JV7_2_23_MG_FD_188634 | JGI IMG/M metagenome (GOLD analysis project Ga0255054, IMG submission 188634) | Seawater microbial communities from Jervis Inlet, British Columbia, Canada - JV7_2_23 | ecosystem: Environmental > Aquatic > Marine > Inlet | place: Canada: British Columbia | collected...
GATCGTGACCGGAGCGTCCCTCGACCCCCAGAGCGGGCGCCCTTCGAGCTCCAATCCAAACGTCTGGCTCCACTCCCCGACGTCGGGAGTGCTGCTGCGGCCGATGGGGAAACCGAGCGCGAAGCCCACCGCCACACCGGCCACCAGGTACATGAGTTTCGTGCCTCTGGTCATCTCGTCTCTGCTCCTCTCACAGGCTACACAATAGCACATCGGGCCGCGCCCGGAACCCTTCGGGCCACTGGGATCATCAATCGATAGCGGCTTCGCAACCCTGGTCCCTTCGCGGCTGTCTAATAGACTAATCAAGAGTCTCGTGCTCCTCGGTCCCTCCCAACATCTCGGAGAACCACATGATCGGCTTGCTCGGCGACTTGCGGCACGGCCTGAGATTGCTCTACAAGCGGCTGAGCTTCACGACCATCGCACTACTGACCCTTGGCGTCGGCGTCGCCACGACGACGACGATCTTCAGCGTCATCGAAGGCACTCTACTGCGTCCCTGGCCGTTCCCCGGTTCGGAGCGGCTGGTCGTGATCCTGGCGACATGGCCGGCGCGGGACGTGCGTTCAGGCTCCGTGAATTACGCCGACTACGAGGAATGGCGGGAAGCGGGCGTCTTCGATCATGTAGCCGTGTTCGGGGTCGGCGCCCGCGACCTGGCCGACGGCGCCGGCGAGCCCGAACGCGTCAGCGTACTGCTCCACAGCGAGGGCTTCTTCGCCACCCTGGGTGTCGCGCCAACGCTTGGCCGGTTGCCGACTCCGGACGAACACGGACCCGGTGCAGCACGTGTGGCGGTGCTGTCATACGGATTTTGGCAGAGCCGCTTCGGTGGCGCCCGCGACGTGGTCGGGCGCACTGTGAGATTCAACGGTGAGCCAGTCACCGTGATCGGGGTCATGTCGCCGGAACTGGACGTGCTACCGGCACCGCTTTTCGCCCCGCTCCGTCCGACGCCGCAAGGGCTGGAGGGTTGGCGCGACCGCGATAGCTTCGGCTTCAGTGCGATCGCGCGGCTGAGGCCCGGCCAGACGATGGATGAAGCACGAGCCCAACTCGTCGCTATCGCGTCACGCATCGAGAGCGACTACCCCCAACTCCGGGCGGGCAGTTCCGCCGACGTCGTTCCGCTCGCCGAAAGGCTCGTCGGGAGCGAGACGCGTACAATCCTCTGGGTCATGCTTGGGGCCGTCGCTTTTGTATTGCTGATCGGCTGCGTCAACCTGGCGAACCTGCTGCTGGCTCGATCGACCGGCCGCGGACGGGAGTTGGCGATCCGCTCGGCGATCGGCGCAGGCCGCAGGCGGCTAGTTCGACAACTTCTGATCGAGAGCCTGGTGCTGGCGCTGGCCGGTGGTGCGCTGGGTGTTCTGCTTTCGCTCGGCGGGATCCAAGCGTTGATATCGATCGCACCGTCCGACGTGCCGCGCATCGAGCAGATAGGGCTCAACGCGACGGTGCTCGGCTTCGCGCTTTTCGTCTCTCTCGCTTCGACGCTGGCCTTCGGACTGCTTCCGGCACTCCGCGCCACCAAGCTCGGCCCCGCCAGAGCGCTGGCAGACGCAGCGTTCGGCAGTACTGCCGGCCCCCAAGGCCGACGCACCCTTAAGGCTTTGGTAGCCGCTGAACTGGCGCTGGCCGTGGTGCTGCTGGCCGGTGCCGGACTGATGCTCCGCAGCGTAGCGAGTTTGCGCGATGTCGACCCCGGCTTCGACGTCGACAACATGATCACTTTTCGCATGAACCTGCCGCCGGCCCGCTACGAGGGTGGGCGACCGCTAGTGGATGCGTACGCGCGATTGCGCGAGGGGCTGGAGGCAGTGCCCGGCGTCGAGGCGGCGGCGATCACGTCCGCCCTGCCGCTGGGCGGTGGAGGATTCATCCTCTTTCGCGCCCATCTGCCGGAAGGGCGGCAGGAGCCACCGGACGGCGAGGAAGTGCGCGCGAATTGGGATGTGGTGCACCCCGGGTATTTCACAACCATGGGCCTGCCGCTCATCGCCGGTCGCGACTTTACCGAGGCCGACGCCGAGGGTTCGGTCCCGGTCATGATCGTGAACCGCGAGTTCACGCGGATGATGTTCGGCTCGGTGGAAGACGCACTGGGCAAGCGGGTGCGCTCCTGGCGCGACGAGAACATCTACCGCGAAATCGTGGGCGTCGCGGAGAACATCCGCTATTTTGGAGCCGGAGATGAGATTCGCGGGGTCGTTTACGTGCCGCACCGACAGACCGGCTGGCGCGCCATGGCCGTCGCGGTTCGCACGACCGGCGGCACCGGCATCCCCGCAGCCATCCGGTCAGCCGTACGCGAATTCGACTCCAACATCGCTCTGGCATCCTTCACCACGATGAGCCAGACCTTCGAGGACTCCATCGCGGAACGCCGCTTCGCTGCCCGCCTTCTCACCGCCTTCGCCGCCCTCGCCTTGTTACTCGCCGCCATGGGTATCTACGGAGTGCTCTCCTATGCCGTCGCGCAGCGCACCCGCGAGTTCGGGGTGCGGATGGCGCTGGGCGCACAGGCCGCCGACGTGCGGCGCATGGTGTTGCGCGAGGCAGGCATTACGGTGGTGATCGGGATGGGGCTCGGCCTCGTCGGCGCGTTCGCGCTGACCCGGGTAATGTCTGAGTTGTTGTTCGGCGTCACCGCCACCGATCCGACGACCTTTGGAGGGGTGATCGCCGTACTGGCGATCGTGGCACTCGCCGCCGGTTGGGTCCCCGCCGCGCGGGCGACGCGAGCGGACCCCATGCAGGCTCTCAGGGAGCCGTAGTTCAACAAATTGTAGGAAATATGCGGGTCTTTACCACATCCTGTTGGATGGCCTGACCCCGTATTCAACACTTTATGGAACCGAAACTGGCACACAAACTGGCACACCCCAAACCGGGGGCGGGGTTCGAACCCGCACGCCCCGAGGGGCCAGGGATTTTAAGTCCCTCGCGTCTGCCGATTTCGCCACCCCGGCGCATTCCTGCCAAATCAACGTATAGCCTGAATCCTATCACTGTCGAGCATAGCCTGGACCGGTCCTAACCTACACAAACTTCCGTATACGCCCCGCCCGTAATGAACTCAGAACGTCTACCCAGTAGACACCAGCCTCTGGAATACTGCGAATCCGCCGTGTACGAACCCACCCGAAGATAGTACTTTACCTTTGGCACCCGAAGAAATACCGAAGAAAGGAAAGCACCATGGCTATGCCTCCAGCCGTCACGGAACTCAGGTCGTTACGTGAGCAGGTTGAACTCGCCGTAGAGCGGCTAGCCGGGATTGCGAGGGAGCTGGACGAGGATCCCGGTGCCAATGAAACCCTGGAGGCTGAGTCTCACCTGAGGCTGACTGCCCGACTCCTCAAGGAGGCAGCCGATCTCCACCTGCGGCACGACCAATCTCTCGCACCGCCTGACGCGGCGCTCTGAACCCACCTCAAGGTCCCTAGCCTGAAGCTCCCTGATCCTCGCCTCGTAGTCGTCCATACCGCAGGCATTCAGGGTCTGCGAGAGACAACTGGGCGCTGGGACCATATCGAATGGATGAACCATTGGCCGACTGCTTGAAGCCCTGGTTTTGTGCTCTCTTTCAGGGAGCTTCGTTTACCTCTTGCGCCACGCGCTCACCGGATTCGAGCGCGCCTTCCATGGTGCCGGCCAGCCGCGAGGTGTGTTCTCCGGCGAAGTGCAGGGGGCCTTCCGGGCGTGCCGCCAGCGGGAGCCACGAGGTCATCTGACCGGGGGCGAACTGCGAATAGCCCCCGTGCCCCCAGAACTTCGAGGTGCCTCCTTCCACGTACCGGCGGAGTCCGGGGTGGACCTTCTCCATGTGCTCGAGCGCAAACTCGATTCGTTCGCCCGCCTCCATTCCCCCCACGCGGTGCGCCTCGGGCCCCTGAATCATGGCCCCCAGGATTGCGCGGGGGGTGGGGGGCTCCGGCCGGGGGAACGGCTCCTCCACCACCTCCGTAATGGGCAGGTCTGTATAGGCGCTGCCGCTGACCTTTTCCTTCTCCCAGAATCGGCTCGCCACCTGCAAATAGATCCGGGCGACACTGCCGTACGCCAGCTCCTGAATCACGGCTTCTTCCTCGGGGCCAAAGGGAGGGCTGACTTCCATGTGCCGGAGATGGGAGAAAGGCACCGCACAAATCAAATGCTCCGCCTCCACGGTCTGGTAGGCGCCGCTCTGCCGGAACACCGCCTCGACGCCTTTCGGACCGTGGTTGATCTTTACCACTGGGGCGCCGTAATGGATCTTGTCCTGGAGTCGGGCGGCCAGGGCCCGGGGCAGAAGGTCGTTGCCGCCGCGAAAAGCGTAGAATCCTTGCCCTTGAACGAATGGCGCCAGGTAGGCCGCAAGGTACTGCAGGGCCGAGGTGGTGTCCGCTCCCTCGCCGAACCAGAAGGTCCGGCCCAGCAGCTCCAGGGCCTGGCTCGAAACCCCCTGCCGGCGCAGGAATTCATTGAACGTGCTCTGGTCGTAGTGCTTCACTCGATCGAGCGGCCAATCGGGAAGGCTGGGGTCACCGATCTCTTCGAGCGCCGGGGAGACGTGTTTCATCAGGATGCCGAAGGGACCGAGTTGGCGCTCCTCCGCGCTCAGATCGTAGGGCCAGTCAACCGGCTCGCCGGCCGCTGCCGTCAGGCGCTGCCCGCGCAAGTGGTAGAGCGAGGCGAAGGCCTCGGGGGGAATGGGAGCGAAGGGAACATCAAGAAGTCTGGCATAGTGGAGGAGGCGCGGGTAGCTGTCTGAGAATATACGGGCGCCGGCTTCGGCATAGAGCCCGTCCGAGAAGGCTTCTCGCAGGGTCCGGACACGCCCGCCGGGCCGCAGTTGGTCCTCGAACACCGTTACCTGGTGGCCCGCCTGCGTCAGTTCATAGGCCGCCGCAAGCCCGGCTAGTCCGGCTCCGATTACAATCACTTTCTTTGCCGGCCCCGTCCGCTCCAGCGGGGCGGACTGCGCACCGGCCGCGTCGAGTCGGAGAACAGAGATGGCTGCAGCGCCGGACAGACAGAGGGTCATGAAGTCTCTGCGCGGAATTTCGTGTGTCATCAAACCCTCCCAAGCCGAGTTTCTTGGGTAGGGATAGAGGAGAGCCTCTCGCTCAATTCTTCAGAAGCCCCTTCCCCGCCCGCTATGCTACGTGAGTCCGCCTCGGTCCGGCTCGATCCGCGACAGTCATACCACATTTCTCACCACACCCCGATGCACAAGCGCCCGGCGTGCCGCCGCAGGCAGTCTGGCTGGGCCAGACAACCGGGCGCTCGGCAGGGGACAGGTGGCCTCGTGGGACCGCGCCTGGGTGTTCTGTCCTACAGGTACCGTCTAGTCCTCGACTGGCACCATGACGTGTACGTAGGGCGTGTCTTTCCACATTACCCACGGCCCGCCGTTCGCCGGGTCTGTCGGAATCCCTTCCAGCATGCTGGGATCCGGCACGATGAGCATGAGGTGCGGTCCACCGACGACCCAATCATCGGTCTCCTCAGTGGGGCTCCGGCGGTAGTTCTCATTGTGATTTGATTCACAGCCTCATTTGACGATGGGGCTGGATTCGTCCTCCGTCAACTGTGCCCAGCCGCGAAACGCCTCAGGGTGACGTGAAAGAGCCCCGGTCGGTACTTCAGCCCCTCCGCCTCCTGCTCCAAGTCCCTCGCCCTCAGAAGGAGCTCTCGGATTCGTTCGGTGTGGTCTGTCATGGTGGGAGGGTACGGGTCCAGCCGAATCGTACACCGCTACCTGGCGCTCCCCTCTGTCGAGCACGTAGATAGCACCGTCCTCATCCACCTCTATGTGGGCGATGTCTGTGAACTGGTATTCAGGGTCACCGAATACGGAGCCGATGCTCAGGTCCTCTTCCACCCGCCACGCGCTTTCTCCGTCCAAGATTGGCGTGCCCGGGTTGTTCACGGTGACGACACCGTTCACCGTATCCACGGTTCCTGCCCAGGACACAGCCTCCTGCCCGGCCTCGGCTCCACATGCCATGGCCATGGTAAGTCCGAGACAGGCCATTGCACCTGCATAATTGCGGAGAAGCTGCCAGAGCGACCGGCGATGGATCTCGACAACGAGCCGCTTGAGACGGGACATAGGGCAACAGCGGCTAGAGGGTTGATAGTGGGGCTGCTACAAGATGCTAACTGAGCGCAGGCAGGGCAACGAGCGGCCGATTCATTGTCTGCCGGAATGCAGGAGCGTTTTTTCCAGGTAAAGGAGGCGCTCATGGTCAAGAACACCCGGGCACTGCCGCCCGCACTCATGGACGCCATGGAGGAGGCGGAGCGAACGGGGTTGTACAGCAGCGTACGGCACCAGAAAAAACGGGCTTATCTGTTGGCTCTCTCCTTCTGCGGTAACGTGTCGCTCGCGGCCAAGGTTGCCGGGATAGACCGTGCGACCGTCTACGTGTGGCGGAACGGCAAAGCGGGCAGGGAGAACAGCCGCGCTGACGAGGCTTTCCTCTCCGCGGAGATGATCGCCAAGGAGATGGCGGCAGACAGGCTTGAGGGGGAGGCTTGGCGCCGCGCCGTTGAGGGTGTGCAGGAGCCGGTGGGCTTCTATCGGGGGGAGCCTGGGGCGTACGTCAGACGCTACAGTGACACGCTCCTCATCTTCCTGCTGAAGGGTTTAAGACCGGAGAAGTACCGGGAGCGATATGAGCATTCTGCTACCCGTCCCGTTCCCATTATGCTCGTGAGAAGAGAGACGGCCTGAGTGGCCTACCTGTTCGCCGGGAGCCTAACGGCACCGCACTGACAATGCGGCGCCGTCTGTAGTGCGGTTTCCTCAGGCGGCGGCCCTCCGACGTACTTATCTTGCCAGCGCCTTATCCCGCAGAATTCGCAGCCATTGCTTCTGCATACATACTGGCTCGAACGGCGCAACTCGTTGTATCTTCTACAGAGCCCAACCATCCCAGAACCAAGGAATCGATCTTCATATGCTGCGTAGCCTGCTCATCGACCTAAAAGGCTTCGCAGTTGAAGATTAGTTAGAGAGCGGAGCCAACTCCCGGAGCGATTGGTGAGCGGAAGCAACCGAAGTGCGCCAAAGAGACTGCTTCTCGAAGGTCTTGTCGTCGTCGCGAGCATCCTCCTTGCATTTGCGCTTGATGCCTGGTGGGATGACATAGCGATCCAACGAGATCTGCGGAAGGATATCGAGTTTGTCGTGCTCGAAATCGAGGCGAATCGAGATCGCATCCTGTTCCATATCGACCTAATGGAGCGCATGACAGTGGCGGGCGATTCTCTGTTCGCCGCGATGGAATCCGTGCCGGAGGATTCGCTGATCAGTGTTCCGGACACGATCATCTGGCTCATGAATAACTACCCGACGCTGAACCCATCCTTGGGCGCTGTGGAGGCGTTGATCACTTCAGGGCGTCTCGCGTTGATTGAGGACCCAGCCCTCCGTACCGCTCTTGCAGGACTGCGTGACCGGATCACAGATGCGGTAGAAGAACAGGACAAGGCACTGACGCTCTACTATGACCATGTCTTGCCCATCGTGGCCTCGGAATCGCGTTGGCCTCAGGCCGATAGGACCGAAGATTATAACCGAGAATTCTGGACCCTCGACCGTGTACCTGGACGCCAGCTGCCCAGTCTCGGGTCAATCGCTGTGCCGGTTCGACGTGATTGGAAGAGATTCCAGTCGGAGCGCATGGGCCAGTACCGCATTTCGGTTGGCGAGATGCAATTGCTTCTGGCGCAGCTCGATACCTTGCGGTCGATGATCGAGCGGCAGAACAGACGTGACACCGGACGGTCCGCTCTCTAACAAGCAGTTGCTGCTGTCGCGGCGAGCGTAAGGGTCGCGCGCTACGCTTGCGGTCCACATAGTGGTGCGCAGCAGAATTCCAAAGTCGTTAGACCGCGTCTCAAGCTTGGAGCGAATGATGGGGGCAACTCAAGAGCAGAACAAGGCCGTGGTCCAGCGCTACATCACCGAAACGGATCGAGGCAACCTCGAAATCGTGTTCGACGTGATGACCGAAGATGTCCGGTGGCACCACCCAGACCCGAAACTGGCATACCAAACTGGCACACCCAGCCGAAAAGCTAGCACTTATGCGGCCTCTGGGAGCACCACGCCATGCACCCCATGCAGGCGATGCGCCCGGAGTAGCACGCCGCGCCACCGAGCCGGGTTTCGCCCAAGACGGTGATCGAACGCTGCGGCGATCGTGTAAGCGCTCGCCGTGGTGGATCCGTTTCTTGCCCTAACACGGCCTCCACGTCACATTGTAGCGACTTTTGACCGACCGTCCCGAGGGACGCCCGATCCCCCAGCAACCCAGATGTAGGAGGCGCAGCGTGGCGGATAGCGATCCGCAGAAGAGAGGTATTCAGGATTGGCTGCGCGAGCGGAAGCTCGTGCGGGTGTTGGTGGTGTATGCCGGCGCTTCCTGGGCCATCCTGGAGGTCACCGACGTCTTCATCGATAAGCTGGCCTTACCTCAGTGGTTCTTCCCGGCGGCGCTGATCCTGTTGCTCATCGGTTTGGCCGTGGTGACGGTCACGGCCGTCGTCCAGGGTGCTACGCCGGCGCGAGCGGAACGAGATACGGCAGAGCCGAGCGCAGCTCGTGCCGTGCCCGCGGTACTTCTCACCTGGCCGAAGGCGATCTCGGGTGGTGTGCTGACGTTTGCCGTGCTGGCGGCGGCGGGTACGTACCTGGTCGTGACCCGCACAGGCGGTGACGAAGCGGTGGTCACTTCGCCCAACGCCGTTGCGGTACTCCCCTTCCATACCACGGGAGCCAGCCTCGAAGTCTGGCGCGAGGGTTTGATGGACGTGCTGGCTGCGAACCTCGACGGCGTCAGCGGCCTCAGGGCCGTTGATAACCGTACCGTCATGAGCCGCGTCGGGGATGAGGACGCGCCTGCGGAGGAATCCATCGAAGTCGCTCGTAGGCTGGGAGCGGACTGGGCGGTTTACGGGCAAGCGGTGGAGTTAGGCGGTCAAGTTCGTCTGGACGCTCGCTTCTTCAATACAGAGACCGGCGAGCAGGTCGCCTCGTCCAGCGTGGTGGGGGCACCGGACAGCATTATGCCGCTGATGGAAGGCATGACGCTGGAGTTGTTGCGCGGGCTGGGCGCCGAGCAGGGTTTGGGCGATCGAGGCCAGGCTTTGACCTCCACGTCGTTGGACGCGGTGAAGGCGTTTCTGGAAGGCGAGCAGGCGATGCGTCGCTCCGAGTGGGTTGAGGCGAGCGGAGCCTTCGAGCACGCCCTGGAGATCGACTCCACCTTCGCCATGGCCGCCGCCCGGCTCAGTCATGCCTACGGTTGGCGCTACGCCGCCGGTAACCCGGCGGTGGTCGAAGCCGCCGAGCGCGCGTTGCGGCACGCCGATCGGCTTCCGCCAAGGGAGCGGGGTTTCCTGGAACTGAATCACCTGATCGAGCAGGGGCGCACCGAGGCGGTTCAACTGGCTCGCCAGCTGACGACGCGCTATCCCGACGATCCGGAACTATGGTTCCAGCTTGGCGAGGCATACTACCACCTCGGTGACTTCGCCAATGTACCGGACGAGGAGCGGATCCAAGCATTCTCCAGGGCACTGGCACTCGACTCCTCGTTCGCGACACCGCTCATCCACCTGGTGGAACTAGCCGCGGAGCATCGAGATCTCGAAGCGTTCGATCTCTACATACGGCTCTATCTGGCCCGGGACTCCACCAGCAACGAGGCGGCACTTCTGAGGACCGTTCGTGCCTTGGTGCGGGGGCCGACGGCCGATTCGCTGGTCGCCCTCGAGCGTTTGGCGGACCTGCCGGCCCGTGAGCTAGAGCAACTCATGACGAGGATGCGCGATCCGTCGTGGCACAACGCGCGTTCCGCGGTGCTCGAGGAGCTTGAATTGCCGCGGCACCCCGTGACGGACCGCGCGTCATCGTTCTACTTCTGGCGAAATCTCTTCGAGGTTTGGCGCGGCCGGCCGAGCGTAGCACAGGCAGCACTGGAACAAGCCCAATCGCTACGCCCAGACCATCCCACGGTCTGGTTCTATCAGCTGGCCAATCTGAGCGTCGGCTTGGGCGACCCAGACATGGCGCCGCGGGCCATCGAACGGAGCCGCGAGCTGGGCATGTTCAACCAGCCAATGGGTCGTTGGGTCCTAGCCGCGTACTACTTGAGGAACGACGAAATCGATCGAGTGGTGGCCAACGCCGACACGTTACAGCTGCTGGCCGACAGCCTGCACGCAGCCGGCGATACCGTGGAGGCACGTATCGCGACGGGCCTGACCGAGGGCCTACGCGGACTGCTGGCGGGACACCGCGGCGATTACCGTGAGGCGGCGACCCAACTTCGCCGTTCCGTCCCTAAGTCGGCCTCGCTGGGAAGCGAGTGGATCGCCATCGACCAACAGCGCCTCGCCCTCGCCAATGTTCTGACCGAGTTGGGCGAAGAAGGCGAGGCGCTTCGCATCCTCGAATCCGGATTCCGATTCGATGCTTTCTGGAGCATTCCCGCGATGTTGTTCCGGGCACAGCTGTACGAGCGGAGCGGCAATCGGGAGAAAGCGATCCGCGACTACGCCTGGGTATCCGACGTGTTGGAGGGCTGCGATCCCGAGTTCGAGCCGCAACGCGAGCTGGCACAGCGCGCGCTGCAACAATTGCTAGCTGAGGGATAGCGCCCTAGCGACTTACCCTCCGTTCGTCTCGGCCGTCGCCGTGACGGGCGCCGCCTCGTCAGGCAGTGGTCGGTTCTTGTAATGCTCGTACAGACGCCGATGCCGATTGTCGGTGTCGACGGGAATCCCCTTGATGAACACGTATTGCACCTGCGTCTGGATCTCCAGCGGGTCACCGTCGGTCACGATCAGATTGCCCAACTTTCCGGGCTCGATAGTCCCCAAACGATCTCCGACTCCTAGGATCTCAGCCGCATTTAAGGTCACCGCCCTTAACGCCTCCTCGTGCGGCAAGCCAAACGGAACCGTGTTCGCCGCCTCGTAAGGCAATGTCCGCGAAGCGGAGGAATTGAAGGTGCCAAAGGCGATCTTCACACCCGCTGCATACAGCTCGCCAGCCAAAGAGAACGGCAGGTAGTACGGGTCGTCCTCCTCCGCGGGGAGCGCCTGGGAGGGACCCAAGATCACCGGTATGCCCTTCTCAACCAACTGCTCCTTCACCATGCGAGCGTCCCGTGCCCCGGCGAGGATGAGCCGCAGGTCGTACCGCCCGGCGACGTCGATGGCGCTCTCAATCCCACGCTTGTCGTTCGCGACTACGATCACCGGCAGTTCGCCGCCTAGAGTGCGCGCCAAGTGCTCGAGCTGCACGTCGCGCTCGAACTTGGAGGCATCACCACGCTCTACCGCCTGCTTGTAGTGCTGGGCCGCTTCGAACCAGCTCTCCAGCGTCTGCACTTCCTCGTCGAACTGCTTCTTCGCCTCGGCGTACGACCTGTCACGCCGCGAGAACGTGGCGAAGTCGAAGGTCCGGGTCTGCATGGCAGGCCACTGGATCACCATGCCCGTCGAAGGCTCGATCGCCATCTCCTCGACCGTGTAGCCGTCCAGGTTGATGAGGGCCGCTTGGCCGGGTATCCCTGCGGCGCCGCCACCGCGGAAACCGCCGCCGCTGCCGGGGGCAGAGACGGCGTGCGTCACTCCGTTCGCCCGAGCCACCGGGATGTGCTCGCTGGCCGGGTACACCGCGGAGTAAGCGGTCAAGTGCGGGTTCCAGCTCCCCAGGTCGTTGACATCTTGGGTCGCTGGAACAGATCCGATCTCCGTCAGCCCCAAGCGGCTGAAGGCATCCACCATGCCGGGGTAGATGTGAAGACCCGTCGCGTCGATGACAGACGCGTCAAGGGGGACCGCGACGTCGGCACCCACGGCTTCGATCATTCCGTCCCTCAGCACCACCGCTCCGTTCTCGATGACATCGCCAGCCAACGTGTGGATGGTGGCACCGCGGATCACGTATACCGATGCCGGCGGCACGCGCGGGTCGACCTGGGCCTCGGCCTGCCGGGCTACCGGCATCACGGCCAAGAGCGCCAGCGCGAGCGGCAGCCTCCAGGCGCTGAAGCCCGGCAGGAGACCGCTGCGGTTTGAATGTATCAACTGTATCGACACGGCTTTCTCCTCCGTTTCGCTCACTCTTCTCACTGTCCCGACGCGCCCGTGGCGCCCTCCCGTGTGCCCTGCGAACCATCCAGCTTCGCTTTCAGGGCTTCCTTTTCAGCGCCGATGAGTTCTTGGCGCTCCCCGTCGCGCTCGATGTCGAAAACGACGCGACCATCGACCAGGGTCGTCAGGGTTTTCGCGAAAGCGGACAGCGGATAGTTCTCCCAGACCACCAGATCGGCGTCTTTACCCTCTTCTATCGAGCCCACCCGGTCGTCGATCCCCAGTTGGATCGCCGGGTTGAGCGTGACGAGTGCCAAGGCCTCGGCTTCCGAGAGCCCGCCCCATTTCATCGTCTTCCCCGCCTCCTGGCTCAGGTGTCGCGCCTCCTCCTGGCTGTCCGAGTTGATGGAGACCAGAACACCACGCTGCGTCATCAGGGCCGCGTTGTAGGGAATCGCGTCGTAGGCTTCCGCCTTATAAGCCCACCAGTCGGAGAAAGTGGAGGCTCCGAAGCCACTGGCGGCGAGCTCATCGGCCAGCTTGTAGCCCTCGAGGGCGTGCACGAAGGTGGCGATGTAGAAGTCGAACTCCTGGGCCATGCGGATCATCTGCAGCATCTCATCGGCCCTGTAACCGTGGGCATGCACCCAGCGCTTGCGCTCCAGCACCTCGACCAGAGGCTCGAGCTTCAAGTCACGCGCCGGAGGCACCAGGTTCTTTTCGCCGGCCCGACGACGACGCTCGTAGTCGGCCCAGCTCTGTCGATATTCTTGAGCATCGATGAAGGCCCGACGGATCACGTCCATCGTTCCCATCCGCGTCGAGGGGTAACGCCGCGGCGTCCCGGGGGTGACGTTGGAGTTCGAGCGCTTCACGTTCTCGCCCAGCGCGAACTTGATTGTGGGCATCGCCCCCTCGAACAGCAGCCCCTGCGCGTCCTCGCCCCAGCGGTGCTTGATGGTGGCGCTCTGGCCACCGATGGGGTTGGCACTACCGTGCAAGACGTGGGACGTAGTCACGCCGCCCGCCGCCTCTCTATATATGTTGATGTCCATCGGGTCGATGACGTCCTCGATCCGAACCATCGACGAGACCGCGATACTCCCCTCGTTCACCGCATCGGTGCCGACGTGAGCGTGGGCATCGATGACGCCCGGGGTCACATACTTTCCAGTCGCGTCGATAACCGTAGCACCCGCCGGGACCCGGATATCGGTGCCCAGCTCGGCGATCTTCCCGTCACGCACCAGGATGCTGGTGCCCTCCAGAGTGCCCTGCGAGACGGTCATCACCGTGGCGTTCTGGATCACCAGCGTCGGCGCCGCCGCATCCCAATCGACCAGAGACGACATCGCGCCGATCGCAGGGGTTGGACCCTCGGCCGCTGCAGGGCGCTGGCGCGCCTCAGCCGACGGTTGTACCTCCGCCGCTACGCCGGCCGCCGCCACGGCCGCCGTCGCACCGGCCGTCTTGGCACCGGTGAACTCGGCGGAGAAGCGACCGAACGAGACGCTGCCCTCCATCGCCTCGCCTTCCAGCGTACCAGTGTAGGCCGCTTCTACCACGCGGCCGCCCATGCTCATGGCGACGGTGAAGCTGAAGCGGTTGCCGCTCACCCAGCCCTCGCTGACGCTGCCTTCCCCGCGTTGGCTGCGCACGTTACCCGAGAGCGTGCCATCCGACTGCATGGTGAGCTCCGCGGTGGATTCCTGTGTTCCACGCTGCGACTCGACGGTAAGCGTCCACGTACCGCTGAGGTCCACGGCCGGCGCCTCGCCGGGCCGCTCCGCCTCTCGCGTCTCGAACTTGTGGCCGTCGACGAAAACGATCTTCACCTTCGCCTTCTCATCGAACAGGTCGCCGTCGGTGATCACCAGGTTCGCGATCTTGTTACGCTCGACGCTGCCCAGTCGGTCATCCACGCCGTAGATCTCCGCCGCACCCAGCGTGAGCGCCCGCAGCGCCGCATCGCTAGGCAGTCCCGCGTCCAGCGCCGCACGCACGCCCTCGAAGACATCGCGCGGAGACACCGCGCCGCCCGAGTAGAAGGCGAAGGGAACGCCGGCGTCGCTCAGCACCTTCGGGGTGGAAGGCGTCCACGCCCGGCTCCGCAGCGAGGCGAGCGATTCCTCGGACTCCGGATCCACATCCCGCGCCCGCTCCGGCCACCTGATGTTCACCAAGACCGAGGCACCGGCCGCGGCCAACTCAGAGGCAACGTCGTAGCCCTGCTGCGCGCCGTAGACCACGGTCCGCACGCCGAGCGCGTCACCCAAGTCCAGCGCCCGGCTGATCTCCTTCGCTTCGTTCCCGGGGATTAGTACGGGCCACCCCTCCTCTACGGCCCGGCCCAGCGGGTCCAGCGTCCGGTCGTAGGCCGGCCGATCCCCGCCGGCGGCGCGGGCTTCGTCGGCGGCAGCGGCTCGAGCGTAGTGATCCGCATCCAGAAGCAGCTGCTTGTGGTAGGCGATCACGGCGAACAGCGAGCCGGGGTAGCCGCGCCTGCCGACGGAAGCCTGGAGGTTGAGTCGCAGCGCGGCGGGCGTCCGCACAACCATCTTCTCCGGCCGCTCGCTCCACAGGTTCACAACAGCGCCCTGCCCCGTCACGAGCCCATCGCTGGGAACGGTCATGACGTTGGTGAAACCGGCTTCCCGCCAGCTCTCCAGCCGCGAGTCGTCCATCGTCAGCGCATCGGCCGCCGCGCGCCAGGAATACGTGGAGGGGCGGTCCTCGGGACCCTGGGCCGTTGGGCCAGCCGTCGACAGCCGCGCAGCACCGCCGTCCCCGCTTCCCAATCCCAGATCGGTGAGTGCGTCGAAGAGGCCCGGATAGACCGTCAGCCCTTCGCCGTCGATTACCCACGCCTCCGGCGGGATCTCGACGTTCGTCCCCACCGCCGCGATGAGCCCGTCGGCGATCACCACAGTCCCGCTCTCGATGACAGGGCCGGACACGGTGACGATGCGGGCATTCGTGATGGCGTAGTAGGGCGGCGGGTGCGGCTGGTCGTAGGGGGCCTGACCGGCTGCGGCGCTCGGAAGCGCCGCGGCGGCGGCCGTAGCCAAGAGGACCAACGCGACGAGGCGCGGGACTGCTCTACGCCGTAGATGCACCCGCGCCGCTTCCCCGGAAATGGACGGTAGTCTCATCTCGTTCCCTTCCGTGGTTCAAACGGTTTTGTACTGGGATTGGGGCGGCGCCGCCAGCAGCGACGCTCCAGCTAGGAAAACACCTGTGGGGCCGGAATCGTTGACCGGCCCCACATCCTTCCGAAAAGCGATCTATCAGTTGCTGTCAGGCACGGGAACGGCGCTCCAAATAACGTCGTCGTGGCCGTCCACCATCGCGGCCGACCGCTCAAAGAGCGCTGGGTTCGCGACCCATGCCGACTCCAGCCGCTCGAACAGGTCATCGATGTGGTCCCACTCGTCGAAGAAGTACAGCACCTTCCAGTTGTGGCGGCCACCGGTGTTGTGTCCTTCCAAAGCCCAGCCGACCAGGAGGCCGTCTTCCATCCCCTGATTGAGCACCGGCGCGACCAGCTCGGACCAGTTGGCGTTCCACTCTTCCATGTCCGAGAAACTGATCTGGTAGCTGGAATCGTACATGTACTGCGGCGCGGCGTCCTCGGGGAAATGGACCTCAGTCAGGTCCCAGATCTCGTCGTAGTGCGCCTGGATGATCTCACCGGATCGGTCGAAGTTCTCCTCGGCACGCTCCTCCCACCGACCGAGGAACTCGCTCCAGAACGTATCGAACTTTGACCAGTCGTCGGCGATGGCGGCGAAACGCCAGTTGTACTCACCGGCGGTCATATGCTGCCATATCGCCCAGGTCTGGATGACACCTTCGCCTTGTAGCTCCTCGAGGATCGGGACTTCGTGCTCGAAGTGCCCGGCGATCCATTCCGCCATGTCGGCGTAGGAGATCTTGTAGTAGGCGGCGTAGACCTTTGACCCGGCCTCCGCCTGGGCTGCGAGCTGTGTGGGCGCCAGCAACATGGCGAGCGCGATGCACGAGATGATGCGTGACATGGTCCCTCCTTGGTTGGGGCGTTGTGTGGGAATATCGAGTAATTGAACAATAGAGCAATAGAACATTCGAAGTTGAAGTGATGGTGCCACGACCACAGTGCACAATTCTACTTCGATTGCTCTATTGTTCTAATGCTCTATTGCTCGAAATTCCCAAGAAACGAGGGTAAGCCAGACTCAGCTGTTCCGGCGCCTCCCTATTGCTTCTAACGACTCCCAATCAGACTTTCCCTCCAGGCCCCAACGCTCCACGGTTCTGACTCACGGAGGGAACCATGCGTCTCTTTCGTCTATCGATCATCGTGGCCGCTATCGCGGCTCTCCTACCCGTCGTCTGGGCGCAGGCTCAGACACCGGCACAAGAAGCGGCGGAAGGAGCCGAGCGTTTGCTTCGGGCCCACGACAACCTGCGCCATCGCCTCGACATCCTCGAGAAGCTGATCGACGACGTGCTCTGGTACGATCGCGTCGGCGATGTCGCCGTCGTCGATAAGGTCCGCATCTATGGACCGCCACTGGCCAACGAGCCCGACCCGCCCCCCAGCGGTCCCGGCAACCCGTTCAAGTTCTACACTTACGTCTTCACTCCGCGTGACGATTTCGGCGGACAGAAGTTGCCGTTGCTAGTGCTGCCCCACGGTGGCGTGCACAGCGACTTCACGACCTACTACGCCCACATCGTCCGCGAACTGCTGGCCCAGGGCTACATCGTCGTGGCACCCGACTACCGCGGCTCGACGGGCTACGGCCGAGGTATCTACCAGTCCATCGACTACGGCGGCGTGGAAGTCGGCGACGTGCTGTCGGCCCGGGATTGGGTTGTGGCCAATCACCCGAGGGTCGATGCCGGCCGCGTCGGGATTATCGGCTGGAGTCACGGTGGTCTCATCGCGCTGCACAGCCTGTTCGATCACCCGGACAAGTACGCAGTCGGGTTCGCCGGTGTCCCCGTCTCCGATCTGGTGCAGCGCATGGGATACTTGGGTCCCAACTACCAGGCCATGTACGACGTGGACTACCACATCGGGGAGACGCCCGCAGAGAACCTCGAGGAGTACAAGCGCCGCTCGCCGGTTTGGAACGTCGAGAAGCTGACGCGTCCGGTGCGGATCCACGGGAACGTGTCCGACGAAGACGTGAACGTCATCGAGGTCGAGCACCTGATCCAAGCGCTCAAGGCGGAGGGCAAGGATTTCGAGTACGAGATCTACGATCTGCCAGGCGGTCACAGCTTCGACCGCCTCGACGGCCCGGAAGCCTGGGACGTACGGCGAGTCATCTACGACTACCTGGCCCGTTACCTGAACCCGCCACGGACGGACATTGGGCTGGGCGTCCAGTCAAACGGCCGAGCGGCTCCGTGAGCGGCCTGCCCCGACAAACGAAAAGCCCGGAGAGTTCCTCCGGGCTTTTTCGTTGGGTCGTGGGCGACTCAGTTCCCAGTCGGTGGGGGCACGGCAGCCCATATGACGTCGTCGTGAGCGTCGATCATCCTTCCAATGCTCTGCCACACCTCCGGATCCGCAGCCAGCGATCCCAGGTAGTGCTCGAAGAACTCGTCCATCTCGTCCCATTCATCGTGGAAGTACAAGAGCTTTACATTGTGGCGGCCGCCTGTGTTGTGACCCAACACAACCCACGCCGACAGAAGCCCGTCTTCCATCGCCTGGTCAAGAGCGGGGGCGGCCGTTTCGCTCCAGATACGATTCCAGTCTTCCATGTCAGAGAAACTGACCTGGAAAGCTGACTCGTACATGTATTGCGCTGGGGGACCGCCGGACTGATGGCTCTCGTTGATGTCCCAGATCTCGTCGCGATGCGCCTGAATCATGGCCATATAGCGATCCGCATCTTCTCCAGCCCGTTCCCTCCATCGTTCGAGGTACTCGCTCCAGAACGTGTCGAACTTCGACCACTCGCTGGCGACGATCACCATACGCCAGTTGTACTCGCTGCCGGTATGATGCTGCCACGCGGCCCAGTTCTGGATCACGCCCTCGTTGCGCAACTCCTCCATTATGGGAACCGTGTACGTGTGGTGACCGCTGATCCACTCCTCCAGATCGGCGAAGCTGACCTTGTAGAAGGCCAGGTAGACCTGCGACGACTGCTCTTCCGCTTCCTGGGCGGCGAGCTGCTGTGGCGCGAGGAGCAAGGCAAGCCCCACGCCGAATAACAGGATGCGCTTCATGAGTCCCTCCATGCTGTTGGGGTAGGAAGTTGCGAGGAAATCAACACAGTCGCCCTCCCATCGACTCAGAGCGTGACCCCGAAGGGTCGACGGAGGGCGAAGGCGAATACCATGGCGAGTATGAAGAAGACGACGAGCCAGTGGGTCTCCCAACCTAGAAGGCTGACGTCGGCCTCGGGATAACTGACGGAGATCGACTTCACGGGGCCGTCGCGGATCGGCGGTTCCGCCGGGTAGAGCAGTTGGTCGAGCAATCCGCTGGACGTCCGAACGGGAGCGCGTCGAACGATTGTATTCGATACGCGCACCCGTTTTGTGAACGCCGCACCGTTGACGTGGACCAGCAGCTCGTAGTCGCCGGGTCGCTGGGCGCGGACGCGCCAGTTCGCTTCGTTCAACGACGGAATCCACAGGGGCGCGGTCTCCACATCCAGCCCTGGGGGTGCTTCCAAAACCAATCCGGGTTCGTCGGTGATGCCCGGCTCTAATTTCACCTCTACGACCGCAACGCTCCCCAACTCCAAGCCCTGATAGCCGTAGTGATGCTGCAATTGAATGATCGCTAGCACCAACGGGACGATCATCCACAACGTCGGAGCCAAAGTGAGCCGCATGTATCGAAGACTGTGGCGCAACGTCTCGGCCTGGGCGCGCAGGATCGCCAACGGATCGTCGCTGAATAGTCGGATCTCGAAGATGCCGGCGTGGATCTGCCGCTTTACCTCGGCCAGAGCGTTCTGGTCAGAGGTCGCCTTGAAGACCAAGAGCATCGCCACGCCGGTGACCAGTGAAATGATGGCCAGGCCCACGATCGGTGAGAGGTCCCGAAACGGATAAAGCAGCGCGTCGAAGACGCCGCAGAGAAAGCTGTTCAGGATCGCCATCTAGTATCGGCCCATCACGAAATGTAGCCCAGTCCCTGAAGGCGCTTCCGGATCTCCTCCTCAGAGTCCGCTTCTTCCAGTTGTGCCAGTTCCTTCTCGAGAGCGTGAGTGATGAACTCTTCGACCGACGAGTAACCGGCTATGTCGGAATAGCGTTTGACTCGCGCTAGGAGATCTTTGTCGAGTTTGACCTTGGAACCGAACATCGAGTTGTCTCCCGGTGTTATCTGCCTTCCGCGGCAGAAACATCTTGCTTGCGAGGGAATCCCTCGACATCGAACTCGGCGAGCACCGCCGCACCCATGTCCTTCAACGAGACCACCTCTCGGCGAAGCGGTCGGTTCGTGAACAGAACGCCCGGCACAACATCACGGTCGATCTCGTGAGTGGCGCTCCATTTGCTCATGTTGTCGTGGAATAGCCCGTGGGCGATCCGCCCTACCGCCGACTCGTCGGAACTGCGGTACCCCGAGGCGTAACCGATGACAAGGTCAGGACCGATCTCGCGGTGCCCGGCATCTCCGTACGTCCGATCGCGCCGGTATACATTGGCGATCGCCGGTTGCCCCGACTGAGGATCGACGACCCTCAGAAGCCCTCTGGCGATTTCGTCGACGATCAGGGTCCGCTGTCCGGCGGGCACGGTGCCAACAGCCTCGCGCCCCCGCAGGTTGATGTACAAACCGTTGAGCCCCAGGGCGTAGGCCTGGGTACGCGACCAGTCAACGTTCAGGAAGAACTCACTCTCGCCTTGTCGAGAAGGATCTTTGAGGGCGAGGTAGCCGTTCTCTTTGAGCCAGGTGTTCAGGTTGAAGGCGCGCCGCCAGGAGACGAAGCCGTGGTCCGACATCACGATGAGCGTCGTGTTGTCATCGATGCGTTCCAGCGTTTCGCCTACGATCTTATCCGCTTCGATATAGAGGTCTTCGATCACGCTCCGATACGGGCGATCGGCGATGGAGTCGTGAGCAGGATGATCGGGGTCCATGGCACGCCACATCACGTGTGAGACCATGTCGAGGTACCCGAAGTAGTAGAATAACAGTCCCCCCTCGAAACTTTCCAAGACGTGGTCGAATTGTTTGCGATGCTCCGCGGCTACCATCGCCGCCTGGATGAGGAACTCGTCGTCGTCGAAGACGCCGGCGGTCAGCGCTCGTGTGTCCTCCGCCATCCCCTGGGTGTAGTAGCGTCCCGTGGCCGCGGTCAGCTCCGCCGCAAAGTCGGGCGGCG
>Ga0255054_10000652_pt1 | contig 20428 bp, 25 predicted proteins | sample JV7_2_23_MG_FD_188634 | JGI IMG/M metagenome (GOLD analysis project Ga0255054, IMG submission 188634) | Seawater microbial communities from Jervis Inlet, British Columbia, Canada - JV7_2_23 | ecosystem: Environmental > Aquatic > Marine > Inlet | place: Canada: British Columbia | collected...
TCTGATAACATCCGATTTGGGGGGATTGGAGGCCCGGAACAGAGAATATGAATTGCTGGTTGAACATTTTGAAAAGCATATCGATGTCAAAAGCCTGATGGCAACCGTTCAGGGGTTCCCTCCGGGCCGTAGGCAGGGTTCAGAGGTTCAAGTTTGAAGGTTCTGGGTTCAGGGTTCTGAGTTCAAAGGTTCTGAGGATTCAGAGAACCTGGGGTATATGTCCCATCTGAATCTTTGAAAACTACCTGAGAAAACCCTGAACGGTGAACCCTGAACTTCTGAACCTATGTTACCTGAACCTTTGAACCTTAACAAAATGGAGCTAATCCTTTGAAAAAAAACGTATTTGTGATTGGCGGTTGCCGGAGCGGCAAAAGCCATCAGGCGCTGAAAACAGCTGAAAGCCTGGACCGAGACAACCATGTTTTTATTGCGACCTGCATACCGTACGATGACGAAATGAAACAAAGGGTCGCCAGACACCGCGAGGAACGCAGTCGGCACTGGCAGACCGTGGAAGCACCCATTCATCTGCCGGCGGCGATTGCTGAAACCGGTCAAGAGGCCGGCGTAATTCTGGTGGATTGTCTGACCTTATGGATCAACAACCTGCTGATGGAAAAGCAAGATTCTGAACAAATACTGGATCAGGTGCAACGCTTAACCAGGGCTGTTGAAGCAGTGACCTGTCCGATCATCCTGGTATCCAACGAGGTCGGAACGGGTATTGTACCGGAAAATAAACTGGCCAGGCTTTATCGAGATCTAATCGGATCGGCCAATCAAGCCGTCGCTGATTGTGCCGATCAAGTGATCTGGATGGTAGCCGGCATACCGGTGACCATAAAGGGTTAACACCAATGAGGTTTCAGGTGTCAGCCCAGCCGCTGGCCAAAAAAAACGGCCAGTCTAATCGAAAAAGAAACTCTGAAAAAGCGAATACCCGCCTGCCATGCATAGTGCGTTTGGTTAGCGTAAACCTTGAGTTATGAATAAAATTGTTAAATTTGCCTCGGACCAGTTTCAAGGCATTGCGGGCAGGTCGAATATCGAATAATGAATGTCGAAGGAATGTATTCTGCCTGTCGTGAGCTTCTGTGTCGAACGGTCTATTTAAAAAAAGGACTGAGCAAAGCGAAACCACCCTTCGAAATTCTGCGGTTCGCTGTTCACTGTGATGGCGAAAGCCTTTGTACTTTTATTCCTGACACCCGAAACCTGACACCTGAAACCTAATATTTGGAACCAATTCGAACGTAAAAGGAAAATCTATACCAGGGGTTATTTACAGCACTAAAGGTAACGATAATCTATGCGCCACTTCATTTCAGCAATAAAATTTATCACCATCATCCCGCTGGGTCGGGCGGATACCTTTGAACCACCCAAAATGATACCGTACTTTCCGGTTGTGGGTATTTTTCTGGGCATATTGACGGCTTTATTCGATCAAATGGCAACCGCTTTATGGAGCAGACCGGTGGCTTCGCTGTTGGATGTTCTTTTTCTGGCTGTGCTTACCGGCGCCTTTCACCTGGATGGATTGGGTGATTCGGCTGACGGGCTTCTGGGGCAACGGTCCAAAGAAAAAGCATTGATCATCATGAAGGACAGTCGCCTGGGAACCATGGGCCTGGTGGCAATAGTGTTCGGTTTGTCCGTGAAGTGGGCCGGTATCGCCGGGTTGGATGCAAACCGCGCCTTATTGCTGATCATTGTGCCGGCTTATGCCCGCGCCGGCATGCTTTTCGCGATGCGTTTTCTCGAATACGGGCGGCCGTACGGCGGCACGGGCCTGGATTTTTTTAAAAGCAAGCTGGAGTGGACGGCATTCTGGGGCTTAACTGCTCCGGTGATGTTGTCTTTGTTTCTGGGGTGGACCGCATTCGGGTTAAACCTGAGTTTTGTCACTCTGACTGCGGTATTAATCTGGTATTACAAACGACGGGTGGGATGCATCACCGGCGACATGCTCGGTGCAATGGCGGAGATTCTGGAGTCGAGCCTGTTTTTGCTGATTTCCATAGGAGGGGTTGGCTGATATGGAATGGCTTACCTCATGGTATATTCTTCCGGCGGCATTTGCCCTTGATATCATGCTGGGAGATCCTCGCTATTTGCCTCACCTGGTGCGCTGGATGGGAAAAGCGATTGAAAAACTTGAGCCGCCTTTTCGCAGAATAAACTTTAACCTGACCTTTTCCGGTGCGTTGTATGCGGCCGTACTGATCCTGGGAACCTGGCTACTGACATTTTTGGTTTTAGCAGCTGCCCACAGGGTTCATCCCTTCCTTAAAACGTTACTTGATATTATCTTGATTTATTACTGCATTTCGATTCGTTCTTTAGATGACGCCGCGATGGAAGTGGAACAATGCCTTTCACAGAAGAAGGTTCAGGCGGCCAGGAAAAAAGTCGCCATGATCGTTGGCCGAGATATAGATAATTATAAAGAAGACGGACTTGCCCGGGCCACCGTTGAAACCGTTGCAGAAAACCTTGTTGATGGGGTCACCGCACCATTATTCTTTGCGGCTATCGGCGGCGCACCGCTGGCCATGGCGTACAAAATGGCCAACACCCTGGATTCCATGGTGGGGTATAAAAACCAAACCTATCAGCAGTTCGGCAAAGCGGCCGCCAGAATTGATGATGTTCTTAATTTCATTCCGGCGCGACTGACCGTGCCGGTTATTGCGCTGGCCAGCCAGATACTGTCCGGCAGGGGAGAACGATCACTGGCAACGGCTGTCTGTGAAGGCGCCGACCACGCCAGTCCCAATGCCGGCTATCCGGAGGCCGCCTTTGCCGGCGCCCTGGCTGTGAAACTCAACGGCCCCAATTATTACAATGGAAAACTTGTGGACAAACCGTACATCGGGAAGCGCTTCGGAAAAACATCACCCGGCCACATAAGAAAAGCCTGCGATATCATGCTGCTGTCCTCGTTTTTATGGTTACTGCTGGCATGGATGGTGAGCACAGCAATGTAATTAGGTGGCGGGTTACAGATGTCCAGCTTCCAGAAGTTCAAAATTCAGGGAATAAAGGTTCAGGGTTCTGGGTTCAGGGTTCAAAGGTTAAAGATTGACGGCAAATCAAAACGGGCATTTCTTGCTCTACCGTATGTGTTAAACTCATTTTGTGAATATTCATGAGCCCATGCTCATTCAGGGTAAAATGCATGAGAATAGATCGATTTGAGAATTTTGAGACAAAGTAACCCTGAACCTCTTGAACCTTGAACCCTGAACCCCGAGTCCTGAACCTTTGAACCATCTAAAAAGGATCAATGGCAATAAATGAGTACTCAGCAGCCACAGGAGGGGCATCCTTCCTTAACCAAATCGTATAAAGGAATATATCCTTTCAAAATCGGTACGACTTCATTTATATATCCGGATCACTACATCCCCAATGTAAAGATGCTGGGTCCGTATATGGACGAAATCGAGCTTTTATTATTTGAAAGCCAGGGAACTGACACCCTTCCTTCCAGAACGGTCATTACAGAACTTTGCCGGTTGGCCGGAGAATTCGATCTGAGTTACAATGTTCATCTCCCCACCGATATATCCATAAGTGACCGGGATCCTGCCCGGCAAAGACATGCAGTGGAAACGATGGTTCGGGTAATGGACCTTGTGAGACCACTTGACGCTTCCGCCCTGATTCTGCACGTCCCCTATAGCGAGGTATCCTATGATGCACACATTGTTGAAAACTGGCGTGATAGGGTTTGGCAAAATCTGGCCAAAATTATGTCCGCGGCACAAAAGCAAGATATCATCGCCATCGAGACGCTGGATTACCCCCTGGAATTACTGGAAGATATCATCCTTGATTTAGATTATATGATCTGTCTGGATTTAGGCCACCTTATGGTATATGACTATGATCTAATAGAAGTCTTTAACAAATATTCCTTTAAAACTCCTGTTCTTCATTTGCATGGCGTTGAAAACGCTTTCGATCACACGACCTTGGACCGACTGTCTGAACAATTAGCTTCAACCGTGTTGCAGATATTAAAAAAATTTGGCGGAGTTGTCTCCCTGGAAGTCTTTTCATTCGAAAACCTGAATTCTTCTCTGAAATTTATTGAAAATCGTTGGGGGAAGGACTGAAAGTTAAGAAGATAAAATGGTTGCTCTATTTGAGAAAAACGAAATTAACGGTATGGTCCTGTCGAACCGTTTTATTCGGTCGGCGACCTGGGAGGGGATGGCAACGGATGAGGGTGCCTGCACCCCTCAATTGATTGATCTCATGAGCGATCTGTCTGCCGGAGGGGTCGGCCTTATTATTACCGGTCATACCTACGTTCGTCAGGACGGTCAACACTCTCCCCGGCAGCTCGGCATTCATCAGGACACGCTTATCCCCGAACTTCAAAACCTGACGCGATCCGTTCACGACCACGGCAGCAAGGCCGTTTTGCAGCTCGGCCATGGTGGCGCTTATCTATCAAAGTCAAGAATCAGGAGGATGTCTTCTCAGGATTTTCAAGAGCTGGCCGAAGCTTATGGTCAGGCAGCGGTAAGGGCCAGAAAGGCCGAGTTTGACGGGGTTCAAATCTTCGCGGCCCATGGATTTTTCCTCAGTCAAATGCTCTGTCCCCGGTACAATGATCGCACCGATGATTATGGCGGAAAAACCGCCGATCGGGCCAGAGCCCTTATAGAGGTTCTTGATGCAATACGAAACGCAGTGGGCCGGGACTACCCTGTGCTGGTGAAACTCAATTGCCGGGATTTCGTCGAAAACGGCCTTACTCTGGAAGAGTCGGTCCAGGTAGCAACCATGCTTGAAAAAGCAGGGATCGACGCGATTGAGCTCAGTGGCGGACTCCTGAACAACCCCAACATCATGCGAAGCAAAATTGATTCTGAAGATACCAAAGGCTATTTTCTTTCTGAAGCCCGGGTCTTTAAGGAAAAGATTCATGTTCCGCTGATTCTGGTGGGAGGGATAAGATCTTACGAAGTGGCCCAAGAGCTTGTGGAAGAAGGGGTTGTTGATTATATATCAATGTCTCGCCCTTTTATCCGGGAGCCCGGGCTGATTAAACGCTGGAAAGCCGGGGATCGGCGAGAGGCCGCCTGCCTATCATGCGACAATTGTTTTGAGCCCATCAAAAAAGGTGAGGGTGTATCCTGTCTGCCATTGGAGCCGGAAGAGGCCGAAACATTTTTCCCACAGCTGTCCAAAATTGTGCCGGCCAGCCCACCGCATCCGCCCGGTACAGGCTATAAGATCTCAATTGGCCTTGAGGATTGGGCATTAAATTATATACCGGTTATAAAGATTCAAATGCTTTCAAATGGGCAGATATCGGAACGGAGCCCGTCATTTCCTTTAGAAACGCAAGACCATCAAAAAGTAACGCAGGCAATCACGGATCTGTTAGAAAAACACACGCATAATCAAACAAAAAGTTAATTGACATTGATGGCTTTGAGGATAAATATGGTTGGGACGACCTGCCAGATACCGTAGAAGGCATCCTGGCAGATACATTTTTCAAGACCAAGAATCTGCAAGAATAGTGAGGATAGCAAAGCGTATGGGGAGCAAAAAGAGTAAGAAAGGATATACGCAAGTTTACACGGGCAATGGAAAGGGAAAAACCACGGCCGCCATCGGGTTGGCTATCCGGGCGGCAGGTGCCGGTTTAAAAGTGTTTATTGGCCAGTTTATCAAAATGGGAGATTACAGCGAAATTAAAGCCTTAAAGCGGTTTTCCGATTTGATTACCGTGGAGCAGTTTGGACTCGGACGTTTTACTAACGGCAAACCAACGCCGGAAGACATCGAGGCTGCTCAAAAGGGGCTTGAAAGGGTAAAGTCCGTCCTGGTTTCGGATGAATACAGCATCATCATCATGGAAGAAGCCAACGTGGCGGTGATGTTGGGACTTTTCGCGGTACAGGATCTACTGAAAGTAATTATTAACAAACCGTATGATAAGGAGCTGGTTATCACAGGGCGTGGCGCATCTCCCAGGATCATTGAGAATGCAGATCTGGTCACCGAAATGAAGGATATCAAGCATTATTACCAAACAGGTGTCCGCGCCAGGGTCGGAATAGAGAAATGACGATTTGGCAGGTTGTAAGCGTTCACGGCAGCTTATTGATAAATTTATGGATACAGGCTTTGAGCTCCTCCACGCTGGGAGTTGTCTCAAAAACCAGCTCGCCCTCGATAGCTATGGAAGGTATGGGCACAAGCCTTCCCAGGGCTTTCGAAAATTCACAGAATCTTCTGGCTCCCCTAAGATCCTTTGTCACCACCTTATCCCAGGTCAGGATATTCTCAAATTCCGGTGCAACCGACTCGACCACACGGGTCATATAGACACAGGGGATTCAGTGCTCGCCTTCGTGAAATACCTCTAAGTGGATTTTTTTCGTATCCATTGCTATCTTTTATCGAGCAAACCTTTTTCCAAAAGAACTTCTTCAATCGCCGCCTCCAATTCAAATTTGGGTGGAATCGCATCAAAAAAAAGTTCTCCATTAATGAAAAGGGAAGGGACGGGAGCGATGCGGAGATGCCGGTGAACGCCTTCGTCCCCAAATAAAGAGCGGGACAGCTCCAGAAATCGCTTTTTACCGTCACCTTGCATGAATTCAACCCGGCGGTATTCAGCGTATTTATCGTATTTGGGCATAATTTCACGAACAGCTTCGTCCATGAAAAGGCAGGGCAGGCAATAACTCGCCTTATACATCACTTCGATCAATATTTTTTTAAGGCTCTGTGTTGTCATAATAAGCGGTTAGAATAGACAATCGATAAGGTTTTTAAATCATCAGGCCCAAGGGCTTGGGACATTTAACATAAAAAATACCAAATTTCAACGGCATTTAAGCCGGCGGCCGGGCACCAAAAGCAAAATTAATTGAAAATACACATACTTCGGTTTGACATTTAATTCACTTTTAAATAGATAGTAGCTGCCATAATTTGAAAACCGAATACCATTCTGTTAGAATCCCAGCGATTTCGTGCCGTAGGACGTTGGTATAAACGATTGCGCGTGATAAAAATATTTATAGAAACCTGATCCCTGATGTTAATCAAGCAAAGAATTGAACAGTTTGTTAAAAGAGAAGGGAGGAGGCCACGGATCCTGGTCAGCAACATGGGCAAAAAAAGCCATGATCATGACACCAAGCTGCTAGCCACCTTTTTTGCCGAATCGGGGTTTGATGTTGATATTAGTCCGCTGCACCAGACGGCCCGGGGAACAGCCCGGATGGCAATTGAAAATGATGTGCACGTAATTTGTTTTTTAAGCACTGAAAACAGGCATAAAAGCCTGGGTACCGACCTGGTAAAGGTGCTCAAAGCAGAGCAAGCTGAAAATGTCAGAATTGTAATGGGTGGTGCCATACCCCGATCTGATTACAAATTTTTATATGGCGCCGGTGTCGATCTCATTTTAAGTTCGCTGCCGGCAGACAAGGCCGTGATAAATAAACTCTTAAATTTTTTCGAGAAGCGGATTCAAAACCCCATCTAACGCCCAAATACGACGTTGCGAGTTTCTTCGAAATGCTCACATACTAAAAGTGTATGCTGCGCTTTCTCATCAACTCGCGCCTTGTCTTTGGACGTGATCTGAGGTGTTGAATCCACTTCGAATAATACGGAAACGGTAGTTAGCATGGAAACTCAAGATTACATTGACGGTGTTTTAGCACAAAACAGACGGATAGTCGCAAAAACGATCACTTTAATTGAAAGCTCTCTTCCCTCACATCAAAAAATGGCTAAAGCCATCGTCGATGCGCTCCTGCCCTATACCGGCAAAGCGGTGCGTATCGGCATAACGGGAGTGCCGGGCGTCGGAAAAAGCACTTACATCGAAAGTTTCGGACTGCAATTGGTGGAGCAAGGTCATCGGTTGGCGGTGCTTGCGGTCGATCCCAGCAGTTCCAAAAGCGGCGGCAGCATCATGGGGGACAAGACTCGCATGGAAAAACTTTCTCTGGAGCAACAGGCTTTTATACGACCTTCTCCAACCGGCGGCACATTAGGCGGCGTCGCCCGACGAACCAGAGAAACAATTGTTGTCTGTGAAGCGGCCGGGTTTGACGTCGTCATTGTGGAAACGGTGGGTGTTGGTCAATCAGAAACCACCGTTGCATCAATGGTTGATTTTTTCCTGGTGCTGATGTTGGCCGGAGCAGGAGATGAGCTTCAAGGCATAAAAAAGGGGGTTCTCGAACTGGCTGATGCGATTGCCATTAACAAAGCCGATGGCAACAATATCGAAAATTCCAAAAAAGCCAAAATAGAGTATGAAAAGGCCCTGAATCTTTTAACGCCTTCATCTAAGATCTGGTCTCCCCCGGTTTTGACTTGCAGTGCAGTCACCATGGACGGAATCGAAGACATCTGGCAGACCATTCTGGATCATAAGAAAAAACTTGAGATCTCCGGTGAATTGGGGGAGAAACGCAGAAGGCAGGCCCTTGACTGGTTGTGGGCTTTAGTGGAAGAGGGACTAAGAGAGCGATTTTATAGAAATCCGGATGTTGAAAAATCTTTGTCTGAAATTGTTAAGGCGGTTGAAAAAGGAAAAACCGCCCCCACGGCCGCTGCCTACCGTTTACTAGATCTCCATGATGTTTAGCTTGTTCTGCCACCACCGTGACACCCAGGTAAAGAATCCGTGCCCAAATTAGCAGGCTTTGGGCAGCCCTTACTCCATTACTCCATCACTCCGGCATATTTTATGGGCAGAGCCAGTTAAATTTGACCTGGCTACGAGAACCAGGTTTTCATATTTGGAATGAAAATCACCTTCTAAAGCGTTGAAAATTCTCGAAAAATCGGGGAAGGAGAGTATGTTTCATGCCAACCAAGTTTTGCCCTCATTGCGGTAATCGAACCGGTTTTAAGGTAAAGTTTAATGTTTCGTGTCGCATTGGCGATCAGGAAGAAAAAGCTTATTTACGGGAATGCCAGGACTGCTCTGGCCGATTTATCACCATCCAAAAAGATGAACGAATACCGGACGCCCAGAAGAAACCGTCGCCTTCCTGACCCTCTCTGGTATTAAAACCGTCATCATGGAAGAGATATAGTATGTTTATCATCGCATGAACAGATGAGTTCAAAGTTTTTCACGGCCATCAGGGGAGCGATCACGAAACGGAAAAATCCGGCGGCAGCAGCCCCGCCGAGCAAAGGTGCGAGGATGTAAACCCAGAAAAACCCGCCCTGAGGTCCCGGAATGGCGACCTGTCCCCAACCGGCCAGATAAGCGATTATGCGGGGTCCGAAATCCCTGGCAGGATTGATACCCGTCTGGGTCAGAGGCGCGGTTACAGCAATTAAGATTGCAACGGTGCATCCGATAAACACAGGCGCCAGCAGATCACTGGGTCGTCCCACATTGCACCCTTCGGTAAGTAGAAATATCATCGTAACCAGTATAAATGTTCCGAAGCCTTCAACCAGCATGGCCGTTCCTAATGACAGTACAAACCATGGGGCTGCAAATCCCGGATTTGGGAAATATTCCCCGAATAGCATTGCCGTTTTCACAGATTCCGGGGTTCCGCGGATAATCCCGTGGGCAGCTTCAAACCCGGCAATCGATGTATGAAAAAGAAGCTGTATGCATGCGCCGGCGGCCACGCCACCGAGTAGCTGTGAGATCCAGTAAGGCAGCAGCAGACGCAGTTGCATTCTACCGGCCAATACCATACCCAGCGATACCGCCGGATTCAGATGGGCACAGGACAGATGGCGGGTAGCATAAATGGCGAGGGTGACACCAAGCCCCCAGACAACCGCAACTTGTCCCAAGCCTGCCGGAGCTTTAAACAACACCTCAACGGTCACCACTGCCGTACCGAAAAATACCAAGATAAAAGTGCCCAAGAATTCTCCAAAATAAACGGCAATGCGCTGCTTCATGTCCTTACCCCTTGAATAGAATAGTGGTCCCCCCCCAAAAAAAATAGGAATGCATGTTTGCATCGGCCGGACAGGCCCAAAAAATGTCTGCGCAGGACTTTCAGCCCAATAGAAGGCCGGCAATTCGTTCCGGTTTATAGACTTTTCCTTGAGCGACCACAACGCCTTCAATCACCAGGGCGGGGCTGAGAAGCAAGCCGTATTTTTCGCGTATTTCCTCTGAAAGCGTCCATTTTTTAACTACTTCGGCTTCGATACCCGTTTCTTGGACGGCCTTTTTTGAATTTTCCAGGAGTTCGTTACATTTATTACACGGTGGTTCAAGACCGATGACTTCAATGTGTACCATGTTCCGCCTCCATTATTATTCCAATATTGAAAACCTGGTTCTCAGGGCCAGGTCAGAGATGATCGGCTCTGCCATAGATCAAATCTGTTTACTTTCTCATCACTCGACCGGCTCACGTATAATGTGCGGCGGTTCGGGGTAGGCGGGACTAAAACACTGCAGATCGTCGATTTCAGACTGCACCGCCATTTCATTTGAAACCTTGCCCAGAGAATCGCGTACAATGGTTTCCAGATCCTCGGGCTCAAGTCTGACCCGGGCGTTGATGATGAGCGTTCCCCGGGGTAATTTGTCGAGCTTTTCTCCGCCGATATCGGGTTCGTCCGCAACATGGGTCAGGTTGGTCCACATGGATTGTCCGGCACTGGTAAGAACAAATTTCAGATGGCCGATTTCTCCTTTTTCGATTTTAAATCTATTACGGAGCCTTGTTGCCAGGGATGTCATAAACTGGCCGGCGTCAAACGGTTCGTCGGCCTGCAGCTTAACGGCGGCATTCAGCCACCCCAAAACCGCTTCAGCGGTTGCATAACGATCGTAATCGATCTGGCTTAAGACCGTGTTGGCGCCCGGCCTGCCCGAAATAAGATCCTCAAGCCATTCATCCATTCCGGTACCTTCTGTGGCGGAGACCGCCATCAGCTTTTTTCCCGGATACCGATCGCCGATGGCAGCCAACAGCCGATTCGATTCTTTCTCGGTCAGAAGATCAACTTTGTTGAGCACAATGGTATCGGCTTCTTCCATCTGTTTGCCGAACAGATAGGCAACGTCTTCCGGAAAGTCGGTATGGGTTTCATTTAATATCAACGAACGCACGCGCTCAGGGTCAACCATAATTGAGAAGGGAGCGAAACGAAAGGCGTCACGGTACTGTATTTTTATCGGATTGGCGACCGCCGCCACAAAGTCGGTGCAGCTTCCCACCGGTTCGCCCATTAAAACGTCCGGATCGTGGACCAGAATTTTTTCAACATGTTCAATTAATTCATCAAATTTACAACAAAAACAACCTTTGACCACTTCTTCAACAGGCACGCCGAGATCCCTTAGCATCTGCCTTACGATAATGGTGTCAACCAGATTTTCACTCTGGTCATTGGTGATGAATCCCACGCGCATTTCTCTTTGGATTAACCGTTTTGCGAGTTCTGCTAGAGCGGTCGTTTTCCCTGAACCTAAAAATCCACCGGAAAATATCAACTTTACCGGCTTTTTGACGGATAGTTTCCTGGGGGTGCTCATAGGGTTACCTCCTGCTCTTTATAGAGAAACGCTCATGTATAGGCGGTCTGCTCGATCATCAATTCGATAAAGTTAAGACAACTCATGCCCCGCAAACTGAATTGTGGGCAATGTGGCATTGGGGAAGATCGTCTGGGCCTGATCAAAAAACTTCCCAACCAGCAAAATATGGGTGCTGAGCGTCTGCATCCAGTGCCACAGACATTCTTTTCCGGCTTCGGTGAGAAAGTACCGACGCTTGGCCGGACCTTTTTCTGAAGTATCCCATTGGGAATGGAGAATTCCCCTTTTTTCCAAAACATTAAGATGGCGATAAAGACCGGTAATATTTATAGGAATATCTAATTCTTCAACGTAATCATAAATAATCTTTTTTATTTTATAGCCGTAGGCTCCCTCGTGTTTGTAAAGGGTAAGAAGAATCCACGGTGCGGTGAAATGTTTCATGTTTTTACCGGTACACGGACAATCTTGATCGATTAGAGCCATAGTTACATATCCCCCCTCATAAACTATTATACATTGTATAATATCTAACAACCCATCCGTCAATCATCCAAAAGTTGATTTTTGGGCCAACGCAAGACGATTGCAGGGAAAAACTTGTCAACAGGTGGCTTTGACGGTATACACTATAAATTGAACCTCAGATCAGGTGGTTTTATCTGAATAACCACTCGATGCAAAAATGGAATAAGGAGAAAAGATGGCGGTTATCGAGAAATTTTTAGGTCAGCGCGTCGAAATTCCAGAGGACAGAAAATATTATGTAAAACAGGGGCTATGGGCCAAACCGGAAGACGATGAAATGGTCTTCGGTTTCACCGAGCCGGCCCTGGTTTTAGCCGGTGGGGTCAATGATCTGGACTGGCTGGTCAGCGAAGAAATCTCAGTTAAGCAAGGCCAGGACGTTGTCTTTGTGATTACGGGGAAAATCTTATACATCGATACACCTCTGAACGGGACGATTTTTTTTAACCCGGAAGTAAAACAAAACCTCCCACTTGCTATAGAAGACCCCTATGGAAAAGGGTGGCTGTTTAGAATAAAACCCGATGCCGATTTGGAGGAGTCCAGCCAAACCGCAATGGATGCAAAGGAATATACAGAAAGCTTAAAAGGGACCGATGGATATAAAAATCCTGAAGGTTTAAAAGGCGGTGTTTCGGGAATTTGCAAGGCGGTTTATTCAGGTATCCGTGATCAAAAAATCTGACGAACTGCATCTGATTGTTTGCGGCAATTATACTGCTTTCCATAATTATGTTCCAAATTGCGGTATAAGTGGTTGTAGAAAAAAACGTTGGGATACCGGAACGTTTTTTTGGTAATCATCATAAAGCGGGTTCCGTAATGAAGACAAGCAAACATTCGGTTTTAGTAGAGATTGTCGCTAAAAAGAAAGGCTGCATGCTTTGCGACCTGGCAATCGGGATTCTGGAAGAAATTTCTCCTGAGTTTGATGAAGAGATTTTGACATGGGAAGTGGTGGATGTGGGTGATCTCGAGGGTCTGCGCCGGTATGATGCTTTAACCAGATTAAGTGGGCGCCGGCCGGCCGTACCTTCCATCGTTATCAATAATAAAATCGCCTTTGATAACATTCCGGATATGGAATCGCTGGCGGTGGCCGTTCGAAGGGCATCAAGTTAACTGCAGAAATGCCTGGCTTCACTCGACCGGAATTTTTTCGATATACTCGGCTGCATACTTGGCGGCCCTTGCGCCATCAGCGCAGGCGGTAAGCACCTGCCACATGTCGGTCACACGAACGTCACCGGCTGCGAAGAAACCGGGAAAAGATGTCATGAGTTTTTGATCCGCTTTCAGGTAGCCTTCTGATGTGTTTTCGACCTGGAGATCCAGCATTTTCGTGTTCGGCCGCCATCCGACGGCCAGAAAAATACCGTCAATTGCCAGTTCGCTGTCTTTGCCGCCCTTTGAGGACACCTTAACACCTTCAATAACATCAACTCCCTTGTAGCCCGTCACTTCGGTATTTAACAGCAGTTCAATATTTTTTTGCTTTTCAATCAAATTCTTATGGGCCGCATCCATGTTAAGCTTTTCACTGCGCGATATCAGCAGGACCTTTTGTGCAATTCGGGCTAAGGAGACGGCGTGCTGTCCCGCGGTATTGTCACTGCCCACAACGGCCAGGATTGCGTTTTTGCCTCTGTAGAGGGGACCATCACAAATAGAGCAAAAATGAATGCCAGCAATGTTGCCGTTGGCTACCGCCAGCCTTTTAGGTATTCGGCCGGTGGCTGCTATGGCGCAAGAAGCAGCATATTGTTGGCTGTCTGCGTCAATACCGATAAAAACCCCGTCCTCATGGCTCAGTTTCTTAAGGCGCGTCATCGTAAAAAAAGCGCCCTCCCTCTGAGCCTGCTGGAATGCCATCGTGCCGAATTGGGTACCGGAAATTTCTTCCAGGAATCCGGGAAAATTCGCCAGATGCTGGATCATATAAGTGCTGCCGCCCGGTATATCGCCGAATACAATGACTTTCAATCCCAGCCGCTGGCCGTATAAAGCAGCCGTGCATCCTGCAGGACCCGATCCCAGAATCATCAAATCATATCTATTTTCAGACATCATTCTTACCCTGATATAAAGTTTGTCAACATAAAGTTCCGTTAACCACTGTTTATATCTCATTGAAAATTTTGGATTTTTGATTTTGGATTTTGGATCGGTGGTATCGCTTCGCTCTATCCATTTATAAAACAGACAGAATACCTTAAATCCAAAATCCGCAATCCAAATTCTAAAATCTACGCATAGTATATTAGTTTTTCTTTCGATAAAACTGGCCGTTTTTCAGGACTGGGTGTAAGGCTGGAAAGCACCCTTGCTGGACCAGTTGCCGGTCCTGGAGGCCTTCTCAATGCCTTCCATGGATTCGGGAGGTCCGATAAAAACCACAATGTTTCTATTTTTGATACGATTTTTGGGAACGGCGGTTTCTTCCACTGTCCAGGTGCCCATCACATAATTAAACAAATACATGCGGTTTTTCTCCTCAACAAAGCCTTTGGCTCGCACGATGGAAGAGGGCAGGGCTTCGGCCATTGCGCTGATCTGCTCCATTTTGTCTCCCTTCCAGTGGTAGGCGACTGACATAAGGGTGTCGGGCGGTGTGATCTCGAGATCGGGGCTGTCGAGGAGGTCATCAATGAATTGCTCGAGCTCTTCATCCGACAGTAGCGTGGTATTTACTTTTTCCGGTTGGGGCGTTTCTGAATCGGGTGATGCGGATGCTGTTAAATCAAAAAACGATTCAAAAGGGATATCGGCATAAGTCGTTTCAAAAAATAACGGGTCCGGGTGAAATTGACGAATGACATTTTTAGTATTTTCAATTGTTTCCGGTGACGCAAGGTCGATCTTATTTATAATAAATACCGTGGAAGAGGCGATCTGCTTTTCCAGGGATGCATAAACGCCGTAGGCATCTATGAAATGCACCGCATCGATCACGCAAAACTGTTCCATAAAATGAAACCGATCGTTGAATATGGGCAGCTTTATATCTTTTTTAAGGTCAGAGGGATTGGCCACCCCGGTGGATTCTATCAGCAGAACATCAGGCTGCACCTTGGTGGTGAGTTCGTAAAGGCCTTTGATGAAATCGGTTTTAACACACACGCAAAAGATAGAGCCTTTACTGATCTCCATCATGTCAATATCATCACCTTCGACCAACGTACCGTCCACGCCGATTTCACCGAATTCATTAACCAGAAGGGTCAGTTTCTTATCCTTCGGGAAAGCGTCAATAATCCGATTGAGAAACGTGGTTTTGCCGGAGCCTAAAAAGCCGGTAATCAAATATACACGGGTTATTTCGGACATGACTTATAACTTCTCCACGATCATTTTCATAATTTCGTTGGCACTTGGTACTTTGCCGGTTGAAATCACCTGGCCGTCAATCACAAGTCCCGGGGTCATGAAGACACCCATTTTAGTGAAGTAATTGACATCCCCAATTTTCTCAACCTTAATTTCCGATGAAGAATCAACTTTTGATACCGCGCTCAACGTATTTTCATAAAGCTGATCGCAGCGCTTACAACCGGTGCCTAATATTTCTACCTTCATGAAAAATTTCCTTTGGACATTAGATTTTCCAAACCTCAACCTTTAATCTGGGATACATCTATTCGCCCTGAAATAGCGTCTCCGCACTACTGTTATTTATCAGTTTAAGCGGCGTATCACAGAATTTACAGACGCCTAAAGATTCATCAGGCCGGGCGAAATTGTACCAGATTTTAGTATACTCAGTCAAATCTTGGGGATTGAATCGAAAATTTAAAGAATCCGGTGGTTCCAATCGCCGGATGCGGTCGGATTTGCCACAGTATGGGCATTTGACATTAAACAGAGCCAAATCTGTTTCAGGGAGGTCATGTTTGATTATTAAAAATTGTAATTGATCGACTGCCCCATAATTTTTCACAATAAGCGGAGCTCCCAGTAAAAACTGAGGAAAGCCGGGTCCTTTAAAGGACCCGGCGACAAATCATCAGCATGTTATAACTCTATTTTTGAATCTACACGGGTCGATCGGCCCGACCCCGCCTTTGCCAGGTTTTCCTGAATTTTGTCAAATTCAAATCCATGCTCACGGAGTGATACAAGGCGTTCCCGCATACTGTCCGAAGGGGCACGCTTGGCCATCTCATCGATGAGTTCCTCATACTGTGGAATGATACTCTCAAATACCAGGTCTCTTTCAATGCAGATGGTCGGTAAAACTTTGCCTTTAAGTTCAAGAAACTTGCCGACACCATCTTTATTTTTGATGGACCACTCGGTGTATTCGATCATATCTTGTACATCTGACGGCAGTGCGGCGATGGACTCCATCATATAGCCGCAGGCGGCGCACTGTACGCTGTCCAGGGTCAACACATCTATATGTATTTTTTCGTCTGCCATGATCCGAAGCCTCCTTTCATTTTTTTACCAAGCTTCCGGATACTTGGCGTAGTATTGTTCATACCATTCCTTAGCTTCCAATGCTTGATCCATATGTTCCACCGGAACATCGTAGGGCATATCTCAGCCAGGGGCGAAGGTATAACCGTGCTGTCCACCGGCCGCCAGACTCACAATGGCGTCCTCTTTAGGCGACAGCAAACCGAGGCTCAGGGCGAGGGTCAGTTTCAGATTCCCACCAAAGCCGACGCCGTATTTTCGAGCCAGATCGCGGACAAATACCATATTCAACTGCTCATCGATTGCAAAACCGTGGGTGCCGATCTGGCAGACATCCTCGAGGACTCTGGTGCAATCACCACAAATGAAGAATGATGACGTCTTTCCGGCATCATGGATCGCCTTGATGGCCGGCTGGCAATTGGGCGTTACGAATTCCTTGAAGGTCTCAGATTTAATCTGGGACGCCACCGGATCCACAAGCGCAATAATATCACAACCCATTTCCGCATAAAATCCCGCGGCTACGGCGCCTACTTCACCAGCAAATTTAATGACCTCATGGGCAAATTCCGGATGTTTATAAACATCTGTAAAAATCCGCACACCTGCCAGGTGGGAGGCCAGGGTCAGGGGTCCGCAAAAAAGCCCCATCATGACACACTCGGCCTCATCAAGCTGGGGTTTGGCAATTCTGGCGGCTTCAAAAATCACCGGCCAACGACCCGATTCTTTGGTGGGAAGTGCCAGACCGGCATCGGCGGGGGTTTTATCCGAGCATGGATGGGTGGTTACCGATGGTACGTTGTCCGGCCACCATTTCAGATCACATCCTATTGAATTTGCCTCCACCGACAGATCAAAAAGCAGGGGTATTCCATCTGCTTTATACCGGGCCGCGGTATGTACAACCCCTTTGGCTAAGAGCTCCGCATCCTGGAGCATCTTGTCTGCCGGTTCATTGATCAGAAAAGCGCAATGTACGCCGGCATATGGCACCCATGGGGCTTTAGGGGTCATTTTTCCCCTGTAAGCATCAATCAGCAATTGCTTGGCCATAGATCTTCTCCTTTCTTAAAAAATTCAAGTCAAATTTGTAAAAATCCTTTACCAAGGTTTGCTCCATCACCTCCCTTCATCGCCTGTTAGCGAATAGTCGGGTAAGTTGCACAGAAGTTTCATCTGCCCCTTGAGGCAGGTGCGAGTGAACCTGTTTACCCAATTGCAACAGTTTGATTTATTTACTCACCATTCCCTACCAATTTTGTCAAGATTCATTTTCGATTTTCTGCCCAGGCGTAATTTCACTCCAAAAGTATAATTCCGAAATAGTTATAGGTTTCACAGGTCTGGGTTGCAATTGTTGAGGTTTTACCGAGATTTTTCAGGGTCCCGATGACATCGATGGAAAATGATTCCACTGACGGCCTTTTTTCCTGGGGAAACCGGCAGTCTTGCGGGTATGCGCATTCCTTGCAAAGAGCGCAGCATTCTCCTACGAGACTGAAAGCTTTGTAATAACCCTCCAGAAACAGCATCCGTTCCAGACTGATGGTGCCTTTCCAGCAGCGCACCTGGCTAATTCTTTTGCGGCCGTTGTTCAGGTAAAAATCCGAACAGTTTTTGGTTCCCACCAATAAAAGCGCTGTATCGTATTCATCGAGGATTGCGCGGACTTTATCAGGGCCCGGTGTAGCCGGCGGGCAGGTCCAGTTGGAATCAAAACGGCTGCAGCCGTAGTGGCATTTTAAACGAACCCACTCGGCCACCACGATTTTGTCAATGGCGAACGGAAAGATCGCCGTCAGGCCATAGTTTTCACCCTTTTCAAGAAGACGCTGGGTCAATGAATAAGATATGCCTTCATTGCTTCTGAAGGGAACAACCTTTTTTTCTGGCATTAAACCTTTTCCCCTTTGCACGGCTCAAATCGAATTGATGCATCGCGCGGCAACGCCATTTCCATGGCCACTTCAGCGGCTTTGAGTACGGCCGCCGGAACAGGGCAGGACGGATGGCAGCCCGACTGTTCGGCGGTAAGATACACCGGGTTGCGGGTCACCGGCATAAAAAGCCCCTTTAGGGTTAGCTTACTCAGGAGTTCGGAAAACTGCAGTATCTGTTGACATTCAGATTCGCTGATTTCCAGACCGACGGCTCTTTTGTCTATTTTCCATGCTTTTATGCGACAGTTAAACCCGCAGATACCCGCATTCACGGAGACACAGGTATCGGTTGAACGACCTTCGGTTCCATTTTTTGCTTTTAACGAATTTTTATCTTCGCTATGAAGGACCATAAATTTTACTGGTTCAAAATCTCATCGGACACGATGCCTTTTAAATGCGGAAATTCATCCGTCATATGCGGCAGTTGCATGGCTTCCATAAATTCCTGTTGGAAGGAGCTCTCGACGGTTAATTCGATGTATTCCACATTGCGGGAACACCAGTTGGCTTCTACCCGTTTTTTCACATTCAAAAGGGCAGCGCGACAACCATCGCCGGCGGCATTGCCCACACCTTCGATCATCTCGATCTCACAATCCGGAAAGAGGCCCATAACCAGCGCTTTGGTGCGGTCCACATGGGTCCCGAACGCACCGGCTATCTTTACTTTATCGACTTTTTCCAGCCCCATGCGTTTGACCATCAGTTTGCAGCCGGCATACAGGGCACCCTTGGCCAGCTGAATCTGGCGGATGTCTTTCTGGGTGACCACGATGTCCTTGTCAATGCTTGATTCTTCAGCCCAGGCCAAAACGAATTCGGGCTGTTTGGTGTCCTGATTGACGCGAAAACGCTCGTGCCCTTCCAGCGCTTTTTTATTGAACACGCCGCTTTTGGCAACAATACCCGCGCGGTACAGTTCCGCCAGTAAATCCAGAATACCGGAGCCGCAAATGCCTTTGGCCTTCATTTCTTTGGGTTCTGAAAATTTACGCCAGGCATCCCGGCCGATGACTTTGTAGTCGACCTCCTTGGTTTCCGGATCGATTTCAATGCGCTCCATGGCGCCCGGCGCAGCCCGCATCCCGAAAGCGAGCTGGGCTCCCTCGAGGGCCGGACCGGTTGCACAAGAGGATGAGATCAGTTTGTGCCGGTTACCTAAAACGAGTTCACCGTTGGTTCCAATATCGATGATGAGCTGATTTTCCTCATGTTTGTAAGGTTCTTCGGCGATCAGCACGCCCACGTTGTCCGCGCCCACAAATCCGGCTTCGATCGGCAGCACGAACATGTAGGATGAGGGATTGATTTTAATGCCCAGGTCCCTGGCCTTGATGTCCAGGCTGTGATGGATGACCGGCGGAAACGGCGCCATCCCCACATATTCGGGGTTGAGGGATAGAAAAATGTGATGCATGGCCGTATTGAAGCCGATGGTGATATCTTCGATATCTTCCCGGGTCAGACGCAGATAGGTTTTCCCTTCCTCGGGAACTTCCACATATTCGTCGGGTCCTTCTTCTCCCTTTTTCTTCTTTTTCTTTTTCTGGGGCGGAAAGGTATTTTCGATGGCCTTGTCGATGAGTTCATTGGTACCCTCGATAATGTCATCACTCATGCGCTGAAGGCCGTCCGGAGTCGTCATATGATAGGTTATCCGGGCCATGACGTCCTCACCGTACTTGCATTGGGGGTTCATCATGGATACCGTGTCGACCACATCCATATTGGTAAGGTCACAGAAATAGGCCGCCACGGTGGTGGTACCCACATCGATGGCCAGCCCGAAAGTGCGTTCCTGTTTGCACGGTCGAACCCGGATGACTTCCCTGTCATTCCAAACACTGACCGTCACCTCCCATTTACCGTCACGCAGGGCATCGGGCAGCTGCCTTAAGGCAAAGATGTCAATCGTCAGATTATTAAGCCCGTAATCCCGTTCGATCCCCCGGCAGATTCGTTCGAAATCGCCGGTGGGTTCTTCAAATGAGGGCGG
>Ga0255054_10000653_pt1 | contig 20427 bp, 19 predicted proteins | sample JV7_2_23_MG_FD_188634 | JGI IMG/M metagenome (GOLD analysis project Ga0255054, IMG submission 188634) | Seawater microbial communities from Jervis Inlet, British Columbia, Canada - JV7_2_23 | ecosystem: Environmental > Aquatic > Marine > Inlet | place: Canada: British Columbia | collected...
TATCCTTCAAATGGCGGATTTCCTCTCTTCCCCTAATCTTTTCCCCCCATTCCTGGAGAAATTGAGATGAACTTGGAAACTCTCTTAGAGAGGGAAGAAGAATACGATCAATTTTACTAGCTGAACGCTGATAGGAAGGATCAAATTCTCGAATTGATGCAATCTCGTCTCCGCTGAACTCGATTCGATAAGGAAGAGACTCCCAGGGAGAAAAGACGTCCACAACTCCCCCACGCCAGGCATATTCTCCGTGAGAATTAATTAAGTCCTCCCGTGTATAGCCGTACTCATCGAGTATGTCCAGAACTCGGTCACGTCTAAAAATCTCCCCTTTCTCTAAATTCAAAAAGAATCGTTTGAGATTCTGAGGATTGGGGAAAGGCTTGAGCAAGCCGAAGATGTGGGTCACAATCAGGGAAGATAAATTATGGATTAAACCATAGAAAAACTTCATCCTCGAGGAGACCGAATCCAGGGAAGGAATAATTTCCTGGTAAGGATTCTCTGAGAGAGAAGGCAGAGAGCTAAGGCTTAGATCAGAGGAAAGCTGGGACAAGTAAAACCGGCACTGCTCTTCAACCTCGGAAAGCGGAAATGAAGACGGCTGGATAAAAACAACTCTTTTCTTAGATTCCGAGGCTAATGCAGAGAGAAAATAGGGTTTAGAAGCATCGACAAGCCCAGTGACTTTCAGGCCCTTCTCTCCCTGGTTTAGGGCTCTGAGAAGCCTTTTGAATTCCTCTGTTTCTTTCAGAAAATGCAAGCTCATATTTCTATTATACTCGACACAGCAAGCAAGATAAATGCACTATCCTGGAAGTTTGTGATTCCAAGGCACCAGGAGGGAATAAATGGAGGACAGGCCCCATTTTATAATAAAAAGGACATTCTCATACAGAAAATGGAGCCTGGCCCCATTTATTATATTCTCCACCAGTAAGAGAATTTTATGAAGATGCTGTAATTGTCCTGGCCATACCTTCCTGATCTCCCCTTCAAGTAAGTACTATCAACACCAAAAAAGAACAAAGTTCCAGGTTTCAGGATCCAGCTTACCAGGAAGCTGCCGTAAAATTCATTGTCTTCGTAGTAGTAATCAACGATAGCCCTGAGGGAGAGCGTTTTGGAAAGCTGGTATGTTGTTCTCTGGCGCACAGCATTGAAATCATAGATTTGCTCTCCTCCTCTCTCCTCCCAGAAAGTTTCTTTGCTGAAATCCACCGACATCTGAAGCCTTTTATTAGGTTTAACATTGAAAAAGAGTCCGTAAGTATTACTCCATCCAAGAAAGGGATCATCAGGATCATAAAAGATGCCGTGGCCTGTCCTGAAGTAAAACCCGAACGGAAGCCAGCTAACCAGGTTGTTTTCGCCCTGAACAGTAAAAGAATTCTTATTGAAATCAATCCCTTCATACCGTTCCATAGAATCCTGGAAGGTAATATCCATCCGGCTGAATTCAGTAAACCTTAATTGAAGATTGGCACTTGACCAGCGATCAATTAAAAGGTCTTCAAAATAAGCATACCTTTGTCCTGCACTGAGTCCAAGCGAGATTTGATTCAGATATTTTTTCTCGGGATAGGCACGGAACCTTGTGTATGCACCCAAAGTCCTGTAATCCACCCGGTTGATAAAACCAGAAGAGGCCTCAAAGTCTGGATGCATCGACATCCAGTACAATCCTCCAACCACGTGTTTGGAAAAGTAAGAGAAGTCAGCATAAAGGGCTGGAACGATACCTGTTTCCTGATCATCAAACTTTGTTTTGGAACCTATAGCCTGAAAAGAGAAAAAGAATTTATCTTTGAACTTGAACTGTCCATCAACACCTAGAACTCTGTTGTAAGAGCCATCAATCTCTTTATCGGCAAGGCAAAAGCCTAGATAAGACTCTTTAAAAACGTCGGCCTTGATGCGGACGATGTTGAAGAGGGCATTATCATCCCGGCTTTCTCCACCATTATGGACTTCCAAAAGACTTTCTGTGGGATTGGTGTCATAAGCAGAGAGAAGGCCGTAGGTGAAGCGTCCGACTTTACCGGTGAGTTTTGCTCCTCCAGCAGGGTCGATGATTCTACGGGTATAGACCATATCGATTTCTGGAAAACGAAAGATTTCCATCCCTTCAAGGAAAAAAGGTCTTTTTTCAGCATAGTAGAGAGCAAATCTCTGGTTTATATCTATCTGAGGCGCATCAGCCTCAATGTGGCTAAAATCAGGATTGAGAGTAAGATCAAGGGTTAAATCAGAGCTAATCCCCCATTTGAAGTTCATCCCGGGCTGAAGGTCTGTTCTCTCATCTTTGTTTTTAAGCGAAGTGACTATAGGCATGAGCTCGAAGTTTTTTCCTTTCTCTACCTCCCCCAGAATCACTATCTCCGCCCCCTGAGAAAGCAAACCGGGTATTGATTTTGATACCGGAGGCCAGAAAACAATTTCTCCTTTGCGAGCAATGGTTCTGCCAAGCAAAATTCCCCAAACTTTTTTCTCTTTACCAGGGAATCTAATACTCTTGAACGGAATAGCCATCTCCACAGTATAGCCTTTTTCATCAATCTTTCCGTCTGAATGGAAAACTGTATCCCAACTCGAGTCCATGTTATCATTTCCGCCTTCTTCAATTCGCATCAGATCCATCTGGACACCCCGGGGATTGATAAAAAATGTAAAAGCACGACGCTTCTCGTTAAAAGTGTCTATGAAGATGGCGATCCAATCATCATCTATGATATTGTCGCGATTGGTTATGGTCGCTCTTAATTTCTTCGGATCAGAATCATAACAGCGAAAAGCGAGATAAATATTTTTCTTATCATAGCCGATGTAGACTACGGTTTTTTCAGTGGGTATTCCCTTTTCTTTAGGAGTATACTGGAGAAAACCTTCTATCTTTAATGCTTCTTTTTCCCAGAGTGGATTTTCAATTACACCGTCAATCTTGGGCGGATGAGAAAGCTCAGGAACCTTCAAAATCTCCTGGTAAGAAGTTAAGGAGAATTGAGGAAAAAGTATAAGGCTGAATGAAAAAATTAAAATGAATACGGCCTTCTTTTGCATTGTTCTTATCTTAAATTATTTAAAATTCTTATAATTTTACCTACTTATTCATGATTTCATTTAACCTTGTTTATTCATAAATTATGCCGACACCAATATTTATTTCCATTGATATCTGCTCGTTACGCTGATTTCACCTCTAGCAGAACATTCAATCGGTCTCAAATGCGTTTCTTTTTATTATATATCGGCCTAATTTACCCTTCGGGCGGGCCGATTTCACCGCATCTGCGTCGTTACAGGGCATTTGCGGTGAAGAACCACAGCTGCATACCCTGTGCCTCGCATCTGCGGCAAACTCGATCCGTGAATAATCCAGGTTATATAAACGAAAAAAAGAGCAAAAAGGTTTTGTATTTTTAAAAAAAATGAAATATGACAGAACAAATGAGATTAAAGAACAAATATAAGATGCAGGATTCCAAAGCTAATTTAAAAATAAATAGCTACATCATAAATATCTGTATCTTTTATGAGAATGAAATTTCCCATTTTCCTGATTTAAATACTGTAATCTTTACTATCTCTCCTTCCATCTTGCACTTGTAAACTTCAAGCCTCCTTCCGGATTTCTGGTCCAAAACTCTTTTTCTTGAAATAATCTCTTCTATGATGAATTCGCGGTCGCCGATTACAACAGACTTTGGAATCTCTTCTCCTTTGTAGCCAGAATAAAATTTCAGCTCAAACATTCCGTTTTCTTCATTCTTTTTTGGCTGACGCATGATTCTATTTCCTGGAGTTTCAACAGTTAGAATAGTGCTTTGGATATTCTATTATAATATTTATAATTGTAGGACACAAAAAGACGCGGGAAAAAAGAGACAGGCTGCCTTTTCATTCCTTCCTCACTTTCAGCGATGACAACAATGCTGGTTGCTGAGAAAAATTCATTGATGATAATGATAATTCTCAAAATAATTCTTGTCGTTATAAATAATGGAAATTGTTCTACTCGATTCCCTTAAGCTCTTTTCCAATTCAGAACTTTATATTCTTTATTAATTCCTTAAGCCCGTAAACTTCCGCTACTTTATCCCAGTTAATCTCAGACCGATCTTTATCAAGATCTCTCATCTCATCTTTTATCTTCTCTCTAATCAATATAATCTCTCCCTCTGATTCTATCTTCTTGAACATTTTAGTCTTTTCCATATCTTTCCATTCTCTCTCCGAATATATCGATTCGGATATCACATTCCCATATCGAGGGAGTAAATATTTATTTAGCTTGCCAACCAACTCTGCGGCTAATTCTTTGTCTTTCTTAGTCGTGACTAAAATAAATACATCTATATCACTTTCTGGTTTTTCTTTCTTTCTCGCAACAGATCCATACAGGACTACTTTTTGGATACTCTTTTCCCTTATAAGAGTCTCATATATTCTTGACTTCAGCGCCAGATATATCTTCCTCTCCACATTGATCAGACTTGATACTTCCTCAACCACGATGCTTTCTTTATTGAGACCCCACTGTGATGATCTTCCTACCGTCTCCCTGTTAACCACTGCGTTTTTCCGAAATAACTCCAGCACCTCGGATACTCTCGAGGCTGATATGTTTAATAATCTTGCCATTTCTCTTCCGCTGTACTTCCTTTCCGGGTTAAGACACATAAGTTTCAGCACTGCTATTTTGACCTTGCTTGCAAACATTTCTTCTAACGTATTATGGAATTTCATTTACTTATTGTACGATTTATCGTTCATATGATTGCTTTAATGACTATATGTTCGTTATATCGTACAATATTATAAATATTTATTAATACAATTGCAAGTTAATTCTTTAATAAATTGATCTCCTTTCGTTCGGCTCTTCCCTCTAGAAGGGAAAAATTGCAAGCCAATATTTCATATTTTCTTTATGAACTTGGATTTTTAAAGACAGGAAAATATAAGAGTTAACAACAGAGATGGAAAAAAGGGGACGGGCTACTTTTTCCGGAAGAGAGAGGACTGTCGCTAGAGCCGGACCTTGTCATAGAGAATAGAAATCATTCTTCCTCTAATACAAGCACAATTATTCCAGTGTCATCGCGAGGAACGAAGAAGATTCCTTCGCTTTGCTCGGAACAGGCTAGCGATCACGTAATAAAAGGTTGAGATTGCCGCGCTTCGCTCGCAACGACTGATTGCCACGCCCTTTCAGGGCTCGCAATGACATTGTAAAATATATATTGCGCTTATATTAGTTATCTAGATATCCTCTTAACAATCCCCTTCTAATGGGTAACCCTGATGCTGCAGAAAAAATAGCCTGTCCCCTTTTTTTTATCTTTTTAATATGTTAATAATAAATATCTGGACTCATTATTAGGAATTAAAAAAGTTGCTTGACAAATATCCTATAATTATGATAGGATTGATATTGTATATAAAATCTAAGAAAGGAGTGACAAATGATAAAATTTACGGTTCCAAGAATTGCACATTGTTCCGAAGGATGTAAGCATCCATCCTGAGTAAGATGTAAAACTGCTCATCTATCCTTTCTCAATATTCTTTGTATGGGTTGGATTCATCAAATCCGTACTTTCTTTTCGCGTTTTATCTTATCTTCTATTCTATTCGAGAGTCTCTTTTTGTCCTATTTTTAAGACTTTGCTGAACTAACAATTCTTTTGACAATATCGGAACTGGAGCGGCCTTCAAGATAGGGAATGATCTCGACTTCCCCACCCGCGTCTTCAACCTCTCTTTTCCCCACAACCTCCTCTGGTTTCCAGTCTCCGCCTTTGACTAAAACATCTGGTAGAAGCCGGGCTATGATTTTCTGCGGAGTCTCCTCGGAAAAAGAGGCGAGGTAATCTATGTCCTCGATGGCCGTTAAGATTTCAATCCTCTCTTTCAAAGGAAATATGGGACGTGATGCCCCCTTTATCTTTCTGAGCGAAAAATCGTCATTGACAGCCACGATAAAAACATCACCCTTTTTCCTGGCTTCCCTGAAAAGATGAATGTGGCCGCTGTGGAGAAGGTCAAAGCAACCGTTGGTAAAAACGACTTTCTTATCCTGCTGTTTGAGCTGATTTCTGATCTTCACAAGGTCAGCAAGGTTTTTAAATTTTTTATCCATCGCTGTATAAGCTTACTATTTGCTCCTTATAAAAGCTAGATTAACCTGCCTCGTCAGACCAGCATAACTCGACAAACAAGTAAGACTAAAAATAATACCTAATTTCTGCAATTTATAAATTTTCCTTATGTTCTTAAACGGCCTTTGTATGAATTCTCCCTCTAAATATTTCTTCTGCTTCGGCTGTGTAATTTCCTCCTTTGCCATAAAGAATGAAAGGAGGAAGAATGGCCTCTTTTTCAGAATAGAAATCGCACTCCGCCAGAAACAGGTTCGGAGGACTATCTTGACGGGGATAGACAAAACGAATGGATTTTATCTTCAATCCGCTCCTATCTATCGCTTGAAATAAATCATCTTTCCTTTTCGCAAGATAAACAAAATAAGCCCTTCCTTCACTTTTGAGCAGTGTCGCTGTTTTTTTTAATATACCAGAAATATCACATTTCAACTCGTGCTTGGCGATAGATTTTTCCAGGGAAGAACTCAAATGACCTTCTCCCTTTTTAATATAAGGAGGATTCGAAAAGATAACATCGAACTTTTTCCCCGGATGATACTGGCGTAGATCTTCGCGGATTATTGAGATTATTCTTTCAAGATTATTGAGTTTTACATTTCGCCTGGCTATATCCGCCAAAGCTTCCTGAATCTCTACGGCTGTGATGTGTCTAAAAGGCTTAATGCTCAAAAGAAGAGAAATAATGCCATTCCCGGCTCCCAGCTCCAAAATTTCATCAGAGCTCTTTGTTTGAATAAAATCAGCTAAAAGGGGAGCATCTACTGAAAACCGGTATCCCTCTCTCTTCTGCAAGACAAGAATGCGGCCTCGATAAAAGGAATCAAGAGTCTCATCCTCGCCCTTCAATTGGCTTCTCAGTTTCATCTTCACTCAATTCAGTAAAAACAAGCACTCTCTCAGGAAAGACTTCAGCATATCCCCCTTGCACAGATAAAACTTCTTCTTTTTCGGCAATCCGGTATGTGATCCTTCCTGTTCCTAGAGCCAAGAATAGTGGACGGTGGCCGGGAAGTATCCCCAAATAGCCATCCAGGCCTGGGAGGGAAAGCTCCTGGACCTCTTCATCTACCAATAACTTCCGAGGAGCAATGACTTTGAGTCGAAGAGATGATGGTAATTTCTGGATCATGCTGATTTTAATTCCTCTGCCTTCTGGGTGGCTTCCTCAACATTTCCTACCATATAGAAAGCCTGCTCAGGTTTATCATCGTGTTGACCTTCTACTATCTCTTTGAATCCCTTCACGGTCTCCTCAATAGTTACATATTTTCCAGGCCTTCCGGTGAATTCCTCGGCAACATAAAACGGCTGGGAAAGGAACCTTTGAATCTTTCGAGCACGGGCGACAGTGACTTTATCCTCTTCGGAGAGTTCCTCTATGCCCAGAATGGTAATGATATCTTGAAGGTCTCTATACCTCTGAAGAATTTCCTTGATGCTCCTCGCCACCTGATAGTGTTCCTCACCCACAACTCTTGGGTCTAGTATTCGAGAATAAGAGGATAAGGGATCAACGGCAGGGTAGATACCGATTTCAGTGAGCGCCCGGGAAAGGTTTGTGGAGGCATCTAAGTGAGAAAAAGTTGTGGCTGGCGCTGGATCGGTGAAGTCATCTGCGGGCACATAAATAGCCTGGACAGAAGTGATTGATCCCCTTTTAGTTGAAGTAATCCTCTCTTCTAGCTCTCCGAGTTCAGAGGCCAGGTTAGGCTGATAACCGACCGCAGAAGGCATCCTTCCCAACAGCGCTGAGACCTCTGAACCTGCCTGGACGAAACGAAAGATATTATCGATGAAGAGGAGGATATCCTGATTCAACTCATCCCGGAAATATTCAGCGACAGAAAGAGCAGTCAATCCAACTCGGAGTCTTGCTCCAGGAGGCTCGGTCATCTGACCGTAGATGAGAGCAGTCTTATCGATGACTCCTGAGTCCTTCATCTCCAGCCAGAGGTCATTTCCTTCTCTTGTTCTTTCTCCCACGCCCGCAAAAACAGAATAACCTCCGTGTTTTTTGGCTACGTTGTTGATCAGCTCCATGATGATGACGGTTTTTCCAACACCTGCTCCTCCAAAAAGGCCGACTTTTCCCCCTTTCAAAAATGGCTGGATAAGGTCAATCACCTTGATTCCGGTCTCAAACATCTCGAGCTTGGTGCTCTGCTGCTCCAAGGATGGAGGAGGACGATGGATGGGATACTTCACTTTGGCCTCGATAGGTCCCAGATGGTCAACTGGTTCTCCTAAAACATTCATCACTCGTCCCAGAGTTGCCTCTCCGACCGGAACTTGAATGGGGCTCTGCAAATCAATGGCTTTCATTCCTCGAGCCAGGCCGTCTGTGGGATGCATAGAAACACACCTCACCTTATCCTCCCCCAGATGCTGTTCCACCTCAACCACAATATCTACTAGAGCAGTAGTATCTAATTCTTCGCTCTTGTGTTGATCAATCCTCATCCCAAAGTCCCTCTTGATTTCTTGAACAGAAGCGGTAGTAGAGTTATCGAATCTTTCACTTATTATTCGAATCGCGTTGTGTATTTCAGGGAGTTCAACGTTCTTGAATTCGATGTCCACAACTGGCCCGATAACCTGGACGACCTTCCCGATCTTTTCTTCTTTTTTTTCTTTTGCTTTAGATTTTGCCTTCGGCTTTACTTTAGGTTTATCTTTTCCCTTTTCGGAAGTTTTCTGTTTTTCTTTTGCCATGCTTATCTCCAAGTCCTCTATTTTCCTGCCAAAGCCTCAACGGCCGTCATGATTTCCAGAAGCTCCGTTGTGATCGAAGCCTGCCGAATTTTGTTTAAGACCAATGTTAAGTCACTTACTAAATCTTCAGCATTTTTAGTGGCATTATCCATAGCTATCATTCGAGCAGCATGTTCAGAAACTTGCGACTCAAAATAGAAATGTCGAATTTGATTCTCTATGTAAAAGGGTAAAAGACTATGAAGAATAGAACCCGCTTCTGGCTCCCAGTCTGGAGGTAAAACTTCATGCGCTTCTCCCTCTGGAGGGCTAAGGGGGAGGAGCCTGGTAACGGTCACGCGAGGAGAAAGAATGGATTTGAATTCATTGTAGGCTACATAGACTGCATCTGTTCTGTTGAAAACATAGAGTCTCATTAAAAACTGAGCCAATTCTTTCAGGTCTCCTGAGGTTAGATCTTGACCCTGCTCTGAATATGCACGATCAACAGGAAAGGGATGCTTCCTAAAAAAACTAGAGGCTTTTTTCCCGATCAAAACCAAACTCACCTGAGAACGTTGAGCTTTCTTTTCAAAAAAAGATAAAGCTTTCTCTAATAAGTTTGTATTAAAAGCTCCGCATAAACCCTTATCAGAAGTGATCACCAATCCCTTAATCTTCTTCTCTTCTCTATCCATGATTAAAGGATGGACTTCTCTTTCAGCCCAGGAGACGACTTCAGAGAGTAGATCAGGAGAATTGTGCCAGTGGGGACGAGCCTCCAGAACAGAACGCTGCGATTTCTTGAATTTAGCCGTGGATACAGTTTTCATGGCCTGTGTGATCTGTTGCGTATTCTTGACGCTTTTTATTCTTCTTCTGAGGTCGATTAGAGCTGGCATTATTATGCTTTTCCCTCTTTAAGCCTGGAATTGAACTCCTTTAAAGCTAAACTTATAGCTTCATCCAAATCTGCACTAAGTTCACGTTTCTCAGCGATTTTCTTCAAAAGCTTCGTCTGCTCCTTTTCAAAATATGCATAAAGTTTTTCTTCATATTCTTTAATCCGCTCGATTTCAATATCGTCCAAAAATCCCCTGTTTCCTGCATAAATTATTAATATTTGTTTTTCGACCGGTAAGGGGGCATACTGATCTTGCTTCAGGACTTCAGTCAATCTTTCGCCTCTATCGAGCTGGGATTGACTCGCCTTATCCAGTTCTGTGCCAAACTGAGCAAAAGTTACCAACTCCCGGTACTGAGCTAAATCAAGGCGTAATTTTCCCGCCACCTGCTTCATGGCCTTGACCTGAGCATTCCCACCAACTCTTGAGACAGATATGCCCACATTGATGGCTGGCCTTATCCCCGCGTTGAACAACTCAGGTTCTAAGTAAATTTGACCGTCTGTGATCGAGATGACATTTGTCGGAATATAACCTGAAACATCTCCGGCCTGTGTTTCGATAATAGGAAGCGCAGTCAAAGAACCCCCTCCATGCTCGTCATTATACTTGGCTGCTCTCTCAAGTAATCTTGAATGGAGGTAGAAGACATCCCCAGGATAGGCTTCTCTTCCTGGAGGCCGTCTTAAAAGGAGGGAAATTTCCCTGTAGGAGGCCGCATGCTTGGAAAGGTCATCATAGATGAGAAGAGCATGCTGCCCGTTATCCCTGAAATACTCTCCCATAGCAACACCGCTGTAAGGAGCGAGGTATTGGAGAGGCGAAGGGTCGCTGGCTGGAGCAGCCACGACTATTGAATAGTCCATCGCCCCATGATCCTCAAGCACTTTTATAATGTAAGCGATCGTGGAATTTTTCTGACCGATAGCTACATAAACACAGACGACATCCTTACCTTTCTGATTGATGATAGTATCTATGGCAATGGCTGTCTTTCCTGTCTGACGATCTCCTATGATGAGCTCTCGCTGGCCTCTTCCTATAGGAATCATGGTATCGATAGCTTTTAGACCAGTTTGGAGAGGCTCCTTCACTGGCATGCGGTCAACAACACCCGGCGCCAAACGCTCGACCACCATATTGATATCGGTCTTTATTGGGCCTTTTTCATCTAAAGGTATACCCAGAGGATTCACCACTCTCCCGATCAAGTCTGGTCCGGCCGGAACCTGCATTATCCTGTGCGTGCGTTTTACCAAATCTCCTTCTTTAACAAGATGGCTCTCTCCCAGCAAGACAGAACCAACACTATCTTCCTCTAAATTCATGGCTAGACCATAAACTTCTTGAGGAAATTCTAGAAGTTCGTTATACATCACCCTGTCCAGTCCATAAACCCTGGCAATTCCATCTCCGACATAAGTTACAGTCCCAACCTCTTTAATGTCGACTTCTGTCTTATATCCCTCGATTTGGCGTTGGATAATTTTACTTATTTCATCCGCTTTAATTTCCATTTTTCCGCCTATCCTTCAGAAATTTCTTCCTTAAGCTTCATCAAATTTCCTTTTATCGAGACATCATAAACAATGTTTTTTCTTCTTACCCAAAGTCCTCCAACCAATTCAGGATCGATTCTGTACTTCAATATAACCGGTCGTTTTTCCAATAATTCTAACTTTTTTTCTAACTTTTTCCTCTGATCATCCGTGAGGGGAACAACAGAAGCCACTTCAAAAGTATAAGTTCCCTTCTGTTCATTCCAAACCTCGGGTAAGGACTCTATGATATCGGGAAATAGTTCAAGTCGATTGTTTTCAACAAGCAGCAAAATAAACCTTGAAGCTTTTTCCCCAAAACGTTGCTTGGCCAGTACTTCTCCGGCTATCTGTGTTTTTTTTGTCGCCGGTAGGAAGGGGCTGTAAAAAGTTTCTTTCAGCTTTTTGTGCTTGTGGAGAAGCAGAGCAAAATTAGACAGCTCCTGGCTGAGGATCGAAAACTCTGCTTCATTCTTGATAGAGTTAACTAATCCTAGAGTGTATCTTTTTACGAGAATTTGACTTTTCATAGAGTTCGTCGAGTTTTCCTATGGATTTATCTATAAGAAAAGATTGGTCTTCGGGACTCATTTTTTTCTTAATCCTCTCTTCTGCTAATGCGGAAGCCAGCTCTGCTGTATATTGTTTGAGATCTTGGATTCCTGCACGCATCAGCATTTCAATTTCTTGTTTGGCAAAATATTTGATCCTCTCTGCTTCTTGCTGAGCGAGTTGAATTACCCTCTCCCTTTCTTTGTCGCCCTCAATCTCTGCTTCCTTCTTTAGTTTCTCTATCTCGTCTTCCAGGGTTGCCAGGCGGGCGTTTGCTTCTTGAAGCTTCAGTTCGGCTTCTCTTTGGGCATTCCCTGCTTCTTTAAGGCCCTGTTCTATCTCCTCGGACCTCTTCTGGAGAAAATTCCGGATGGGCTTATAAAGAAAATAAGCCAAGCCCCCGAATAAAACTATGAAATTGACGGTTTTCCCCATAAAATCCCTAACATTTGATGAATGTTCCTCATCTGCGGAAACCATGGAGATAAAAAACGGCACTAAAAGCAAAACGAAGAAGATTTTTCTTCTTGAAATTTTCATTCTAAAAGCTTCTGCTCAATTCTTTCGGCCAGCAGCATGGCTTCAACACTTAATTCTTCCCTCAAACTCTTGGTCTGCTTCTCTAACTTCTCTTGAGCCTTTTCAACCTGACTCCTGTACTCTGTGCTTATTTCCTCCAGCATGCTTTCTCTCTCTTTTAAAGCCTCATGCTTAAGATTATCCTTTGTCTGCTCGGAAAGAATCCTTGCGGATTTTAGCCTTTCTTCAATTTCACAAACAGTTTTTTCATAGACTTCTGTAGATTCTTGGAAGGCATCTTGTCTCCCTTTAACTTTAGCTTCCCGTTCTCCCATGATCTTCCGCAGAGGATTAAAAAATAATCGTGAGAGGACAAAGACCATAATCCAGACTATTATAAATATAGCGATGAAGCTCGCATCAATATCGATCATTTTATAAAAAGAAAGATGAAAGAATTAGGAAAAAATTTAACATCTTTAGCCTAAAAAAGCAAGCAAATATGGGGATACGTAAGCATCTCCATTTCCTTGATAACTGGATGGTATGTTCAGGACAAAGGTTTTAGGAAATAGCTGCAGCGACCATTGAAGAAAGGCTCAGGCTATATGGTTCTAAAACCTTTTCCAATCACGGATTTGGGGATGCTTCCTGGAAATACTTACATATTCTTTTTTTAGATTGGGCCATTAGAAAACATCGCCTTTTTTTTGAATTCCCCTACTAAATAGAGAGAGCCTGCAGCAAGCACACAGCCTTGGGAGCCAGCATTTCGAAGTGCCTTATCTATAGCCTGATTCATGTCTGGCTCCAAGACAATTCGATCCTGGAAGCTTTTGGCCTGTTTCTTTATCTCTTCTGGCAAGGCTGCCCTGAAGTAAGGGAATCGAGTTAGGATGATTTTTTTAGCCAGGGGGAACAGGATATCAGTTATTTTTGCAATTTCTTTATCTCTCATAATGGCAAAGACAAGAATGAGGGGAGAGGACGGAAAATCCTCGAAATATTTTTTTAAAGCTCGAACTCCTTCTTCGTTGTGGGCCCCGTCCAGAATGACCAGCGGATTACGGGAGACGATTTCCAGACGGCCTTCCCATTTTGTTTTCTCTACGCCGCTCACAATCTTTTTCTTCTCCAGTCTTTTCCAGACTTTAGAGAGCTGCTCTGAGGCAGCAATAGCCACAGCTGCATTTTTTCCTTGGTGTTTTCCTTGAAGGGAGGGTGTAAATGAGTAATCCTCCTTGCCTTTTCTGTAGACAAAAGAATATCCTTTAGCAGTCTTCTGGGCGATAAAACTTTTCTTCCCGGCGAAAACTGCATGAAAGGGAGCTTTAAGCTCTTCAGCTCTCTTCTTAATGGTCTCATGGGCTTCGCCTTCCTCCACTCCGCAAACAACAGGAATGCCGCGCTTCGCGATTCCTGCTTTCTCAAAAGCTATCTCGCTCAGAGTTTCACCCAAAAATTTCTTATGTTCCCCGGAGATGGTGGTAATAACTGAAACAGAAGGATCCACTACATTAGTAGCATCAAATCTACCGCCCATGCCCACCTCCAAAACAGCCATATCCACCTTTTGCTCTTCAAAATAAAGGAAAGCCAAACAGGTGAGCAGCTCAAAATAGGTGGGCGGTGAAAGTAATTTTTTCAAAGCGATTAACTGCTCAATTCTCTCCCTGAGGATTGTAAGCCACTTGCAGAAGCTCCGAGGCGGTATGAGCTTATTTCCGATTTGAATTCTTTCCTCGACTCTAACCAGATGAGGGGAAGTAAAGAGACCCACTCGAAAGTTATGGAGGATTAAAATTTGGGCAAGCATGGCACAGACAGAACCCTTCCCGTTTGTTCCTGCCACTAAAACCGAAGCGTATTTCTGGTGGGGATTGTCAAAGGAAGAAAGAACGGTGCTTACATTATCCAGACCAAACTTAATGCCTAAATTTTGGATTTCTTCGAGATACCTCTGGCATTGCTCGTAGTTCATTCAGATCTGTTGAGGAAGAGGTTTAAGGCTCTAATAATATAAGAGCACATTTTTTTCCTGTTTACTACATCATCAAGCATTCCATGCTCGAGGAGAAACTCTGATCGCTGGAATCCTTTGGGCAGTTTTTCTTTTATGGTTTGTTCAATAACCCGGGGTCCCGCAAATCCAATGAGCGCATTTGGCTCTGCGATATTGATATCACCTAACATGGCAAAGCTAGCTGTCACTCCGCCGGTAGTAGGGTCAGCCAGGACAGAAATGAATGGAATACTAGCCTCGTTTAGATTGGCTATCGCAGAGCTTGTCTTCATAAGCTGCATCAGAGAGAGGATACCTTCCTGCATTCTTGCACCCCCTGAACAAGAAACAGTGATGAAGGGCAAACGCTCCTTAAGGGCTAACTCAGCAGCCCTAGTTATTTTTTCTCCCACTACAGAACCCATACTGCCTCCCATAAAGGCAAATTCCATGGCTGAGATAATGACTTTAATCCCTCCCATTTTTCCTTCAGCGTTCAAAACCGCATCAGGAAGCGACGTGCGCTTTTTGTATTCCTTCAGTCTATCAGAATATTTCTTGCTATCTTCAAACTGGAGAGGGTCTTGAGGAAAAATATTCTGGTCCAATAAACTATACTTGCCATCATCAAAGAACATTGTCAGGCGCTCAGTTGCCGATAGCCTGAAGTGGAAGCTGCAGACAGGACATACTGATAGATTATCCAAGATGTCCTGCTTATACAAAATACGACGGCAGTTGTTACATCGAGTCCACAAATTAGACATGAATCTTCACTGAATATCCATCAGCCCTTTCTGGAAAATCATTTTCTCCCAAAATCCTATTTTTTCTTAAGCATCTCTGTAAGAGTCCTGATCACAGAATCTGGATCTGGAAGCCCCGGAATCTCTGAAATATCTTCCTCTACTTCTCCTCCCTCCCCGATTAAATTCAACACGCGATTCACTAATTTGTCCTGATCATAAGGCTTCTCAAAATAATCAGAAACACCAAAGGTGCGTAAGGCCTCATTCCTATACTGATGACCCTTGTAGACTGCTGTAACAATGATAACAGGAACTCTTCCCCTAGTATCTTGGTAGATCTTCTGAGCCAGGTCAAAGCCATGCAATCTGGGGAGCATAGCTTCAAGGAGGACTAAATCTGGCTCATCGGCTTTAAATTTCTCGTAGGCATCAACACCGTCCATGGCTGTCATGACCTCGATTTTATGGGCTTCAAAAAGCTTGGATAAAGATTCTATGCTTTTTGTATCGTAGTCGACGATAAGGATCTTTTTTCCTGCCATGGCATCTCTTCAAAAGTAAAAATTTTAGAATAAACCACTTAGATTGTCAATGAATGATGGGGTGGCGCAAGTGGGAATAAAGAGGACAGGCCCCATTTTCTGCATGAGAATATCCTCTTTCTTACAAAATGGGGCCAGGCTCCATTTATTTGGCCCCATTTATTCCTTGGGGCAAAAGCAACATGTTTTTGAACCATATGGCCTGAGCCTTTCTTCAATGGTCGCTAAAGCTATTTCCCTTAACATATATTTAGATTATAACAATCGGTTATCGAAGATTTGGAAATGCTGCGAAGGCTATATAAAAAAGGAGGAGAACAGGGCTGCTCTCCTCCTCGATACGAAAATGAAGTCTGAGTATTATTTTTTCTTCAAATAAACACTGCCGCTAAAGGTAGAAAGTTTTACCAAAGGCCCTCCTTTGTTGACAACTCCAGATATTCTTTTCTTACTGATTTTACCTGATATCTTAATGTCAAAATCGCTCGCGATGCTTCCGCTGAAAGTATTTGCTTCAAGGTCAAAACCAGAATCCGCAGGCAGGATCATCTCAATTCTTCCGGTATGAGTTTTAAGAGTATATCTCCCATCACGATTAATCTTTCCTTCATAAATAACTTTACCAGTTACTGTATTACCATCCACAACGCTGGCCTCGGAAACATCCCTCAGCTCTATCCTGCCTGTAACCACATTGGCTTCTATTGATCCTCTGATATGGCTCACGGTTATCTTCCCTGTTACTGCCTCCATAAACACATCTCCTGTAATATCCTGAAGGTCAATTTTTCCAGTCACAGTTTCACAGTCCACTCCTTTATCCGCTTTTTTTACCACAATTCCTCCTGTCACTAAATTAACCTTAACAGCGCCGCCAATCTTTTCGAGGTCAACATTACCTGTCACTGATTCGATCTTAACAGATGCCTTTGCTGGTATCATCAAGCTATACTTGACGGAAACATTCAAAGATCTTCTGTTCCAGGTTTTTCCTCCTTCTGGGTATTTGGTTTTAATCCGAAGAGTATTGCCTTCTTTTTCAACCTCAATCTTGACCAAGCCTACATTTTCTTTTGCTTTATCTAGGGTCGAGGCTCTAGAAATCTTGGTAGCATCAATCTTAACCTCTCCCTTATTCCAGCTTTTAACATCTATGCTTCCGGTTATGTTCTTTAAAGTAACCTTCCCATCCTTTGCCAAACTGACAGTTTTTTCGAACTTCTCTTCGTATTTCTCCTTGGCTGCTGCCTCGGCGGCATAAAATCCCATAAGGAAAAATAATCCGGCCAGGATGGCCACCCACTTTGCTGTTTTGTATGATTTCATAATAGACCTCCTATTTTAATCCTTACATTATTGTCTTGAATTCCCTTCTCGGGGAAGACGCTTGTTTTGTTTCCATCATTTCATTAAGAAAATTCATTTTTCCCCTGTAAGCGGCCAGCAAATAATTCCTGACGTCAATATTCTCAGGATTCTGGAGAACCATATGCCGGCAGGCCATTATGGAAGAATCGATAACTTCAAGGTTGCTCGTAAAAACCTGAGCGATCTGAGGATCCATCTGCCCCTCCTGCGCAGAAATCGCCTCCCCCAGGGCCTTTATAGCCTTTTGATAATGGTGCTCAGCCTCATCCAATTTGGCAAGCGTATATTTCTGCAGATCACCTCTGTCCAGAAAATCCCTTCCTGTCCAATGCCGCAATCCTATTATCACTGCACCAACTATGAAAGCCAAAATCACTGCCGAACTTAATGCATACTTAAGCTTTGGCGGGGAAAAAATAAGGCTAAACCAGGCTCTTTTCCGCGGCTTGAAAGCCAGGATTTTCTGTTCCTCTGGTTTCAATCCTGCCTTTATTTTAAGCCATGTTTGGTCTGAGGGTGCATGCTCTTCTAACTTCTTGGCATCCTCGACAATCGCCTCAAAGTCCTCTAAAAGATGCTTGCAACCCGGGCAGATATCGAGATGCTTCTCAACGGAGGCGCTCTTCCCAGCTTGAAGACTCCCATCGATATATTCGCTTATTAATTTCCTCGCTTTAGAGCATCTCATTTTCCTCTCTCCTTAAACATGGTTTTATTTCCAAGGTACTCGCGGATCTTCATCCTCGCTTTGAAAAGCTGAGACTTGGATGTCCCCGTCGAGCATCCCAGCATCTGGGATATTTCCCTGTGCTTAAAGCCTTGAACATCATGAAGGATAAAAGTACTTTTCATTTTGTCCGGCAGGTTCTGTATGGCATCATCCAGCGACTTCTTCATTATCTCATCACCAGATTTATAATTTTTCCCCTCAATCTTTCCTTCTACCTCATCTAGAGGTAATGTTCTCTGAAGTTGGCTTTTCTTTCTCCGTAAATAGCTATAACAGGTATTAACTGCTATGCGATAAATCCAGCCTACAAAAGTCTCCTCGTTCCGGATGTCATGGAGGTGAGAAAAAACTTTGAGGAAAATATCCTGCAACAAATCTTCTGCCATTTCGCTATTATAGGTGTAACGATAAACCAGGTTGAAAAGGGGACGGTTAAAATGATTGTAAATGGCCTCCATAGCCTGGATGTCTCCCTTGCGGCTGCGCCTAATCACGTCTTTAAGGAAAAAAGAGTCTGAGAGATTTCTTCCATTAGCCAGTTTTTTTTCTTCTTCAGCCATGATTCTGCTCTCTGTATCGAGTTCCATTGTAGCAGAATAAGCAACACTTATTCTATACTGCGTTTCATGGCTTGCGGTTACTACTAGAAAAAACATCTATACTTTTCTCCTCATTTTATTATGATGAAACAGAGGTCCAGAAGGTTGCCTGCCTTTTTAAAAAAAATGGATGACGCCTCGATAAATCCTTTAATAGGAGAAATAAAAAGCGCTTCAACCCGTTGCGGCTGACGCCCGCCAAATTTGAAAGAATCTGCTAAGCGTATGAATCGTCCATCCTTTTCTATTCTCTCGTACTCTCCTCCTGGTATGACCCAAGTAGCGATAACAGTCAAAACCACCATAATATAAATGAGAACAAGAGTATGGGGCAGTTTTATTTTCTTTTAATTCATTACCTCTTTAGTCTTTAAATTAAATCTATCTCCGGAGCTTAAGATATGCATGATCATGTTAAACCCGCTGATCAACCGAGATGGAGAAATTCTAATTTGTGCTTGAGTAGCATCATAAACAACAACATTTCGCTTTCCAACGACTTCAAATATTTCATCAGGTGTAAAAATAATAGCTGTCGATTCATCAATCCCAATACCCAGAAGCTTCGGATTTTCAGCCACAAGGCTGATGAGGCGGTTATGCCTTTTTCTCCTGACAAAATGCTGGTCAATGATTGCTGTTTTTATAAATCCAAAGCCTTTTACGGTAACAATATTATTGGCCTGGATAGTATCGAATTCACGACCTTTCTTAACTTCTCTTTTTTCATCGCCGGTAATCATGATCTCGCTCATCACTGCTGCTCCAGCACTTGTTCCCCCGATGACAGCTCCCCTCTCATAGATTTCCAGAAGCTTTCTATGAATTGGCGTATCGATAAGGATATCCATAAGGCGGGATTGCACCCCACCCGAAAAGAAAACACCACCGACATCATCGAGAATTCCAGTGTTTTCCACCTTCAGAGCTTGCTCTCTGGTAAGTATATGATACTCGACCTCTCGTGCGCCAAACCTTTTGATCTGCTCCGCCTGTTCAGACCCAGCTTCATCTGGTACGCTACTCGCCATGGGGAAGATAATGATTTTTCCATTGTTAAATTTATCAGCAAGCTTTACAAATTTTTTCATCATAGTTTCGGATCGAGAGCCACCTCCAATAATGAAAAGATAGCCTTTCGTCTCCGAAAAGGCTGGAAGAGAGATGAATATATGCAAACTCAAGAACAGCATCAGCGTTTTTTTCATCTTTAACCTCCTCTTTTTTTAATTGAGTTATAACGAAAAATTTTTCATTTAAAGTCAAATAATAATATCTCAATCACTCTTAAAAAGGAATATTTAGTGAAAAGAAAAGATGTTATTTTAAAAAATGCTAATACTTATTTATCCAATAAAAAAGGCATTTTTTTAGCTAGAAGTCTTGTTTAATCCATGTTAAAAAATGCATTATGGGAAAGTAAGGACGGTTAGCAATGAAAAAATTAAAATTCTTTGGACATTTTTTAACATTCTTAGTTTTTGGGTTCTTGACGATTACCCTCCATCCTGCAGAGGGAGCAAGAAAAGAGAACCTTATGGTCAAAGGACTCTCCGAGCCTGTTGAGATCATCAAGGACCAATGGGGAATCTCTCATATTTACGCTCAGAACGAGAAGGATCTCTTCTTTGCTCAGGGATTCAATATAGCCAGAGACAGACTCTTCCAGCTTGAAATTTGGCGGCGGCAGGCAACAGGAACCATGGCAGAAATTCAAGGCCCTAAAGCCCTCATGCGTGATATCGGGTCGCACCTTCTCAAAGCTCGGGTTGACATAAAGCAAGAGATGAATCATTACCATCCCCGGGGAGAAGAAATCATCCCTTCCTTCGTCAGGGGGATCAATGCTTATATCGACATCACCAACAAAAATCCAGACCTCCTTCCTCTTGAGTTTCCCCTTTTGGGCCTTAAACCGGGCCATTGGACTCCTGAAGTCGTTGTCTCCCGCCATAACGGACTCTTCCGGAACGCTGGCTATGAAATTGACTTTGCTCAATCGGTCAATGTATTAGGCGCTCAGAAATTAAAGAACCTGCTCAACCTTCATCCCGGCGATCCTTCACTC
>Ga0255054_10000654_pt1 | contig 20421 bp, 22 predicted proteins | sample JV7_2_23_MG_FD_188634 | JGI IMG/M metagenome (GOLD analysis project Ga0255054, IMG submission 188634) | Seawater microbial communities from Jervis Inlet, British Columbia, Canada - JV7_2_23 | ecosystem: Environmental > Aquatic > Marine > Inlet | place: Canada: British Columbia | collected...
TTTAAGGAAAAAGGGATACGCGCGCGCCAAAGATAAAATGAGTCGAGACACTGCAGAAGGAATTGTTGGTTCCTACATACATCTTAACGGAAAAATAGGAGTTCTTATAGAGATCAATTGTGAATCTGATTTCGTGTCTCGTAACGATGAATTTAAAGAATTAGTGAAAAATATTGCCATTCATATTGCCGCTTCAGCGCCCGAGTATTTATCTTCAGAGGATATTCCCCAGGAGGTTTTAAAAGAAGAAAAAGAGATCATTCGAGAGCAATTCAAGGATTCAAAAAAGCCTCCAGAGATTATAGAGAAAATCGTCCAGGGTAAGATCGGTAAATTCAACGAGGAAGTCTGTTTATTGGATCAACCCTATATAAAGGATGATAAGATTTCGATCAAAGAGCTTGTTACTTCCCATGTTGCCAAATTTGGCGAGAACATCCGCATAAAAAAGTTTGCCCGGTTTGAACTGGGTCAACCATAACATAAAATCATGCCTCTAATTAAGCCTGCCTATAAAAGAATTCTGTTAAAGCTATCTGGGGAATCTCTTTTAGGAGATGTTCCTTATGGGATTGATCTCGATACTGCAAAATCTATCGCCCAGGAGATAAAAGAAACTCATGATTTGGGAGTTCAGGTTGCCATCATGATCGGTGGAGGGAATATCTTTCGCGGGATAAGAGGAACGGAAGCAGGGATGGACCGAGCTTCAGCTGATTATATGGGTCTGCTGGCTACGATAATGAACGGAATCGCTCTTCAGGATGCTCTGGAGAAAGAGGGCGTATTCACCCGCCACATCTGTGCTATTGAGATCAAAGCCATAGCTGAGCCCTTTATAAAAAGAAGGGTAATAAGGCATCTTGAAAAAAGAAGAATTGTCATCTTCAGCGCAGGTATCGGCAGTCCTTATTTCACTACTGATACTGCGGCTGCGTTAAGAGCTTTGGAGATCAAGGCTCAGGTGATATTGAAAGCGACAAAGGTGGATGGTGTTTATACAGCCGATCCTTTGGTGGACAAAACTTCAAAAAAGTTTAGTTCTATAAAATATCTTGATGTCATCAAGAAGGGATTGAAGATTATGGATACGACAGCGATTTCCTTGTGTAAAGACAATAAGTTGCCTATCATAATTTTCAATCTTAAGAGGAGAGGAAACATAAAAAAGGTAGTTTTAGGCCAGAAAGTTGGTACGAGGATCTATTGAACTACCCCTCGAAAAGGAGCTTTTGCTTATTATTCAATCTTTTAAAGAGGAATAAGGATGGTTAAAGACATATTAAGAGAGCTTGAAAAAAAGATGAAAGTTTCTACGGATCATTTTCGAAAAGATATGAGTAAATTAAGAACGGGCCGGGCGAATCTTGGTCTTTTTGAGGATATAAAAGTTGACTACTATGGAAACTTAACTCCTATAAATCAAACGGCGACGCTGGGAGTTCCTGATCCTACCTTGATCACTGTCCAGCCATGGGATCAATCCTTGTTGGAAGCTCTTGATAAAGCAATAAGGAGTGCTGATCTGGGTCTAAATCCAATTAATGACGGCAAAATACTCAAAATACCTATTCCTCCCCTGGATGAAGAGAGAAGAAAGGAAATAGCTGCACACATTAAAACAATGTTGGACGATGAGAAAACCGCTCTCCGCATCATGAGAAGAGAGAGCAAGGAAGAAATTGAAGAACTGGAAGAGAAAAAAGAGATTACTGAGGATGATAAATTTTGGGGTTATGAAAAGCTTCAGGAAGTAACCGATGAATACAATAAAAAAATAGAAGAGCTTGCCCAAGCCAAGGAAAAGGATATTCTTGAGTTATAAATTCAGATTGTCTGTGACTTCCTAACTCCTAACCTCTTTTGAACCATTTCTCAGTTGTCCCGAATTTTGTCCTTATAACTACTCCCCAACCTATTATACTCATAACGAAGGTCAATAGAACGCCGACAACAGGAATAAAGGAAACGAAACTCACAAGAATCAGACCTAGAACGACAGCCAGAAGCGGAGATATTTTGCTCTTCCCGAAAGCGTTGATAAGGCTTTCTCCAAAGAAGTAGAAAAGGGTAACTCGACCAAAGATTTTAATGACAAAGCCTATTATAATGAGAGCGAAAAGGATAGGAATACCTATCAAAACCAGGGAAAGTAAGGCTGAAAGAATGATTAAACCGGAAAAAATAATAATGCTTAAAAAGCCTGTGCCAAAAATTGGCCAGAAGGATTTTCTGATTTGAGCAGAGGCATAGGAAATCTGACGAGGGAAAAAAGCTGTTATCAATAAGGCGAGGAGAAACCAGATGAAAACAGAGATCAATTTAATAATCAAAAGTAACGGAATCAGAGAAACAGAAAGGAAACCTCTTAATCCATCCTCAAATAACTTTGTGATGTCTTCGGAAGACTTAAAATAAATCGTATCTCCATCGACAATGCACCCGGGCTTTTTGATGAGAGTGCCTCCTATAGAGGCGACATCTCCCCTTATGCGAGCTGTGGGCTCCAGAGTTATGATTGAGCCGAATCCTAAAACTACATCCTCTACTTCGCCAGTTATTATAACTTCTCCTCCGAAGGCGATAACGCCTTCTTTAACTCTTCCGTTGATATGGACTACTCCCCCAAAAGTGACGATATTATCTTGGACTTCGCCTTTAGCGACAACGATGTCTTTCTTCAAGGTAAAGCTCTGCTGACTTTGAAGAGGGATAGATCCTGAGATAAGGAAAAGAAGGATAAGGACAAACAATATCTTATTTTTCATGCTTTTTCTCCAATCAATATTTTTCTTTTTATTCCATAGATAGAGAAAGCGATTAAAATAATGGTGATTGCGATAATGATTATCTGGACTTGGGGATTTATGATAGTTGTCAACGAAGCGAAGGCTTTGATGATATATTCAAAGAATTGTTGAAGCGTTTTGACAAAAAGAGATGCTACCTTAAAGAGTTTCACGAAGACTGGAGAAAGATTTCTTACGAAATTCCACAGGCTATGATTAAGGCTGGTAAGAAGGCTTGAGAAATTTTGTCCTATAACTAGAACGAGGATAAAGATTGCTAAGATGATTGACCCGAAACCGGCATATGCGGCTGTGAGCCATGCAGAGAGGGGAACTCTGATTGGAAAAATTTTAGCCATAACCTGCTGGGTGAAATCGGGAGGTGTTTGCCAGAGGGGAAGATTTTCTGAGGCCTGAAGCAAATGCCTTCTTTCTTCAAGAGCATTTTTACATTTTCGGCAGGTAGCTAGGTGCTCTTCGATTTTTTTGTTTTCACTAAGGGGAAGCTCTTTCTCTATGAAAAGATAAATCTGTTCAATGCTGAGGCATTTCATACTTTCTCCTCCAAGCGCTTTCGAATTAATTCTCTGGCTTGAAAGACTCTGTTTTTGATCGTTCCTACAGGCAAGCCTTTTATTTCTGCCATTTCTTCATAGCTGAATTCGTTGATATGCTTCCAGACAAACACTTCTCTTAAAGGAGCTGGAATTTTTTCTAAGGTCTGATCAATTTTTTCCCTGAGCTCGGAGATTTCAAATTTTTTCACGATTGAAGGTTCCTTATCTGGAACTTGAAGAGGAGGAAGGTCGCTATCTTGCTCCTTCTGGTCAAGGGAGAAGGCATCAATTTTTTTCTTTCGCCAGTAATCAATGATAAAATTGGATGCAATTTTGAAAAGCCAGGTGCTGAATTTATACTGAGGCTTATAAGAGTGAAGATGAGAATATGTCTTTATAAATACTTCCTGGGTAAAATCTAGAGCCAGTTCACGCTCTCCAACCGTGCGGCCGATGTAGTTCAGCAGGGGTTGTTGATACTTTTGGATAATCATTTCAAAAGCCTCTTTGTCTCCTTTGATCGTCCTTTCGACGAGTTCTTTATCTTCATTCATGGAGGACATCCTGTCCTCAAAAGTTTATACGAAAATGGGCGGAGATGGTTTAGGTTTGGAGTATTTTTTAGGGGCATTCACTTTTTTTGTCTGATTCATCCTCGATAATTTCAACATCTGCAGGTACTTTCAACTCAAACACCTTTTTGGATAATCGAACATCTGTCTTTATCTGGGAAAACTTAAACTCATTTTTATTTCCGGCCCAATCAAAAAAAATGGCTCTTCGAATAAGCCAGGTCTTTTCGTCTATTTCCAGAAGTATGTACGTGTATTCACTTTCTTCTCTGGGAGTTAATTTCAACTGATGCGCCTTTTTATTTTCTGAAGGGAAAGAGCTAGGCTCGATCAAATAGTTTTCATTCAGTTGTTTCTTACCAGAAAGAAGAGAAAGGATCTCTGACTCATACTTCTCTTTTGATGAGTAACTCCGGAAAAGCTCTTTATCCTCTGGAATATACAGAAGGAAGGCTCCTTCTTTGTAGAGGAAAATCTTCTCCTCCGGGTCTTTATACTCCCATTTCATCAGGTCTGGTTTTTTGAAATAAAATTTTCCCTTCTCTATCAGAGGGGTAGAAACCGAGGAAGAGTAGTATATTTGATTAAAATTAGATTGGATGGATTGGACTGAGCGAAGCTTTCTCTCTACTTTAAGAGTGATATCTTCAATGGTGGGAGAAGAACTAAGCCAGGAGAGTATGAGTAAGCCAATGATGTGCTTCATGGCATCTATTATATAAAATGGGGGCAGACTTGCAAAACTTGAATTATTCCTAAATAACAAAAATAGTGTAACCTGGGTCAAATAAGCGGGGTCAGGTTTTGAAAACTTGAGTTTTTTCTCGATAAAAAACAAAGCTTTCTCAATGAGGAGGAGACAAATAATAATTCAAGTTTTGCAAGTCTGACCCCATTGCCAAGAGATAGATTTTTTTGTTATAAGTTGTTGCGTGAGGCTTGAATTTTTCTTTTTTCTTCTTGCCTACTTCTTTCTTCTCCTCCTGATAAGTTTCATTTTTTCAACGAGGATGAGGAATCTAGAGGATTTTTTTCTTGCTTCCCGACGTCTTCCAGCCTTTTTAGTCTATTTATCTCTTGCCGCTTCTTGGTTCGGGGCGACATCAACCTTGGTATCTGCTGATGAAGCCCTTGAGACAGGAATAAGTTCATTTTGGATCATGGGAGCCCCGGCAGTGCTTACTGTTCTTATCCTTGCCTTTTTTTTGGCCCGCCCCATTCGGCGCCTTCCTATAGTGAGTTTGCCGGACCTTGTGGAGTTACGCTACGGGCGTGTTGTTCGTCATCTGGCTGCCATACTGATTATCTGGTATATGGCAGTGCTGGCTGCTTCCCAAATGGTAGCAATCGGCCATTTTTTGAAGTCGTTTCTTGGCATTTCTTATCTCACGAGTCTTGCATTGGGAACAATCGTGGTCCTCGCTTACTCCGTCTTTGGAGGCTTTTTTTCCGTAGCAATCACAGACGCTCTTCAGTTTTTTCTCCTTGTAGCAGGAATCTTCGGCCTTTTCTTTTTTCTTTCAGATTCTTCCTCCTTAAATGATATTTCTCTCTTTGCTTCGGAGCTTGGAAAAGATAATTATTTCAATTTTTTCTTTAATTTTAAAAAGAACTTTCTCATTGTTCTCTCTTTTACTCTGGCATGGACAATCTCTCCCATTGCCTGGCAGAGGATTCAGGCAGCTCGGACAGATAGGAGTGCGCGCTTTGGGCTGTTCGCTGCTTCTGGGACTTTTTTTCTTCTCTACGGGATCGTTGTTTTCATCGGAATGGTCTCTCTTCCTGTATTCTTTTCCCAGAAGCTTGAGGGGCCTCTCTTTTCTGAAATTATTTCCTCAAGGGCCGGGGTTTTCCTGGGCGGTATTTTGTTTGTTGCTATTGTGGCTGCAGTCATGTCTACCATGGACACGGCAATCAACACCGGAGCTCTTTCTTTAACACGAGATGTCTACCAGCAAATTTTTTCTTCGAGCAGAGGAAAAGAGATTGTGTTAGTGAGTCGTCTCTCGACTTTATTTGTAGGAGGATTTGCATTTCTTGTGGCGACCAGGTTTCAAAGCATTTTGAAAACCCTGGGCCTTGCTTCAGAAATTATGGCCGAAGGCCTTTTTATTCCAGGTATTGCCATGATTTTTTTGAAGAAAAAATTACCCATGGCCGGATTTTTAAGTCTGCTTATGGGTGGAGGGTATTCTTTGCTCAGGTTTTTGTGTGAAGTAAAGCTTCTCTCTTTGAGTTGGCCTTCATGGCCCTACTCTGTTCCGTATGGCCTTGGTCTAAGCCTTGCAGGATTTGTTGTAGGTGTTGTCATTGAAAGATACAGGAGAAATTAATTAATTGGAAAAAGTAGCCTGTCCCCTTTTTCTCCTCCGGGCTTGATGAATCAAGCCCCTACAATAAATCAGATCCCTACATTTTGTGTTTTGTTGTTTACTGTTCACTGGGTTTTTTATATTATTTATGCCGATGTCTTTTTTCAGTGAGTTTAGATGGAGAATGGTTGGAGTTTTGGGGAAGCTGGTTTTATGGTTATGGGCCAAATCAGCCAGGATGAAAGTCCTGGGAGTAGAAAATTACCAAGAAATAAGAGAGCAAGGAAAGCCTGTTATTTTTCTAGTTTGGCACGGGCGGATTTTTATTGTCCCCTTTTTTTTTCGCCGAAGAGGAATCATGCCGCTTATAAGCCCCAGCAAGGATGGCGAGGTCGCTACCCGGATTATGTCCGGGTGGGGATATCGAATCTTAAGGGGATCAAGCTCACATGCTCTCATAAGAGTGTGGAATAAGATGAAAAGAGAGCTTCAGAGTGGAGGAGAATTGATAATTGTTCCTGATGGTCCCAGAGGGCCCAATCGAGAGATGAAGCTTGGAGCACTGAAACTTGCTCAAGAGACCGGAGCCATTCTTGTTCCGTTTACATTTTCGACCTCAAGAAAAAAATTTTTGAAAAGCTGGGATAATTTTTTGATTTTTCATCCTCTCTCCAAAATCGTTGCCATGTATGGGGAACATTTTACAGTTGACCCTGATCTCAAGGATGATGAACTGGAGAAAGAGCGTCATAAAATAGAACGTTTCATGCTTCATCTGGATGAGAAGGCTGATAAGTTTTTCAATTAGTTCTTAATGTTCTTGTCCTTAGCAGGAAACGTATGTTATAAATACGCACTAAAAGGAGAAGAACATGAAGACAAAAATATTTTTTTCACTTCTTATTTTATTAAGTTTTTCTATTCCCTTGTTATCCCAGGAACCTGAGGAATTTATTGCTCAGGGGGACAAATTATATGCGGAGATGAAAGATATGGCCACAGCGCAGGAAGCGCTGTCTAAATACAGGGAAGCCGCCATTAAAGCAGAGAATAAATTCGAAGTTTTTTGGAAGCTTTCCAGGATATTATATTACATAGGAACCAGAACAGAGAGTAAGAAGGAAAAAAAGATTATTTTTGGTCAAGGACTTTATTATGCAAAAAAAGCAGTAGCATTAGAACCTGAGAAGCCGGATGGCCACTACTGGCTTGGCGTCAATTATGGAGTCTATGGACAAGCGAGAGGAATGCTTAAGAGTTTATCTTTTGTCAAGCCAATCAAGGAAGCGATGAACAAAGTTATCGAGTTAGATAGAGGATATGAAGACGGAGGACCAGACAGAGTCCTGGGCCGGGTCTATTTCAAGGTGCCAGGTTTTGCCGGGGGAAGCAAGAAAAAATCTCTCGAACACCTTCTGAAATCAAAAGAGCTTGCTCCTAACGAAGCCTTAACGCGTTGTTATTTAGCTGACGCCCTCCTTTCCTTCAAAGAGGTGGATAAAGCAAGAGAGGAATTGGAATACGTGTTAAGCATCGAGTCGGATCCTCGCTGGATTGCTGGGGTAGATGTTCATAAAAAGGACGCAAAAAAAATGCTCCAGAAAAAGGTATTCACTGAGAAATAAATAACCGGCTTGAATTTTTTCAAGTTAAGTCCGTAAAGCAGAAGAAGGAAAAAACAGATAGATCACATATATAAAGTTAGTAATTCTATTTTTTTCTCCTTGATTTCAGCTCTTCATTCTGAAAACACTTGAGCAGAGAAAATCTCGATATTAACTCCTTTTTTCCATTCATTTTCATCCAGACCTGCTTTCAAACATCCATGAGATAGATAGGTCTCTAAATCCCAGTTCCACTCAAGAGGAACCTGAGGAAGGAGAAGGCCTTTGCACGGGCCCTTAGAAATAATGATACCGTGCTTTCCCACTTCTATTTTCTTGACATCCTTGATTGGTTTCGGCAGGCTGAGCACGGATATTTCAATTTTTGTATCCGGCAGCTCCTCAAGTGTTAAGGATTTGAAGCGGAAGTCCTGAGTAGCAGCTGAGATGGCAACATCGGAGACAGTTTCCCAGAGGGGCTTGCGAGGGAGAGGATATCCGATACAGCCTCTGAGTTGATTATTCACTTTAAGAGTGACAAAGGCCCCCCTATTTTCCTTAAGCACTTTATCTTCTATTTTTTCCTTGGGAGCATTTCCTGTCTTCAAATAATGCTCGATAGCTTGACGAGCTAAACCAAGAAGTAATTTTTGCTGATCTTTGTTCAGAAGATCCTCCTTTATATATTATATTATGGTTACTTACTCTTGACTTCTTAGCCCAACAGGAAGGAGAAAAAATTCATTCTCATAATCTATGACATATGATTTAATTGTCATCTTTTTTTGCTGGTTTGAGCTGATTTTTAAAAAGAGTTTTCCGCAGGCAAAGGGAGCCAATATCTTTTTGATTTTTTTTTCATCCGGATTAAAAGAGAAAAAACCCAGGAATTTTCCTTTGAAGAGCTTATCTAATTCATAATACTTTTTGAGAGAAGGGAAAAAACCTTGCAGAGAGGGTAATATTTTCTCCACAAAAAACCTATGGCCTCTCTTGTGTCCGATAAGTAACCCATCAGAGATTGAACTTGAAGAAATCAAGTTAATAACGTTGAGAGATTGGTAAGTTTCCTGGGATAAATAGGCATCCATCAGCATTAATTATAACAGAACTTCCTGATGGATAAAATACAATAACGCTATAAGCAGAAAATAGGAAAAGTATGGCAAAAGTGCTACGGATAAGATTGTAGGGGTTTGATTCATCAAACCCACCTTATTTTTATAGAGATTTGTAAATCAAATCCACGTTAATATTGCGGGGGCTTGATTCATCAAACCTACCTTTTTTAACGTAGGGAGTTGATTTAACAAGCCCAGACCGAATAATGCCGTAAAGGATTGATTTATTCTTGTAGGGGCTTGATTCATCAAGCCCACCTTTTTTATGTAAAGATTTGTTAATCAAATGCGCATTTTATATCAGTCCCAATAAAGGGGCGAGGAACGTTACGGCCACCCAGATGATTATGATTCCGGCAATATTCATCCAGAACCCATATTTCATCATTTGAGGGAGTCGAACCAATCCTGAGCCATAAATAATAGCGTTAGGAGGAGTAGCGACAGGAAGCATGAAAGCAAAACTACAGCCGATCGCACTCCCTAAAACAGGAGGAAGAGGACTGATTGAAGCAGCGTTTGAGATGGCGATGATAATGGGGATAATCATGTTGGCTGAGGCTGTGTTAGAAGTCAGCTCGGTAAGATAAACGCTAAAAGCAACAGCGAGGAGAGTGATGAGGGAAAGGCTGGCTGTGCTTCCTCCAGGGGAAATAAAAAAGTTTCCGATAGAATCAGCCAGGCCAGTTTCAAACATCTGGAATCCTAAAGACAATCCTCCTCCAAAGAGAAGAAGAGTTCCCCAGTCGATCTTCAAGGCTTCTTTCAAGGAAAGGGTGAATTGGCCGCGCTTTAGATTAACTGGAAGGATGAAAAGGAGGCCTGCCCCTATTATAGCTGCTGCGGCTTCGGGGAAGTGTTCCTGGAGCCAGAGGAAAAGAGGAGCCTCTCTTCCCCAGACAAGAGAAACAAAACCTGGAAAAACCCAGAGGAAAACAGTGACAGAAAAAGCCACAAGGACATTTTTTTGTGCTCGCCCCAACCCTTGATGGGTCTTTTTCCCCTTAAACTGAAGAATATTGGTTAGCTCCCCAGAATTTTTTTCTCCTCTGAGTCTAAACTTCATGAAGTAAAACAGAACGAAAAACATAGGAATAAGTACCAGAAAACTGACGGTCATCCACTGGAAAAAAGTGATCCTGTAGGCAGTCAATTTTTCGAGCATGCCGATGGCGATAAGGTTAGGGGGGCTTCCTATAGGAGTGCCAATACCTCCAATAGATGCTGAGTAGGCTAGTGTCAGAAGCAGGGTTAAGTTGAAAAGGGGAGCTCTTTTTTTGGCTTTCTCTGAATCGAAGGTGCCCAAAACTCCCAGAACAATCGGGAACATCATAGCAGTAGTGGCTGTGTTACTTATCCACATGGAAAGAAAAACAGTGGTCAAACCCAAGGCAAAAAGGATTCTGGTTTTATTATGGCCGATGGATTTCAAGGAGAGAATAGAGTAGGCTAATTTTTGGTCAAGAGCATGGACACTCATTGCCCTTGCCAGCATAAAACTTCCTAAAAAGAGCATGATAATGGGATTAGCAAAAGGAGCAAAGGCTTCTTTGACTGGCGCAACATGAAAAACCGTAATAAAAACAGGGATGAGGAGAGCAGTAATAGGAATAGGAATACATTCAGTAACCCACCAGACCACAACCAAAAGAAACACGGCTAAAAGGCTGTTGGCCTTTGGGTTGTGGGGGATAAGAGGAGAGAAATAGGCCACCAAAAAAAGAAAAGGGCCAAGGAGAAAACCTATTTTTTTTCTTTGCTCCATCCTTTAAGCTCTAGATCATATCAAAATTTTTTTCCCGAACCATGAGCTAATGACCTCTTTACCGGAAGAGCGATTTGTCATGAAGGAAGAAAATCCTAACCAATGGATAGATAAAGGATTATATTTTTTTTCTTGGGAAAAAACAAGAAAAAAGGCTCAGGCTATTTGGTTAAAAAACACGTTGCTTTTGCCCCAGGGAATAAATGGGGCCAGGCTCCATTTTGCAAGAAAGGAGACATTCTCAACTTGAAGACATAACAGCAGAAAATGGAGCCTGGCCCCATTTATTCTCAAGGATTCGCTCTCCTCTCCTCCGGAGAGGAACCATGCCTGCTCAGCCTTTCTCACGGTTTTTTCACCATACAGCCTTCGCCAAGCGTTTCTATTGGGACGATCCTCTTTTTTTCCCTCTTCTCTCATCCAGAAAAAGTAGCCTATCGCCCTTTTTTTTGTTAGAATTATCATCGAGTAAAAAAGATAAAAAGAATGAAGTACGAATTGATAGTTGTGGGTTCCCTTGAAACAAACTGCTACGTTGTTTATTGTCAAGATTCCTTGGAGTGCGCTGTTGTTGATCCTGGAGCTGAAGCAGACAGGATATTCCAATTGATTGCCCGAAAAAGTCTTAAACCAGCGCTTATACTCAATACTCATGGTCATATAGACCATATCGGTGCAAATAAGGACATCAAGGAGAAGTTTAACATTCCCTTATATATCCATTCTGCTGATAGCCCGATGCTGGAAAATGTTCAGCAGTCTGAAATGGCCTTTTTTCTCGGAGCAATGGATTCTCCTTCTCCAGACCACTTGCTAAATGATGGAGACAAGATAAAGATTGGAAAATCTTTCCTGCGGGTTATTCATACACCTGGACACTCTCCGGGAAGTGTATGCTTTTTAGGTGATGGTTTTCTCCTTTCCGGAGACACTCTTTTTTTGGGAGGAGTAGGGCGCACTGATCTTCCCGGAGGTTCCTGGAAGGATATAGAGAGTTCGATTAAAAATAAAATCCTGACTATGCCCGATGAAATGATAGTCCTGCCAGGCCATGGCCCTTTCACGACAGTAGGACAGGAAAAGCGAGCAAATCCTTTTATCACATGAAAAATCTTTCCTCTTCGCCTGAGGATATTCTCCAGGTTTTCCTTGAGTTCCTCTCTGTTGAAAAAGGACTATCTTCGAATACTGTGCTCTCTTACTCACGCGATCTGAAGAAGCTTTTTCAGTTTTTTCAGAAAGAAAAAATACATTGGTTAAAAGCTGGAGAAGAAGATTTAATACGATTCATCCATTACCTGAGTCGATCAAGTCTTTCAGCTCGCTCTTTGGCCAGGCTAATCTCTTCTCTTAAGAGCTTCTATAAATTCTTGGTCTTGGATGGAATGATCAAGAAAAATCCGGCCGTCAATCTCTCCTCGCCAAAAACCTGGTTCTCCTTGCCAAAATTTTTAACCATGAGTGAAGTCGATTTGCTGCTCAATCAGCCCGATGAGAAGGATATCCATGGAATAAGGGATAAAGCTATGCTGGAGCTTCTGTATGCTACAGGATTAAGGGTTTCAGAGCTTATCACGTTGAAGATAAATAATTTAAATTTGGAGGATGGATTTCTCCTCTGCATGGGGAAAGGCGGGAAGGAAAGAATTGTTCCCATCGGAGACTCGGCTACAAGGTCTATCCGCAGATATCTTGATGAAGCCCGACCAATGCTTTTGAAACAACCAAATAATTTCCTTTTCCTTACTCGTCGAGGGAGTGCATTTACCCGTCAGGGTTTCTGGAAGCTTTTAAAATCTTATGTAAATAAGGCTGGTTTAGATGTAAAAATTAGTCCTCATGTCCTGCGCCATACCTTTGCCACTCATCTTCTTGAAAGAGGAGCTGACCTGAGGTCTGTGCAGTTAATGCTGGGGCACAGCCAAATAACCACTACCCAGATTTATACCCACGTCAGCCGGCAGCAGCTCCGTCGGATCTATGATAAATTTCACCCCAGAGCATGATTGTCTTTTTGGTTCAATTAAAAATGTGAGTTTGATAAATCAATCCCCGACATTTTTAAGCTTCTTGGTTCGCTCATTAAAAACAGGGATGTATGGAGATTTTCACCTTTTCTTAAGATATAATTTATGAATAAATCAGATTAAATAAGATTGAAAAGGAGAGTCAACATGAAGAAAGCAAAAACCATATTATTGGTAATCCTGTTGATTTTTTGGGTGGCAAAATTTTCTTTTTCCCTGGAAAAAACGACTCTTACTCTTGAAAAGAGCATCCGCTTAGCTATTTCCCAGAATCCTTATCATTTAGCTGCTGAGGAGAGGTTAGAAATGGCCAGAGCCAAACTCAGGGAGGCAGTCGCAGGTTTTCTTCCCTCTCTTAATTCTGAAGGACTCCATACGCTTGCTGAGAAAGTATTTACATTGGAGTTTCCCTCCTTTATCCCTGGCGAGCCTCCTCAGAGAATTTCCATGGACTTCACCAAGGACTATCAGTTCTATTTGAATTTTTCTCTGCCTCTTTTCACTGGTGGCCGTTTGACTTCTGGCTATAAGCAAGCCAAGTACAACCTTCGTTCCACAGAAGAAGCTGTGAGACAGTCAAAACATATAACCGTATTTAATGCCAAGAAAGCCTTTTATGGATATTTACTTACAAAGGATTTTGTTAAGGTGGCCGAGGAAGCCGTTGATGTCGCAGAGAAGCATTTAAAAAACGTGAAAAGCCTTTATGGAGTCGGGATGGCTTCCAAGTTTGATCTTTTGAGGTCTGAAGTACAGGTGGCTAACTTGAAACCTCAGTTGATTAAAGCCAGGAACAACTTAAAGATAGCAGAACTAAGTCTAATAACTCTTTTGGGTTTGGACCTTTCTCAACCCATCGAAATTAAAGGATATCTAAGCTATGAGCCTTTTGAGCCTGATTTAGAGGAGTCTGTGTCGAAGGCAATGCTGAAAAGACCTGAAATCACCCAGCTAAAATACCAGAAACAGATGGCAGGACAAGGATTGAAACTGGCACGTGCTTCAAATCTTCCCAGCTTTGCCCTATCCGCCACATATAATTTCTGGGCAGATCAACTTAACTTCAGGAAAGATACATGGCAGAGCTTCTACACAGTTAATCTTGTCTTCACCGTACCTCTCTTTAACGGCTTCGCTACTTCTGCCCGCGTGGCTCAGTCCAAGGCAATGATCAAGGAACTTGGTTTTACGCAGAAAGGGCTTATTGATATTATAAAATTCGAAGTCAGAAAGGCTATCTTGAGGTTACAAGAAGCCAAGGAATCTCTTCTTTCTCAGGAAAAAAATGTTGAACAGGCCCAGGAGAGTTTGCGAATTGCTGAGCTTAATTTCTCTGAGGGCTTGGCGACAACTCTTGATATAAGTTCAGCTCAGGCCGCCTTGTCTCAGGCTAAAACTAACTATTCACAAGCCTTGTATGATTATGTCATGTCCCTGGCGGAATTAGATAAAGCGATGGGAGTTGGGTGGAACGACTAAATATAGATGTAGAGGTTTGATTTATTGTAGGGGCTTGATTTATCAAGCCCACATTTTTATCTTCTATAAAGATTTGTTAATCAAATTCGCACTTTTTTATGATCTGCCTTCTGCGTTTTCGCCTTCAATTTTTACCTTTTTGATTCCCGCTTTACATCGAAGCTTTATACCTGAGGAAAGCTCCGATTTTTCCGAATCTATCAAGCTTGGAAGGAGGAATGATGTGTCTCACCTGGCAGTTTTTATCCATGGCTGCCTCCACTGCCTCGTCGATCACATCCACGAGCGGGTTAGTCTTCCGCTTACAAGAGGGACAGCGAAGCTCATCGACAAACAAGAAACTGCATTTGGGGCAGATTCTTCCTGGTTTAGAGAAGTCACGAGTAGTGATGAGTATCTGAGCTTCTCCTCTATTGAGGCTCCTAAGAGTTCTTTTTAATCCTGAAGTGGCCAATCCGCCTTTTTCAAGCTCGGATACAAGCCTGTGGACAATCTCATCCTCTTCCCCTTTTTTCAGCTTTTTTTCTAATTCCAGCGATTCCTTAAGGACGGCGGAAGGAGAGTCGCTGGGCATTGCTTTGAGCCAGCTTTTTAGTCTGGCTTTTAGATAGGGATGGATAAGAGGTTCAAAATCTGAACGGTATTTTTCTCTGCATCCAAGAAAAAGCCAGTCAAAATGATTTTTCTTGAATATCTCGAATGTCTTCTGGGATATCTTTTTGAAATAATCGTGAAGGTGAGTGGCAATGTGTCTTTCAATTCGCTTTGATTCGTATCCTTCCCATCCTCCTTCTCTGACTTTGCTGGGGACATCCTCTATGAGATTTTCAAGAAGAGATATTTCTCCCATAAAAATGTCATACCATTTGGCTTCCCGTCTGTCGAAAGTAAGAGCAAAGATCCGGTGGTATTGGTCCAGAATTGCGGATAGCGGACGAATATAAGGATTTTGGTCAAATATTATCCTGTTTAGAGGCGAGGTGGGAAGGTTAAAGAATTCCCAATAATCCTGACCGCTGCATGAAAATATTGCTAACCCTGAAAAATTGTGAGAGGAAAGGTGCTTGGAGCAGAAGTAAGTTATTTTTTCAAGATCCTGGGATATGGATTCTTTCTTATCTTTGCTCATTTCCATCTGGTCCAACTGAGATCTGCCGTTGCTGAGAAGGTTTTTGGAGGATAGAGCTATCTCCTTTTTTGTCATTCTGCTTTTGTCTGTCTTGAGATAGAAAGAAGTAGTTAAAAAGCTATCGCTCTTGAATTTGGAGAGGTTTTCAATTTGCTCCCGGCTCAAAAGTTTCATCAGGCCTCCTTTTAAAAGATAAAAAGATGGGATTCATAGATTGGCTTAGAAAAAAATGACAGATATTGGAAACTGACACGTATTCATAAAATAAGAACAGAAGTTCTATTTGTCAAGTTTTTGGGGTCAGACCTGCAAAACTTGCAAAACTTGAATAATTTGAATATGCTGGCGCACAAAAATAAGAAATTGGGTTTTGAAAGGAAGAATTAAGCACGATTAAATTTATCAATTTTTTAAAGCTTTCAACGTCTAACCCCACGCCCAAGAGAAAGAAGTAAATGAGAACTAAGTTATTCAAGTTTTGCAAGTCTGACCCCATAGTGTTTTTGACACTTGGTTTTTCCTGTGATATAAGTTTTTAGCTGGAAATCGGAGATAGAAGATAGGGAATCTAGCGGAAATTGCAGATTAGCAAAAGTATAAAAAAGAAAATTAATATTGTTTCAAAAATGTTTAATCGCTTTATTTTTCGCAATCAGCTGATTATCCTGTACAAGAGGAGGTGAAGTGAAATGTTAAACGGAGCTTACACTTTGTTGATAACGCCTTTTGATGAAAAATTGAATTTGGATGAGGAAGGATTAAGAATTCTTGTGCGCCGACAGGTTGAAAGTGGCATCCATGGATTAGCTCCTCTGGGCGTAACTGGCGAAAGTCCGTTGTTAACTGAGCAAGAGATAAGAAGAGTAGTTGAGATTGTCGTTGAGGAGTCGGATGGCAAATGTAAAGTCGCTCCTGATACTTGCTCAAACAACCTGAGTCAGACTATAAGCAGGATAAAACTGTATGCGGATATTGGTTGTGATTATGCGGTTGTTTTTGCCCCTTTCCTGGTTAAACCCGCGCAAGCGGGCGTCATCAACTTTTATGAACAATCGGCCGCAAGCTCTAAGATACCCATCATAATTCATAACGCTCCGGCCAGGGTTGGGATAAATATCGATCCCCAGACCTATTCCAGATTGGCAAAAAATGAAAACATAATAGCCACCAAAGATGGCAATAAGGAGATGGATCATCTGGCTAAAATATTGTACTTGACTCAAGGGGAATCGTTTAATGTTTTAACAGGAAAGGACACGACCGCTTATCCTTTGCTGTCTTTTGGCGGAAGTGGTGTTTTTACCGTGGCTGGAAACATTGTTCCAGAAGTTATGAGGAATTTGGTGACATATTGTCTTGAAGGCGAGTTCAAAAAAGCTGAAGAGATTCATTACGCTAACTATGACCTATTCGAGGCCCTGAGGATGGAGACCAATCCAATGGCTGCCAAAGAGGCATTGACTCTCATGGGATTGCCTGGGGGTGGATTAAGACCTCCCCTCACAATGTTAAGTGCTCCAAAGAAGAATATCCTGAAGAAAATATTAAAAGCGAGCGAATTGATTTGAAAGAAGTAATCGTTAAAGCGCCGGCAACGATTGCCAACTTTGGCCCCGGTTTCGACGTCTTCTCCTTAGCTCTGGAAGAACCTTACGATATAGTGAAAGTAAGGATGAATGACAAGAATTCCATTAATGTAAAAATCGTTGGGATGGACGAAGGGATACCAATCTCAGTAGAGAATAATACAGCAGGTCTGGCTGCTACTCATTTCTTCGAAGAAACAAATCTTTTAAAGAGCGTAGATGTTGAAATAAAAAAAAGAATGATATCCTGCGCTGGGTTGGGGACTTCGGGAGCTTCTGCTGTTGCCTGTGTCTATGGTTTAAACATCCTCTTTGGTGCTAATTTAGGGCACAACGATATAATAGAAATAGCCAGTCGGGGAGAGATTGCCTCTGGGGGTGTCGCCCATGCTGATAATGTTGCTGGATGCCTGCTCGGGGGATTTGTCTTAATTAAGAATTATCGCCCTATAGATGCGGTGAAGATAGAGGTGCCGAATGTTCCCATAGTGATCTGCATCATAAAAAAAGCCAAGCGAACAACAAGAGGGTCGATTCCTGGTCGCATCAGTTTAACTAAAGTAAAAGAACAGATTTCCTATAGTTCTTCATTAATCCACGCAATTTTAAGCGGAAACTTGAAAGATATTGGCGAAGCTGTAAACAGAGACCATATATCAGAGCCAGTGAGATCGAGATTTATACCCAGATATGATGATATCAAAAAGAAAGTTTTAGAGGCTGGAGCTTATGGCTGTAACGTGAGCGGAGGTGGTTCCTCGATATTTGCTATATGTGAAGAAGAAAAAACAGGCGAGATTGCAGAGATAATGAAAAATATATGCAGCCAGGGGGGAGTCGAAAATAAAGTCATCATAACCAAAGCAAGTAATACCGGTGTTGAAGAGATCAATGGATTATAAGAAGATCGCCGAACTTATTTCAAAAAGCAAGAAGAAAACTCCTGCCAAGGTCTACATCCAGGGCAATTTTAATCAGGGGAGTTTTAAAAGTCAGGGATTCCAAGCGTTTGGAGAAGGACGTTTCTGGCTCCTGATAGGTGATTACCCCTTGATAGAGAGATGGGTAAAACAGAATAGAAGTAAAATCAAAAGCCATTTTGTTGATATTATAGCCCGTTATTCAGCCCTTCCTCTTCTTGATCTAAGGAAAGTGGAGGCCAGAGTCGAGCCAGGAGCCATAGTGAGAGTGGGCGCCCGCATAGGCAAAGGTTGTGTTGTAATGATGGGAGCGGTAATCAATATAGGTGCTGAGGTCGGAGAGAAGACCATGATAGATATGAACGCAGTAATCGGTGCCAGGGCTATAATCGGCAAAAATTGCCATATAGGCGCTGGAGCAGTGATCGCTGGAGTGTTAGAACCTCCCAGCAAAAAGTCTGTGACTATCGAAGACAATGTATTTGTAGGAGGCAATGCGGTTGTGCTGGAGGGAGTGAAGATAGGAAAAGGAAGCGTTGTTGCCGCTGGTGCAGTAGTCTTGGAAGACGTACCGTCAGGTCTTGTCGTAGCAGGTGTTCCTGCAAAGGCAAAAGGAAGAGTAGGGGACGTTTCGCAAAAGGAAAAAATTTCCATAGTAAAAAGCTTGCGTAAAAAATAGATGAAAATTACCAAAGCTCAGCGACTGGAAATTATTAGAGGGACTGCCTTATCACCATTCATAATGTTGTCAGAATAACCTAGATTAATATTCTTCCTTATAAGATACGAAGGCTTGCTAAAACTGAAGCCGTAAAAGCCTTGAGGGTTTTAACATGAACCTATTTGAGCTTACGAAAAAATTAGTAAACATCCCTTCTGTCACGGGCCTTGAGGATGAAATTGCAGATTTTCTCTGCAGCTACCTTAAATCGCGAAACTTTGATTTGAAGGAACAGGTAATCGATAAGAGGCGAAGAAATATTTTAGCAACCGCTGGTTCGGCACCCAGGATTATTTTATGTACCCACATGGATACTGTTCCACCGCATTTTTCTGCCTCAGAGGATGAGCACTACATTTATGGTCGAGGCGCTTGTGACGCAAAGGGCATTATGGCCGCTATGATTTGGTCTGCTCAAGAGATGAAGGTGGAGGGCCTGACTGATATTGGCCTCCTGATTGTTGTAGGCGAAGAAACCGACAGCATCGGTGCAAAAATGGCCAATTCATTAAAAATAGGATCTGATTTTATCATTTTTGGAGAGCCGACAGAGAACCAACTGGGTATCGCCCATAAAGGAATTATAACATTTAAAATAACAGCAAAAGGTAAGGCAGCTCATTCTGCTATCCCGCAGTCAGGTGAATCAGCTATCGAAAAGTTGCTAGATGTACTGCAAAGAATTCGTGCATTAGATTTTGGCAAGGACCCAGTTATGGGAAGATCCGTTCTCAACATTGGAACTATTGAAGGGGGTGCTGCCCCTAATGTGGTTGCGAATAGCGCCAGCGCTGAAATGACTATCCGTAGTGTTCTACCATCCAAACAAATTCTTAACAAAGTAAAGACTGTGCTCAAAAAAAAGGTTGAAATTAAGGTTTTTACACAATCTGAAGTCCAGAAATTATTTACGGTTCCCGACCTCGATCAAGTTGTCTTACCATACGGAACAGACATCCCGCACCTAAAAAGTTTCGGTAAACCCCTTCTGCTGGGGCCCGGTTCTTTTCTGGTGGCGCATACAGAATATGAAAAGATTGAAAAGCGTCAGTTGCTTGAGGCGGTTAAAATTTACAAAAACCTTGTGAGAAAGCTTCTAAAATAATTCCTGGAGTCTGATCCCATGATTTATTCAAGTTTTGCAAGTCTGATCCCATTCTATTATAATGAGACCTGTTCATAAGGGCTGTGGATAATTCATGCGTGCGGAAGTGGCGGAATTGGTAGACGCGTAAGCCTCAGGAGTTTATGGTCTAATAGACCGTGTGGGTTCGAGTCCCACCTTCCGCACCAATTCAACAAGAAGAGAGAGCCCAAACCGCGCCTTAAATATAAGAAATGGATATATGCCCTCCAAAAAGGACATCCTCCTCATAAATCCCTGGATTTGTGATTTTACTGCCTATGATTTTTGGCTGAAGCCTTTGGGGCTTCTTTATATCGCTGCAATACTTAAGAAACACTCGGATTTCAGCCTGCACTTTATAGACTGCTTAGACCGCCACAATCCCCTTTTAGGTAGAAAATTAAAGACAAAGCCTGACGGAAGGGGCGCTTTTTTAAAAGAAGAGATGGCAAAGCCTTCTGTCTTGAAGGATGTCCCTCGTAAATATTCCCGTTATGGAATTCCACTTAAGCTTTTTCTCCATGAGCTCGAGCATCTCCCTTCTCCTGATCTTGTTCTCATAACCTGTACAATGACCTATTGGTATCCTGGGGTTCAACTTGTTGTAGAACTCATCCGGAAGAGATTTGGCCAAGTTCCCGTTGTTTTAGGAGGAGTTTACCCCACATTGATGCCCGAGCATGCAAAGGGCTCTTGTGGAGCAGATATCATTT
>Ga0255054_10000655_pt1 | contig 20411 bp, 19 predicted proteins | sample JV7_2_23_MG_FD_188634 | JGI IMG/M metagenome (GOLD analysis project Ga0255054, IMG submission 188634) | Seawater microbial communities from Jervis Inlet, British Columbia, Canada - JV7_2_23 | ecosystem: Environmental > Aquatic > Marine > Inlet | place: Canada: British Columbia | collected...
CCAAGCGTTTTTTTTTCGAGAAATCGGAAAAAAAGGCCTTGGCAAAGCTGCAGAAGCGGCATACCCTCCGCTTCGGTTGAGGACTACGCTATTCGCCGTAGCCCTTTGCAGGTCGGAGTGGCTCTAAGTAGTTGACGTAGCAGTGGTTTTTGAGGTGCTGCGTCGCGTCGCAAGCGGGGTCCCACTCCGGGGCAACGCCTTCCGCGTGGACGTTAGGGTGACGCGGAGAGCTGGCCCACGGATGGATCCAAGCGGTCGAGGTGGAGGACCTCGTTGAGGCGGCGCGGAGCATGGCGATCTGCTTCGACCGACGAGACGCCCCCTCGGTGTCACCCGCAAGGCGGGTCATCGTTGTATGCCCGAACAGGAATGAGGCTCCGGATTCCGGCGGCCAGAGGCGGCCGGGAGAGGGGCCCGGCATAGATGCAATAGACACCCCGGGGGGTAGGCGGCGGACGCAGTCGGTGCGGTTGCTTCCCGCACCGAGGCCGTCGTGAGGCTGGCCCGTACGAGGCGGGACCAGCAGAGCGGGTCGGGAGGCCCGCGGAATGGAGGAGAGAGGGTGAGTTCCAGGAGAGGACCCTCCCGTGCGAAGAACAGCCGCAATACCTGGCGGCAGGTCGGCAGCCGGAGAGAGCTGGGTGCCGAAACCGATCAGCGCGCGGTCGCAAACCCGCGCAGCATCAGCAACCTGAAGATCGACCCGCGGCGCCTGAACACCACGGGCGAAAGCCCGCGCTCGAGCGAGCGCGGGGCGCTGGTGTCCTACTTCCGCGACATCGCGGAAATCCCGACCCTCCGAAAAGAGGACGAAGTATTCCTCGCCAAGGAGATCGAGGCAGCCACTCTCGCGTTCCGCGAAGGCATGGTGCACGTGCCCTGGACCGCCAAGGAGGCCGTGCGCATCTGGCAGGGTCTGAAGGCCAAGAGCCGGGCCACCGGCAAGATGTGCGAGTCCTTTGGCAGCGGCTCGCCGGAGGGCGAGGATCTGGGTGCCCGCATCGACATGATCCTCGGCAGGATCGAGGCCCTGTGGCGAAAGCGCGAGACGGCGCTCGTGGCTGACAAGTCCGACGTAGTCGGAAAGCTCGAGCGGCGTATGGCCCGCCTGCTGAAGGACGCGGATCTCTCCATGCAGCTCTTCGCGCGCATGCGCCGGGACGTGCTCGAGTACCGGAAGCGGGTGGCCAGGGGAACGCGCCGGATCGCGTCTCTTCAGTCGCCGCGGCGCGCAACCCGAACCGCCAACGGTCGCAAGAAGCGCGCGGCCGAGCTGGCCAAGTGGCGCACCTCCCAGGCCGAGCTCGAGAGGGACGTCGGCATGGAGGCGCAGGCCTTCCTCGACCAGGTCGGCGGCATCGAGGATGAGTGGGAGCGCCTCACCGATGTGAAGAACCTGTTCGTCCAGCACAACCTGAAGCTGGTGGTGGCCATCGCCAAGGATTTCCGCAACATGGGCATTCCCTTCCAGGATCTGATCCAGGAGGGGAACATCGGCCTGATCCGCGCGGTCGAGAAGTTCGAGTATCACCGCGGTCACAAGTTCTCGACCTACGCCGTGTGGTGGATCCGCCAGGCGCTGATCCGCGCGATCCAGAACCACAGCCGGACCATCCGGATCCCGAGCCACGTGCACGACACGCTGCTCAAGTACTACCGGGCCTACAACGCCCTCGAGAAGAAGCTGGGGCGCGACCCGACGACCCGCGAGATCGCCGAGACGATGGACATCGAGGTCGAGCGGGCGGAGCAGCTCCAGCGGATGGTGCGCGAGCCGGTCAGTCTCGAAAAGGACGTCCCGGGAACCGATTCCAAGAAGGTGAAGGACATCGTGGCGGATCAGAACTCGCTGTCCCCGGTGAGCGGGCTCGACCACGCGCGTCTCGAGCGCGCCTCCGATGATTCCATCGCTCAGCTCTGTGAGCGGGAGCGCAACATCCTGCGCTGGCGGTTCGGTCTGAAGGGCGAGCGGGAGCACACGCTGGAGGAGATCGGCGGCAAGCTCGGTCTGTCGAGGGAGCGGGTCCGTCAGCTCGAGGCCCGGGCGCTGGCCAAGCTGCGCAACTCCGAGAGCCGGGATCGCCTCGAGGCCTTCGTGTTCGAGTTCGAGGCGGGGGTCGCGTAGGGCTGACCCCTGCCTGCGCTCTACCTCTCGAGCGCCTTCAGGCTGAAGAAGAGCCTGCCACGCTCGGCGAGGGAGTCGCGTCGATCCGCGATCCAGGCCTGCTCGAGCTGGGCTTGCCTCTCGATCCGCAGGCGCTCGCGCTCTACGTCGACCAGGGCCTCGATCTCCTCGGCCGCGGGCTCGGTGCGCTCCAGGAGCTGGATGAGCACGAACTCGTCGCCTCGCAGCTCGAAGATCTCGGTGCTGCTCGGCTTCTCCTCCGTGAGGGCGAAGGCTGCGGTCAGCAGCTCCGGCGCCGGTCCAAGGCTCGGCACATAGCCGTCGGGACGATGGCGGATCGGTTCGGTCCGCTGGATGGGCAGCTTGGCTTCCCGGGCCGCCTCGACCAGAGAGCGACCCTCGCGGATGGCCGCGGCCAGCGCCTCGGCTCGCGCGCGGGCCATCTCGACGGCCTTGTCGCTGCGGATCAGGTCCCGGGCGATCTCGTCCCGGGCGTCCTCGAGGGGCACGACCATGGCGGCCCGCTTCTCCTCCACGCGGATCAGGTGGAGTCCGTGAGTCGTGCGGATCACCTCGCTGACCGCTCCGGGCTCGAGGGAGAAGGCCGCTTCCTCGAAGGGCTTCACCATGCGACCGCGCGGGAAGAACCCGAGGTCGCCGCCCTGCTCCTTGGAGCCCGTGTCCTCGCTCACCTCGAGGGCCACGTCCACGAAGTCGGCCCCTTCGCCGATCCGTTTCGCGATCGCGTCCATCTGCTCCCGCGCCGCCGCCTCCGCCTCCGGATCGGCATCCTCGGGCACCCGGACCAGGATGTGACGGGCTCTGACCTGCTCCGGGCGATCGTACTCTTCGGACCGCTCATCGTAGGCCGCCAGCACCCGCTCGGGGTCGGTGGCCTGGAAGGCCTCCCGCTCGGCGTCGGAGACCTCCAGATCCTCCAGTGGACTGCTCCCCTCGAAGCGGACGAAGGCGATCTGCACCTCCCGCTGGCGATGGAGCAGCGCGTCCCGCGCCTCGGCCTCCGAGACGGCCACGCTCTCCGCCAGGAGACGGCTGATCTTCTTGATCAGGAGCTCGTCGCGCAGCGCCTCCTGAAACCGCCTCACGCTCCCGTACTCCCGCTCGGCGTAGTCCGTGATCACCCGCTGATCGAGGCCACCCGACTCATCCACGGCGCCTGGGAGTGCCTTCAGGTAGCTCCGGATCTCCGGGTCGCTGGCGCGAAGGCCCATCTGCTCGGCCTCTCGGGCCAGGAGCGCCATCCGCATCAGCGTGCTGGCCGCCATCTCGTCGAGGAGGGCGTCGTTGCCCGGGTCGAACCCGTCTCCCAGCGCCCGACGGTACTCGGCCTCCTGGCGCTGCCGCATGCGGTACACGTCGCGGGCCGTGTAGCGGCGGCCGTCCACATCCACCACCGTGCCGGGTCCCCCGCTGCCGCGGAAGCCGCCCCCGATGCCCAGGTAGAGCACGAAGACAGCGCCCACGCCCACGATCACCACCCACATGATCCACTTCGAGCTCTCCCGCATGGCTCGGAGCATTCAGCCTGTCTCCAGTGAGGTAGAAGCCCCCCCCCTCGCGTGCGAGCCCTTTGCCCTGGACCGAAGAGGGGGAAACAGCGCGCAGGGTACGATCAGCCCCCCGACGGGGCAAGCGAATCGCGCCGGCTGGAGGTTTCTTCCTTGATCGCTTCCCGGGGGGTTGATAGCATCCCCGGTGGCGCTGTCATCAGGCTAAAGATCTCCTAGAATCGAGTACTTAGCGGATCGTTTGCGCCGGGCAAAACGTCGTCACACCAGCGCACAGGGAACCCGAGTCCGGTAGCCGTCGGGCCTACGCAAAGGAGTTCACGTGCCTCTGAAGCGAATCCTCGGGTGGTTCTCGAGCGACCTCGCCATCGACCTCGGGACCGCCAACACCCTCGTGTTCGCCAAAGGCAGGGGCATCGTCGTCTCGGAGCCGAGTGTCGTCGCCGTCGTCAAGGATGGACGCGGACCCGACAAGGTGCGCGCCGTCGGCGAGGAAGCGAAGGAGATGCTGGGCAGGACGCCGGGCAACATCGTCGCGATTCGCCCGATGAAGGATGGAGTCATCGCGGACTTCGAGGTCACCGAGGCGATGCTCCGTCACTTCATCGCACGCGTCCACAACCGCTCGTCGAATCTGGTTCGCCCGCGCATCGTGATCGCAGTGCCGTCGGGAATCACGTCGGTGGAGCAGCGCGCGGTGAAGGAGTCCGCCCTCTCTGCGGGAGCGCGCGAGGTCTACTTGATCGAGGAACCGATGGCGGCGGCCATCGGCGCTGGCCTCCCTATCACGGAGCCCTCGGGCAACATGATCGTCGACATCGGCGGCGGCACCACGGAGGTCGCCGTGATCTCCTTGTCCGGTGTGGTGTACTCCAACTCCGCGCGCGTTGGCGGCAACAAGATGGACGAGGCGATCATCAATTACGTCAAGCGCAAGTACAACCTGCTCATCGGCGAGCGAACGGCAGAACTCATCAAGATCGGCATCGGGACGGCTTTTCCCACCGAGGAGATCAAGACCATGGAGGTGAAGGGCCGTGACCTGGTGGCCGGCGTGCCGAAGACACTCGAGATCAAGTGCGACGAGGTGCGGGAGGCCCTGCAGGAGCCCGTCAACGCCGTCGTCGAAAGTATCAAGGTGGCTCTGGAGCGCACCCCTCCCGAGCTCGCCGCGGACATCGTGGACAAGGGAATCGTGATGGTGGGGGGCGGTGCCCTGCTCTCCAACCTGGACGTTCTTCTCCGCGAGACGACCGGTCTGCCCGTCATGCTGGCGGAAGATCCGCTCACCGCGGTGGTGCTCGGCACCGGACGCTGTCTGGACGAGCTGCGCCTGCTCAGGGAAGTCACGATTCGATCCTAAACCCATCCCCCCGGCGCTGAGGTCATGCGCGACTTTCTCCGTCGGATCCGTCTCCCGCTTCTCTTCGCTGCACTGCTGTTGATTACAACCATTCTGATGGTGGTCGACCGGCGCACCATGTCGGAGGGAGGCAGCGATCACTCCTGGCTCTCGGGTGTGCTCATCGAAATCGCGGCCCCGATCCAGGGGGTGATCAGGCTGCCGGTGGATTTCCTCGGCGAGACGTGGATCGACTACATCGCTCTGGTCGATCTCCGCCGTGAGAACGAAACGCTGCGAGGGCGCGTAGCGGCTCTGGAGGAAGAGAACCTGCAGTTCCGCGAGGCCCTGGTGGCCAGTGGGAACCTGGAGCGCATCGTGCAGATGCGCGAGAACTTCGAGGTGCCCCTGCTGCCCAGTGAAGTGGTGGGACAGGACGTCTTTCCCTGGTTCCGATCGATACTGCTGGACCGAGGCCGCAGCCACGAAGTGCTCTCTGGAATGCCGGTGGTCTCCGACCACGGCGTGGTGGGGCTGGTGACGGCGACCTCTCCCCACGCCTCGCGCGCGATGATGCTGCTCGACCGGCAGAGTGCGGTCGACGCGATCGTCCAGCGAAGCCGCGCCCGGGGAATCGTCCGCGGAAGGGGAACCGGGGAGCTCGAGTTCGTGTTCATGGTTCGGGGCGATGACGTGCAACCGAACGACGTGGTGATCACCTCCGGCGTGGGAGGTGTCTATCCGAAGGGTCTCCGCATCGGCACGATCACCGCGGTGCAGACCGAGGAGGCGCGCCTGCTGCACACGGGCTCGGTACAGCCCTCCGTCGACTTCGGGCGTCTCGAGCAGGTCTTCATCATGCTCCAGCGGGGGCCGATCATGGATCTGCTCTACGCGGGGGAGGGCGACGGGATCGGCGGGTGCGGCGATCCGAAGGAGGCCAGGCCATCGCCGTGAAGTCGATGCTCGCGATCTTCGTCCTCGGTGTTCTCGGACTGGTCGTCCAGAGCGCCCTCCTGAACGTGTTTCCCGCCCGCTGGGTGCCGGATCTGGGTCTCCTGATTCCAGTGGTGGCGATCCTGGCGCTGCCGCCCACCGAGGGCCTGCTGCTGGCCGCGGCCCTCGGCATCAGCGCGGGCATGTTCTCGAACGCGCTCCTCGGCCAGCACGCACTGATCCGGATCGTCGAGTTCGCGGTGATCCGGGTCCTAAACGCCCAGCTCGACCTCAAGCGGGCCCTGCCCCTGGCGGTCTTCGCCTTTGCCATCACGATCTTCGACGCAGCGGGTATCCTCGGGCTCACGGGGCTCTTCTTTGGTGAAGCGCCCGTTTCCCTCCGCGAGACTGCCGATCTCCTGGTTCGGGCCGGAGTGAACGGTGCCGTCGCACCCATGCTGGGTGTCCCGGTGCGGGGGATCGTCGAGCGATTCACCCAAAGAGATGCCCGCCGCGGCCGTGACGTACGTCTCGACACCAAGAGGCCGATGCTTTGACGGTGAGTCAGCTCGGGAAGTCCGAGATCCCGATCGACGGGCGCCTGCGCCTGGTCGGCGCGTTCATCGTCGTGGCGTTCGCGCTCTTCGTCTTTCGCCTCTTCCAGCTCCAGATCGTCGAGGGAGAGACCCTCCGCACGCGCTCCGAGCAGAACTCGGTGCGCACCATCCGCCTGGAGGCTCCGCGGGGCGACATCCTGGACCGTGAGGGTCGGGTTCTCGCCACCACGCGTCCGGCCTACGAGCTGCAGGTGATCCCGAGCGGACTGAGCGAGCGGAAGACCACCTTCGCCGTGCTCGCGCAGTTGCTCGACGCCGATCCCGCCCTGCTCGAGGATCGGGTGGGCGTGCGCAAGGGCGCGGAGCGCTTTCAGCCCGTCACTCTGATCGATGACCTCGACTTCGATCGCCTGGCGAAGGTGGAGACCCACCGTTACGCGCTGCCCGGCGTCGTCACGGACGTGCAGCCACGACGGCACTACGTGGAGGGGGCCATGGCGGCCCACCTGATGGGGCTGATCGGTGAAATCGGCAGGGATCAGCTGGAGAGGAGGGACCGCGAGGGGTACCGGCCCGGCGACATCATCGGACAGGCGGGCCTCGAGGCGCGTCTGGAGAGCCATCTTCGGGGCCGCGCCGGCGGGCGGAACGTCGTCGTCGATGTGGCGGGCCGCGAGGTCGAGGTGCTGGACGAAGTGGCGGCGGTCCCCGGCGGCAAGGTCGTGCTGGCCCTGGACCGCGACCTCCAGCGGGAGGCCGAGGCCGCATTCCTGGACGTCCCCGACGGTGAGCCGGCCAAGATGGGCGCGGCGGTGGCCATGGACGTCAGGACCGGCGAGGTGCTGGTGATGCTCTCACTCCCCTCCTACGACCCGAACGCCTTTGCCGGGGGCATCGACGTCGAGACCTGGAATGCGCTCACCGACGACGAGTGGGATCCCCTTCAGAACCGCGCGATTCAGAATCGCTACCCACCGGGCTCGACCCACAAGCCGATCGTGGCCGCGGCGCTGCTCGCCGACGGGATCGTCACCCCCGAGACCCGCGTCTTCTGCCCCGGCTACTTTCGGCACGGGAGGCGCACCTACCGCTGCTGGAAGCGGGAGGGACACGGCTACGTCGACATCCACCAGGCGCTCAAGCAATCCTGCGACGTCTACTTCTACACCAACGGCGTGAAGCTGGGAATCGATCGTCTGGCGTACTACGCCCGGGCATTCGGCCTCGGACATCGCACCGGCATCCGGCTCGCCAGCGAGGCGCCGGGTCTGGTCCCGAGCACCGAGTGGAAGAAGCGGAAGAAGGGGGAGGTGTGGTATCCGGGTGAGACGGTCTCCGCTTCCATCGGCCAGGGATACAACCTCTACACCCCCCTTCAGCTGGCGGTTGCCTACGCGGCTCTGGCAAACGGCGGGAAGGTACTTCGGCCGCGGCTGCTGCTCCGCCTCGAGGCCCGGGACGGGACGCTCCTCGAGGAGTTCTCCCCCGAGGTCAGGGGCGAGGTCCCCATCTCGCCCGAGCACCTCGCGGTGGTGCGGCGCGGACTCGCGGCCGTCGTCGAAGAGCCGGGAGGAACCGGGTACCGGGCCCGGGTGCCGGGCGTCAGGGTGGCGGGGAAGACAGGCACGGCTCAAGTGGTTGGCACCGAACACACGGAGGGGATGGAGGAGGAGGAGATTGCGATCCGCCGACGCGATCACGCATGGTTCGGAGCCTTTGCCCCGGTCGACGCGCCCGAGATCGCGGTCGGGGTCTTCGTCGAGCACGGGCTCCACGGCGCCAGCTCGGCGGCTCCAGTCGCCCAGCGGATCCTCGCCCGCTATTTCGAGAAGAAGGCCGAGATCGGCGAGGCAGTCCAGGTGTCCGAGTCCGGCTGGGGGGGGTGACGTTGCTCTCGATTGACCGGCGCTCCTTCCAGAACTTCGACTGGCTTCTGCTCTTCCTGACGCTCCTGCTGGTGGGGATCGGGCTCGTGAACCTGTTCTCCGCCACCCAGGCCGGGACCGAGGGAGGACTTCCCTCGGAATTCCGCCGTCAGCTGGTGGCGCTCGCGCTGGCCTCGATCGCGCTGATCGCCGCTCTGCTCTTCGACTACCGGCGCACCGAACGCATGGCGATGCCCTTCTACCTGGCGACGCTGCTGCTCTGCGCCTCGACCCTGATCTTTGCCCCGGTGGTCCGGGGAAGCCGCTCCTGGTTGCTGTGGGGTCCACTGAGCCTTCAGCCGGCGGAGCTCGCCAAGGTGGGGCTGGTGCTCGCACTGGCGAGGCATTTTCAGCGCAACCCGGCCAGCGAGATCCGGCGGCTCCGCGATCTTCTGGTGCCCGGCCTGATCGTCGCCGCTCCGGCGGGCATCATCGTTGCCCAGGGTGACATGGGTGTCGCCCTGCTGACGGTGTTGATCGCCGCGACCTTCCTGCCCTTCGTGCGGATTCCAGCTCGGGCCTGGGCAATGGTGGCGGCGGCGGCCGTCGCGTCCCTGGTGGGCCTTTGGAAGTTCGCGTTCAAGGACTACCACCGCGATCGGATCCTCCAGGTTCTCGATCCTTCCCGGGATCCCCTGGCGTCCGGCTACCAGGCCATCCAATCCAAGATCGCCATCGGGTCCGGCGGACTCTTCGGCAAGCCCTACATGGAGGGGACCCAGACCCAGCTCCAGTTCCTTCCGACCCAGCACTCGGACTTCATCTTCTCGGTGCTCGGTGAGGAGTGGGGATTCGTCGGCTGCGTGGTGGTGCTCGGCCTCTACCTGGGCCTGCTGCTCTGGGGGCTGGTGATCGCAAGCAACTCGAAGGACGGCTTCGGCGCCATGCTCGCGGTGGGGGTGGTGGGGATGCTCTTCTGGCCGGTGGCCATCAACGTGGCCATGGTGCTCGGGCTCGCCCCCGTGATCGGCGTGCCCCTTCCGCTCCTCTCCTACGGGGGCTCACAGCTCCTCGCCAACATGATGGCGCTGGGCCTGCTCCTGAACGTCTCCATGCGCCGATACATGTTTTAGCCCGCATTTCTCACCAGCGACCCGGTGAGAAACGCGGGCTACCTGGTATACATAGCCGCATGCCCTCCCGCGCAGGCTCCCGGTCCGGAAGGCGCGTCGGCGCGTTCTTCGACCTGGACAAGACGCTGATCTCGGAGAATTCGGGATCGCTCTACATGAAGTATCGCTACGAGCAGGGCGAGATCAGCGGATGGGAGCTGTTGAAGGGGCTGGGCGTCTATCTCCGCTACAAGCTGGGTCTTCTCGACATCACCACCTGGAGCCGCGACACGATGCAGCAGTTCAAGGGTGACAGCGAGCGCGCGCTGGCCCGGCAGGCAAGGGTCTGGATGGAGGAGAGGGTGGTGCCCACCCTCTACCCGGAGGCCGAGAGCATCGTCGCGGACCACCTGGCAAAGGGTCACGTGGTCGCGATCGTTTCGGGAGCGACGAAGTTCGTGGTCAAGCCACTTGCGGAGCACCTCGGGATCAAGCACTTGCTCTACACGCGTCTCGAGGTAGAGAGCGGGCGCTTTACGGGGCGCGTGGTCGAGCCGATCTGCTTCGAGGATGGGAAGATCTACTGGCTCCAGCAGTTGGTGGAGGAGCAAAACGTCGACCTCGCAAAGAGCTACTTCTACACCGACTCGATCACCGACCTGCCGCTGCTCGACCTGGTCGGCCATCCGGTGGTCACCAACCCCGATCCGCGCCTCTACCGCGAAGCCAAGCGGCGCCGCTGGCCCGTCCGTTTCTTCGATCCCCCGTGAACGCGAGTGGGGACGTTGTTGAACGTTCAACTTCTCGGGGATCCCCGAGAAGTTGAACGTTCAACAACGTCCCCACTCGCCCCACTCGCGTGGGTGCAGGCGCGGGTCAGAGGAGGTTCTGGACCATCTCCTCGAAGGCGCTCTTGGGGCGGGCACCGGTGATCTGACCGACGACGGCGCCGTCCTTGAAGGCGAGTACGGTGGGGATGGATCGGATGCCGTATTTGCCGGGGACGACGGGGTTCTCGTCGATGTTCAGCTTCACGATCTTTACCTGGTCGCCGTATTGGGCCGCGAGGCCCTTGACGATGGGTGCGATGGCGCGGCACGGTGCGCACCACTCCGCCCAGAAATCGATGATCGCGGGGGTCTCCGAGTTCAGCACCTCCGCATCGAAGCTCTGATCGGTGACTTCCCTCACTTCTGCTTCTGCCATTCCGGTCTCTCCCTGGAGGCCCGCTCTGCCTCGCACCCTCGATCTCGCCCGCTGAGATCCACTATTTAACAGATGGTCGCGCTTTCGCCTCTCGGGTCTGCCGCCGGATGTCGCCCAGTCGGCGCGCGTTGACGCTCAGCGGGGCTCTCGGTATCCTGGAGTAGTCGCCGATGTTCGCGGTTTTGCTAGGTTTTCTTGTCCTCTCCCGCGCTCCGAAAGATGGCCATGAGTAAGCACCCCCGCGAAGCGGACCACGTTGCACAGATCCGAGCCGTTCTCGAAGAGAGCGCCCGAGTGAAGCTCGATCTGGCCAGAGAAGCGGCGCCCGAGATCGCGCGAGCGGCCGAGTGGATCGCCGCGGCCTACCGCGCCGGTGGCAAGACGCTTCTCTTCGGCAACGGTGGCTCCGCCGCGGACGCTCAGCACATCGCCTGCGAGTTCACCGGGCGCCTGAACCGGGACCGACCCGCGCTCCCCGCCATCGCTCTCACCGCCAACACCTCGGAGCTGACCGCCATCGGAAATGACTACGGATTCGAGCAGGTCTTCTCGAGGCTGATCGAGGCCCACGGAGAGGAGGGGGACGTGGCGATCGCCATCTCCACATCGGGGAACTCGCCGAACCTGCTCACCGCCGTCGACGAGGCGCGGGCCCGCCGGCTTCGCACCATCGCGTTGCTCGGTCGCGGAGGCGGAAAGCTGGCCGACCGCGTGGATCTGGCACTGGTGGTGCCATCGGACGACACCCAGCGGATCCAGGAGTCACACATTGCGCTGGCCCACGCCATCGCCGAGGTGGTGGAGCTCCTGCTCTTTCCCGAGCTTTGCAGCGCGTGAGCCGCCGCCGGCCGCACATCGATCGCTCGAAGATCCGGACGGTTCCCGCCCGGCGCCGGGCGAGCAAGGTGCGCCAAAGCCAGGAGGCGGTTCCGCACCAGCCGGGGAACTCCTTGCGTGACTTCCTCGAGGGCCTGCCACCCCTCCTGGGTGCTGCGGACCTGCGCACGACCATCGCTGCCACCGCCAAGGCTCGGCGCGGCGGCAAGACGATCCTCTGGGGCTTTGGCGCCCATCTCATCAAGGTGGGTCTGGCGCCGATCGTCGTCGATCTGATGGAGCGCGGCTTCGTCGGCGGCCTGATGATGAACGGCGCCGGCTGCGTCCACGACCTGGAGCTCGCGATGATGGGGCGCACCAGCGAGGACGTCGGGCCGGCCCTCGACGACGGCAGCTTCGGGATGGCGCGGGAGACCTCCGAGCATCTCAACGGTGCGATCCGTGCCGGGGACGTGGACGGTTTGGGGATGGGGGCCGCGGTGGGTCGCGAGATCCTCGATGGTCGCTTCCCCCACAAGAATCGCTCCATCCTCGCCTCCGCCGCGCGTCTGGGGATCCCGGTGACGATTCACGCCGCCATCGGGACCGACATCCACCACATGCATCCCAGCGCCGACGGAGCCGCCCTGGGAGCCACCAGCTATCGCGACTTCGAGACCCTGACCAGCCTGGTCGCCACGCTCCAGGGTGGCGTTCTCTTCAACATCGGGTCCGCGGTGATTCTCCCGGAGGTCTTTCTGAAGGCGCTGTCCCTGGCCCGGAACCTCGGATACAGGGTGGAGAAGTTCACCACGGTGAACCTCGACTTCATCCGTCAGTACCGGCCGGCGGTAAACGTGGTGGAGCGCCCCACGCGCCTCGGCGGGCGGGGGATCTCTCTCGTGGGTCACCATGAGATCCTCGTTCCCCTGCTCGCGGCTGGACTGATCGAGTCGGTTCGAGAGAGAGGAGAAGAGTCGAAGTGATGGGTCGAATCGTCCTACGGGAGGGTGACATCACCGATCAGGAGGTGGACGCGATCGTGAACGCGGCCAACAGCGATCTCGTTCTCGGCGCCGGTGTGGCCGGCGCCATCCGCCAGAAGGGGGGGGCGACGATCCAGCAGGAGTGCAACCGGATCGGCCCGATCGCGGTGGGCGACGCGGCGGTCACGGGAGCGGGAAACCTGCCGGCGCGTTTCGTGATCCACGCGGCCGGAATGCCACCCGGAGGCGTTGCGACCGAGGAGAGCGTTCGCTGCGCCATGCGCCGCAGCCTGGAACTGGCGCGAGAGAAGCAGTGTCGCACGGTGGCGGTGCCCGCGATTGGCGCTGGCATCGCCGGGTTCTCCGTGCAGCGTTGCGCCGAGATTCTACTCGAGGAGGCCCGCGCGCATCTGGAAGCGGGCGGTGGCGTCGAGGAGATCCGGTTCGTTCTGTTCGGCGAGCCCACCTACCGTGTCTTCGAGATGGTCGACGATGCCGCCAAGGTGGCCGCGCAGATGGAACGTATCGAGAAGCGCTGATCTGCGCCGCTCCGGCGCGCGAACGCTTCATGAATCATCCGGGTTAAAGGAGTGCGCGTGGTCTTCGAGTTCTACCAGTTGGCCGCGACCGTCTATCTGGCCGCGGCGGTGGCGGCGGCTCTCGGGTTCACGCTCCCGTCCGAGCGCCTGAGCCGTGGTGCGGTGGTGGGCCTCGCCGTGGGCGTGGTCGTGCACACCATGGCCTTCTGGCAGCTGCACGAGGGCGAGCGCACGCCACCGCTCACGGATCTCGCCTACGTGGTTCCCTTCGTGGTGTGGATGTTGACCGTCTTCTATTTGCTGCTGCTGATCCGGGTGCGCCTGATCGGGCTCGCCGTGGTCGTCGCGCCCCTGGCCTTCATCGGCACCTTCGTCGAGTTCCTGGGTGCGCCCGCTCTGGAGTCGGGAGCCCAGCCCGCGAGCCCGATCTGGTCCCACATCCACGTGCTGTTGGCCAGCGCCGGCCTGGCGCTGCTGGCGGCGGCAGGCGTCGCCGGCGCGCTCTACGTCGCACGCCATCGGACGATCAAGTCCAAACGTCCCGCGTCGGTCCGGCTGCCGCTGCCCTCTCTCGAGGCCCTCGACCGGTTGAACGCCCTCTCGCTGGTGGTCGGCTTCCTGCTGCTGAGCCTCGGGGTCGTGACGGGCGTGCTGTGGACGCACGCGGTCGAAGGTCGTCTGTGGCCGGGCACCCTGCACTCGAATGCGACGCTCGCGGCCTGGCTGCTGCTGGCGGTGCTGGTCGCCGCGCGCTTCGGAGCGGGCCAGGGGGCGCGCCAGTCAGCGCTCAGCTCCGTGGCCGGGTTCGTCTTGATGCTCCTTGCGGTCGTGGGTGTGGGGATGCTGGCGTGAACATCCTGCTTCTCGGCATGAACCATCGCACCGCGTCGCTGGATCTTCGCGAGCGCTACGCCGTGGAAGACGTCCGGCCGTCGCTGACCAAGCTCGCCGCGGAGGGGGACATCGACGAGGCGATGCTGCTTTCCACCTGCAACCGGGTGGAGGTGGTGGTGACGACACGGCGTCCCGACGCCGCCCGCCTCCGCCTGCGCTCTTTCTTCGCGCGGGACCTCGCCGAAGAGAGCCCGGCGCTCGGCGATGGCGCCCTCGATGAGGCGCTCTACGAGTACAGCGAGGCCAGCGCCGTTCGCCACGTGTTTCGCGTCGCCTCCTCGGTCGACTCGCTGGTGGTGGGCGAGCCGCAGATCCTCGGCCAGGTCAAGGATGCCTACCGGGCAGCGGTCGAGTGCGGTGCCTGCGGGCCGATCCTGTCGCGCCTGTATCAGTGGGCCTTCTCCGCCGCGAAGCGCGTCCGCAATGAGACGCGGATCGCCGAGCGTCCAGTCTCGGTGGCTCACGTGGCAGTGGATCTCGCCAAGCAGATCTTCGAGTCCCTCCACGACAAGTCCGCCCTGATGATCGGCGCCGGAGAGATGATCGAGCTCGCCCTCGAGACCCTCCGCGGGGAAGGGCTGGCCGCGATTCGCGTCGCCAACCGCACGCCCGCTCGGGCAGAGAATCTCGCCAGCCGCTTCGGTGCCAGCGCCCACGGGCTCGGCGAACTCCCTCTGCTCCTGCCGCGCTCCGACGTCGTGCTCACCTGCATCGCTGGAAGCGCTCCGATCATGACGGTGGCGAGCGTCTCCCAGGTTCTTCGCGCTCGCCGGGGACGGCCCATCTTCGTGATCGACATCGGCGTTCCGCGCAACGTGGCTCCCGAGGTGAACGATCTCGACAACGTGTATCTCTACGATCTCGACGACATGTCGCGAGTTGCGGACGCGAACGCCGAAGAGCGACGCGGCGAGGTCAGCCACGCCGAGGCGATCGTCCTCGAGGAGCAGCAGCGCTTCGACGGGTGGCTGGCGGCTCTCAGTGCGGTTCCGACCATTCGCCACCTCCGGGAGCGCGCCGAGGCGGTGCGGGTCCGCGAGCTCGATCGAATGCTCTCGCGCCTGGACCTCGACGAGTCACAGCAGAAGGGGGTGGACGCGCTCACCCGCGCGATCGTGAACAAGCTTCTCCACCTGCCGCTCTCGCGGCTTCGCAAAGAAGTGGATCGCGAGGAGGCGCTGGTCTACCTGGAAGCAGCGCGCGTGCTGTTCGGCCTGGACGACGGCGACGCGCCTGACAGCACGGCCGACGAGGTGCTCCCGAGAGAGAACGGCGGGTCATGAGCAGGCTCCGCATCGCAACCCGCGGGAGCCGGCTCGCGCTCGCCCAGTCCCGCGCCGTCGCCCGGCGAATCGAAGAGAGCCTCGGCGTCGAGAGCGAGCTGGTCGAGGTTCGGACCTCCGGCGATCGGATGCAGAACGTCTCCCTGGCGAAGATTGGCGGCAAGGGTCTCTTCACCAAGGAAATCGAGGAGGCGCTCCTCGGCGGCCGGGCGGATATCGCGATCCACAGTGCCAAGGATCTACCCGTGGCGATCCCGCCCGGCCTGATCCTGGCGGCGTTCCCCGAAAGGGCCGATCCCAGGGACGCGCTGATCGGACGCGGGCCGGACACCAGCCTGGAGGCGCTTCCACGCGGGGCGCGGGTGGGAACCGGAAGCGTGCGCCGGGCGAGCCAGCTCCTCGCCGTTCGCCCTGACCTCGAGATCGTTCCCCTGCGCGGCAATGTAGAAACGCGGCTTCGCAAGCTGGAGGAGGAGGACCTGCACGCGGTGATCCTGGCCTGTGCTGGCCTGGATCGTCTCGGGCTGGGTGACCGCATCCACGAGAGGTTGAGTCCGAACCTGCTGCTTCCCTCGGTGGGCCAGGGGACCCTCGCCATCCAGGCGATGGAAGGAGATCCGGTCGTCGCGGATCTGGCGGCCGTCGACCACCCCGGCACACGCGCCGAGTTCACGGCGGAGCGCGCCTTCCTCTCTCACCTGGAGGGGGACTGCAACGTCCCCCTCGCCGCGCTGGCGCAGCGGGTCTCTGGCGACAAGGTCGTGTTGCGCGGGCTGGTCGCGAGCCTCGACGGCAGGCGGGTCGTCCGCGCCACGGCCGAGGCGGCCGTGACGGATGCCGCGTCGGCGGGACGCGCCGCCGCCGACGAGGTGCTCCGCGAGGGGGCGGTGTCGATCCTCGAGGCGATTCGAGCCGAGGCGGTCGGGTGAAAGGAAAGCGCTCGCTGGGCAAGGTCATCCTCGTGGGCGCGGGCCCCGGCGCCGCGGATCTGATCACGGTGCGCGGTGAGCGAGCTCTTCGCGGTGCCGACACGGTGGTCTACGACGCCCTCGCGCCTGCAGAGCTCCTGGAATACGCACCGGCCGGCGCCGAGCGGATCAACGTGGGCAAGCGCGGTCACGATCCTCCCACCCGCTCCCAGGAGGAGATCACAAAGCTCCTGATCGAGCTGGCGCGGGCGGGAAAGACCGTGGTGCGCCTCAAGGGGGGCGACCCCTTCGTCTTCGGACGGGGCAGCGAGGAGGCCACTGCCTGCTTCGATGCGGGCATCCCCTTCGAGGTGGTGCCCGGTGTGACCTCCTCGATTGCGGCCCTCGCCTACGCGGGGATTCCCGTGACGGACCGGAGACATGCGGCCTCGTTCGCGGTCGTGACGGGACACAGGGATCCCACCCGCGTCCGCGAGCAGATCCGCTGGGAAGGCCTGGCCGCATCGGCGGACACGCTGGTGGTCCTGATGGGGATGAGCAACCTCGAGGAGATCGTCGGGCACCTGCTGGCGGGTGGCAGGGCGGCCGATACGCCCGCCGCGGTGGTAATGGAGGGGACGACGCCGCGGCAGCGCGTGGTGGAGGCGCCGCTCTCGGAGCTCGCGAAACGCGCTAGCGAGGCCGGCCTGGGAGCGCCTGCCGCCGTGGTGGTCGGGGACGTGGTGCGCCTGCGCAGACCCCTCGCCTGGTTCGAGCGGCTCCCGCTGTTCGGAAAGCGGGTCCTGATTACCCGGACCGCAGAGCAATCGGCCTCCTTGCGCGATGCCCTGCAGGAGGCCGGGGCAGAGGCCGTGGTGATCCCGATGATCCGGATCGAAGCCATCCGCGGATCCCCCGACATCGACGCCGCGGTCGCCCGGCTCGCGCAGTACGACGTGCTCCTGCTGACGAGTGCGAACGCGGCCCGCCAGCTGGGGGCTCGGGCCGAGGAGCGAGGGTGCGATCTGTCGGGTCTTCGCGCGGAGGTCGTCTGCGTCGGCCCGGCCACGGCCGCTGCCGCCCTCGAGATGGGCTTCCCGGTCCATCGGGTCCCGGTCAGCCGATTCGATGCCGAGGGGATGCTCGATCAAATCCGCCGAGAGCTGTCGCCGGCGGGGAAGCGCTTTCTGCTTCCGCGCACCGAGAAGAGCCGCGAGGTGCTGCCCGATGGACTCCGGGAGGTCGGCGCCCGGGTCGATACGGTCGCCGTGTATCGCACCGTGGCCGCGGATGTCGACTGGGAGCGTCTCGGCGAGCGTCTGAAGCGGGGGGAGTTCGAGGCGCTGACCTTTGCCAGTCCCTCGGCCGTGCGGCACTTCTTTGGGGGAATCGACACCGCTGCCCGCGAGTCGACGGAGCGCTGTATCCTGGCTGCCATTGGCCCCGTGACGGCTGATGCGCTGCGTGCCGAGGGAATCGAGCCGGACGTGGTACCCGAGAGCGCCGAGATTCGGGCGCTGGTCGAAGCGCTGGCGCAACACGTCACTCGCCGCGGGAAGGGCAGCGAGGGGCAGGGAGGACGCCGATGACCTTTCCCAGAACCAGGCTGCGGCGATTGCGCCGAAACCAGACGCTTCGGTCGATGGTCCGGGAGACGAGACTCTCCCGCAGCGACCTGGTTCTTCCGCTCTTCGTCGTCGAGGGCAGCGGGGTTCGAGAGCCGGTGGGCTCCATGCCCGGCGTCTTTCGATACTCGGTGGACCAGGTCGTCTCCGAGGCCAAGGCGACTGCCGATCTGGGAATCCCCGCCGTCATCCTCTTCGGGATTCCAGCCGAGAAGGACGCCCGCGGTTCGGGTGCCGACGCGCGGGATGGAATCGTTCAGCGAGCGGTCAAGGCGATCAAGACCGGCGTTTCGGATCTCTGCGTCATCACCGACGTCTGTCTCTGCGAGTACACCGATCACGGCCACTGCGGGATCATCGAGGACGGCGAGGTCTCGAATGATCTGTCCGTCGAGCGCCTGTCGTCGACGGCGCTCTCGCATGCACGCGCCGGTGCCGACGTGGTGGCTCCTTCGGACATGATGGACGGGCGGGTCGGGGCGATTCGCGCGGTACTCGACGAGGGCGGCTGCGATCAGGTCGCGATCCTCGCCTACGCCGCGAAGTTCGCCAGCGCCTATTACGGCCCCTTCCGCGAAGCCGCCGAGAGCACTCCAGCCTTCGGCGATCGACGCGCCTACCAGATGGATCCGCCCAACCGTCGCGAGGCGCTGCGCGAGATGCGCCTCGACCTCGCCGAGGGGGCCGACGCCCTGATGGTGAAGCCCGCGCTTCCCTACCTGGACATCCTCGCCGACGCACGGCGCGAGTTCGACGTCCCCCTGGCCGCCTACCACGTCTCCGGCGAGTACGCGATGATCCACGCCGCTGCCGAGCGCGGCTGGATCGATGGCCCGCGCGCCATGGAGGAGGCGGTGGTTTCCATCAAGCGTGCCGGTGCCGACTTGATACTCACCTACGCGGCCAAGGAATTGGCGCGGCAGCTGGCTTCCTGAGGAGGGCCGGTGACCATCCGCTACAAAGTCGTCGAGATCAGCAACGTGTGCGACGAGGAGCTCGAGAAGATCCTGAACGAGTGGACCGAGCAGGGCTGGACTTTCGACACCATGCAGTTCGCAATGCGCGACTCGTCGAAGCGTCCCGCGATGGCGTTCCTGACCTTTACCAGGGAAGTCGGCGAAGGCTAGTTACCAGAGCTCCGGAGGCTTCGACGGGCAGGACCAGGAGCCGCCAAGATCCTCCAGCTCCTCTTCTTCCTCCTCCTCGTACTCGTCCAGGTAGGGCGGGTTGTAGGCGCACTGGATCCAGCGCGGTGCGGAGAACTCGAGGACGTAGCTGGTGCCGAAGCTCTGATAGAGAAAGTCCTGCTGGGAGAGGAAGGCGAAGCCGATTCGCGGCCTGGGAATCTCCGCCAGATCGCCGGCCTCGACCAGCTCCTCCAGATTCTCGGGATAGAGGGACTCCTTCTCGTAATGCCGCTGCAGCGCGTCGATGAGCTGCCCCGCCCGGACATCACGGGTCACGGTGTAGTCGAGACCGGTCAGGATCTGCCCCACCAGCAAGGGCAGACCCAGCAGCAGCCCACCCCAGGCCCATTTGCGCGCGCGACCGGCGAGCTTGCGCGAGCTGCGGCCGACGCCGAGCTTTGTGGCGATGGCCAGCGCAGCCAGCGCGATCACGGCCGTGGCGGCGAGAAGCCTCGGGTCCGCTCGGAACGGCAGCAGGCCCTGCTTGGACCCCAGCCAAAGGGCGACGGTCGGAATGGCCGGAGCGAGCACGGCTGCGACGATGGAGAGGGCGATCCGATCCGCCGGTGTTCGTTTCAGGCCCCGGTTCACCATCCAGAGTCCGAAGGCCACTCCGAGCAGCAGCACCGCGATGGCGGAGGCGAAGACCTCGAGTGCGAACACCTGCACCGCGGGCCAGGGAGAGATCGCGAACGAGAGCGCTTCGTCCGTACCGGTCGCGTTGCGCTCGAAGACCACGACGGCGGCGAAGAGGGGGAGGTAGAGGAGGAGCCGCAAGGGCCAACCCAGACGCTTCCAGCTCTCGGCGAGAAGAGGTGCCGTGAGGGCGGCGCCCAGGCAGATGGAGAAGAGCGCCATGCAGCCGCTCCACCGCCAGTGGAAGAAGCTCCACACACGCGGAGCCTGTACGCCGTAGTAGACGAAGAGGACCACCGCGATCACGGAGGCGGTCGAGAGCATCCGGGCCACGGCGGAGCGAGTCGTCAGGGAGACCGCCACCGTGACGGCCAGCGCGGGGAGAGCCAGGAGCGCGATCGCCGATCCCGCGCTCTCCATGGCGGCGCCGAGACCGCTGCCCTGAAGCGTGCCCAGCAGGAACCTGCTCGGGAGGTACCAGGCCGATTCCAGGGTGTTTGGGATCGGGCCGATCCCCTTGTGAACCAGCGCTGCGTAGGCCAGAAGCAGGGTCGTGAGAATCCAGCCGACGACGCGGGCCCAAATTCCCGATCGCTCGGCAGGTGCCGCCTCCACGCTCGTCATTCGGTCTTCTCAGGCCCCTTCGCCGAAAGCTTGATCCCGCGCCCACCTTTCTCGGTGTCGGACGGCACGAGGCGGATCTTTGCGCTCACCTCGATGCTGCGTCCTTCCAGGAGCCGCTTCACCACTTCCACCGGGTCGAGGCCGCTGATTGTCCGCGCGAATTCCCGGGTGAGCCGATCGAGGAACTCCGTCCGGGTTCGCTCGCTCTGGGTCAGGATGAAGTCCATCAGGTCCCGGGGCA
>Ga0255054_10000656_pt1 | contig 20410 bp, 10 predicted proteins | sample JV7_2_23_MG_FD_188634 | JGI IMG/M metagenome (GOLD analysis project Ga0255054, IMG submission 188634) | Seawater microbial communities from Jervis Inlet, British Columbia, Canada - JV7_2_23 | ecosystem: Environmental > Aquatic > Marine > Inlet | place: Canada: British Columbia | collected...
GTGTCAGCAACATAAATATAGCCTTCGCTATCAACACATAAACCTTCTGGATTTTGGAATTGCAAGTCACCATATCCCCAGTCTCCCCAACTTCTCAGGAAGTTTCCTTCAGTATCAAACACTATAATCCGATGCATCCAGGCATCTGCAACATAAATATTGTCTGATGCATCTATAGCGATATCCGTTGGATTTTCGAGGTTACCACCCATGGGTGGCTGGTCTGGCGGTTGCGGAAATTCCATATCTTCGCCTCTGAATGAAGCTAAAAATGTCCCTTCAGAATCGAATTTCTGTATGCGCCTGTTGCCGTCCTGGATATCATGATTCCAGCCATCACAGACATAAACATTTCCTTCACTATCCACAGCAATTCCTTGCGGTCTGCTAAATTCGCCATCTGCTTGTCCCTGAGTACCCCATTCGGTGAGAAAATTTCCGCTGGAATCAAACTTCAGGACCTTAAAAGTACCGGGGCAGGTGACATAAATATCACCGAACTTATCCACTGCAACATGCATGTCGTTAGTTAATTTGTATTCGTCGTTGTTGCCTTCGTTTTCAAGGACTCCAAGAAAGTTTCCTTTAGCTGTGAACATGGCGATTCTTTCATGAAATGTCACATAGACTCTCCCATATTGGTCAATAGTAATACTGTCGGGATTACCGTAGCCATGCTCTTGTTCCCAGTCAGTCTTATATTCATCCAGAAATTCATACGAGTCTGTGTTTCGGACTGTTACGTTTACAATCGCCTCAACATTCTGTCCGATCGTGTCATAAGCGATGGCCTTCAAGACCATAGCCCCATCTTCAACTGCTTCTGTATCAAACTCGTAGGCATAAGGTGATTCTGTATCAGATACGAGCAACATATCGTTTGCGTAAAATTCAACTTTCGCTATTCCATTATCATCGGTTGCCTCTGCTAGTAGTTCAACTGTCCTCCTGAGAGCCGCTCCTTCTTCCGGACTGGTTATCGAAATCTCCGGGATAGCGTCGTTGCTGTTGTTGACAACAACTGATATTTCGGCATCTTGAGTCTTACCTTGGACAGTATAGGCTGTTGCTTTTATTATGTGCGCGCCATCTAATTCTAATGTGGTATCCCAATCATATGAATAAGGAGTAAGGGCGTCTTCACCGACTAAAGTCCCATCAATGTAGAATTCGACTTTGCTTATCTCTAAGGCACTCTCAACGCTGGCTACTACGGCAACGGCACCACTCACAAACTCATTTTGGATAGGACTGGTTATCTGAATTGTGGGCAGCCATGCTGATTTAAATTTCACTACGCGATTGTTGTTCCTATCCGCAACATAAACATAACCCAAAGAATCGACGGCGACATCCTGGGGCCAGCTAAAGCTTTCCTCTCCGGTTCCCATGCTTCCCCATTTGGTCAAGAATCTACCGTCTGTTGTATACTTCACGATCCTGTTATTGTTCGAATCAGCAATGTAGAGAAAACCATCCGAATCAAGGGCAATTCCTTTTGGCTCTTGAAAATAAGCATCATCAAAGCCCCATTCTCCCCATTCTTCTACGAGGACTCCTTCTGAGCTTAAAGCCTTGACTCTATGCCCCCATCCTTCTGTGATGTACATATTGCCTGACTCATCTAAAACGATATCCTGCGGACCATCCAGCATAACACCACTGAAGCTATCACCTCCAAATTTGGCTAGGAAATTTCCTTCTGAATCAAATTTCACAATCCTTTTATTGTCTGTATCACAGACATAGACATTTCCTTCGCTATCTGTGGCAACACCATGAGGCCAATTAAACTGGTCATCTGCGCCTCCTGGGCTTCCCCATTGGGTGAGATACTGTCCTTCAGCACTAAATTTCATGACTCTACTCTCGAATTGATTGATAATGTAAATATCACCACTGGTCTGATCAATAGATATGTACATATCCCAATCAAACCGGTATTCTGCCATTCCGTTTCTATCGTCGATTGTGAGAAGAAGAGTTCCATCAGAATTATATTTCTCTACTTTGTTGCCGCCGGCAACAAAGAGATTTCCGTCTTTATCTAAGGCAATACTTGTTGGATTGTCGAAGGTATACTCGGCAACGTATGAAAATTCCTCATTATTGTCTACAGTAACCGTAACGCTCGCTTCAACATTCTGCCCGATTGTGTCAATTGCCATAACCTTTATCGTCCTCTCACCGTCTTCTACTTTAGTAGCATCCCAGGTGAACTCGTAAGGATCTGAAGTGTCTTCTCCGACTTTGGCATCATCTACGTAGAATTCAACCTTCGCTACTCCATTATCATCCGTTGCCTCTGCTTTGATACTCACGGCCACACTGATAATCGCATCAGCGGTTGGATTTGTTATCGAGACTGTCGGGTATTCATCCCCGCTGTTATTGGAAACAACCGATATTTCGGCCTCTGCCGTATTACTTTGTATATTGTAGGCAATTACTTTTATCGTATGCGGCCCATCTGATTCCGATGTTGTATCCCAATCATAGGAATAAGGAGAAGATGTGTCTTCAGCAAGCAGCGTATCATCTAAATAGAACTCGACTTTGCTTATCTCTAAGGTGCTATCAACACTGGCTTGAATAGTGGCTGTATCGCTGACGGTGGAATTGTCAACAGGATTAATTATCTCGATTGACGGCAGCCATGTTGATCTAAATTTCATTAGTCGATTGTTCCAGCCAGAATCAGCAACATAAACATTAAAAGAAGAATCTACTGCGATATCGCGTGGTTCATCGAATTGATAGTCACCATTTCCCTGACTACCCCATTTGGCAAGAAGTATTCCATCAGATGAATACTTCACGACCCTCTTATTCCCAGAATCAGCGATATAGACCTTCCCTTCACTGTCAAGCGCTATTCCTTCAGGCCAATTAAACTTATCATCTTCGAATCCCCAACCCCCCCACATTCTGAGGAAAGTTCCATCCGGACCAAAGACCTGAATACGATTATTACCTGAATCAGCCACAAAAATATTACCTGCACTATCTACAGCAACACCTTTGGGATCAGAAAGCTGTCCTTCACCCCCTCCCTGGGAAATCCCAAATTTGCTGAGGAAATTTCCAGAAGAATCAAATTTTAATACCCTGTGATTCCACTGGTCACAAACATAGACATTTCCTTCAGTATCCACAGTTAGACCTTGTGGTCCGTTAAACTGGTCGTCTCCAAATCCTTGACTACCCCATTTAAGGAGATAATCTCCAGAGGAATCAAATTTTATTATCTGATTATTCTCTTCGGTTGAGACATAAATATAACCCTCACTATCAACGGCTACATGCAGGTTCCATGAGAACCAATAATCTCCACTTTCCCAGTCTTCCTCAATAATGAGAACAGAATTTCCTTCTGGGGTATATTTCATTATCCGGTTTCCTCCGGCAACATAAATATAGCCCTCGCTATCCACGGCTATTCCTCTTGGATTGTCAGAGTACCATTTGTTTAAGAATCCAAATTCCTCATTATTGCTCACTGTAACATCTATTGTTACCTCTCGAGTCTGTCCGATAGTGTCATAGGCTATGACCTTGATCGTCTTCGCTCCATCTTCTACAGTTGTCGCATCCCAGCTGTGTGCGTAGGGTGACTCGGTGTCAGTTGCGAGTAGGGCAAAACCACTGAGATCGCTGAGATAGAATTCAACTTTTTCAACTCCAAGATCATCGGATGCATCCGCTTGAATGGACACTGTCAACATGACAGTTGCCCCGTCCAGCGGATTGGTTATCGATAACTTAGGAGCATTATCTGTGCCGTCGTTGACGACTACTGATATTGTGGTTTCTACGCTCTTGTTTTGTGTATTATAGGCTATAGCCTTTAGATCATAATCCCCGTTTGAGTAGACCTTGACGGCATCTACTTCTGCTGTAACATCCCAAAGATATTCATAAGGAGATTCTGTGTCTGTACTCTTTAAAACATCATCTATATAAAATTCAACTTTACTGATGCCGGTTCCACTTGTAGCAGTTGCTTGAATCGAGACTGCTTCACTGATGGTTGCGTCTGCAACGGGATTTGTTATGCTAACTGTCGGCAGCCAGGCTGATCTGAATTTCGATACCCGACTGTTGTCGGAATCTGCAACATAAACATAACCTGAAGAATCTACGGCGACATCCAGCGGCCAATTAAAATTATAATCACCGGTTCCCTGGGTTCCCCATTTGGTGATAAATGTGCCATCGGATGCAAACTTCACAATCCTGCGGTTGTTCGAATCCGCAACATAAATATAATCTGCACTGTCAATTCCAATTCCCTCGGGATTATCAAGCTTACCATCTTCAAAACCCCAACTTCCCCATTTTGTAACATACGTCCCTGAAGAGGTAAATACCTGGACACAATGGTTCCAACGGTCTAAGACATAAATATTGTCTGAACTATCGATAGCAACATCCGCCGGATATTCAAACTGACCGATTCCGTTTCCCTGACTTCCCCACTTGGCTTGATAATTTCCATCAGAGTTATATTTTACAATTCTCCGGTTATCTCCATCACAGACATATACAAAACCGCTGCTATCCACAGCAATACCTTCAGGTCGATTAAGATTGCCGTTTCCTGTTCCTATGCTTCCCCACTGGATGAGAAAATTACCGGCAGAATCAAATTTCATAACCTTGTTCTCATCCGAATTAGTAACGTAAATGCTTCCACTGGACTGATCGACCGCCACGCGCATCTGCCAGCTAAATCTATACTCGCCCATTCCATCGTCTTCGATCATGAGAAGTTCAGTTCCATCTGAACTGAATTTCTTTATCCTGTTGTCCCCGGCAACAAACAGATTCCCGCTTTGATCTAAAGCAATACTTCTCGGATTGTTGGTATACCATTGGGCGACATAGCTGTATTCCTCAGAGTTGGTCACTGTCACGTAAATGCTTGCCTCTGCGGTTTGACCGATCGTGTCATAGGCTATGGCCTTTACTATCATCTCCCCATCCTGGACTGTGCTTGTATCCCAGCTGTAGGTATAAGGAGAGGATGTAGCTTCACCTAATAAGACATCATCTGCGTAAAATTCAACTTTCGCCAGTCCGATATCATCTGCGGCATCTGCCGTGATATCCACCGTTTCCATGATCTGTTCCTGATCTGTTGGATCTGTGATCGAAACTGTGGGTGCAGCGTCGCCGTTGGCTACGACTATTGATACCTTCTCCCGTGAGGCTGTCCCTTCTGTATTGGTGGCTACAACCCAGATAGTATAGGCTGCATTCGCATATGCAGTTGTATCCAAACTGTATTCATAAGGAGAAGAAATATCTTCACCTAATAAAGTATCATCAATATAAAATTCAGCCTTGCTCAAAGTATATCCAGCCGGAACGGTTACCGTAGCCTGGACCGGAACAAGTCCGGTCACGAACTCGTTCTCGGTCGGATTGGTTATTTGAATCGTAGGAGAACCCTTGAGCCTGTATTTCATTATTCTTCGATTTTCCCAGTTATCTTGCTGCTGGTCTATGATATAAACATTACCAGAATAATCGACTGCAACGCCCTCTAAGCCATGGAAATGATAATTATCCGTTCCATATCCTCCCCATTTGAGAACAAATGTCCCATCAGAGTCGAACTTAACAATCTTGTTATTCATCCACTGCGAATCAGTGACATAAACATTGCCTTGAGAATCAACGGCTATTCCCCTCGGGTCATTGATCTCTCCATCACCAGCGCTGGAATCGGTTGCCCATTTTCTCTTGAATATCCCATCCAAATCAAAGACCTGGATGCGACGATTCCATTCTTCTGCAACATAAATCTCGTTGTTTGTAGTATCAATGGCGATATCTCTTGGTCGCTGGAACTGTCCATCCTCCGATCCTTCTAGTCCCCATGATTTTAGAAATGCGCCATCAGAATCAAACTTCACGATCCTATTATTGCTCCTGTCACAGACGTACACATAACCATTATTTATAGCTACACCTTTTGGTTCATTAAACTGGTCATCGTCGCTTCCCTGTGCTCCCCATTTGGTGACATAACCCCCTGAAGAATCAAATTTAACGACATTATGGTCTTGTTCATTGGAGACATATATATAACCGGAACTGTCAACTGCAACAGCCATATCCCAGGAACTTAGATTATAATCGTCGTTATTGGGGATATTCTGAATTGTGAAAACGAGCACTCCATCAGATGCGTACTTCATTATCCGCTGGTCACCAGCAACATACACATTCCCATCACTGTCTACAGCAACACCTCTGGGATTTATATCAGGAGTCCATTTGGTCACATAGACATATTCCTCTTGAGCATATCCAAAAGATGCAAAGGATAAGATCAATAATAAATTCAAAATAATACTTAAACTTTTTTTCATGTTTTTTCCTCCGAGATTTGGATTAAATGTTTTTAAAAGATTAAAAGTTTTTGAAATGAATTGAATCATCTTGTTACTCCTTTTTTAAGAAATCTTGTTCTGTAAAACTTGCCCCAAGAATTTCCATTGAGGGACCTATCTATAATTGTTCTAAATCCGTCTAAAATAATGATGTTTGTTTTCATTTGTCCTTGTTTAAATTCGGTATTGGTAAAACTGGATATAGGTGTAACGTAGTGGTTTTTACTCCGATAATTTTCTTTTTTCCCATACGAGCATCTTATAGCGAAATACGTGCCAAAATTTTTAGGCTATCGTATCTTATTGAATAATAAAGAGTTATGATAAAAGGAAACTTTTTTTTAATATTTTCATGTGCGGAAATGCACCGTGATTGTCTAGAAAATTAATCTAAGTTATAGATAATAGTTATGTTAACTGAATAAGAAGAAGAATGTGTGGAAATGCTACATGTTAGATAATGCAACATTTACAATTTTTTATATCTTTGAGTCCTGGGTTACTCTGTCGACATCATAGATTTTCTTTAACTTTCGATAAAGAGTGTAGCGGCTTACGCCTAAAATTCGAGCTGTTTGCTGGATGTTTCCCTGATATGCTTCCATGACTCTCTTAATATGCTGCTTCTCTAACTCATCCAGGGAAAGGAATCTATCTGACCCGGCGCGGCCGCTTTCTTCTATTTCGTAACGCTCCTCCAAATACTTTGGTAAATCATCGATGTCAATAAATGTCTTCGGGCAGAGCGCTATGGAGCGTTCCACGACGTTTTCCAATTCCCTCACATTCCCTGGCCACTCATAATCTGACAATATTTTTTGAACTCGACGAGATGTCCCTCTGATAGCTTTATTTAATTTTTTATTATATAGAAGAATGAAGTGACGACATAATAAAGGGATATCTTCTTGTCTTTCTTTCAGACCCGGAAGATGAATATTGACGATACTTAGCCTATGAAATAGATCTTCACGGAAAGTCTTATTTTTAATATCTGTTTTTAAGTCTCGATTCGTAGCAGCTACCACTCTGAGATCTAATTGTTGGATATTTTCAGTTGATCCCAGCCGGCGAAATTGGTGCTCTTCCAAAACTCTCAAAAGCTTAGACTGCAAGGGAAATGGCAAATTTCCTATCTCATCCAAAAAAAGAGTCCCCTCATGTGCTTCTTCGAACAATCCTTTTTTCGTCCTATTTGCACCCGTAAAAGCTCCCCGAATATAGCCAAAAAGTTCGGATTCAAACAAAGACTCTGGCAGAGCAGTACAATCGCAGACAACAAGCTTTTTGTTGCTACGCGGACTCATTTTATGGATTGCATGCGCTACCATTTCCTTGCCCGTACCGGTCTCTCCAGTTATGAGAACAGTGCAAGGATACCTGGCCACTCTCTCGATAAGTGAAAAAACATCAAGCATGCAAGAACTCTTTCCAATTATGCCCTGAAAAATATATTTTCTATTTAATTCTTTTTGTAATAATAAGGTCTCCTTCCGCAGAACACTTTTATCTTGCATCCTTTTTAAAAGGGATTGAAAGTTATTGATGTTTAGAGGCTTGGTGACATATTCACATGCACCCAGACGAATAGATTCCCCAACTTTCTCAGAAGATGCAGGGTCACCTACGATGATAACCTCAATCATGAGATCAAAACTCTTTACGAGCTGGAGAAACTCGAAATCTTGAAGTTCTTCCTTTACTAAATCAATAATCACGATTTTTATATCATTATCCCTGATAAAAGAAATGACATCCCCCTGCTTACCACAGAAAAAGACACTGTGATTATTTTGCAGCAATAACTCTTCTAAAGAATGATAGGAGCGATGATCGTCAGCAACGATTAATATGTTCATTTCACCCTAGAGGCCCTCTTTATCCCCCTTCCCTAATATTTATCTCGCATGAAAATTGAGTAAAAACACCAACAAAGATTCTTCTTTTAAAGCCAATCTTGTGGAATGAGAGTAACTGTTTCATTAACAGCAATAACTTTAAGGGGTTTTAGATCAAGTTATCCTTTTTTCCTTGCATATTTATTTAATGATTTGAATCAGCATACCTCAGCTTTTGGTGTATAGAGCAAAAAAAATGCCAACCTTTCTAAAATGGATAAAACTAAAATGAAAAATAGTTGTAATTCTTTCTTTTTCAATAAATAAAAGAGATAAAGGTTTGTTACAACAATGAGTGCCTGATTAATTGATATAAAGAGGGGATATCAATTTTTCATGGATTTATAACCATAGTTATGGAATATTTTCCAGAATAAAAAATTGAGTAATTCTTTTAAATTTTTTTCTTTTACTCTTTTTCTTGTTGAAAATAAAAGAATTACAAAACTTTACATTATAACTCTATTTTATTTAAAATATTGGCATTTTTTTCGCTCTATATGTTAAAAGTAGAGATACGCTATTTCATGTCATTAGAAAGGAGAATACATGAAGTGCCTGATTACAGGAGGAGCAGGATTTATCGGCTCTTATCTTGCTGAATATCTTTTAAAAGAAAATCACAAGGTTACTGTCTTTGATGATTTGTCTACAGGAAGATTTAGCAATATTACTAATCTTCTGGAGTCTTCTAAGTGTAAATTTATATATGGCGACACTCTTGATGAACCTAAATTAAGGAAAGCTATTTCAGAAGTTGATCTGGTTTTCCATTTAGCTGCTGCCGTTGGCGTAAAATATATTTATGATAATCCTCTAAAATCCATAATCATAAACATTAGAGGAACTGAGAATGTTTTAAACTCTTGCATAAAGTTTTCCAAAAAGGTCTTTTTAGCTTCGAGTTCAGAAGTTTATGGCAAGAATGGAAGAAACAATGAGTCTTTCAAAGAATCTGATGAGATTAGCTTAAATCCCTCTCTCAGGTGGTCGTATGGAGCTACAAAAGCTGTGAATGAGTTTTTTGCCAAAGCAGCTTATAAAGAAAAGGGGCTTCCGGTAGTTATTGGGAGATACTTCAATACGATAGGACCCAGGCAACTTGATACTTATGGAATGGTTATACCAAGATTTGTGAATCAATCATTGAAAAATGAACCTATAACTGTTTTTGAAGATGGTTCACAAGTCAGGAGTTTTATAGATGTTTTGGATGTAGTAGGAGCAACAGTTAAGCTAATGAGTAATCCTAAGGCTGAGGGAGAAATTTTTAACATCGGCACTCCCTCACCAATAACCATAAAGGACTTAGCTAGTAAAATTAAAAATATAGCCTCGAGTAAATCGAAAATAACGTATATTCCCTACCAACAGGTTTATGGAGCTGATTTTAAAGATATTAATTACAGGGTTCCAAATATTGAAAAGTTAAAAAAATATATTAAATTTAAATCTAACTCCGACCTCGAGAAAACTCTAAAAATAATTATTATTCACAAGAGGGAAAAGCTTGGGAAAAATTAAAAGGTCCAATAATAAATAAATTAATTTATGAAAGGCGATATACTGCAAAAAAAAAGAAAAAAAGGGGACAGGCTACTTTTTCTGGGAGAAAGAGAATTGTTTCTACTCGGCAACAGTTCACAGAGAAAAAGCAGCTTGCATGGTAAAAGTAGCCTTTCCCCTTTTTTCATTTTTTTCACACATCATAACTATGGACTATTAAAATATTGAGATATAGTTATAATTCAGTTGAGCATTATCTAACCTGGATTATTCACGGATCGAGTTCGCCGCAGATGCGAGGCACAGGGTATGCGGCTGTGGTTCTCCACCGCAAATGCCCTGTAACGAAGCAGACGTCGTTGCGAGGAGCGAAGCGACGTGGCAATCTCATGCCTTTGGCGAATCATCTTGAGATCGCCGCGCTTCGCTCGCGATGACAATCTTATAATAGCATAGGTCGTCAAATCGGCCCGCCCGAAGGGTAAATTATGCCGACATATAATAAAAAGAAACGCATTTGAGACCGATTGAATGTTCTGCTAGAGGTGAAATCAGCATAACAAGCAGATATCGATGAAAATAAATACTGGTGTCGGCATAATTTATGAATAAATCAGGCTAAGCAATTCGGGCTTTAATTAAGATTATGAGAAGAGGAAAGAGAAATATATACATAAACCTAATTCCTTTCACCTCGACGCGAGCTGGAGCTGAAAAATATTCTTTGAATTTCATTGAATACCTGAGTAAATCTGACAATACAAATTTTGAACCAATACTTCTCCTAAATCCAGAAAACAAAGCTTTCTTTAATTCAGACAAAAAATTTAAATATATCGAATGCTTCATAAATCCTCATAATAAAATTTCTCGCGTGTTTTATGAGCAATTTATTCTGCCTTTTAAATTAAACAGGAAAAATTCATTATTTTTTTCCCCATCCAATATACTACCGATACCTTTGAGGATTCCCTCTGTTGTAACCACTTTTGATTTGCATTGGTATAATTTAAAAAATCTATTTCCCAAACAGGAAAAATATAAATTAAGTTATATAAAAACATTCATAAAATTATCCGCCAAGAAAGCGAGAAAAATAATAACCCTTAGCAAGTGCACCCGAAATGATTTAATCTCAACCCTGGGAATTCCTGAAGAGAAAATCGTTATTATCCCCCCTGGGGTGGATGAATGTTATAAAGTACTTGACAAGAACGAGGCTCGAAATTTTGTAATGAAAAAATTTAACATTACCGGAAATTTTATCTTACATGTGGGACAAACTCACAGAAGGAAAAACATCCCGTTTTTGCTTAAAATTTTTGAAAAAATAAAAGAAAAAAACACACTGGATTTAGTCTTAGCTGGTCCCCCTGGAGATGGAGAAAAAGAAATTCTAAGGCTCATTCAAGAATCATGCTTCAGAAAAAATATCCATAAATTTAACGAATTGCCCGAGAAAGATTTGCTTTATCTGTATAATGTAGCCTCCTGTTTGATCTTTCCCTCTCTATATGAGGGCTATGGATTGCCCGTTGTGGAAGCAATGGCTTGCGGATGTCCGGTCGTCTGTTCTGACAGAACTGCCATTCCTGAATCTGCGGCAGGAGCAGCCCTTCTTTGTGGCTCTGATGAGGAAGAGTGGATAAAGGCGATCATGAAGATAATTAATGATGAAGGTCAAAGGAACGAATTGATTAAAAAAGGCTTAGAGAGAGTAAGACAATTATCCTGGGAGAGAACAGTGGAAGATATGTTGGAGACATTAGAAAGTATAAAGTAATGATTTTATAATTGAGAGATAAAAAATATAAATGACTGAAATTTCAATAATAATTGTGAGTTTCAACTCTCGAAAATTTATCAGCAAATGTCTCGAATCAATCTCAAAATGCTTTAAAAGCTTGAGCCATGAAATAATAATTGTGGATAATGGTTCTAAAGATGGAACAATTGATATATTAAAAGAGAAAAAAGAGATAACACTTGTCCAAAACGGAAAAAACGAAGGATACGCCAGAGCATGCAATCAAGGAGCAAGAATAGCTTGCGGAAAATATCTCTTTTTTGCTAATCCTGACATCGAATTCGAAGATAATATTCCCGACAAAATTTTCATCTTCTTATCAAAAAATAAAGATTATGCAGGAGGCGGTTTTACTCACATCCATCGGCATGGGAAAATTCAGCGAATATGCGCGGGGCACATAGTCAAACCTCTTGATCATTTCGCAGAGCAACTTGGACTTTATGGACTCCTTCCTTCAGTAAGAACGTTTAATGCTCGATTTTTTCCGTTAAGAGGATACAAGACCGATCATCCCGCGGAATTTATTTGCGGGGGATGCTTTCTAATTAGAAAAGAAATTTTTCAAGAATTATCCGGCTTTGATGAAAAATTTTTGGCCTACTTTGAAGATATGGATTTTTGCCGAAGACTAAAAAATGAAGGATACAGACTTTTCTATTGGGGTTCGCAGCGAATTATCCACTCTCTGGGGACAGAACGAAGGAAAATGTCTTCTGTTTCTCTGAGAACCGATTATGCCTCAAGATATTATTATTTTAAAAAACATTATTCCCCTGTATGGGTACCTTTTCTCTGGATAATTTCCAATATTGGACTTGTAACAAGGTTTACAGTATTTATTCTTTTTTCTCTTTATAAAATTCAATTTTACAATATTGCCAAAAACTATTTTAATGTCTTTCTATCCCATTTGAATCTAGTCCGTTATGCTAAATAAACTTATAAAAGAAATCAGAGAAATTTATTCTTTCCGCCATCTTCTCTTCAATCTTATTAAATCTGACATCAAGCTCCGTTACAAAAACTCCTTTTTTGGATTTTTATGGCATTTGCTCAATCCGTTGTTCTATTTTGGCATCTTAGCCCTGGTTTTTTCTCGAATTATAAGAATCCAGATGGAAAATTATGTTCTTTTTCTCTTTGCCGGACTCGTTTCTTGGAGGATGATCCAACAAACGAGTATTATTGCCACTCATTCCATAGTTAACAATCAAGAGTTGATAAAAAAGATACATACTCCAAAGCTCGTGTTCCCTCTAGCAACGGTTATTTCGCAGTTTATTGATCACCTAACTCTGGCCTTTGTCCTCTTTATCTTTCTGTTCATACTTAATGGGAAAATATCAATTGTGCTCTTTATCTCTCCGTTTATAATTATTTTGATTTTTTTCTTCTCTTTGGGTCTTTCCTTATTTTTTGCCACAACATATGTTTATGTAAAAGATACTCCTCATGTAATAGCCATAGGATTCCAGGCGTTATTTTTCCTCACTCCCATTCTCTATCCATTATCTATCCTATCTTCCAAGGTAGAAAAACTTTTCAGGTTGAATCCTTTCTATTATTTTATCGAATATTTCAGGCACCCGTTTTATTACGCAACAATGCCCTCAGGAAAGCTGACAGTCATAGTCTGCGCTATCACTCTTTTGACCTTTAGCTTGGGAATATATGTTTTCCTTAGAAAAAAAGAGAGCTTTATTTTTAATTTTTAATAAATGGATAATAACATCTCCATCAAGACCGAAAGCCTGGGAATAAGATTTTTTCTAAAACACGAACATCAAAAAGGCAAAAAAGGGCTCAAAATATTCCAAAGCAGGGTAGAAAAGGAAGAATTTTGGGCTTTAAGAAATGTGAATTTGGAAGCAAAAAAAGGAGAAGTTCTTGGAATAATAGGAGTTAATGGCTCTGGAAAAAGCACCCTTCTCAAGAGCCTGGCCAAGATTTTACCCTTATCTGAGGGTAAATTATGGACCAAAGGAAAAATCGCGCCCCTGATCGAACTCGGTGCTGGCTTTAATCCTGAGCTTACAGGAAGTGAAAACATATTTCTCTCGGGAACTTTGCTGGGCTTATCCAATGAAATAATAAGGAAAAATTATCATAAGATCGTAGATTTCTCAGGGCTGAGCAAATTTATCGATATTCCGCTAAAAAATTATTCTTCAGGTATGTTTATAAGATTGGCGTTCTCGATCGTGGCCAATCTGGAACCGGATATTGTCCTCATAGATGAAGTTTTTTCTGTCGGTGATGAACCTTTCCAGCAGAAAAGCTTTGAAAAAATTTTACAATTTAAAGAAAAAGGCTCAACTCTCCTGGTAGTCAGTCATGACTTGAACACAGTAGCTCGGCTTTGCGATAAAGTCATAGTTTTAGATGAAGGAAAGATACAATTCTGCGGAGAAACTTCCCTGGGTATTGATCATTATAGAAATCTCTTAAAAGGAATTAAGAGCATCTCTGGGGAAGATAGGGAAAAAATTAATATCGAAAGCCAACCTTCTTCAGAAAAGATTATGAAAGAAAAAGACCCGCTAAGATGGGGATCAGGCGAGATCAAGATTACTAAAGTAACTTTTTTAAACGAGCATTTAAAGGAAACAAATACATTCAAATGCGGTGAGGCATTCACTGCTAGAATTGACTATACTTCGTCAAAAGAGATCAAAAATCCTGTGTTTGGTGTGGCCTTTTATACACCTTATGGATTGCTGGTCAGCGGACCGAATACTAAATCCAGTCTTTCTGTAGAAAAAATTCCAAAATCAGGCTATTTATTATATAAAGTTAAAGATTTAACTCTTACGCGAGGCGAGTACTTTTTCAGTGCTGCTGTGTATGATTTTACCCTGAAAAAATCTTATGATCATTTAGAGAGAAAATTTAAGTTTACAGTATTCGGGGGAGATCCCTCGGATTTTGGCCACATTGATCTGCAAGGTCAATGGGTCCATGAGAAAAATGATTGAAGACCTGGATAAGAAAAACCTCTCCTTTGATCAATACGGCAGATATCTTGAAACTTCTAAGATAATAAAAAAAATATTCCAGAACAAAAAAATCAAGGTTCTCGATATAGGCGGATTATCCCATTTATGGCATTCTGAAGAAACATTCCGGCTAATAAATCTTTTTCTTCCAGAAAACGAGACTTTTACTATTGATCTGAAATGGAATAATGAATCAGGATTTGTCCAGGCCGACAGCCTAAAACTTCCCTTTGATGACTCCTCATTCCATGCTGTATGTGCTCTTGATATTTTAGAACATTTAGAGAAAAAACAGAGGAATTCTTTTTTAGACGAAATATTTAGAGTGAGCTCAGATTTAGCCATTCTTTCTTCTCCCTTCCTGAACAAGACAACAAAAAATGCAGAAAAGATCTTAAGAGATTTTATTAAAAGAGCTTTAGGCGTAAACCAGGTTGAACTGAAGGAACATCTAGAAAAAGGGCTGCCTGATCTCCAATCGACTTTGAATAGGATAAAAAAATCAACCAGAGATGCGTTTCATTTCTCCATAGGCAACATCGAAAACTGGTTATTTTTTATGACACTAAGGTATTCCCTTATGAATAAGTTTTCCTGGATTTTTATAAACAGATTTATGGATGCCTATTTTAACACTCATTATTATGAAACTGAGTTTAAAGAACCCTGCTATAGAAATATTATTGTAAGTACAAAGAAAGAACCTGTAAAAGCTTTCTTGGAAGCAAAAGATCATTACTCAATAACCAACAAAAAAGCTCCAGGGAAAGCAATCGGCCTTGAAAATATCGAAATTTTTGGACGCCATTTGGAAAGAGCATTCGCAGATTTAAGGCCTTCCCTATCATCTGAAGTTACGCTCAGTGTAATCGTCGTCACTTATAATTCAGGGGAATACATCGAAAAATGCCTCTCTTTTTTGGAAGAACTAGCGCCTCAATTCAAAATTGAACTTATCGTAGTCGATAATGCTTCCGAAAATTCAGACTTGGATAAAATAAAAAGAATTTTCCCTCGGGCCGCAGTTAAAATTAATGAAAAAAACCTCGGATTCGCTAAAGCCGCTAACCTGGGCATATTGAATGCCAGAGGAAAATATCTTCTTATCTTAAATCCTGACTGCTACGTTAAATCAAGCGAAATCATTAGGTTGATTGGTTATTTAGAAACCCATCCTCAGGTTGGAATCGTCGGACCTAAAATCTTAAATCGAGATGGAAGTGTCCAAGGTTCAGCCAGAGCCTTCCCTGATGCATGGACAGCGCTATTTGGAAGGAATTCTCTACTCTCTCGCCTCTTCCCTCGGAATAAATTCACGCGCCAAAACATTATAACCTCACCAGAGATAAAGAAGCCAGTAGAGGTGGATTGGGTTTCTGGGGTTCTGATGGGCGTAAGAAAAGAGGCTGTGTTAGATGTAGGGTTAATGGATGAAAATTTTTTCCTCTACTGGGAAGATGCTGACTGGTGCGCTCGCTTCAGACACCATGGATGGAAAGTAATCTATTATCCTCTAGCCAGGGCAACACATTCAATCGGAGGAAGCACTGAGACAAGAAAACTAAGATCAATCATTGATTTTCATAAAAGTGCCTACACGCTTTACAGAAAATACAGCATAAAAAAATGGAATCTTCTAAAAAAATTCCTGGCACTAACCAGCTTATCCTTGAGATCTCTCATCCTCTTAACGTTTTATTCCATCTTTTCCAAAAAGAAAACCACCACAAAAATAAAAAAGATGGATAAAAATCGCTTAAACATACTTCATCTTGTTCATAACTATTATCCAGCCATAGGTGGAGTGGAAAAATTAATGCAAAATATTTCAGAAAAACTCCAAAAGAGAGGTCACAGAGTTAAGGTTGTCGCTTCTAATGCTCTATCAGTAGAGGATTACACTCTTTCAAAAAATGAAAAAAAACTGCCTCCTGTAGGAATAGAAACAATAAATGACGTAGAAGTAGAAAGAGTTCCCTTCAGCACAAGGAATCAAAACCTATGGAGATACTTATACAGAATATTTTGGTATCTAAAACTTCCGGGAAATGGCTGGATTAGGGCCTTCTGGCAGGGACCGAGAACAAAAGGATACATCAAGGCCGCGCTTCGATTTCCTTGCGACGTGATCTGCGCTTGCCCGTTGCCTACAAGGAATGTTTATTATGCTCACCTATTAAAGAAGAAGAAAAAATGTCCGTTAGTGATAATTCCCTGCATCCATACTGAGGACAGGTTCGGCTATCATAATCGACTCTTTTACAAAATCTTAAAGGACGCTGAGGCAGTAATTGCTCTTACCTCCTTGGAAAAGGACTTTTTAGTAAAAGCGGGAGTTGACTCAAACAAGATTTTTGTTTCTGGAGTTGGGATTGAAGATAATTTTCAAGGAGCGGAAGTTGATATCCGGAAAAAATACGGAATAAAAGAAAAAAATATAATTTTATTTGTCGGACAACACGGAATTCATAAAGGAATAGACAGCTTAATAAAAGCTGTGGATTATATCTGGCAGGAAAAAAAGGATACTGCTCTGATTATTGCCGGTTCTCCTACGGCGAATTCAAAAAAAATCATTAAACTAATCCAAAAGCATGACAATGAAAAAAGGAAAAAAATTTACATGATAGATTCATTCAGTGAAGAAGAAAAAAAATCAATTTATAAATCCGCAGATGTTTTTGTAAGCGTATCAAAATATGAATCTTTCGGGATTGTTTTTCTAGAAGCCTGGCTTAACAAAATCCCAGTAATAAGCTGTAGATCCGGTGCTTCCAGTGCATTAGTTAATAATCTACGAGATGGACTCCATGTTGAATATGATAATCACGTAGAATTAGGAACTGCTATCTTGGAACTGCTAAATGACAGGGCGACAAGAAAGAAGATGGGCGATGCCGGCTATAGAAAAGTAAAAAGCAATTATGCATGGCCTCGTATAGTAGATGAAATCGAAAAGATTTATAAAAGGGTTTAGATGCAAACCTACACTCAAAACAAAAAATTTAATGTAAAAAAAATTGAAGGCAAGAATGGAAATAAAACGTATTTCACCCATGAAAATGGTCAACATATAAGAACAGATGAGCTTGGCATCTTAATCTGGCAATCCTGCAATGGCTCCAACCTTAGCCAGGTAAAAGAGCGTGTAGGGGGAAAATTAAACTGCCCGCAAGATCTATTAAAAAACTATATATCTCTTCTGGCAATAGCAGGGCTAATTAAAAATGAAAACAGGAGTGATAGTAAGCTTATAAAGGAAGAGAAAGAGTATATTCTTTTCAATGATTTGGTTTCCGTGGTCATAGTTAATTTTAATGGGGATAAATTCATTGCTGATTGCTTAAGCTCGATAAGAAAACAAACCCACAAAAATAAAGAAACCCTGGTTTGGGATAACAACTCCTCGGATAATTCATTAAATACAATAGGGGAAAAGTTTCCAGAAGTTAGATTAGTGAAAAGTAAAAAAAATATCCTCTTTGCTAAAGCTGTTAATCTCGCTATTGAGAGATGCAAGGGCGATTATCTGGTTATTTTGAATCCAGATACTGTGTTGGATAAAAATTTTATTCAAGAGTTGCTCGCGAAGATAAAAGCATCGAAGAAGGCAGCTGCTGTAGTTCCCAAAATGCTGTTATATTCACTCCCTACATGCATCAACAGTATCGGAAATTATATACCACCATGGAAATGGGGATCTGATAATTTTATGGGTCATTTCGACTTTGGCCAGTTCGATAATCTTACGGAAGTCCCGTCCGCCTGCTTTGGAGCTGTCATGTTCAAGAGAAAAGCATTGGAGGATATCGGTCCGATTGATAACCGTTACCAGGCATATTATGAGGATGCAGATTGGAGCTACAGGGCAAGGCTCAAAGACTGGAAAATTGCCCCTGCACCTCGAGCAAAAATTTATCACAAATTTGAAACCTCTTTTAAAGATTTCCCAGGGCTTAAATCAAAATTGGTCGTAAGGAATCGACTTCGATTCGCTATGAAAATTTTTTCTTTCTATTACCTTAAAGGCTTTCTTAAGAATTACTTGAAAGAGGATATCAGGAATTTCATGCATTTTTTTAAAACCTTCAACCTTAAAATGCTAAAAATCTATCTTTTTAGTTATTTTTCTCTATTGTTCCAGCTCCCTGAACTGTTCTTTTCAAGAGCGAAAATTCAAAAATCCAGGAATGAAAATATTTCAGATAAAGATATACTGAATTTAGCTCCTCACTATCCTCCTTTATTAGACGAGATCTCTGCTCCTATTCTATCAATTGAATCAATCAGAAATATTTACTTTCAAGAACTGAAGAAAAAAGTAAGGAGCCACTCGTAACGAAAGAGTATTTGGGAATTGATGAAGTGACCTTAAAAGAAAGGCTCAGACAATATGGTTAAAAAATACGTTGCTTTTGCCCCAGGGCATAAATGGGGCCAGGCTCCATTTATTCTCTTTCGGGAAATGAATAAAAAGGGAAGGACTGACTCGTAATGAAAGAGTATTTGGAATTGATAGAGCGATATTAAAAGATTTAGCCTTCAAATTACGCTCTTCGAGGGAAGTCCACGCAGTGGACCGGCGAGTATGTCTGAGCAAAGCGAGTTACGCAGCCGCCGAGAAGAGTGGAATTTGAATGGCGTTAAAAATCTTTTGTGAGCGAAGCAATTCCCAAATACTCTTATTACACAATTATGCATTTGGAGCTGCTTCTAAAAAGGGAATGGTAAACGCCTCTTATTTAATAATTTTCCTGAAATTCTTTCTTGTTCCTCTATTCTTTGCGCTTTTTTTTACCTGGATTTCGATCAAAATCTCAAAAAAATTCAATATATTAGTCGAGCCAAAGAAAGATCGCTGGCATAAAAGGCCGATATCAAATTTGGGTGGCATTGGCATCTTCCTCAGCTTTTTGATTCCATTCTTCTTATATCAAGGTGAATTTAAAAATAATTATTATCTCTTGCTTCCTCTTTTTTTAATCTTCGCCATGGGACTCTTAGATGATTTCATCAACCTTAAACTTTATACCAAACTAATATTTCAGATAGCTGTAGCTTTCATTTTGATTTATAAAGGATGTTTTTTCTCAATTTCCGGATCGAAATTATTAGATTTTGCTTTATCCTTTATCTGGATATTAGTAATTATTAATGCTTTCAATATAATCGATAACATAGATGGTCTCTCGGCAGGAATAGCTTTTATCTGCGGCCTCGCCCTTCTTTCCTTTTCAATACTTCAAAATAACAGCTCTGGAGCCTTTATGTCTATTATTTTAGGTGCCTGTGCCTTGGGCTTTTTACTTTTCAACTTTTCTCCTGCAAAAATATTTATGGGTAATTCAGGAAGCTATTTCATAGGGACTCTATTTAGCATTATCAGTATCAGAGTATTTTCCAATAATAAAACTCAAATCTTTCCTCTGATTTTATCCCTCTCTCTAATTTTCTTTGTCCCAGTATTTGATACATTATTCGTCTTTTTAAGACGAACTTCGTCCCGCAAACTATTCTATCAGGGAGGATGTGACCACATTTCCCATACCCTTGTTGATTTAGGGCTTTCAGAGAGAAAAACGGTCTTTTTGCTTTATACAGTTAATTTTACCGGCGCAATTCTGGCATTTTCCATTAATTTTTTGATTCAAGGATTTTAGACTTCCCCCTCCAATCTCATAAGATTTGTCATTGCGGGCATAAAGGTCAAAAAATGTTGCTGCTGAAACTTATAATTTGTTTTAATTAAGCAAGATAGGATATGATTTTAGCATGTTTATTGAAGGAGTTCAATAAATG
>Ga0255054_10000657_pt1 | contig 20407 bp, 19 predicted proteins | sample JV7_2_23_MG_FD_188634 | JGI IMG/M metagenome (GOLD analysis project Ga0255054, IMG submission 188634) | Seawater microbial communities from Jervis Inlet, British Columbia, Canada - JV7_2_23 | ecosystem: Environmental > Aquatic > Marine > Inlet | place: Canada: British Columbia | collected...
ACTGGCGAAGGTAATCTCGACAGTGATCAAATTTGGTCAAGTCAGCTTGGCAAGTTGGATCGTTTACCTGATACGGCAGATGAAATAAAAAGCATTGCGCGCACCATGGGGGTAGATTCTGAAGAGGATATTTTTTTGGGTAAAAGAGCCTCTGAACATCAGGTTAAAACGATGAATTTGTCAGATCGGCGGGTCATCGCATTTGCCTCCCATGGTTTGGTGCCGGGAGATTTGGATGGTTTGGATCAGCCGGCGATTGCGCTTTCGGCTCCGTCAGTAACAGGGGATAATGAAGACGGCTTGCTGACCATGGGAGAAATATTGAAACTAAGGCTGAATGCAGACTGGGTTGTGCTTTCAGCCTGCAACACAGGTGCTGCAGACGGTGCCGGTGCTGAATCAGTGTCGGGATTGGGGCGAGCTTTTTTCTATGCTGGTTCTCGTGCATTATTAGTCAGTATGTGGCCTGTTGAAACAACATCCGCAAAAAAAATAACCACTGGCCTCTTCCGTTTTCAAAAAGAAAATTCTGTTCTTTCAAGAGCGAATGCGCTCAAAAAATCTATTCTGGATATAATTGATAAGCAAGTTTTAAAAGATGAGTCATCGGGCAAAATCGTAGCTTCTTTTGCCCATCCTTTTTTCTGGGCTCCATTTATCGTGGTTGGTGATGGCAGGTAAAATAATTATCTCATCTGGATGACAATATTATATAAAGAATTTTCCCAATACTGTAAAATCCAATAATCAATTAGACCGGATCGTCGGATTCAATTGCATTCACAAATGGTTTGCCATAATTAACCTTTGATCAGCGGTTATGAACATGCACATGCCTTATTTGATTCATTAACTTCGACTTCCGCTGCAGCCGGGGCTCTCTTTGATTCCATGGGACACCCGGCTTGCGAAGCTACCGACTGAAGATGGGTGCCTAAAAGCTCGTCGGCAGTTGCCTTCATATTGTTTGCCGGCTGATCTTTGACAAACTGGCCGATGATGGCGGCAGCCCGCATCTTTTTTTCATCTATGCCTTCAGCACGGGCCATGCCGGTAATGCTCTCAAGACAGGGGATGCAGCCGGATGCCACCGCCGAGCCCAGGGCCACCAATAATTGAGTTTCGGTGTCTAAGCCTTTGTGGAAAGGTTTCATAACAACCTCCTTAAAATCTTTGCGACTTTGCGTGAGGCTTTTATATCGGTTTGGTTGCTTCTATAGTTGCCGAGGTCACATAGTCTTCCAGGTTCCGGCCCGGAAACCACTCCCGGATACTTTCACGGCTTTCATCTTTGGGCTGTATGTTGATATCCTCGAAACCGGCTTTATGAAGCATCTTTTCGATGTCTTCAATTTTCTCCGTACCCGCGACGCAGCCGGATATCAGGGATAAATCTTTTTTGATTTTATCCGGCAGGGTTTGAATGGCCACCACGTCTAAAATGGCCAGGCGGCCGCCGGGCTTCAGCACGCGAGCCGCTTCCCGAAATACGTTAATTTTCTCCGGGGAAAGGTTGATGACGCAGTTCGAGATAATCACATCTACGCTGGCATCGGCTGTCGGCAGGTGCTCGATCTCACCCAGCCTGAACTCAACATTTTTAGCACCCAGCTTCTCAGCATTTTGGCGGGCTTTGCTGACCATATCGGCGGTCATGTCCACACCGATGACCCGGCCGGATTCCCCCACTGATTTGGCAGCTAAAAAGCAATCGAAGCCGCCGCCGCTTCCCAGATCTAAAACCGTCTCGCCCGCCTTTAGGGAAGCAATCGCCTGGGGGTTGCCGCAACCCAGCCCCATATTGGCGCCTTCCGGTGCACTTTCTAACTGCTCTTTGGTGTAACCCAAAGCCTGGGACATTTTTTCAATGGGTCCCAAAGAAGTGCCGCAGCAGGCTGAAAGCTCGCTGCAGCCGCATCCTGACGTTTCCTGTTTGGCAATTTCACCATATCGGCTTCTCACCGCCTGACGAATTTCATCTGAATTTTTTGTTTCCATGCTTTTTATTCCTCCACTGTTTTATAATTCGACAATTATCGAAATATATCCGCAAAAAAATTTCGCCGCCCGCTAAAACGAAAAAAAATACTTCAATTCTTCCAAAATCTCAGGATCCACCCAGCATTCGATGTTCTGTCCATTGCGGTGGGTTTTAATCAGACCCGCCCGACGCAACTCTTTGATGTGGTGGGACACTGTAGACGGCACGATATCCAATTCCTTACCGATATCACCCACGCAGGCCGTGTTGCTGGAATCGATAATTCCGATGGTACCGGGCTTACAGCAAGTCGCCAGGCTAATAAATATCTTTAAGCGGTTGGGGTTGGACAGCGCCTTAAAAATTCCGGCATATTTATCTAGTTTATTATTCGGCATATATCGAATTATAAAACAAAAAAAATTTTAGTCAAGAATTTATTTGTCTCTTGACGGAATTGCTTTTTAACGTTTATGTGTGTATATAGTAACAAATTGAGTTCATGTACGGATATCTTACCTTTATAGCGGTTGTCAAAAATTTATTCCGATAACCTGTCATTGCGAGGAGTCTAGCGACGAAGCAATCTTTTGGAAAACCTGAGGGATTGCTTCGCTTCGCTCGCAATGACGTTTGAAAGACTCGCTAAGTCAATCGGAACATATTTTTGGCAATTACTATACAACACAGGAAAACTATTGAAATGATTATATTAAAAATACATATGACCAGATTATTTGCGGCAATCATTTTATTTTTCATGGCATTAACAGCCCTTGGTGGCTGTTCCATGGCAAATTACGGAAAGCTAAAATCAAATCCTGATATTACACGCGCTTTTGAAGCCTATCAGATTATGCCGGACCACAAATATTACTACAGGGGGACGCAGAGTAGGCCTTTTGTCATCGTTGGAATAAATGAAACCTACGAGCTGAATTCAAAGCTGTGGGTGGAAGTTGATCCTCAATCGAAAGATTTCCGCACATTGATCGATCGGATTTCCCTCCAGGGCTCGGGCAGCACCACCCGGCCCTGGGGATTTACCATTTTAGATCATTCCGGTAGTGATGTAGGCGTATGGTATTCCGCAATTCGTGCCGCGGCTGTTGAAGTAAATGAAAACCGTCAGATCGTTAATTTATCACCTATAAGAACGGTGACAAGAGGGGATCAGATGAGGTAAAGCGTTTAATATCTGAATCTTGCATGAAAATTACTGAGAAGTTTTAAATTATATTTCCTGCTTATCTGGAAAGTCCAAGTTGCCATTAGATAAACCTCTGTGGGAGCGGCTCCCACATTTATTACCACTTGTTCTTTCTGGATAACCAGATTCTTCTTTAAAGCGGATCAGTGGAGCCGGCCGGCCGACTGCCTGTATTCATTTGCTTGTTATCTGTTTTTATCGGATTTGCAAGACCCAGAACCGTTTCTTCAATCCTGGGTACATTTTTAACCTGAAAAATATAGTCAAATTCACACCCGGCCTCTTCAATGTTTGACACCCGCCATTGGCCTTCAACTAGCGTAAAAGACCAGATGGTTTCATGATCTTTAAATTTGCGGTCGCCCTCGACCACCTTGTCGGTGTCGCGGTGAACCCGATAATCTTTCATCTTGGCGGTTAGCGACACCACCAGCAGGGAGCCCTCATGGGCAATATCATCGTTGCGGTGAATGAAAAGCAGCGGGCGCACCGCCCGGATCTTTTTGACTTCACAGATATTGCGCAGACCTGCTTTGTGCCATTTGTCCAGATAGACCAGTTGCTGGTTTTGCCAGTACCAGTCGGTCATATATTCACAGACCTCGGAGACATCTTCTTCTTTCCAGGCACCATGAACCCCATGAAAGCAGTCTAAAACGCGCTCTTTGGCCCGCAGCCATTCGAAATTCGGATCATACTGCGCCATATACTTGAGGTCTTTATAAGCTCGCCGCTCCGCCAGTTTCTGCTTGATGTACAGATAAATGCCGACCGGCAGCAGGATGAGCGTCAGCAGGCCCAATACCATTTTCCCCCAGAAGGTCTTGGCAAGGATTTTGGCAATCTGACCGCCGGGACCGCCATAGGCCGGCTGAATAAACACAAAGGCAACCATCAGAAATATCAAGCAAATCCCCAGGAGTCTTTTCTTATTCATCTTTTCCCTTTCAAATATGATGATCTCGTAAAAAATCTTTTCGTCGGTCATTGCGAGGAGTTAAGCGACGAAGCAATCCGATGCAAAGCATCGTCCCGAGCTAAGTCGAGGGATCCTTCGATTTACTCAGGATGATCCGCCATGGCGGATCAGATTGCTTCGCTACGCTCGCAATGACATCGAAAGGGACTTTTTGCGAAACCGTCAAATATAGCGATCGTATAAACAATACTTTTGGTTATAACATGAGCAATATTTATACCATCGGGAAGAAGGAATCTTTTCTTTAATGATTACATCTATATAAATTATAATGGGAATTTTTCTCTGAGCGGCAGTTACAAATATTGTCATCGAGAGCGGCAATAAATGTCAGCAATAAAAGGCCGGGAATGGTCGTTAAAGGTGATTATACAGGTCGGATGACAGCAACGATGAGGGTAAGTGTCAGGAGGGTTAATAAAGCTAGATCGTTTTAATTTGTATGGTTTTCCAGCTATTTTTTAATCGGTTTATGCCAGATCTTGATTTTATCGGTCTTTTCTAAACCGGAAATAATCTCGATGTTGATGCCGTCGGACAGCCCGGTTTGAATGCTTCGTTTTTCAAACTGCTGGGGCCCGGTTTCAACTTCCACAAAAGGTTTGTCGCCCTCAAACTGCAGCAAGCCTTCATTGAGCGCCAGGACGTTATCTCTTCTGTCCAGCACAATATCGGCATTGGCACTGTAGCCTGCTCTTAAAAAATGAGATCGCTTTAGCTTCGCCTTGGCCCTGATTTCAAACTGAATGGCGCCCTTTTCTTCCACACCTTTGGGCGAAATGTATTCCAGCGTTGCATTGAAGGTTTCAGATTCGATGGCACCGACGGTGAGGATCAAATCCATGCCCGGCTTGATTTTGCCCACTTCGGATTCATCGACTTGGCCCTCAAAAATCATCTCTCCCATGTCGGCTACCGTTGCAATCGTGGTGCCGGCATTAAAATTGTTGGTTTCGATGACAAAATTGCCGACCTCCACCGGGACATCCAGCACCATGCCGTCAATCGTGGAACGGATTAAGGTATTGGTGGTCGTCCCCATGGTTTTGGCAATGCCTTCTTTGACCAGCTCCAGATTGGTTTCCGCGGTAACCAGTTCTTCCCGGGCGCTGCTGTAGGCCACCTCATATTGCTGCAAGTCGGACTCGGCAATGATACCCTTTTTAAACAGCTTGCGGCGGCGATCTAATGATTTTTGGGTATCATCCAGCTGGATCCTGGCGATCTTCAGACGGGATTCGGCTTTATTCAGATTCACCAGATTGGGTATTATATTGACTTTGGCGAGCAAATCTCCCTCTTTCACCCGGCCACCGGCTTCTACATAAATTTTTTTGACCACACCGGATACCTGCGGTTTGATCTCGATTTCCTTACGGGGCACAATCGAACCGGTTGCGACCGCTTTTTTAATAATGGTGGTAACCACAGGCCTTGTGGTTTTATAAACAACGGTCTTTTTGCGGGACTTGTTGTACAAAAATGCCAGCGTCCCGGCAAAAACAACCAGGACAACCAGCCCGGCTAAAATCTTAAATAATGTTTTCATGGCTCAATCTACTGCCTTTATTGTTTTGTCACCAAATTGATTAAAAGTTCGTTATTTTGAATTGAATTCATGAACGCCTTGCTCTATGTAAAATCAGACGTGAAATCCCGCGCCTGCGGGGCAACACAGCCAGCGGGCAATAGATGAAGGCCTTGAAACCATTTTTTTATTCGGTTCGAATTGCCTCCACCGGCCGAACACCAATCGCACGCTTACCGGGGATCAAGCCGGCCAGCGCCCCGGACAGGATCAGAATACCCAGCGCAATCAGGGCAATGGTCAGGTCAACTTCCGGGTTTTTAAAAAATTCGGTCCCGGACCCGGTTCCTGTCAGCGCGGTGGAAACAAATTCAACCGCACCCACCGCGGCAATCAAACCAAAGTATCCGGCAAAGGTGGTCAATAAGATGGACTCTAAAACTATTTGCCCCACAATCCCGAAGGGCGTGGCGCCGATGGCCCGTCTAATGCCGATTTCTTTGGTGCGCTCTTTGACCACAATCAGCATGATATTGCTGACGCCAATCACACCGGCAATTAAGGTGAATGTCCCCACAAACCAGGTCAGAAAATTGATCCCCGCAAACAGGTTGAGCATTTGATTGTATTCTTTTTCGGTATTATAGCGGCCGAATGCCGGGGCATCATCAGGCGATACCTGATGGCGGTCTGCCAGCAGGGCCACGGCTTTACGTTCAACTTCAGATGCCGGCACACCCTTTATTGACGTCAGCGAAAACCAGCTGACCCGATTGCCGTAATTAAAAACCTGCTGGAAAGTCGTAAACGGAATATAAACGATCTGGGTGTCTTCGTCGGCTTCATCGCCTTCCCCTCTGGATTTAAAAACGCCGATGACTTTAAAATACACACCTTGGACCTCAATATATTGCCCGATGGGATTTTCAACGGATTCAAATAGAACTTCAAAGACCCGCGTGCCGATAACCGCTACCTTTCGGTTTTCATTCAGATCCAGGTGGTTGAGAAATCGTCCGGCTATCATATCCATCAGTTTGATGTGGATTATTTCCGGATAATCGCCGTTAATCCCAAAGGCACCGTCTTTCAGACCCCGGGTCACATTGGCGACCCCCCGGTGCCCGCCGAGTTGATTGCGGGGTGCAATGTGCTCGATCTCAGGGATTTGCTGCCGCAAGGCTTTGGTGTCGTCATTGTTTAAATAGAATTTGCGCCCGCGCGGAAACCCTTTGTAGGGAATCGTGGTGGTTCGGGTCCAGACAAAGACGCTGTTGCTGGCCAGCCGATTGAACTCATTCATGGCGCCGTTATACAAACCATTCCCGGCCCCCAGCATGATGATCAGCATGAAAATTCCCCAGAACACCCCGAAAGCCGTCATAAACGACCGCAATTTGTTTTTTTTCAGGGTGCTGAAAATTTCATGCCAGCTATCGCGATCAAAAATCATGTAATTTTCCGTATATTTATTCCCAAAACCGGCTTAGAATTATTAGATTTTGTTCGATGGCCCCCGCACAATGCGGGATTTCACGTCTTGATTTAATGAATTAATGTGTTCAAAAGGCGCGATCCGGTTCAAAAGCGGAGCGTACACGTAAGTACGCGAGCATTTTGGACCGGAACGATGAACTCCGTTCTTATTGTAAAATTAGATGTGAAATCCCGCGCCGGCGGGAGAACACAGCTCTCGAGCAAGAGATGACTGTTTTAAGCCGGTTTTTACTCATCTCGCAGAGCCTCCACCGGTAGTATCCCCGCCGCCCGTCTGGCCGGAACGAACCCGGCGATCATTCCGGAAAGTACCAGCAGCACCAGGGCGCCGACGGCAACCCGGAAATCGACTTCCGGATGCTGAAACAAATCAATCTTCGGCAGATAGGCACTAGCCACCTCGATGACCGCCACCCCGGCGACCAACCCGATATAGCCGGACACAGCCGTAATGAGCACCGACTCGGATAAAATTAGACTCACAATGGAACCCGGTGTCGCGCCCAGCGCCTTGCGAATACCGATCTCCCGGGTGCGCTCTTTTACGGATATGAGCATGATATTGCTGATGCCGACGATTCCGGCGATAATCGTTCCAATACCGATTATCCAGATAAAGATGCGGATGCCGCTGAACAGATTTACAAATTTCTGGAAACGTTCAACCGTGTTAAATATTCTCAACGCTTTGGGGTCATCCGGGGAAAAGTGGTGCCGCAGCGCCATTTTTGCGCGCACCGATTTCTCCATAGCGCGGCCCTGGTTTACGCTGGCATTGCCGATCGTAAACATGTACGCGTGAATCTTGTTGCCGCCGCCAAACACTTTCTGAACGGTTGAAACCGGCAGATAAATCAGCCGCAAATGCATTTCACGGCCTTCGTCGAAATGAATCCCGATGACCTTAAAAGGCACGCCGTTGATGGTGATAAATTTTCCGACGGCGGGTTCATCTTTAAACAGCTGCTCTTTGACCAGGGTGCCGATGGTGGCAACTTTGCGGGCCCGGCTGATGTCAATCGCATTGATGAGCCGGCCCTCCTGCAGAATGGTATTTTCCAGGAATTTATGATCCGGGTGAAAAGCAATGATATTAAAGGCGCCGTATTCTTTTTTGTAGGTGATTAGGTTCGTATTCCACAGGTAATAGCGGGCGGTAATGTGCTCAACCCCTTCCAGGTTCGTTTTAATTTCGTCATAGTCCGTATTGGTAAATTGAATCTTCCGTCCCGGCTGCAGGCCTTTATAGGGTTTGCTGGTTTGCCCGGGATGGACCCAGATGCTGTTGGTGGCCACATTGCGAAACTCATTTTTAACACCGTTTTCGATGCCGGTTCCCGATCCCAGCAGTAAAATGAGCATGAAAATACCCCAGGCGACGCTGAATCCGGTCAACACCGTGCGCAGCTTGTTTTTCTGAATGGTACTGAAGATTTCCTGGAATTTATCGACGAAATGCAGCATAAAACAACCGTTTTCAACTTAAGCTTTTTGATGATTTTCAATTACCCCGTCCCTTAATCGAATCACCCGGTCGGTTCGGGCAGAAATATCGTGTTCGTGGGTAACGATTATAATGGTAACGCCATCCTGATTGATGTTTTTCAGCAGCTCCATCATCTCATAGGATGTATCGGTGTCCAGCGCACCGGTGGGTTCATCGGCTAAAATCACTTTGGGGGTGGTGACCATGGCCCGGGCGATGGCGCAGCGCTGCTGCTGGCCGCCGGACAATTCACCCGGCAAATGATCGGCCCACTCGCGGATGCCCATTTTATCCAGATACTCCATCGCAATCCCCAGGCGCTTTTTGCGGCCGATTTTCTGGTAATAAAGCGGCAGCGCCACGTTTTCCAATGCATTTTTAAACGGAATCAAATTAAAGGATTGAAACACAAAACCGAAAAAGCGGTTCCTCAATTGCGCTGCCCGGGTTTCACTCATTTGTTGAATCGGCTCATTATTTAGCCGGTATTCTCCCGAATCATAGGTGTCGAGTAACCCGATGACATTTAGCAAAGTTGATTTCCCGGACCCGGAGGATCCCATCACCGACACCAATTCCCCCTCCTGAACATGAAGATCAATACCTTTCAAAACATGCAGCTGATTGTTGCCCATATAATAGGTTTTATGCAAATTCTTGAATCTGATCACGGCTAACCCGGAAAAAGCGTTTATGTTTTGCGGCAAAGACATGCCGGTTCGCACCTTATGATGACACCAGCAAAATGAGGGCGGCAGGAGAAAAATTCGGCTACAGATCGATACAAAACAACTTTCAGCGGGCCGCGCAGATAGTATTCAGCAGCCCTAAAATATTTTTTTTTAACATCCTGCCAAATCGCAGGCAAGACAAAATAGTAATAGGGGTTGACAACCCCAATTTAAGTCTGATAATATTTATCGTAAATTTACGATAAACGGATCTAAACATCATGGCACAAACAAAAACAGCGATCCCGGCGGCATGTTGCACATTAAATATCTCCGGAAAAGAACAGGAGCGCCTGGTCAGCATGCTTAAGGCCCTGGGCAACCCCATCCGTTTTGAGATCATCAAGTTCCTGGTTACCCATCCGGGATGCATCACCGGTGATATTGTCGATTATTTGCCCATTGCCCAGGCCACCGTTTCGCAGCATCTTAAGGTCTTAAAAGACTCCGGTTGGATCTCAGGGGTGATTGAAGGCACCGCTACGTGCTATCAACTGGATGAAAAGAATATTACCTGGTTTCGTTCGAAGGTAACCGATATTTTCTAAAAATTATTTAATTTTCCCATCTCTTGGGCGGGAGCTGCTTTGCAGGCAGCACTTTTTTTAACTCTTATTTATCGTAAAATTACGATAAACTATTCCGGATGCGCGTATTTTTTTTGAGCCTGATTATCGTAAAATTACGATTAACCAAACGGAGGACATCAATATGCTGGACCCCATCTTAAAAATCAGCCAGTTCATTGCCGAAGCCTTCCTGCACATCTGGCCGTATGTGATTGTGACGATTCCTATAGCCGTGGCCGTCCAGATGTCAGGCGCATCCAAATACATCAAGCGCGCGTTTGAAGCCAGACCGCTGACAGCAATTGTGCTGGCAACGGTTCTGGGCGCCTTTAGCCCTTTTTGCTCGTGCGGGGTCATCCCGGTGATCGCATCACTGCTGATCAGCGGGGTGCCGCTGGCGCCGGTGATGTCCTTCTGGATAGCATCCCCTTCCATGGACCCGGAAATCTTTTTTTTAAGCGTCGGCATGATCGGCTGGGAGCTGGCCGTCTGGCGTTTGGCCGCCACGCTGGTTTTAAGCCTGAGTGCCGGCTTCATTACCCACATGCTTATGCAAAACGGATGGCTGGGTCAGCAGATCCTGCGGACGCGTAAAGTCACACAGGTAAAAAGCTCAAGGGAATTGTTAAAAAAGAGCTGGTATAAATTCAAAGCCGGCTTTGCGGCAACGCCGCTTTCAAAATTTCCAATTCGATCGGTTGTACCCCCTTCAAGCGGTCCGCTTCAATTTATGCCCGTTGTCCAGTCCGCAAAATCGGGCTCCGCTCCCGATTGCAGTTCGTGTTCGACCGGAATCATGCCTTTAAAGCGCCCACAACCCGCAAGAGCTGAATTATTGAACGCGTCAATCCGTGATGATTCCTGCAACAGCGGGGATCAGAACTGCGGCTGCGATGACGCACCCGATACTTTCCGGCAGCGCCTGTTTAAAGAAACGCTGTCCGCTACTGCGATGGTGGTTAAATTTATGGCCCTGGCCTTTTTTCTCGAAGCCCTGATTATACTGTACGTTCCCCGGGAATGGATAACCGCAGCGCTGGGGCAGAACAACCCCTTGGCCATTGCCACCGCAGCGATCCTGGGCGTGCCGACTTATACCAGCAGTCTGACGGCTTTACCGATGATCAGCGGTTTATTAACCCAGGGCATGAATCCGGCTGCCGCTCTTGCCTTTCTGATTGCCGGACCCACCACCACGCTGCCGGCCATGGCGGCGGTATGGCCGCTGGTCGCCCGGCGTGTTTTTGTTCTCTATGTTTCCTTCTGCCTGGTGGGGGCGGTCTTAATGGGCTATTTGTTTAGAATGGCTGCGATATGGTTCTGAAATCAAGATACAAAAATGTTTACTTGTTATTGCAAAACCGAAATTCTTCCTTTAATAATATGAAAATCCAATTAAAAAAGGGAAAGGATAAGCACCATGGATGAACCAAAAGAAGTCACGGTCCAAAATTATAAAGGCTGGGAAGACTTTTATAATATTGAAAAAAGTGACAAGCTCGATTTCTTTATGCGAGACGGACGCATGATTGATATTTTGTTTGCCCAGCAGTTTGACCGCTCATTTCTAGATTCCATGTGCCGGCTGACCACCCAGATCCGTCGAATGGCCCTGACCAAAGTGGGCGCCCGCAAGCTGAGCAGTCTGCTTTCTCATAAGCGCGCCATGCTGTATTTTGTTCAGCCCTCTACCCGCACCTTTATATCCTTTCTCAATGCCTGCCATATTCTGGGATTGAAAATATCGGAGATTCGCGGCACCACCACCAGCTCGGAAGTAAAAGGCGAATCCCAGGAAGACACCATCCGCACCTTTGCCAGCTATGTGGACCTGATCATTATTCGACACCCTGAAGCCGGGTTTGCCGAAAAAACCGCCTGGATTCTGAATCAAAACAAACTGCCGGTGGCTGTCATTAACGGCGGTTCCGGGCCCGATCAGCACCCCACCCAGGCGCTGCTGGATATCTACACCCTGGAACAATCGTTTCGCAACATCGGCGGCCTGGACGGTAAAAAAATTGCCATGGTGGGGGATTTAAAACGCGGCCGCACGGTACGCTCGCTGAGTTATCTGATGAGAAATTACAAAGACATCACCCTGTATTTTGTCTCTCCGGAAATATTTCAGATGAAAGATGATATCAAAAGCTTCCTGAAAAAACATCGTATCGAATTCCACGAAACCGATGATTTTGCCGGCGTCATGCCCCACGTGGACGCCATTTACATGACCCGCATTCAAAAAGAATATTCCGAAGCCCCGGCACAAGAATCCGATATCTATCCGAATTTTCATTTCACCAAAGAGCATCTGTCGGTGATCCAATCCCACTGCATCGTGCTGCACCCGCTGCCCCGCCGCTATGAAATCGAAGTTGAAGTCGACAAAGATCCGCGTGCGGTTTACTGGAAACAGGAACGCAACGGCATGTGGATGCGCACGGCCTTAATTTCATACATTTTCGGTGTGGCTGATAAAATCGCGGTGGAATTCAAGTAGGATTTAGCAGCAAATCGATTTCGAAAAGATTTATCCTTTGCATCACTCATCTCATATTTCGTTTATCTATCAAATATCTGTTATTGAAGTTTAAGTAACTCCAGCCCGACTTGGCAATGGGTTTCTATGCCCAGTAACAGAACATCCTCGTTGAAATCAAATTTCGAATTGTGAACCGGCACAGCGCCTTCGCGACCCACACCGAGGGCGAAAAAACATCCTTTAGATTTTTGCAGGTAAAAGGCAAAATCTTCGCCACCCATGGTCTTTTGGGGCATGACGACTCGATCTTCACCGACCACTTTCTCTGCACAGCGACGCACAACTTCGGCTGCGGATTCATCGTTAATCGTGACCGGGTATCCCTGGCTGTATTTGAGTTCAAAATCGACTCCCATCGATTCACACACACCACGAACCACCTTTTCAACGCGCGATTCCCATGTGTTCCACGTATCTTGGTTAAACGTTCGAGTGGTGCCGCTCAGTTCGGCTTCAGCGGGGATAATGTTAAAGGCTGTTCCGGCGTGAAAGGTGCCGACCGTGACGACTGTCGGTTCCAAAGGATCCATATGTCGGCTCACGATCCGTTGGAAGGCACTGACGACTTGAGTACCCACTTCAAGAGCGTCAACACACACGTGCGGCATCGCTCCATGTCCCCCGCGACCCTTTATTTTAATATCAAAGCGATCCATGGCTGCCATGAACGGCCCCGGCCTGACGCCAATTGTTCCCTCTGGAATGTCCGGCCACACATGACAACCGATGGAATAGTCCACTTTTGGATTTTCCATCACGCCAGCTTCGATCATGGGTTCGGCCCCACCGGGTCCTTCTTCAGCCGGTTGGAATAAAAACTTGATATTCCCTTTGAGTTCATTTTTGATTTTGTTGAGGACTGTTGCTGCCCCTAAAACCATTGCCATATGCGCGTCATGACCACATGCATGCATAACGCCTTCATGTTCGGATGCAAAGGGAAGTCCGGTATCTTCTTTTAAAGGCAGAGCATCCATATCGGCACGGATCATTAACGTCGGACCGGGTCTATCGGTTTTCATCAACCCAACCACGCCGTACTGGGCAATTCCGGTCTGTACTTCGAGCCCCAGGTTATTTAAATAATCGGCCACATATGCGGAAGTTTTCTTTTCCGTGTAGGCCGTTTCGGGAATCCGGTGCAGGTCCCGGCGTATGTTTATGACCCGGTCTTTGAGTTCTCTGACCAGTTGATGGATATTTCCCATGACAAAACCTCTTGAAATTTTGGGATTTTTAGAAAGCTGCTTGTGCCATATTCCTGAGGCGCAAGGGTGAATGCTTTTGATCCAACGATTTGGCCCATAACTATGGCATACTTTGCCTGTTTAATCCATTATTTCGACCCATAGAACCGGTTAAAGTTATTAACAATTCAACCGATATTGATAATGAGCAATTCCTTTGTTCAAATCGGGCCACTACCTTAATTAGGTTTCACATTAACCCTAAACTAATGAATCAAAGTCAAACCCTAATTGATCGTAAACAAAAAGAAAAACAATGATTTTACAGGCTGATTATGAAAAAAACCGCTACCATTCTCTTTAGTTGTCTGCTGTTGGTAAATTTTGTCTATTCGATTAACTCAAATGCGGAAACCACCATCAAAGTCGGCGTGTATCAGAACGAACCGCTTTTATTTAAAGATAAGAATGGCGAAATAAATGGCATATTTGCGGACATCCTCGCTCATATCGCCGATGCAGAAGGCTGGAATATTGAGTATATCAGCTGTTCATGGTCTCAGTGTCTGGGGAATCTGAAATCCACTGAAATAGACGTATTGGGAGCGATCGCATATTCACAGGAGCAGAAACAAATTTATGATTTTACTTATGAAAATGTTTTGACCAACTGGGGACAGATCTATGCCGGCAAGGAGTCGGGCATAGAATCTATCCTGGATTTAAAAGGCAAAAAAATAGCCGTCCTCCAGAATGACGTGTATTTTTTAAACCTCCGGAAATTGATTAAACAGTTCGGGATCCAAAGCCGGTTTATAGAGGCCTTTGAGTATGATGACGTATTGCAGCTGGTTGAGATCGGCAAATGCGATGCCGGGCTTGTCGGTTATCTTTACGGCCATCAGTTTGAAAGAGATTATGATATTAACAAAACCTCTATTATTCTGAGCCCTCAAAAAATACATTTCGCCTTTCCAAGGGGCCAAAACAAAGCCATCCTGGATGCCCTGGATTTCCACCTTCACAAACTCAAACGGCAGAAAGACTCTATTTATTACCAATCGATCAACAAATGGATCGGGATAGATGTTAAACCGGTCAATAGAGCCTGGCTGCTGGGGATCAGCGGTGGCGCTTTGTTATTATTCCTGATTTTTCTGTTTTTGAACCTGGTTTTAAGGACAAAAGTCAGGACAAGAACACGGGAGCTGAATATTAAAAATCAGGCGCTGCTCGAAGAGATCGAGAACCGCAAAAAGGCGCAAGCGGCCCTGCGGGAAGCCGAAAAAGAATATCGAGGTGTTTTTGAGAATACAGGAACAGCAACAATTCTCGTTGAAGCGGATTTGACCATCTCAAAAATAAACGCAAAGGCCGAAGAGATGGCCGGGTATTCAAAGGCTGAACTTGAAGGCAAAATGAAAACCACCGATTTCGTCGCTGAAGAGGATCTTGATAGAATCACCCGCTATCATGGCGAAAGAAGAAAAACGGATGGTGAATATCCCTCAGAATACACCTTTAAGCTTGTAGACAAACATGGCAGCACCAAAAATGTTTTTATACAAACCAGCATGATTCCGGGCACCCAGAGAAGTATCGCCTCCATAATTGATATTACCTCACGGGTTCAGGCTGAAAATGCACTTCGCAGAAGTGAAGAAAAATATCGCAGTATCCTGGAAAATATTGAAGAAGGTTATTTTGAACTGGATCTCGACGGGAACCTGATATTTTTCAATAACTCTCTGTGCAGAATTACCGGGCATTGTCGCGAAGATTTGATGGGAATCAACTATGCGCAGTATTCAAGCCCGGAAACTGCGGAAAAAATGTATCAGGTGTTTAATCAAATCACCCGAACCGGCAGACCAATGGTTCTTGCGGATCTTGATATTAATTTGAAAGACGGCCGGGTCATCACCGTTGACCTGTCGGCGACACCCATTAAAACCGCCGAGGATGATATTGTTGGATTTCGCGGGCTGATGCGGGATGTTTCAGAACGAAAACAGTCCGAACGGGAGCGCCAGAAATTAGAAAAGAAACTTCAGCATGCCAAAAAAATGAAAGCGATCGGAACCCTTGCGGGAGGTGTCGCCCACGATCTGAACAATATTCTGTCCGGCATCGTCAGTTATCCGGATTTAATATTAATGGATCTTCCCAAAGACAGTCCCCTGGTAGAACCCATTCAGACCATTCAGGAATCCGGTAAGAAGGCAGCCGCAATTGTTCAGGATTTATTAACCCTGGCAAGACGGGGTGTCTCCATTTCAGCGGTTGTAAATCTGAATGATATTATAAACGAGTATCTCGAAAGCCCGCAGCTCGCAAAACTAAAATCATTTCATCCACTGGTGGAGGTGCAAACGCATCTGGATTCGGCGCTTTTAAATATCAAAGGATCTCCTGTACATCTTTCGAAAACGGTGATGAATTTGGTTTCCAATGCGGCAGAAGCCATGCCGGAAGGCGGAATGGTTCTCATAAAAGCCGAAAATCAGTATATTGACAGGCCCATAAGAGGTTACGATGATGTCGCAGAGGGTGATTATGTGATTTTGACGGTATCTGATTCCGGTATTGGCATACCGCCGGAAGAAATAAGCCAGATATTTGAGCCGTTTTATACCAAAAAAGTGATGGGTCGAAGTGGAACCGGATTGGGAATGGCCGTTGTGTGGGGAACCGTCAAGGATCACAAAGGATACATCCATGTTGAAAGCGACCTCGGAAGGGGCACCACGTTTAAACTTTATTTTCCGGTAACCCGAAAACAAAACGCTGAAAATAACCACATCAAAAAATCAGTTGATTACCATGGGAACGGAGAATCCATCCTCGTGGTTGACGATGTAAAAGAACAAAGAGAAATTGCCTCAAAAATACTGTCGCAATTGGGTTATTCGGTAAAGACGGCTGAAAGCGGCGAGGAAGCTGTTGAGTTGCTGAAAAAAGACACGGTGGATTTAGTCGTTCTGGATATGATTATGCCGCCTGGAATTGACGGTCTGGAAACCTACGAGCGCATCATCGGGTTGCACCCGAAGCAAAAGGCAATTATCGCCAGCGGCTACTCTGAAACCGATCAGGTTAAAAGGGCCCAACGGCTGGGGGCCGGAAAATATGTCAAAAAACCGTATACGGTTCAAAAAATCGGAATGGCGATCAAGGCCGAATTGGAAAAACGGAAAAAAGCAGCTTAATCACGGATAACGATGCGGGAATTTACCGCTTAAATAGGGAGGCGGTTTTTTAAGAATTATTCAGGCACTCGAAATCCCTAATGAAGGTTCAAGGTGTTTATATTTTTTAAGTAGATCCTTAATCGCTTCTTCAAGAAGGACGTTTTGACGCTTTACATGCTGGGCTGAAAGAACTCTGATTTCCTTCATCAGCTCGGCATCCAGGTTCGTACAATATGTTTTTCTTTTACCCATCGGGTTGCCTCTTATAGAACAAAAAGATTTTTTTCTTGTCCTGCCATTTTTGCCTTTCACAGATAATGGAAATCAGGGTGACTCCCCACCTCCGGGAAGTCACCCCAACCCATTGAGTGTGCTGCACCATCGCGAAGCTACGCTCGCTAGGTTATATCGGCAACTTAAAAATTAACTTAAATCTGGAGAAGGGCTATCGTCAGGCTAAATCCTGTAGACTTTCTTTGGGCCTGTCGATTGCCGGTTGGAGGGAAGGGAAGGATGTTGCCTGATTGAAGGGTCGCTGTTTTTGTCTTTAACCCTGGGCAGAATCCGAAGCAAAATTAAAATTATCGCGAAACCAATTAAGCTGATACCGATGAAGGTTAAATTGCTCAAAGCTTCACCTCTAACCGCATTCTTGTGCCAACCTGCTGTAATTAAATAACAAAAAGATTCTCATCTATTTTCATGCAAGATTCAGGTATGACCTTAAAGAAAGGGAGCAACCCACTACGAACTGCCCCCCCTGACGAAGTTAATTTTACTTGGACTCTCACGAACTTGATATCATTATAGCATAAAATCACCAAACAGGAAAGGCCCGCGATTGTTCACAGCTGTTTGAGGCAACCGGGTATGGGCAGCGTGGTTCCCGGTGCTGATGTCCCGTTTCCTTTTTTCCGCTCTAAAGTATTCGTAATAAATGCCAATAAGTCATAAGAGGTGTTTTAAATGAAACTGATATTACTGATACTTGGAGTTGCCGCAATCGCATTAAACCTTCTTCTCTGGTATTCAAAGAAAAAGACCGGGAAAACAAAAGCAGATGAATCATCAAGTCATAAAGATAAATTAGATGCTTCTCAAGCCAGTTCCAACGAATTCTTAAATAACCCGGAAGTTGAGCCGTTAAAACAATCAGCGGCAGCTGAGCTGGGCATACCAACTGAACAGCTGGATCGCATGTCGGTTGAAGAGATCGAAGAATTAGCAACTGAGAAGGGTTTGATATAAAGTAAGGGACGTTGTTGACTAATTAACCAACAATTCATAACCTGTAATATTTCCACTTTAAAATGCGACCTTGGACGTATGCCGATGATAATACCATGTGAATCATGTCACTCCCTGTTCAGATTAGACACCAGGGTTTTAAAACCCACCGGATCAAAAGTTAAGTGTTCAAAATGCGGAGAAATCTTTAAAGTCTTTCAACCGGATGTGGTTGAGAGAAGAAAATATCAAAGGATTAAAACACAAAATCTGATTTCTTACTTCTCATTCGATGATACCGGCAAGTTGATTTCTCATGGCTTGGGTATCGCAATGGACATTAGTAAAGGCGGAATATTACTTGAAACAATGGAATCTATCAAATCAGATTTAATTGTATTAGCAGCTATTGATAGGGAGAAGAAACTCTTCGAAGTGAGTGGTGAATTAGCTTATTCAAAAAAAATGTCCACTGGAATATATTTCTCCGGTATAAAATTTATCGGCGTAAATGAGCGCGTGACAAAATTTATTACGAAATTGATTAAAGAATACAAGTATCAAGGGTATAATCTGTTTATTCGTTGGCATAACCAGGAGCCACCGCCCATTCCCCAGCCAAGTAAAGTAGGGGACGTTGTTGACTAATTAGACTTACTTTTTCTGCTTTCAAGTATTAAATTATAACCTGCTATTAATGCTTCTCTGTTCAAATCGGATGACTAAAGGTTCCCTTTCATTACGGGACCGATACAACTCTACTCCGAATCCTTCTTTATTTCTCCATAAAATTTGACCTTTACGTTTTTCATTCTCACTGTTTGGGTTCGGATCCACTACGGTGATTATTTCTCCTACGGGCAAGACCTCTTTTGTTCTGATAAAAAGACCGTTGCGGCTGTAATCTTTAAGTTGACCTTCATAGAACCGGCTTTGGGTCGCGAAAAATATGTTTCCTGAACAATCATGTCGTTTTTCAATCCGACGTTCAAAGCTCTTATCAATCTTTAATGCGATCATCATCGATGCCTTTCCAGAAACGTTATTGACAAATGAATGTTTTCTATAAATATATTAGAGCTTTTTGGCTTCCTTGTTGGCGGACGCCGCTTTTGTTTCAATCGAACAAAGAGATTGCAAAATTTATGCAAAAACAGGGGATTGAAGAAAATTTTAAGTAATTATAATAATTACGGCGGATTAGCTTGAATGATTCAGAGGAAAATATATTTAGAGTGAAAATAATACCATAGATTTGTGGAATTTGATTCACAACGGATACTGTAAAATTGCCAAAGTTGTGTTATTCTCAATGTACCTTGACTTTCGATAGTCCTTTATTGATGAGAAGCCGTCCCTAAATATTAAATCAAATGATGTAAAAGGAGGATGATCATGTTTAAAAAAATCGCATTCATATCCTTGAGTTTGTCTCTTTTGTTGGTTTTCTCATGCGTATCAAAAAACAAGTATGTGGAACTTGAAAATAGGACGAATGCAACCCAGACGCAATTGGAAGAAGATAAAAAAAATCTTCAGGCACAAAACAATAAACTGCTCAGCGAAAACAATCGCCTTTTAGATACGATCGAAGCGTTGAAGATTGAGTTGAAACAGGAAAAAATGACTGTTCAGCAAAAAGAGAACGAGGTTTCAGAATTAGATCGAACCCGCAGGGAAATAGAAACCAGTCTTAAGCAGCAGATTGCTCAAAAGGACATAAAATTAGAGGAGATCGAAGGCAAATTGAAGATAACTTTTGTAGATAAAATTCTTTTTGATTCAGGCAGCGTGAAGGTCAAACCAAAAGGCCAGGAAGTCCTATTAAAATTAGCAGATTCTTTCAAAGATAGTGAAGATCAAAAAATAGCCGTAGAGGGCCATACGGATGATGTTCAAATCGGATCAGCATTGCTGGATAGATTTCCAACAAACTGGGAACTGTCTACAGCAAGAGCAACTGCAGTCGTCCGGTTTTTGCAGGAAAAAGGAAATATCGCACCAGAAAGACTGACAGCCAGCGGATTTGGTTTTTACCGACCGGTTGAATCAAATGAGACACCAGAAGGACGAAAACAGAATCGAAGGATAGAAATTATATTGGTTCCAGAACGATAGATAAATTTTTCTAAAGTTAATTTTTAAAATGCCGATATTAAGAATGGACGCATATATGTGAATTAATTCTTTATCGTCTAAAACGAGTTAATTATCCCACGATAAAGCCAAACCCTTCGTGAGACGGGGACGGAAAGCCACGGGTCTCAAGCAGACAG
>Ga0255054_10000658_pt1 | contig 20404 bp, 19 predicted proteins | sample JV7_2_23_MG_FD_188634 | JGI IMG/M metagenome (GOLD analysis project Ga0255054, IMG submission 188634) | Seawater microbial communities from Jervis Inlet, British Columbia, Canada - JV7_2_23 | ecosystem: Environmental > Aquatic > Marine > Inlet | place: Canada: British Columbia | collected...
CGCCGAGGTGCAGACCGGCACCTTCTTCATGAACCGCTGCGACTACCTCGACCCCTACCTGGCCTGGACCGGAGTCAAGGACTCGGGGCGCGGCTGCACGCTCTCGCGCCTGGGCTACGAGTCACTCACGCGGCCCAAATCCTTTCACCTGCGCCTCTCCGAACGCTAGCCCCCGAGCAGCTCGCGGCGGAAGGCGGCGTCGTGCTCGTCGGGCGTGGCGCGGGTGACGCGACGGAAGGAGCGCGCCACGTCACCGGTGCGCACGATCTCGCGGCATACACGGCGCAGCTCGCGCTCGCCCTTGCGGCGGGCCACGTGGTCCACCAGTCCCCGGCTGTACAGGTAGGCCAGCCCGGCCTCACTCGGACCCATGCGTACGAAGCTGGACGCCGACAGCGCCTGGAGCGGGGGGATGCTGCCGGCCGAGGCCGCCCGCACCAGGGTGCCCCACTCGCCAGGCCCCAAACGCGACTGCCCGCTGGCGCGGGCTTCGAACCACTCGGCCAGGCCTTCGTTCAGCCACGCCGGTACCCGCAGCGACGGCGCCACCGCATCGAAGGCGGCGTGCACCAGCTCGTGGAGCAGCGTGCGCTGCAGCGCAGCCGTGACGGCCACGTCTCCGCGCACGCGGATGAGGCCCCGGTAGAAGCCGGCGGCCGGGAAGCGGAAGAGCCCAGCGAAGCTGGCGTCGAAGATTCCGGGGTCGTACACCACGACCGAGAGGCGCTGCTGGGGACGCAGCCCCAGCCACTGGTCCAGGCCGTCGAAGCCCTGCTCCAGGACGGCCAGTACCTGGCGCTCGAAGCGCACCGAGCCGTGCACACCGCCGCTGCGGTCGATGTCCACGTCCTGCAAGAGCTCGAAATGGCTTGAAGTACGGCTCTCGAACACCCCGTCCGCGCCGCGATTCCGGGCACCAGCCGAAGGGCCAACCAGGAGCGCGCACGCCGCGGCCAGGGCCGCAGCCGTCCTCATGAGCACTCCTCCAGCCGGTTGCTCGCGTTCACCAGGGCCTTCAGCGACGCCATCGCGATGTCTCCATCCACTCCGACGCCGCAGCGGCGCCCGCGGTTCCCTTCCGCCTCCACAAAGGCCGCGGCGCGGGCGCCTGCGCCCTCGCCCAGCGCGTGCTCGCTGTAGTCCACGACACGCAGCGGAACGCCGCGCAGCTCGCGCAGCGCCCTGGCCAGGGCCTCCACCGGGCCCGTGCCTTCGGCCCGCACGCGCAGCTCGCGGCCGTCGAGCCTCAGCACGAAGCGAAAGGCCGCGTCGTCGGCGCGGGGATGCTCGTAGCCCAGCACCGCTACGGGTCCCGCGCGCTCCAGGTACTCGCGCCGGAAGGCCTCGCCCACGGCCCGGGACGTCAGCTCGCCGCCGGCCTCGTCGGCCAGCGCCTGCACGGCCCGGGCGAACTCCACCTGCACCGCCCGGGGCAGCCGCAGCCCATGGTCCTGCTCCATCACCCAGGCCACGCCGCCCTTGCCCGACTGGCTGTTGATGCGGATCACCGCCTCGTAGCTGCGCCCCACATCCTGGGGATCGATGGGCAGGTAGGGCACCTCCCAGTGGTCGCTGCGGCTCTCGGCCAGGGCCGCCATGCCCTTGCGGATGGCGTCCTGGTGGGAGCCCGAGAATGCCGTGTAGACCAGCTCGCCGGCGTACGGGTGCCGCGGATGGACGGGAACGCGCGTGCAGTGCTCCGCCACCTCCACCACACGATCCAGCTTCCAGAACGCCAGCTCGGGATCCACTCCCTGGGTGTAGAGATTCAGGGCCAGGGTTACGAGATCCACGTTGCCCGTGCGCTCCCCGTTGCCGAAGAGCGTTCCTTCCACCCGATCGGCGCCGGCCATCAGCGCCAGCTCCGCGGCCGCCACCGCCGTGCCCCGGTCGTTGTGGGGATGCAGCGAGAGGACCAGGGCGTCGCGATCGCGCACGTGACGCGCGAACCACTCCACCTGATCGGCGTAGACGTTGGGCGTCGCCATTTCCACCGTGCTGGGCAGGTTCAGGATCACCGGCTTGCCCGGGAGCGGCTCCCAGACATCCATCACGGCCTCGCAGATCTCCACCGCGAAGTCCAGCTCGGTCGCACTGAAGCTCTCGGGCGAGTACTCGAAGCACACCTCTCCGTCGTGGCGCTCCGCCAGCGCGCGGATCTGCTCGGCGCCGCGTACCGCCACTTCGACAATGCCGGCCCGGTCCATGCCGAACACGACCCGGCGCTGGAGCTCGGACGTGGAGTTGTAGAGGTGCACGATCGCCCGCGGCGCACCGCGGATCGCCTCGAAGGTGCGTTCGATCAGGTCCTCCCGCGCCTGGGTCAGGACCTGCACCGTTACGTCCTCCGGGATGCCACCGGACTCGATCAGCTCGCGCAGGAAGGCCCACTCGGCCTCCGAGGCCGCCGGAAACCCCACCTCGATCTCGCGGAAGCCCACCTCCACCAGCAGCGCGAAGAGCCGCCGCTTGCGCTCGGGGCCCATGGGCTCCACCAGTGCCTGGTTCCCGTCCCGCAGATCCACGCTGCACCACACCGGCGCGCATTCGAGTGCTCGCTCGGGCCAGGTGCGGTCGGGCAGATCCACCGCCGGGAAGGGTCGGTACTTGGTCGCGGGCATGCTGGCCATCGTCGGCTCCTTGGCCCGGCCGGGCGGAGCGAATGGCGTGTCAGGTCCAGAAACACGAAACCCTCTCCGGCCGGTTCGGGCGGGAGAGGGTTTCGCGTGTCGCTGGAATTCCGGCGGCGCCTACTCCCCTCCCGCCCTGCGAAGCCGCAGGTCAAGGAGGCTGGTAAGCAAAAGCCGTGCGCCGTGGAAGTCCATCTCAATGTCTACCTACCCCAGCCCCATCGGCCGGTCAAGCTCCCGGCTTCACTCCAGCGGTGTGGAGAAGGCGTCCATCAGCTGCTGGGTGACGTCGGCGGTGGTCACCGGCCGGCTGGGGTCGCCCGTGGGCGGAGCGCCTCCGCGGATGCTCCGGACCTCCAGATCCACGTCGGGCGATTGGGCCCGCAGCGCCCCCACTGTGCACTTCTCCTTGGGGATCTGGCGGAAGCTGTCGAGCCGAAACTCCCGCATGGCGTTCTCGTGGGTGATCTTCGCGATCTCCGCATCGGGCACGCCCTGCAGGGACTCCATCAGCCGCTCCGGAGCGCGCGGCCAGGTGCTGTCCGAGTGCGGGTAGTCACACTCCCACAGGATCGTGTCGAGCCCGACCTCGTGGCGCAGTTTCACTCCCACCGGGTCGTCGATGAAGCAGGTGAGGATGTGCTCGCGGAACACCTCGCTGGGCTTCTTGCCCCCGAACTCCTGATGAGTCCAGGCGTGATGATGCTCGAAGACGTAGTCGGCCCGCTCCAAGAAGTACGGAATCCAGCCGATTCCACCCTCGGAGAGCGCCACCTTCACGGGAAACTTCTTCAGGGCCTGCGACCAGAGCAGATCCGCGGCGCAGTTCACGATGCTGATGGGCGTGGTGGTGATCATCACGTCCACCGGCGCATCCGGCGACGTGAAGTGCATCCCGGCCCCCGAGCCGATGTGGATGCACACCACGGTTCCCTCCTCGGCGCAGGCCTTCCAGAAGGGATCCCAGTGCTCGCTGTGCAGGCTGGGGAAGCCCAGCGGCTGCGGGTCTTGGGAGAAGGAGACCGCATGGCAGCCCTTGCGGGCCATGCGCCGCACCTCCTCGGCCGCCAGCTCCACGTCCCACAGCACCGGCAGCGCCAGGGGAATGAAGCGGCCCGGGTAGGCTCCGCACCACTCGTCGGTGTGCCAGTCGTTGTAGGCCTGGAGCATCACCCGCGCGAGCTCCTTGTCCTCCTGGCGGGCGAAGAGGTTGCCGCTGAAGCCGGGGTAGGACGGGAAGCAGATCGAGGCCAGGACGCCGTTGGCGTTCATGTCGCGGATGCGCTCGTGGACGTCGTAGCAGCCCGGTCGCATCTGCTCGTAGGCAGTGGGCTCCATGCCGTACTCCGCGGCGGGGCGGCCGACCACTGCGTTGAGCCCGATGTTCGGAAGCTGCGCGCCTTCGAAGAGCCAGACGTCGCTACCGTCCTTCTTGCGCGCCACCCGCGGCGCACGCGCCTTCCACTCCGGCGACAGGTGGTTGTCGAACATGCCCGGAGGCTCGACCACGTGGTCGTCCACGCTTACGAGGATCAGGTCGTCGAGCTCCATGGGGCCCCCTCCATAAGCATCAGTCCGACTCGATCTCGATGGCCCGCTCGGGGCAGTTCGAGACGCCCAGGCGCGCCTGCTCCTGCAGCTCCGCCGGCACGTGCTCGCGCAGCAGCCGGCAGTGGCCGCGCTCGTCCTCGCCGAACACGTCGGGTGCCAGCTCGTAGCAGCGACCGTGGCCCGCGCAGCGCTCGCCCTCGAGGCGCAGCTTCACGGAGCAGGCCACACCAGGGGCAGCTCCAAGACCTCGCGGATTCCCGGGCTGTAGCGGGGCTGACGTCCGGGCGCGACCGCGTACTCGGGGATGCGCTTGTGCCACTCCTCCATGGCCACGCGCAGCTCCATCCGAGCCAGGTGCGAGCCCAGGCAACGATGCGGGCCTCCCCCAAAGGCCAGGTGCCGGTTGCGCGCCCTCTCGAAGTCCACGCGGGTGGCGTCGTCGAACTCGTCGGCGTCCACATCGGCGGCTCCCAGCAGCAGCGTCACGAGCTCACCCGCCTTCACGTCGATCCCGCCGATGCTGAAGTCCTCGCGTGCGAGCCGGGGCACGCCGGTGACCGGTGTCTCCCAGCGCAGCAGCTCCTCGACGGCGTTGGGGATCAGCTCCGGCTTCGCGACCAGCCGCCGGCGCTGCTGCGGGTTCGCGGCCAGATAGGCGATGTTGCAGCCCAGCGTCGCGGTGATGGTGTCCAGGCCTGCCAGAAGCAGCAGAAAGCAGATGTCCAGGATGTCGTTGCGCGAGAGCTTCTCGCCGTCGATCTCGGCGTGAACCAGCTGGGTCATCAGGTCGTCGCGCGGCCGCAGGGTGCGGTCCTCGACCACGCGCTCGAAGTACGCGTAGATCTGGCGCCCGGACTCAACCCGCGCGTTCTTGTTCACCTCGAGGTCGATGGACTTCGTCTTGAGGTGAGGACGAATGATTCCGTTCTTGAGCTCCAAGAAGAGGTCCAGATCCTCCAGCGGAAGCCCGGCGAGGCGCAGGAACACCGTGCAGGGCAAGGGGATCGCAAAGTCCGGGTCGAAGTCGCAGGCGCCGTTGTCGATGAAGCGGTCGATCAACTCGTTGGCGTAGCCCCGCATGTCCGGCTCGAGAGCGGCCATCTTACGGCGCGAGAAGTGCGGATCGAGAAGCTTGCGGTAGCGGGTCTGCAGCGGCGGGTCGAGCTGCTGGGGGATCATGGGCCGCTCGGTGCCGAGCGCCATCTGGAGCTCCATCTCGGACGAGAAGAGCGCCGGGTTGCGCAGCGCCTGGATCACGTCCTCGTAGCGCGACATCACCGGCGAGTCGGTGAAGCGGGCCCGGGCCACGGGGCACTGCGTGTGCATGCGCGTGTAGACCGCCTGCGGGCAGCGCGCAACTTCCGGGTCGAAGAGGTTGACTTTGCGGGTTTCCGGATCCGGGTTGGGTGCGCGCACGTCCCACTCCCTCGCAAGGGGCCAGTCTAGACGATCGCGGCCCGAATTGACACACCGTCAGATTGCACCCCGGAGCGTTCTGGCGCCTCATGCGGGTCTGCCGTCCGGTCGATGGACAGCGTGTCACGTGGAGGCTCCCTCCGGATGGGATCCGCAGCTCGACCCCAACGAATCGGCCGACGGACCGCCTGCATCGGCGCGCTGATCGGCGTCCTTCTGCTGGCCGCCGCGCCGGCAGGCGCGGCCGTGATTACCGGCATCAGCGGAAGCTCGTCCGCCACCGTCACGCCCCAAGGCGGGCCCGATCCCGCGGACTACTACGCCAACGCGGCCTTCTCCGAGAACTGCGGCGCGAGCTGCAGCGCCTTCACCGGTCAACTTGGGGCGAGCGCGGGGATCGAGGCCGACCCGCGTGACAATATCCGCATCGACGTGGTGTGGAGCTACACCATCGACATCACGATCGACGCGGGAGCCACCGAGGCCTGGGAGCTGACGGTGGATACCGCCCTGGCCGGGTACCTGACGACCGTGAGCCAGGGTCCCGGGCGCGCGCGCGGGCGCATCACGGACTTGACCGGCACACTCGACACCGCGGGCCTGGGGCTGACCGGCTCCATGGACCTGCTGGGTACAGACTCCCTGAACACCTCGGCCAGCGTGAACCAGCCCATCTCGCGTCTGGGCAGCTTCAGCGTTACGGGCGGCTTCGGGCCACAGACGATCAGCATGACCTTCACGTTCGACGGGCGGCTTCGCAGCCAATGCGGCGGCCAGGCATGCAGCGCGCAAGGCGACGAGGCGGCGATCCGCCTGGGCCTCCCCGCAACCGGCGCGCCGCCCGGCTTCTCGGCCGGAGACTACCCGGGGATCGACGGTGATCCGGCCGCGGCGCACGGGTTTGTCCTCGGCTTCGTGCTGGTGGCCGTTCCCGAGCCGAGCAGCCTGGCGCTGCTGCTGGGAGCCCTCCCGGCCCTGATTGCCCTGCGCGGCTGCCGCCGCTAGCCCCGACCGCTACGATCGCGGCGGGAGGTGAGGCCGGTGTTCTGGTCCTGGGCATTCCTCGCGGTCACGTGCGTGGGCGCGTGGTTCACGTTCAACGCCTGGCTCCCGGCCAGGCGGCAGGGCGTGTTCGGGGTCCCCAGCTTCTTCGCCGGCTGGCTGACCTCGGAGCTGGCGGGTCACCACTTCGCCTGGCAGGTGGGAGCCACCGTCTTCTTCGTGTGGATGGGCGCCCTCCAGGCCTGGCCCGGCTGGGTCGGCCTGGGCATCACCGTGGCCTCCTGGCTGGCCTTGCTGGCCCTGGTTCCCGTGGCGGGCCGCAGCCGCCACATCGTCGAGCGCGCACTGCGCGGGGCCCTGGGCGCCGAGTACGCGGAGCGCCTGGCCACGCCGCTGGGCGACGTCGCCGTTCCCCGCCGTCGCCACAGCCGCCTGGCCGTGCCATTCCTGCTCTACGACCGGGACGTGCGGATCGCCCGCAACATCGCGTACGCGGAAGACGCGGGACGCCGCCAGACCCTGGACGTGTACGGACCGCGGAACCCGGCGCAGGGCGCGCCCGTGCTGCTGCAGATCCACGGCGGTGGCTGGGTCATCGGCCACAAGCGCCAGCAGGCGCTGCCGCTGATGCTGCACCTGGCCGCGCGCGGCTGGGTCTGTGTCGCCGCCAACTACCGGCTCGCGCCCCGGGCCACCTTTCCCGATCCGCTCGTCGACCTGAAGATGGCCATCCGCTGGATCCGCGCCCACCTCGGGGAGTACGGCGGCAACCCGGAGTTCCTGGCGGTTACGGGAGGCTCGGCCGGCGGACACCTGTCCGCCCTGGTGGCGCTCACGGCCAACGACCCGGCCTACCAGTCGGGCTTCGAGGACGTGGACACCCGGGTGGATGCCTGCGTTCCCTTCTACGGCGTCTACGACTTCACCAACCGCTTCGGCCAGGACCCCAAGGACGGCATGCGCCCCTTCCTGGAGCGCGTCGTGATGAAGACGCGCTATCAGGACGATCCCGAGGCGTTCGAACGCGCCTCGCCCGTCAGCCGTATCCACCCGGACGCCCCGCCCTTCTTCGTGGTGCACGGAACCCACGACACGCTGGTTCCCGTGACAGAGGCCCGGGAGTTCGTCCGGCTGTTGCGCGCCACATCCAAGCAGCCGGTGGCCTACGCGGAGCTTCCCACGGCGCAGCACGCCTTCGAGGTATTCCACTCGCTGCGCACGCGCCACGTGGTCGAGGGGGTCGAGCGCTTCCTGACGTTCCTCTGGGCGCGCCATCTCGAGGAGCGGGGGCGCGCCGCGTGATCGAGGCCCGCGGAGTCACCTTCGAGTATCCGGGGGTGCGCGCGCTCGACGACGTTTCCTTCGCCCTCCCCTCCCGCTCCGTCACCGCGCTGGTCGGCCCCAACGGCGCCGGCAAGACGACGCTGCTGCGCTGCATCGCGGCCCTCGACGAGCCGCTGGCGGGGAACATCACCGTGGACGGCGTGGACGTGCGCCGCAACCCGCGGCTTTGCCACGAGCGCATCGGCTATCTCTCGGACTTCTTCGGCCTCTACGATGCGCTGCCCGCCCGGCGTTGCCTGGAGTACGCCGCTGCGGCCCACCGGCTTCCCGCCCCCGAGCTTCCCGCCGCCGTGGCCCGCGCCGCCCAGCGCCTGGACATCGCCGAGCTTCTGGAGCAGCGGGCCGGCGAGCTCTCGCGCGGACAACGCCAACGGCTGGCCATCGCTCAGGCCATCGTCCACGAGCCGCGCGTGCTGCTGCTGGACGAGCCCGCATCGGGCCTCGACCCGGATGCGCGGCTGGCCCTCTCGGGGCTCTTTCGTCAGCTCGGTGAGCAGGGCATGACCCTGCTGGTTTCCTCGCACATCCTGGCCGAGCTCGACGAGTACTGCTCCGAGATCATGATCCTGCGCCGGGGCCGCTTGATCGAGCACGGTACGGTCGAGCCGCCCGCGCCCAGCCAGCGCGACCTGCGTCTGCTGCTGAGCCACGCCGGCGCTGATCTGGCCCGGGCGTTGGCCGAGCGGCCGGGCGTGAGCGACGTCCGCGTTGACGGCCTCGAAGCCGAGTTCCGCTTCGCCGGCGACGTCGCCGCCCAGGCGGAATTGCTGCGTGCACTGCTGGCGGACGGCCTCCCCGTGGCCGCTTTCGGAGAGGAGCGCACCAACCTGCAGGACGTCTACCGAGAGCGCGTGCGCACGGCGGGAGGCGCGTCCTGATGGAGAACCCGGAGTTCCGACGCCACGTCTGGCTGGAGCTCACGCCCCACCGGCTGGTGGCGATGCCGCTGACCCTGGGCCTGCTGCTGGCCTTCATCTACCTGACCGCCACCACCGCCGAGTTCGACGGCGGTGCCGCCGCCGCGAGCGCGGCGCTCTGGATCTTCGGAGGCCTGCTGATCCTGTGGGGCACGCGCCTGGCCGGCGACGCGGTCACCGAAGAGGTGCGGGGCCGCACCTGGGACCAGCAGCGCATGTCGGCGCTGCCGCCGTGGCAGCTGACGTGGGGCAAGCTGCTGGGCGGGCCGATCTTCCCGTGGTACGGCGCCGCGCTGTGCGCGTGTGTGGCGCTGACCCTGGGCAGCGCGCCCTTGCCCCGGCGTGCCGCGGAGGTCGCGCTGCTGGCGGCGCTGGCCGTTCTGCTCCACGCGGCGGCGGTCATCACCTCTCTCCTGGCCCTTCGCAAGGGCGCGACCCTGCCGGCGCGCACCGGTGGCCTGCTTCCGCTCCTGGCGTTCTTCATCGCGATGCCGGTGCTCCGGACCACGCTGACCGATGCCGCATGGAACGAGCAGCTCGCGTGGTTCGGCCTGCGCCCGACGCTCTTCCTCGCTTTCCTGACCTCGATGCTGGCCTTTGCCGGCTGGGCCGTGCTGGGCGTGCACCGGCTGATGCGCGCCGAGCTTCAGGTCCGCGGCACGCCCTTGGTCTGGCTGGCGTTCCTGGCCTTCTCCATGACCTGGGCGGCGGGCCTGGTTCCGCCGGAGCTCGGCGTCGGTGAGCCCTCGACCCCACTCACGCCGACGCGCCTGCTGGTCGCCTACGCCGTGGCCCATGGCGCGATCTACGCGCTGGCGTTTGCCGAGTCCAAGCAGCCGGTCGTGTTCCGACGCCTGCTCTGGTTCCACAGCCACGGCCAGCGCGAGCGTTTCCTGGACGAGCTGCCGCTCTGGCTGGTGAGCGTGCCCGTCGCGGGCGTCGCCGTCGCCGCGCTCGTGCTCCAGGGCGAGCCCGCCGTCTCGGGACTCCAGAAGCAGACGGTGGTCGGGCTGGCCCTTCTCGGCACCCGCGACCTGGCGCTGCTGCTGGCGCTGAACTTCGGCAAGCGGGCGCAGCGCGCCGACGTGGCGGGGCTGGTCTACCTGCTGGTGCTGTACGCCCTGGCCCCGGGTGTCGCCAACGCGCTGGGTCTGGACGGGCTGCGCGGCTTCTTCTGGCCGCGGGCCGACGTGGGGCCGCTGGCCGCCCTGGCGCCCCTGGCAGCCGGCAGCCTGGCCGCCGTGGCGCTGGCCTGGCTGCGCTGGCGTGCGCTCGGAATCTCCGCGCCCCGCCCGCCCGCAGACGCGTAGGATCGAGGCCTGCGAATGCGGGCACTGGCCATTGCGGGACTTCTCGCGCTCGGCTGCAGTCCAGCCGACACGGGCCGCGGCGTAGCGGGCCCCTAGCGGTCCTGCCAGGCGGGCTCGATGTAGTCCGTGGCCGGCCCGTGAGCAATGCAGCCCTGGAACGCGCTGCGCGTGCCCTCGTGCTCCACGGCAATCACCTCCAGCTCGAGGGCGCCCTTCGCGTGCACGTCCAGGCGCATGTAGCCGGGCTTGGCCTCGGCCATGAGCAGGCTGTCCATCGGCGCGACCCGATCCACCTTCTTGGTGCTGCCGGCACCGCTGACGGCGTAGAACATGCCGACGGCGTCGCGGTGCACCTGCAGGCTGTGCTCGTGGCCCGCCGCCACCAGCACCGGCGCCCGCGGCGTGGCGGCCCGGTAGATCGCATTCACATACGCCGTGTAATCCGCGTTGACCACGTCGGTGGTCGTGACGCCCAGTTGACGCGAGAGTGGATAAGCGGATCCGATGATCGGTAGCGGGAGCCACGCCCAGGGCCAGAAGTCCGTCAGCGGGAAGATGTGCTGCTTCCAGGTGTAGTGGCCACCGTGCGGCCCGGCGGTAATCAGGGGATGGTGGGTCGACAGCACTACGTGCTTTCCGCTGGTCTCGTCGAGGAGCCGCGTGAAGCGGCGGTACGACACGATCGGATTCGGCTCATCGGGGCAGGCTCGAGCGTGGACGTCCGTGTAGAACTCGGCATGGCCGAAGCCGATGACATCGATGAATACGATCCGCAGGTGCGGCCCGAAATCCACCACCTCCGGGCCGCCGCAGCCGCCGGCCGGGAGCATCTGCACGCGGGGTCCCTGATGGCTCAAGAAGGCCTGCTGCGCCGCCACCCGATCGAAGCCCTTGGCACCGCGCAGGCCCCAGTCGTGATTTCCTGCAGTGAAGATCGCGCGCGCCTCGCCGGCCGCCGCGATCTGCGCCTGGAGCACCCGTTCGCCGCGCGTGCGCTCCTTGCCCGGCCGCGGCACGAGGCCGGTCGGGTAGATGTTGTCACCCAGGAAGAGCACGGCGACGTGGTCCCGCCCCAGGTCCGCCACCACTGCGTCTACCTCGTCGCGCATGGCGCCCAGCACCCGATCGGTGTGGGGGTCGGTTCCTTCCTTGGGAAGCTTGGGCGCACCCACATCGCCGATCAGGAACACCGTCTCGGTCACGTCACTCGCGCCGGCGCACTGCTCGTCGGGAACGGTCGGCTCCCAGGTGGTGGCAACCGGCGCGCGGCACGCCAGTATCAGGAGGCACGCCACGGCCCAGTGAACGCTTCTCCCGGCGCGGACTCGCGTCATGACCGCCAGCGTAGCGCCCCGATTCCAGTCAGCGCTCGGTCACCTGCACGGGGGCGCCGGTCCGGCGACGGACTTCCTCGCCGATCTCGCGCAGGCGCTCGGGGGCTGCCGGGCCCACGCCCTCCACCCAGCCGGCCCGGTCGATGCTGTAGACCTGAACGGCGCGCGGCCGGATGGCGGCCACCAGATCCAGCCACGGGATCACCGCCTCGTCCTCCACATTGGAGACGGCTCCCTCGACGAAGCACGCCTGCAGGGTCAGGTCGTCCAGGTGGCCGTAGGCCTCGGCGATCGCTTCCAGAGAGGTGGCTTCGGCCGGCAGCGCCACCCGCTCCGGCGCCGCATCCAGCTTGAGGATGCACTCGTCCAGACAGGAAAGCGCCCGGCGCTCCACCGGCCGCACAGCGCCGCTGCCGTTGCTCAGGATCCGCACGGGAACCTCGGGGTGGGTGTTGCGGACGGCGCCCAGCACCTCCGCGACCACGGCGCCCAGGTGCGGATGCAGCGTGGGCTCGCCGTCGCCGGAGATGGTGATCGAGTCCAACGACCCCACGCTCGCCAGCGCCTGGCTCATGGCCCCGCGCACTTCGGCCGGGGCGGGCCAGTGAGGCGCGCCACGGCCGCTGCTCCTGCGGCCGGCCAGGGGGCAGTAGACGCAGTCGAGATCGCAGACGCGCTGTTCGCGGGGGCCGAGGTTGACGCCCAGGGAGCGGCCGAGCCGCCGGGAGACTACCGGCCCGTAGACGATGCCCTCGAGCAGCGGGCGCTCCCTTCCTCCCCCCGGATCAGTAGATCACATCGGCTTCGAGCCGTCCTCCTTCGCCCGCCACGACCTCCAGGCGCGCCATGCAGGCCATGCAGTAGACGCGATCTCCGGGACGCAGCTCCCGGGTCGAGCGGATCACCACCTTGCAGATCGGGCACAGCACCTCGTTGGGCGCCAGTTCGTCGTCCGCGCCGCTCCAGCGGCGGTAGAACTTGCGGTACTTCTTCGGGACCTCGTCGAAGCCCCGATCGTCGAGCACGTAGCGCTGGCGCGGCTCGCTGGCTCGAGCCGGCGCGCCGGAGTCGCCCGAGCCGCTCACGGCGTGAACCCCAGGCGCTCGACGGCGCGCAGGTAGCTGCGCGCCAGCTCGGGACGCTCGTCCCGGCTCAGGCCGATCTTCTCGGTGACGTCGTCGAAGCTGGCCAGCACGAGCGGATCCAGCTCGCGCCGGACCTCACCCAGCCGGGCTCGGACGTGAGGCGCACTCTGAAGCCGGCGACCCAGCTCGTTCTCCCCGAACCCGATGTGACGCCGCTCGTCCTTGATGATGCCCAGCAGCACTTCCCGGGTCACGGGATCCGCGCCCTCGGCGTGACGACGGAAGACCGCGAACTCCATGGCCTCCAGGATCACGTTCTGGGCGAAGATGGCCGCCTCCCAGTCCTTGCTCGCCACCAGGTCGAGCAGGCGGCGCCGGAACTCGACCAGCTTGGGGCTGCCTCGGCGAGCGATCTCGGCCTCGGCATCCCGAACGCCGAGGTCTTGCAGACGATGGATCAGCACCTCCAGGTGCCGGCCCTCGTCCACCACCTGGGTGGCCAGGAAGAGCTTGGTGTTCCGGTTGGGCGCGATGCCGACGAGACCGCTGGAGCCCTCGAGCGCAGCGGTCTCGCCGACCGCGTAGTTGCACAGGACCGTGATCAAGCGGTCCTTCTCGTCCTCGTCTAGCCCTTCCTCCTTCAGGTCCGGCGTGTGCCCGTAGGTCTTCCCCGCCAGATAGCCCTGAACGGCCTCGAACCAGAACTCGAACGAGTGGACCCGTTCCTGGAAGAGCTGCGGATCCATGTCATGGATGTCCGCCGGCTCCTGGCCCATGACTGTGTCCCCCTCAGGGCCGCGCGGGCGTCTGGTAGTCGATTCCGATCCGGCCCAGACGCGTCTTGAACTCCTTCAGGACGGTATCGGCCAGCAGCGCCTCCATCTCCTCCGGATCCATCTCGCCCAGTTTGTGCCCGTGGAACTCGGCGCCCTCCCCCACGGGACCGGCCGCGCCGGCCTGCTGCTTGGCTCGCTGGATCTCCTCCCGCGCGTCGGTGCGCCGGAACGAGTCGGCGAAGGTGGCGAGCATGTAGAAGGTCATCTCCTTCTGCATCTTCTCGACTTCGGGCTTCTTGGCGGGGTTCTCCTTGATCAGGGACCCGATGCGGTTCTCACCGAAGCCCACGTGGCGCCGCTCGTCGGCGATCGTCCCCGTCAGCGTCTGGGCGAACTTGGGGTTCAGCGCCTGACTCGTCTGGTGGAGCAGCTCGAACACCGTGAAGGCCATGCCCTCCAGGACGATGTTCTGGCCCACCACGCCCGACACGAAGTCCTTCTTGTCCACCTTCTCCAGCAGGATCTCGGCGAACTTCACCAGGTTCGGGTTGGCGTGGGCCTGGATGACGCTCTCCAGCTCGTTCTTCTGGACGCCCAGGTCCAGAAGCCGCTGCGTGAAGATCTCCACGTGGCGGGCCTCGTCCAGGGTCTGGGTGGCGAGGAAGCGGGCGCTGGGCTGGTCCGGGCAGGCGTTGATCAGCCCGGACGACGCGGCCAGAGCGCAGCGCTCTCCAACGACGAGCTGGACGGTGGTGCGGATCGCCTGCTCGCGCAGCAGATCGTCCTGCATCAGCAGCTCCGGCTCTCGTGAGTCGGGATCGTGTCCATACGAGGTTCCCTCGAGGTACCCCTGAGGGCAGGACTCGAGCCAGTGCTGAATGGAGTACATCGACAGAAAATCGCTCATGGTTCAGTTCACTCCCGTTGAACGCGGGCCATCGTGATTGGACTGCCCTGCCGCAAACGTCGTGCCAGCGAGGACGAATGAGAAACGCCCCTGGGCTGCCGCAAGGGGCACCGATGCGTCGGTTCGTCCAATAGCCCAAGTCGTTGCGATTGAGTAGCCCAGCCCTCCTCGAGGATTTGACCGAATGCGCCTGGGACGCGAAGGTCTAGCGGCATGCCCCAAACGCCTGCTACGTGGGACCTGGCGCAGCGCCTGGCGTTCCTCGACTTGACCGAGGAAGACCGGCGACTCCTGGCAGAGTTGCGCCCGATCCTGGAGCAGCATGCGGAGCGCTTCGTGTCGGCGTTCTACCGGCACCTGCTCTCGTTCGAGCCGACCCGCCGTCTGCTGGCCGATCCCAAGGTGAAGGAGCGGCTCCTGGTCAAGCAGCAAGAGTACCTGCTCAGCCTGGCCGGCGCGGAGATCGACGAAGCCTACGTGGAGCGCCGGCTCCACATCGGCCGGGTGCACGAGCGCATCGGCCTGGACCTGCGCTTCTACTTCGGGTCGTACCGGCTCTACTTCTCGCTGCTCCAGCCCCTGGTCAACGAAGCCTGCGCAGGCGAGCCCGGGCGCGCCGAGCGGACCCTGGACGCTCTTCTCAAGGTCCTGATCCTGGACGCCGAGCTCGCCACCGAAGCCTACGTGGAGGGGCGCGAGCGCGAGCTCGAGTACCTCAACCGAGAGCTGGCCGATGCGGGCCACGATCTCGCCTTGCAGGTGCAGAAGCGCACCACCGAGCTGCGCCTCACGCGCCGCAGGGCCCGGGCCGCCGAGGAGCTGGCCTCCGTGGCAACCCTGGCCGCCGGGCTGGCTCACGAGATCGGAACACCGATGGGTGTGATCCGGGGCCACGCCGAGCTGCTCGAGTCGGCCGTCGACGACGATCGTTCGCGCTGGCGGCTGAAGACGATCACGGAGCAGATCGACCGCATCTCCGGGATCATCCAGGCGCTGCTGAACCTCTCGCGCCCGCGCGAGCCGGTGCGCGTACCCACCGATATGACCGAGGTCCTGGAGGGAACCCTTACGTTCCTCTCGGAGAAGCTGAGCGGCCGCGGCATCGTGACTCGTCGCGACTACCAGCCGGTCCCGCAAGTGCATGCCGACCCGGAGAAGCTGCAGCAGGTCTTCCTCAATCTCGTGCTCAACGCCGTGGACGCCATGAGCGAGGGAGGGACCCTGCACGCCAGCGTGGTCCCGGCCGACGACGGCTGGGTCGAGGTGCGGCTGGCCGACACCGGCCCGGGAATCCCGGAGGAAGAGCTGCCCCGGATCTTCGAGGCCTTCTACACCACCAAGCAGGCCGGCGCGGGCAACGGTCTCGGCCTGGTCGTCGCCAACACGATCGTGGCCGACCACGGCGGCAACCTGGAGGTCACCAGCGAGCAGGGCGAAGGCACCGAGTTCCGCATCACCCTGCCGCCCCTGGAGCTGCCGGAGCCGGAGCGCGACACGGCGTAGGCCAGCCGAGGCTCTGGCGGGAGAAGCTCGCCATGGGGCGGTTGCGGATCTGACGGTCCGTAAGTGTGTCGTTTTGCCACGCCATGTGGCATAATTCCACATCCCGAGTCGTATCCAGCGCTCTCGAGGCTCCAGACTGGCACGAGTTCTGCTGTGAGGATGGAAGTATGAACCGCGTTCGATCGATCTTGGTGGTGGATGACGACGCGGCCATGCGCGAGATGATCGTTTCCCTCCTCGAGGAGCAGGGGTTCCGAGCATCTGGCTGTGGCGGCGCCGATGCGGCACTCGAATCCCTGCGAGAGCAGCCCGCCGACGCGGTGCTCTCGGACATCCGAATGCCCGGCAAGTCCGGCCTCGACCTCCTGGGCGAGATCCGCGAGCTGCGTCCGGAGGTCCCGGTGGTGCTGATGACCGCCTTCGGCAGCATCGACAGCGCCGTGGAGGCCATGCGGGCCGGCGCCTTCGACTACGTGACCAAGCCCTTCAAGAAGGACGAGGTCCTGGTCGTGCTGGAACGCGCCTTCGAGCGCACGGCCCTGGAGGAAGAGAACACGCGCCTGCGGCGGGCGGTGGACCGGACCACCTCGTTCGGCGACCTGATCGGCGCCAGCCCCGCCATGCGCGAGATCTTCGCGCTGGTGCGCAAGATCGCCTCGAGCCGCAGCACCGTGCTCGTCACCGGCGAGAGCGGCACCGGCAAGGATGTCCTCGCCCGGACCATCCACTTCACCGGCAGCTCCGGCGAGGCGGCCTTCGTACCCGTGAACTGCACGGCGATTCCCGAAGGCCTGCTGGAGAGCGAGCTCTTCGGCCACGTGCGGGGCTCCTTCACCGGCGCACACACCACCAAGCGCGGCCTCTTCGAGGTGGCCGACGGCGGGACGCTGTTCCTCGACGAGATCGGCGACATGGGGCCGAGCCTGCAGGGAAAGCTCCTGCGCGTACTCCAGGATGGTGAGATCCGCTCGGTGGGCGGGACGCAGCCGATCAAGGTGAACGTCCGCGTGATCGCCGCCACCAACAAGGATCTGCGCAAGGAGATGGACGAGGGCCGTTTCCGCCGCGACCTCTTCTATCGTCTCAACGTGATTCCGATCCACATTCCGCCGCTTCGCGATCGCCCCGAGGACGTTCCGCTCCTGACCGAGTTCTTCCTGCGCAAGCATGCCACCGATCGGCGCATGACCCTGTCGCCGGCCGCGCTGCAGAAGCTCATGGGCTGCGCGTTCGAGGGCAATGCGCGCGAGCTGGAGAACCTGGTCGAGCGGGCCATCGCCCTGTCCGACGGCCCGGAGCTCGAGCCGGAGGATCTGCCGCTACCGGAGAACGAAGCCGGCGCTGCCAGTACCGGCGAACCCCTGGCCCGTGCCGCGGCGCAGCGCCAGATGACGCTTCGCGAGCTCGAGGCCCTCTACGTGGATGAGATCCTCCGCCAGACCGGCGGCAACAAGGTGCGTGCCGCGCGGATCCTGGGCATCGACCGCCGCACGTTGTACCGCCGCCGGGAGCGCGAGACGCGCCGTTTGCACCCGGTCACTGGAGAGGAGATCGCGCAGGAGGCGTAACGGCTGCGACCCGAGGAGAGCCATGGATCCCTCCGAGATCCGAGAACGCGTCCTGGACGACCACGAGAACCTTCGCACCCGCCTCGCCATGGTCGAGTCGCTCTCGCAACGCGCCGACGACGGCGAGGTCTACGCCCTGGATCAGCTCCGGGACCGCGGCGACGAGCTGTGCCGCAAGCTGGGACGCCACCTGGACATGGAAGACCTCCACCTGGTGCCGCTGATCCAGGAGACCCGCGGTCGCGAGGCCGCCCGGCAGCTCGCGGCCGAGCACCGCGAGCAACGCCTGCTCTTCGACTTCGTGCTGAGTCGACTCCGCGATGCGGAGCGCCCGACGCGCCTCGTCTGCCGCGAGATTCAGGCCTTCATCGACCTGCTGCGCGACGACATGGACATGGAAGAAGAGGAATTGCTCGTCGCAGCGGAGCGCCAGAGGCGATGCTCGGACGAAGGCGCCTCCGCTTGACGAGGACGCTCAGGTCCCCTCTAATCCGTCGCGTGCGACCAGGGGAGTCGGTCGAATGCGGGGCGGCCTGAAGCAGGAGTTCAAGCAGCGGGTCCAGAACCTCGCGGGCATCCGCGAGGCGATCCGCTCGCCGGTGCTGGCGCACCCGGCCGCCTTCGGCCGGCGCGTCATCCTGGGCACCCTCGCCACGCCCGCGGTCTGAACGGGGAACCCATGGGCGTCGTGGACCCGATTCTGCGGCTGCGTCCGGAGGACCCCATCGTCGCGGTCGCGGCCGACGATGACTACGCCATGCCGCTGGCGGTTTCGATCCGCTCGGTGATCGATCGACTGTCCCCGGAGCGCCGCCTGGGCATCGTGGTCCTGGATGGGGGCATTCGACCCGCCAACCGCGAGCGCGTGCTGCGCTCCTGGCCGGCGGACCGCGTCGAGGTGGCATGGTTCACGCCCGACGCCTCGGTCTTCGACGACGCACCGACGTGGCGTTGGGTGAACCGGGTCATGTACTACCGGCTGCTGCTCCCCCAGCTGCTGCCCGAGGCCATCGCGAAGATCCTCTATCTGGACGTGGACGTCCTGGCGCTGGCCGACGTCTCCGCGCTGTGGGACGAACCCCTGGGCGACGTGGCGCTGCGAGCCACCCAGGACCCCACCAGCCCCTACATGGACGCCGAGCGCGCCATGCCCGCCGGATGGGTGCAGCCCGCGGAGGGCTTCACGCCGCAGCCGCTGCCGAACTACGACCTCCACCGTCTCGAGCCCGACACGCCCTACCTGAACAGCGGCGTGCTGATGATGAACCTGGACTGGTGGCGCCGACACGACGTCACCCGGCGCCTGTTGGAGTGCCTGCTCGAGAACGCGGGGCAGATCGAGGCACCCGACCAGTACGCCCTCAACGTGGTCCTGCACGGCGCCTGGGCGCCCATGGATCCCGGCTGGAACGCGCTGGCCGTCCTGCACAGGCGCGGTTCGTGGCGCGAGACCCACTACGACGAGGCCACGTTCCGGCGCCTGCTGGATGTCCCCTACATCCTGCACTGGGCCGGCGTGCAGAAGCCCTGGAACGGCCTCGGGGCCGTGCCCCGCGAAGAGCTCTTCCATCGCACCCGCGCCAAAACCGCCTGGGCCGGCTGGCGTGGGCAGCAGCGGTTGCTGGGCTTCCGTCTGGCCCGGACCCGCAAGCGGACACGCCGGCGCGCGCGCCACGCGCTGCGAGACCTCCGCCGCGCCACTCGGCAGCCGCGCAAGAAGGCCGCCGCAGCCGCCGCTCGCCTGGCTCGCGTCGGCGTGCGTGGCGGGCGCTGGGCGCGACAGCGCCTCCAGGGCCCGCGCGAGGGTGCGCGGCCCGCCTTTCTGGTGGGCTGCGGACGCTCCGGAACCAACATGCTGGTGGATCGGCTGAGCCGCACCTGGGAGCTGGACCCGGTCAATGAGTACGACCCGGCCGCGTTCCACGAGTGGTGGCTGCGCGATCTGGACAGCGTCGCCGCCGTGGCGCAGCGCAGCCGCGCCCGCACGGTGCTGTTCAAGCCCATCCTGGACACGCCCCGCGTGCCCCAGCTGCTGGAGCGCTTTCCCGAAGGCCGGGTGCTGTTCGCCGTGCGCGATTGGGCTGCGGTCGTGCGCTCCGCCCTGGCGCTCTTCGGTCCCGAGAACTGGCCCGGGCGCGTGGCCGGCTGGATGAGCGACGACTTTGCGGAGTTCGGCGCACCGCTGCCGGCGAACGCACGGGAGAGGGTGCGATCGCTGTGGCGCGCCGACCTGGACCCCGCCTCGGCAACCGCCCTGTACTGGCTCTTCTACACGGGGCTCTACTGCGACCAGGGCCTGGACTCCGACCCGCGCGTGCGCCTGGTGCATTACCAGCTCGTCCTGGAGCAGCCCGAGGCGCAGCTGCGCGAGGTCTGCGACTTCCTCGGCATCGGCTACCGGGCGCGCATGAGCCCGGGCGTGGAGCCGCGCAACCGGCATACGTCCGAGTCCTTGGGCGTGGAGCCGTCGATCGCCGAGGCCTGCGACGCCCTCTACGCGCGCTTGGCCGACGCCGATGCTTCATCGAGCGCGGCATCCAACGCTTCCAGGAACGAGGTGTAGATCGGAATTGCCTTGGCCTCGGCGTACTCGTGCGCCCAGGCGTAGTGCTTGCGCACGACTGTCGGACGCGACGCACGATCCCAGGGCCAACGCTCGTGGCGCAGTCGCGCCCGCTCCAGGTGCTCGTCGAGCGGCAGCTGCACCAGCGCGAAGCGCATGCCCGACCAGCATTCCGGATCGGGCACGCCCGCTGGGCCCAGCAGGCAGAGCGGGCCGGCCGCCTCGCTCAGTCTGCGCCGGGCCAGCACGTACCAGGCGTCCAGGCGCGCTGCGGGGTCCAACCCGTCCAGCACGGTGCGCGGGGGGATGGGGATTCCGGCGCGGCCCGCGGCCCGGCGCAGCCAGCCGTGCCAGCGGGGCCCGACCTGGAGCTCGAAGTCGAAATCCACGACTTCGACTCCGCGGTGGCTCGGATGCTCGCGTGCGAACATCGTCTTGCCGCTGCAGGGCGCCGCCATGAGGTAGAGGCGCAGCAGGGTCTCAGGCACCGTGGCGCAC
>Ga0255054_10000659_pt1 | contig 20397 bp, 17 predicted proteins | sample JV7_2_23_MG_FD_188634 | JGI IMG/M metagenome (GOLD analysis project Ga0255054, IMG submission 188634) | Seawater microbial communities from Jervis Inlet, British Columbia, Canada - JV7_2_23 | ecosystem: Environmental > Aquatic > Marine > Inlet | place: Canada: British Columbia | collected...
CAGTGGCAATTCGCCTTCGCTCGATCGGGCGAGGTAAGATCGAAGTTGGAAGTTGGGCTCTTCGTCTGGAAGAACCCGGTACCACCGATCATTAAGAAAGTTCTTTAATACTTCCAGAATCAATGGGTCCCGCAGCATCAGCTTAAGGAACTCGAAGTCCTTGTTCTGGACGTTGTGCAGCATGGTCTGATTCTGATTCAGGTACGGCGTCTCTCCGGCGCTCAGGCCGTGTACTTGCGCGTAACCCTTGCGGACGCTATCGAGGGCATATAGGAGTTCGTCGGGCGAATACAACGCGGGCACAATGCAATATCCCGCCGTCTGCACCTCGCGGCAGATGTCGGAAACGCCGATCACGATTTAAGGCACCCTCAAGAATTTCCCGGAGTTGCGGTCTTTTTTTGTCTGTCCTGTTGTGCTGATTTGGTGGACAGCAGACCCTACATTAGTATGGTTCAGTATATCATCCTCACCGAACACTCAAGCGACCGGCGCTTTATTGAACATAACGCAGATCCCATTCCTTGTAACCGTCGATACCGAAGCGGACGATGCGTGGCGACATCCGGATCGGATACGCCTGGACAACCTGACTGTATTACCCAAGTTCCAGGCGCTCTGTTCTGCGTATGGAGTCGTACCAACCTACTTGCTGACTTACGAATGCTGCAGCGCAAGCGCAGGCGTTACTTACATCGATGCCTGCATGAAGGCAGGAGCCTGCGAAATAGGGCACCATCTTCACGTTTGGACGACACCTCCATTCGAGCAGCCGGGGAATGGCGGCATCGATCGAGCGTGGCTGCATGCATTTCAGTTCGAATTGCCGAATAGCCTTTTCCAGGACAAAGCCGAAACACTCAAGGAAGCCATCAAATCGACTTTCGGTTGCCAGCCGCGGTCGCACCGGGCCGGGCGGTGGGGTGTTGATCAACGAACGATCAGCTGGCTGGTGCAGAACGAATTCCTTGTAGACTCTTCGGTCGTACCAGGCATTTCATGGAAACGACAGACCGGATCGGCGTCCAGTGGCCCGGAGTATCTTTTGGCATCATCAGGTCCCCATCGATGGTGCAGCGCGGACAACCAGGAGTGCCTGGTCGAGATCCCGGCGTCGGCACTGCCGCTGAGGCCGCTCTGTCACCTTGCATTACGCAGACTGGCTCGCCAATCCGCCTGGCTGGAACGACTACACAAACGGCTGGCGCGTCCCCGTATGCTCAGGCCCGACCCGTCCCGGGACGTTCGCGAGCTGGAGGAAATGATGATTACGCTCGTGCAAAGAGGCCTGCCAGTACAGCTCATGCTGCATTCGTCGGAATTACTGAGTGGGACCAGCCCGATAACTCGTACCGAGGAGCAGACAACGAGGATCTGGAAACAACTCGAACGAGTGTTCAGCGCTGCACGGGAGATGGGTCTTTTGCCGATGGGATTGAGTGATGCCGCAAGTTGGTACGACAAGCAAAACCTTCAGGCATATTCACCCGTGCGGTAAGCGGGGAAAAACCCCGACGAATCTTCACCAACCGATTCACTCAACGCCAGGTACGCATCCCGGTCGAGAATCCTTCCGCAGATATAGGCCATGCGGGTCGTCGTCGACCAACCCAGCTTGAAACGATTCAGTCCATCGCTCGCGTCAGTCACAATTCCGGCGCCGGCACCCAAACACAATCGGCGAAACCGATGTTCGCGCAGGTAGCGTATGGCTGCATCGAACAAAGCATAGGATGCTCTTGCCTCGTAGCCTGCGTCGCTATAGGCCGCCAGATGATAGTAGGCGGTATCACCTTCGGCATAGATGAGCATCATGCCGACGAGATCGGCACCGACTGTCGCGCGCCAACTCAATATGCCGGGTACGCCGAGCTGCTCGCGCAGCGACCGGGGCGAAAACGCGGCAGGTCCGCGAATGCGATGTCTCCGTTTCAGGTTCTCGTATAGCGTCACCCACTCGTCTCCCGCATGCTGCGGTTCCGAACACAATTCAGAATCGACGAGCTTGGCAGCACGGCGAATATTCCTGCGATGGTGCCCAGACGGATACGAAGCCGGCAGCTTGTCCAGCTCTACGACAAAGTGTTCCTTGAATGGACGATTCAGATCCGGGAATGCGGCATCCAGCTGCGACCCGCTATAGTTGCCGAGCGGGTCAGTGACCAGGACTGCACAAACACCGTTGGACAGGCCCATCAAGTCGCTGCCCACGCGGCCCCAGTCGTCACAACCGAACAACGGATACGGTCCTGTAAAATCGGAATACGGGCTTGCGGGGATATTCCGCCTGAGAAGCCAGCCGTTACAGGCTTCAAGGCGAACAGGCTCTCCAATCTCCCGCAGAGATTGAAGGTAGCTGAAACTACGATATCCGGTGCAGCTTGTCTGGTCGCTATCGGTCAAGAGCCGGTCTTGTCACTGATGCGGGCTTCGTCTCGGGATTGGTCGATTGCGCTTACTGTCCAGCCCAGCTTTGGCCGCATGACACCTTGTATTTGTCCGAACCAGGCAGTCCGCCCGCTGGGCACATCCATGATATCGAAAAACACTGCCCTATCATGACGGAGGATAACGTTGCCCTCGTCCTTCACAATCAGGATGCGCAAGGTGTAGCCCCCGTTGTTCAGCAGATTATCCGGGATCTCGCAGCGCGCTCTCCAGTGACCCGGCGAGTACTCACGGACTGCCTTCCCCTCCGCCATCAGCGATCCGGTTTCCAGGACGAAGACCCCGTAGGCATTCTCGAAATGCAGCGTCACATGCAGTCGTGCCGACGGCATCCGGTTCCAGAAATCTACTTCTACCGCAAACGGTGTGTCTACGGTGATGCTGGCTGATTCGCTGTCAGCATCGGTTCTTGTGACGGCGACCCGACTGAGCCAGACCATGTCATTACCTGGCGCTTCGGATCGATCCTCCCAGGACACCTCAGTGACCGATTCCAGCGATGCGGTGACGTAGTCCCGGACTATCTTGCCTGTAGCACCGATGTCTACGCATCGGCCGGAATCCAGCCACATCGCCCTGTCGCAAAGTTGCTCCACCGCCAGCAAGTTATGACTCACGAACAACACTGTGCGACCGCTGCTCGCCACGTTCTCCATCTTGCCCAGGCACTTTCGCTGAAACTGGATGTCCCCCACCGACAAGACCTCATCCACCAGCAGGATATCCGGCTCGAGGTGGGCAGCTACGGCAAAAGCCAGTCGAACGTACATGCCGCTCGAGTATCGTTTTACCGGCGTGTCCAGAAACCTCTCCACCTCGGCAAACGCCACTATCTCGTCGAACTTTCTTAGTATCTCGGACTTGCGCATGCCGAGAATGGCGCCGTACAGGAAAATATTTTCCCGGCCTGTCAATTCGGGATGGAATCCGGCGCCGACTTCCAACAAAGAGCCTACCCGCCCCCTGATATCAACCTCGCCTTCCGTCGGTTCTGTGATACGGGACAGTACCTTTAGCAGTGTGCTTTTGCCGGCGCCGTTGGGGCCGACAATACCCATCACCTCGCCGTCCTTTACCTCGAGATCGACGTCGCGTAATGCCCAGAACTCTGAGGCTTCCAAGTGGCCTCCAGCGATCGATTTGCGTAAGGTAAATGCTTCGACAATGGTGTCGCGCAGTGTCTGGTACCTCGCTGTGGCGCGACCCAGCCGAAAACGTTTGCCGAGTCTGCGAGCCTCAATTGCATTACCAGATCTCAATGTAAGCCCCTAGATAACGTCTGCAAATCCACGCTCGAGGCGGCGGAAAAAGTATGCCCCGGACACGAATATCAGGACCGCGAGAATCGTTGAGACAGTGATCATCCCACCGGGCGCGGTATCCGTGCCGAGAAGTGCCCAGCGAAAGCCTTCCACCACCCCGACCATCGGGTTGATGCTGTAAATCAGCTGCCAGCGTTCATCCAGCAGCGAACTCGGATAAGCGACCGGGCTCGCGAACAGCCAAAGCTGTGCAATGAAAGGAATCGTGTACCGTACATCGCGAAACTGCACGTTCAACGCCGAGAACCAGAAAACGACGCCCATCGCCGTGCAGTATGCCAACAGGAACAGGAAAGGCAGCCACATGATGTTGACGGTCGGCGTGACCCCGAAATAGACCATGAAGCCAAGCAAGACCAGGAAGGACAATAGAAAATCCACTACGCCTGCGCTTACTGACGCCACCGGAATCAACAGCCTCGGGAAGTACACCTTTTTCAGTACCGCCTGGCTTTCCACGACGCTGGTCGATCCCATGGTCAGTCCGTTGGCGAAGAACGTCCACGGCACTAGTGCGGCGAACACAAACAACGGATAGGGGATACCATCCGATGGCATGCGCGCCAGTCGTCCGAAAAACAGGCTGAAAATCAGCATCGTAAAAAGCGGTTGCAGTATCGCCCAGGCAGCGCCAAGAAACGTCTGTTTGTAACGAACTTTGATGTCGCGCCATACGAAAAAGAACAGCAGTTCCCGAAACTGCCACAGCTGGCCCAACCCGAGTGACGACCATCCGGTACAGGGTCGTATACGGACTAATCGTGCTTCGCTGTCATACACTGTTCACACTCGTTATATCGTCAACGAAAGAAGTGAATAAACTGTCAATCACCAAATCCAGTTGATCTACCAGCCAAGGTCGCGGCCCAGGTACTCGTATAGTTGTCGGTTCGGTGTGCTGTAAAAATGAATCAATTCGTCATGAATCCTATTGTTCATTGGCTCGCAATAGCTACGCACGTGCCGCGGACTCAAGTCTTGTTGACTCCATTCATGATCGGGCAATTCGGCAAACTCGGCAACCTTTTTCATCGTTGCGACCGGATCCGACTTCAGGTCGTCAAGGGGAATTACCATAATCTGTTCATCCGGAAAGTACTCGAGGTAGCGATCAAGCTGCTGTTGATAGAGACCGCGCCGAACGAGCCCGGGCCCGGTCGCGGCAGAGCTTGAATGCATCCGGTCGAGTTCGTCGGTAATCATCTGTTCGAATCCCGGCAGCTCTCCTGCCTCGAGCACTCTTTCGACCCAACTTCGCTCGTCGGCACTTGCGTCCTTTACCTCGTTTCGCCAGTAATCCGGATTGCTCTCGAGAAGCTGGCGATACATGTTCCACTGGGAATAGGCTCGCTCTACAGGGTTTCGCACTGCAACCAGAAGATGCAGGCGACGATCGTAGCGGGCAATTCGTTGCGGCGCCTTGGTTGAGTAAAGGTAAGACGGCGACCCCTCCAAGGTGATCCGGTGCCTGCCGACCTTGTGGCGCAACGGGAAATAGCTGTGGTACCACGCAAGCCCTTTGCGGAAGTTTGCATCACGGTCGAAGAAGTTGATCTCTTTTTGATGCGCTGGTACGACATGCGGGTGACTGGCAAGAAGCCGAAACAGCGAATCCGTGCCACACTTCTGGGCACCGATAATGAGTAACGATGGCCGACAGGTCAGGCCGATCGCCGCCAGGAGGCATTTGACAGTGTGGCGGAGCGGGCTCATGCCGGGGCAGGTTGCTCTTTGTGTCGCTCCAGCGCCGCGCTGACGCTCACGACAGCTATCAGAAAGATTACTGCGGGCTGCTCCAGGTTGTTGTGGGTCGTCAGCGAAGTAACGGCCAAGGTAAATATCATAGCCCGGGTGTATTCCGCTGAGCTTCGCCACATCGCAACAAACAATGATGCAAACACCACCAGCCCGAGAATGCCTTCTTCTGCCGCGATCAGCGCGTACATGTTGTGAGGCCTGCGAACCAGGTCCCACTCGCTGGTGAAGCCGAACCCTCCACCGAGCCATGGGGCCTGCGCGAATGTTTCGTATGCGTGCCTGATCGCGGCGCTGCGCTGGAAGGTGGATTGGTCGTCGAAGGCACCCCCAGACGCCCCCAGCCGCATCAGCGTGTTCCGGTTCAAGGCATCGTCCACACCCAGCCACTCGAACACTCCCAGTAGTCCTCCGGTGAGCGCCATCCACAGCAGGAGTGCTCCGGACAAAGCCATCAGGCTTGAAGCGATCACACGGTAGCGCCGGCCGAACACGCCGAAGACTGATAAAAAGAAGATGCCTGCCGCCCAGCCGATCCACGCACCCCTGCTAAACGTGAGCAGGACACCGATGCCCGTGACAGCACAGAGAATCAGCGCGCGCCTTGGCGACATGGTTCCCGCTACGCTGACCATAATCAGCGTCAATATCCGACCGGATACGGTCGGGTTGAAATACAAACCTGCTGCACGCCCGGTCGAATAGGAGAACGTCGGCACCAGGAAATCGTAAATATTAATGAGCACGGCGGCTATTAGTAAGGCAACGAGGCTTTTCTGAACGACGGCCCATGCGCCCGGTTGGACGAGCAGGACCATGAATGACAGCAGCAAGAGCATCATTTCGATTCTGCTGACCAGCAACTGCGAGACCGTGTCACTAAGCGACGACGACAGGAAAATGCCGAAGGTATAAAGCAGGTATATCGAGACCCAGGCCAGTACCGGACGACTGGACGATAGATCGACGGGTGTGCGGCAAACGAGGAATACAGCCGCCGCCGCGCCTATCGTCAGGACATACCAGTAGAGCGGCTTGAATGCGATGAACTCCTGTTGATAGAAATACAGGTATACGTAACTGCAATAGAGCAGCGCGAAGAAGGCGGCGGCGGCGGGCAGCAACCAGCCGGATACGCCGTGTCTGTTTACGCCGTCTTCAACGTACAAATCAGCTCCATCCATCGATTCGTGACCGCGCCAACATCAAAGCGTGAGACGACCATACCGGCATTCCGGGCAATATGCTGACGCAGCTTCTGGTCGCAAAGCAGAACGGCCATTGCCTCGGCAAGTGCATCTATATCGCCTTCAGGAACCAGCACGCCATTATCGCCGTCGGAAATGATTTCGGCAGGTCCGGACTGGCAATCGAAGCTGACCGGCGCGGTCGAACACGCCATCGCTTCAACCAATGCCATCGGAAACGCCTCGGTCCTGGACGGCAGCACATACAATTCCGCACAACGCAGAATCGACTGCGGCGATCTTACGTTGCCGGGTAAGATCACTCTCGACCCCACGCCGAGATCGTCGGCCAGTTTCGACAGCGCAATCCTGTCCGGGCCATCGCCGAGAATGACCAGCATCACATCCTGACGATCGAGCTTCGCGTATGCTTTTATCAGCCGGTCGAACCCTTTTAGTCCGACCAGCCTGCCCATGCCGGCGATGAAGCGCCCCGGCAAGTTGATCTCTGGTTCACCAAATTCGGGCGCGACGACCGGATTCGGGATAACGACGACTTCCTCCCGCCCGTATCGTTCCTTTGCGTAGCTCGCAAGTTCCTCGGTAAGGAACACGAGCTCGTCCGCATACCTGTAGGCAATTTTCTGGATCGAGCGCCAAAAGAAACCCAGCTTTTGTTGTCGCGGGTCATTGTGTTCCGCAATGATGACCGGGATGCCGGTGCCAATGGATGCAAGGGTCCCCAGGATTCCCGGTTTTGACATGAATGCGACCACGACATCGGGCTTTTCTTGTCGATAGACGCGGCGCAAAGCCGCGCACCGGGCAACATTGTTACTGACTGCATTAAACGCTCCGGACGACGGCCTTTGCATATCGAGCTCAATGCGCGAGATCCCGGGTGCGAGCGCGAAGAAGTCCTTTCTCGACGACGCCAGCGTAACGACCGTTATGCGATGCCCCTGTCGTTGGAACTGTTCAGACAGGATCGAGAGCGCTCGTTCGGCCCCGCCGCAGCCCAACGACGAGATCGCCATGACGATGTTCATTCATCGCCAGCAGACCCATACTGATAAGCATAGCCGTAGTATCTGCCGTCCCCCGTCAACGAGGTTGTTGGTTTGAGATCGTTTAGCACTATTCCGGCCACCGGAATGGCGGTCCGGCGAAGTCGAACGAGCGTATTCTTGAGTTCCCGGGGTGAATTCGATCCTGCCCTGACGACCACGAACGCAGTCTGGGCGACCTTTGTCAGAACCAGCGGATCCGCGATTGCCAGCAAAGGCGGCGAATCGATGATCACCCGGTCAAAATCTTCAAACAGGTCGAGGAAGCTGTCCGACAAGCCGGACGCCAGCAACTCAGAAGGCCTGGCGCAGGGCGAACCCTTCGGCATGACGTAAAGATCACTGATTTCTTTTGCGCGATGCACCACCTTCTTCTTCCTCTTCTTCGGCTTGATTTCCCCGGTCAACATATCGGTCATGCCGGCCCGGCCCTCGAGCGAAAACACGCGGCTTAACTCACCGCGCCGCAGATCGCCTTCGACCAGCAGGGTCTTGATGCCGAGATTTGCCATGAGTACGGCGAGGTTGACCGATACGAATGACTTGCCCGACGATATAGTTGGGCTCGTGATCAGGACGCTGGCGGGCGACCGCGACACCTCCACTTGCTGAATGAAGGTGCGCAATCCGCGAAGACCCTCGACCGCAATTTCGTCGGGAAATTGTGTCGACAGGACCGGCAACCCTTCGATTTCAGATTTCCGCACGCGGCGATTGATCTGTCGTTGTTTCGGGGATGACGGGATAGTCGCGATGACCGGCAGGTTTGCTACCCGCTCGATCTCTTCCGGATCCGACAGACCGCTGCGGAAATAGCGCATGACCTGCGCGATGGCGACGCCGACACCGAGACCCAGCACCAGCGATATGGCGAGAATCAACGCCTTGTTATCGTTAATGGGCTCTACTGGTGATTCGGCTGCGTCGATGATCCTCGCGCTTGTGTCGTCGCCGGTCGCCTCGGCCGCTGTCAGCTCGAGCACCTTGTTCAGGACCACGTTATATCGATTGGTGTCGTCTTCGACGTTCTTGACCAGCTGCGTTAGCTCCTGCTCCGTGTTCGGCTCAATCTGGATGGAATCGATGGCCGCGCGTTTCTCTGCGTCGAGGTCGACAATCGACTGGTCGAGGCTGTCATAGCGTGGGTGCTGTGGCGAATAGCGCCCCTTCAGTTCCTGCTGGCGAATGCGCAGGTCCAGTAGCTCCCTGTCGATCTCCACCAGTCGCTGTAATGGCAGGTACTCGGCAACCTGGCCGGCCTCCGCCGAAGACTGTTCCTCGTAGTAGGCCTGAAGCCGCATCTCCGACGCTTCCATTCGTTGCTTGAGGTTTTCCAGCTGTTGACCCAGAAATGCCAGGATCTGCTCTGACTCCTGGCTTCGCGATGCTGACCGATAATCAAGATACTCGTCCATGACACGATTCAGAATTTCGCTGATTCTCTGCGGATTGCCACCGGTGAGGCTCAGTCGTACATAGCCCGATCCGTCACTCGTCGGGGAGGCGACAATTCTCCTGTTCAGATCGTCCATCGCGGCCAACCTGGGCCGACGCCATACGAGAAATCCCGCTCCCGGATCGGCTTGGGCGCTGCCTATGAACAATACGCCGTCCGCGATTTCGATGTCTTCTCCGAGCGCCCCGACGGCAAGCTCGTCACCCTCCTCGGAGAATACATCCAACCGCCCGCCGTCGCGTACGACGACTTCTACCCTCAATCTGGGAGGCAGGTCGATTGTCGTTACCTCGATGTTTGCCTGCTCCCAGGAATACCCGGGATCGTCGAACATCCAATGGGCCAGTCCGCTGGTCAGCGAGCCGAACTCGTTCATCCGCAGGGCGATCGTTGGAGGCTTGAGCGGCACAACAGCAATATCCAGTCGCAGATAGTCGACTACTTCGCCGAGAATTCTTCTCGACTTGATTAACGCGATCTCCGATTCGGCCTCGGTCGACTCCCCGAACAGTTCGCTGAATTCTGCCGCCTGGCCAACACTTCGCTGATTGGTGGCCACCTGGATCAGCCCGTCCGTCCTGAACTCGTCGACCTTGATCAAAACGATAATAAGTCCGATCAGCAGGAAAAACGCCGCGCACGCTGATATCAGCCACTTGGACTCCCACAAAAGGATGATGGCGTTCTTGAGCGGATGCTCATTGCCGCCGAATTCTCCGGAATCGGAGCTCGATCCAAAGCTTTGTACTGCGTAGGCCAAGTCGGGAATATCGCGATTGATTCGCGTTACCTTGCTGTTGCTGAGTCTCTGTCGGGCATCCATTTTCTTGATGTTAAGCTCCCAGGTCACGCCTGTCCGAAGAGGCAGCGCTCAGCTCCGATCGTGCACATGCGGCCGACTATCCCGTGACATAGCGAACAGCCTGTCCAGCCAATCGTCGATACCGTCGCAAATCTCGGCATGGGCGGCGGCGAATGACGCTCTCGGCAAACCTAAGGGATCATCGATCTGCTGGCCTTCCCTGCCGAGCAGGAATGTCTTCCCTCTGACGTAAGGAAAACTGTTCAGCAGCAATTGTTTTTGCCTGGGCGACATCACGAACATGATGTCTGCCCACCGGACCATATCCTCAGTAAGCATTTTGCTCCGATGTCGGTCAAGGTTCAAATTGTGCTCTTTGGCCACGTCGATGGCCGACGGATGGGCGGCCAAGTCGTCCCTGGTATTGAGGCCTGCCGAATCGACGATCACCTCGCCGAGGCCGCGATCTGCGAGACGTTTTCTACACTCGACCTCCGCTATCGGGCTCCTGCACAGGTTCCCCTGGCAGATTATCAATATTTTTCTTATGACGACTTTGCGCACATCGCTAATCACAAGCGTGCGGAATCTCGACTGGCCAGCGTATTGCCGGGACGCGCCCGCTCAGCCGACTTTGTCCTGTCTGCGGTGCAGATACGGGAGCTGTGCCGTCGGCAACTCGACGACGTTATTCTCGAGCTGCCCGGACATGCTCAGGCCCCTGCGCCACAGCACGATCTCGACGGTCTGCGCCAGTACGAATATGTCGAATGCGAACTTTCCATTCTTTACATAAAACAGATCGTACTTGAACTTTTCCCGGGCATCCGAAACCGACGAGCCGTACGGGTAGCAAAGCTGAGCCCAGCCGGTCAGGCCGGGCTTTATGCTATGGCGGTATTCGTACATTGGGATCTGGTCAGCCAGCTGCGAAACGAATTCCGGCCGTTCCGGCCGCGGCCCGACGAGGCTCATATCTCCCTTCAGGATATTGACTAATTGTGGCAGCTCGTCGATACGTAGTCTTCGAATAATGCGGCCGACACGGGTTTTCCGATGATCGTTTGGCGTCGACCACCTGACAGTACCGTCTACCTCGGCATCCATGTTCATGCTCCGGAACTTCAGCAGGCGGAACTCCCTGCCATCCTTGCCGACCCGGGTCTGGCGATAAAGTATCGGATTCCTGAATCTGCATTCAACACAAAGTGCCAACGCTGTCGCCACTATCATCGGCGACGTAAGGAGCAGGATCAGCGAACTGACCAGGATGTCGACGGCTCGTTTCCCGAAGCTGCTTATTCTGTCGCTATAGCAGCTGTCAGTAAAAACAAACCAATCCGGCGAAACGATGTCCAGTTCGATTCGCCCGGTTGCCCGCTCGAGAAAGTCAACCAGGGACACGATTTTCCGACCCCTCATTTTCTCTTCAATGAGCAGCTCGGTCGGATACTGGTCGCGCCGGTTGTCGAGCGCGACGACCATCTCGTCGTAATCGAGCGCTCTGAGATGCTCCGGATCGGATATGACCGGAGCGTTGAACGTCGAACTTTCCGAATCGGCCGAAATCGCCGAAGGGTCCCAATATGCGATGACCTTGAAACGGCGCCTGTCCGAATTTCGCCGGAGCATTTGGATTTTCCTGGCCGCGACGCCGGTTCCGACGACCACAACCCGCGAACGGAACGGATTTGCATCGACCAGCTTGGCCAGCAGCAGCCTGGTCGCGGTCACTACAATGAAACTCACCAGCAGTGCAGTTCCCAGTACTGCTTGCCCTACGTCGATGACCGGAAACGTGTAGAACACCAGGGCATCGAAAACCCCGGCGATAACCGTTGCCACGGCCAACCTGGCAGCGATCCCGTAGGCGTTCGTCCTGTGCAGGACCCGGTACAGTCCGACGGTCAGAATTGCGGCGACGAAGCAACCCGCGAACAAGGCCGTTGGGAGGTAGAGCGAGCCCAAGTGCTCCCCTGCAGGCTGCATGCCTCCGTAGTGAATCTGGATGGCACAGAGAAACGCAATGAATACCGCAAGAAGGTCACAGGATGCCCAAAGAGTAATGGGCGACGTAAGAAATCGAAGTGCCTTCGATCGGGAAACCTGCAAGGCCCCTTTCCCTTTGGTGTAGACGTGTAGTGAGTCCGACCGTTCCATCGACGACCAGTGCGCGCAAACATTATGTCACCGGACCAAGATTCTTGACCAGACGAATTCCCAATCTCCAGGTTGCTGCTAACGCGGGAAAAAATATGTGTCAGCATGACATCCAGATACGTTACAAATCTAGAATTACCCTGACCCAGATTATGTAAATTCGAAACTATGTGCGCGAAATTTTGCGCAGCTTGCAGCTCGGTGCTGAATCCGAATCGGAGATTCCTTGATTCTCGATTGCAATTTACGCCACGGATATCGGACCGAGCTTCATCCTGGAAGGCATTGCGACGAGGTAGTGGTCAGCGATGATATGCTCGTGAGAAGCGGGAGTCTCAATGGTCGCGACGTGCGCTCAAGATTCTCGAGTAAAGATCGGCGTAACTGTCTGCCACACGGTCGAGAGTGTAGTACTGCAATATGCCGGCACTAGCCCTGCCCATTTCCGATAGATCGTCGTCCGGCATTACCAGCAATTCTTCTATCGCTGCCGCCAGGCCGGCTATGTCTCCCGGCTCGACGGTGAGTCCGTTTTGTCCTGCGCCTACGATGTCCCTGCAGCCCGGCATGTCTGTGGTGACAATGGGCAGTTGCATCGCGCACGCCTCCAGCAGCACGCGCGGGACACCCTCGCGATAGCGCGTCGGTAATACGAAGATCGTCGACGATGCCAGGATGACCGGAACGTCGCTGCGTGGGCCGAGATAATTCACGACATCGGCATGGCGACTCAGCTCTTCGCGAGAGATTGCATCACGCCCGAAGGAATCTGCCGGTCCAACGAGAAGGAACCTCACGTCGTCGTTGCTGGCGCGGATACGGGTTGCCGCCTCGATGAATTCGGGGACGCCCTTGGAGCGAATTACACGCGAGACCATTGTGACGACACGTTTTCCCGTGAGCCCCATGACGTTAGTGAACCTCGCCCTATCCGCCGGGCTGACCGCATCCGGGCCCAACTGGCGGAAGTCCAGGCCCGAACCGCGAATCAGGATGCTCTTTTCGGCGGAGACAAGGCCTTCGGACTCGAATTGCCGTTGGTCCGCCGTATTCTGGAATACCGTGTAGGCGGACCGCCTGTTGGCGAGCCGTTGCAAAATCGAGTACGGCAATTTGAGCACACGGTTGGCCGGCGAGTTCGACGAATAGATACGGCCCATTCCCGTTATTGTCCGCACTACGGGAATTCGCATGTCCGGCGCGATGGCCAGTGGCACGACGTAATTGGGTTTCGTGGTGAATGAATTGACGATATCCGGCGGGTGAGACGAGAACCAATGCCGCAGCAAGCGGACCGTTCGCAGGTCGTTCTGTGGGCTGAATTTCTGCTTCAGACCGTAGCGGTAGTAGTCGATATCGGCCGACGCGAAATGTCTGGAATCGTCCGATCCGATAGCGGCTACGCGAAAACCCATGTCCCTGAGGGTGGACAATAACGGAATGCGAAAGCGCACATCGTCGCCGCCGACGAAACACAATCTACAGCCACTGATTCCCGGTTTCATTGGCGAGATACGATAGTTGACTATCCTGGAGGCTTCAATACTTTAGAATTGTCGTGACGGTACCCGTTTATCGATACCGATGACGAGATCAATGCGGTCCGGTACTGTCAGAACGAAAAATGCGGACAACAAGCGAGCGCGCCGGAGTCGAAATGTGAATCCCCATCGTGCAATCTTTCCTGGCAGCAGTTCGCGAACTGAGCGGCTGGTTGCCCTTTTCGCCGCGCTGGTGTTGGTTGCAATGACCAGTTCCTGCAGTTTCACGGACGATCGATCGATGGACTACTACGTTGAAATGAGAGATGGCGAGCGTCTTTTGACACGGGTCTGGACGCCTGCCGAAGATGGCAAATTGCCGGCGGTGCTGAGCCGCGGTTACGGGCCCGGTTACGGCGACGACCACGACCGTTTCACTCGCGCGGAGTATGTCTATGTCGGCCAGCAGACACGTGGTCGAGGGGGCATCGACGGTTCGCGTTTCTTTACCGACGGCAGGGATGGTTACGACACCATTTCCTGGATCGTGCGACAGCCGTGGTCGAACGGCGAGGTCGTGATGTACGGCAAGTCTTACTGGGGAATGACCCAGTGGCTGGCTGCTATCGAAAATCATCCGAACCTGAAGGCAATCATCCCCCAGAACATTAGCTCAGATCTGTGGCAGAACGGCTATTACCACAATGGCGCGCTCAGCCTTGCTATGACCGCCACCGGCCGCGCGTTTTCCGGAGATCATCCGGGCATACCGTGGCGCGACTATTTCATGCACCGGCCGCTGTCGGACTTGGACCGGCTCGGTCTTCGGGAGAGCAATCGGCTGTGGCAGGATTATGTCAAACATGACTCCTTCGATACCTACTGGCGGCAGATAACCGTTCGCAACGATGGTGGGGACGGCAAGTACGGCATGATCCGAATTCCCGTCTTTCTCCATTCGGGCTGGTTCGACTACTACGCCGGCTCGGCACTCAAGAGCTTTCAGCAGCTGCGGAGCAACGGTAATCACGCGGTCAGGATCAACATTGGCGCTTCGAACCACCTGAGTGGAAAGCCGGCGGGCCGCGCGTTTCCGGGGGGCACGCGCGACGAGATCGGCCTCGCGCTGGATTGGCTGGACGAGGTGCTGGGGAACGCGGCCGCAAACCAGGCGAGTCCGGTGCGAATCTATGTCATGGGCGCGAATGAATGGCAGGACTTCGAGACATGGCCGCCGGCATCTGCTGAAGCGACCCGGCTGTATCTGCACGCATCTGATCAGCGATTCGGCAAGCTGGCCCCTGAACTACCCGGCAACGACGAACCGGCCTCTTTCACTTACGACCCGGCTGACCCTTGCCCCACGCTTGGTGGCAGCCACTCGTTTCTGCGCGAAATTCCGGGTCTCATACAGGCGGGTTCAGTGGACCAGCGCGCAAACGAGTCCCGCGACGACGTTCTTATTTACAGCACCGATGTCCTTGCCGAGGAGATCCGGCTCATCGGACCAGTAACGTTTACGCTTTATGCGTCGTCCTCTGCGGTCGATACGGATTTCACCGTCAAGCTGCTTGACGTCTTTCCTGACGGTGCGGCCTACAACATAAGCGAAGGCATTGTCCGCGCGCGGTTCCGTGATTCCGTATACGAAGAGGAAAAGCTGTTGAAGCCGGGCGAGGTCTACCGCTTCGATATCGAGCTGCATCCAACGGCAAACGTCTTCAAGGCTGGGCATCGTATTCGGATACATGTCTCCAGCAGCAACTGGCCACTATGGGACGGTAACCTGAACACTGGTGAAAGCCCGGGTGACGCCATACGTTCGGTCGCGGCCCACCAGGTCGTCTACCAGGATACCGTTCGACCTTCGAACCTCACGATTTCGGTTGTCCCGAACGACTAGTGAGACACGCGTCATTGGTTTGATGGACGTTCCGACGTTCAGCGCCTATAGTCGTATCGACTAAGGATCATTAGCGAAAACAACGATAATAATATGTCAAATCGATTCAAGGCCATCATGTTAGCAGGGGGGTTTGGGTCCCGCCTTTATCCGATAACACGTGGCGTATCGAAGCATTTGATGCCTGTCTATAACAAGCCGATGATCTACTATCCGCTATCGACCGTGATGCTTGCCGGTATCACTGACATCCTCGTCATTACAACGGCAAAAGATCATGATTCATTCGTCGATCTACTCGGATCCGGCGAGCAGTGGGGCCTCAACATTTCTTACGCGGTGCAGAAAGAACCCAGAGGCCTGCCAGAGGCATTCCTGATCGGGGAATCTTTCATAGATCGAAGCAACGTTGCGCTGGCCCTGGGTGACAACGTCTTCTATAGCAATCAACTTGGCGTCCTGCTTGCACAGGCGGTTGAGCGCGACTCCGGGGCAACTATATTCGGATATACAGTCAAGGACCCTGAGAGATTCGGAATACTGAGCTTCGACGAGCACGGCGCGCCCGTAGATATTGAGGAAAAGCCGACCCGGCCGAAATCGAATGTCGCCGTAACCGGGCTGTACTTTTTTGATAACAGGGCTTCGCAATTTTCGCGCGAGCTCAAGCCGTCAAAACGGGGCGAGTTGGAGATTACCGACCTGATCCGGATATACATGATGGAGAAATCGCTGAATGTTTCCTTGCTGGGTCGCGGGTCCGCGTGGCTGGATACCGGCACTCCGGGCGCCCTGTTGCAGGCCAGCCAGTTCGTGGAAATCGTCGAAGAACGCCAGGGACTGAAGATTTCCTGCCCGGAAGAAGTCGCATTCCGGATGGGATTGATCAGCGCCGAACAGCTAGAGCAGCTCGCGCAACCACTGATACACAGCGCCTACGGTAGCTACCTGCTGGATATTGCCCAGAACAGTGGAATCGACACCAGCATGGTCGCCGAGTCGCGCCAATGATGCGGGTCGGTCGCAACGATTCTGGCACGAGGAAAACGCCATCGTGAACTTCGATTTACCGTAAGGCTGCCCCACAAGAAGAGTGCTTTTCGTGGCAGCTTTATCGACCATCGGCGAGACGACATATTCTGCGCCAATGCCATGTACTAGAAACACAAGTAGAAGGACCGTTCGTTGATTTCCAGACAAGCATTCATAGCGCCAATCATTGCGCTAATGACGGCATCCTTTGTGCTGTGTTCAGTGGCCCAGGCCCAACGAACCTCTGCCACGTATCGAATTAACCCGGGCGATCAACTCAAAATAAGCGTGTGGCAGGAGGAGGATCTCGAGGAAGAGGTACTTGTTTTGCCCGATGGTGGTATCTCGTATGTCCTCTCCGGCGAGATCCAGGCAGCTGGTCGCACACTTGATGAACTGCAGCGGGAGATAACGACGTACGTTGCGGACTACGTGTCCGATCCGGTTGTCGCGGTGTCGGTCACACAAACCTCCGGCAACACGATATATGTACTCGGCGAAGTCGAAACCCCGGGTGAGTTGATCATGAACCCCCGCTTGGACGTCATGCAGGCCCTAAGTCGAGCCGGTGGCACCACGTCTTTCGCAGACCTCAACAAGATAATCATCATTCGCAGGGACGGTGATTCACAGCGGGTTTTTCGCTTCAGCTACAGAGAAGTCGCCAAGGGAGAAAACCTTCACCAGAACATCCTGTTGGAGCCAGGAGACACGATCGTAGTGCCTGAGTAGCGGATAAGAGTATAAGACAACACCTGCACACCCAGACGAAAAACAGTAACAGACAAAAAAACGGTGAGAAGAAAGTGACAATCGAAATCAAACGGTGCCAATGGCGCATTCTACAGACATGCCTTTCACTCCTGGTCACGCTACAGCTCTGCGTGACCGCCTACGCCGCGGAGACCACACTGGTACTGGATCTTGCTGCAGGCGGTGTCTACAACGACAACTTGCGCTTGCGTCCTTCCGGACAGGAACAGGATCTCTGGGGCGTCGCCACCGAAGCCGAGCTTTACTGGCGCTGGCGGACACAAGCGCATTCTTTTCGCCTGGTACCCCGCGGCAGAGCGGTCTGGTATCCCGAGGATTCATCTGAGAACCGCTCGGACTGGCTCGTAAACGGGGTTTACGGCTATACGGGTTCCCGTGCGTTGTTCAATATCGACATGGAGCTCTCGCGTCTCGATACGCTGACCAGTGAGCTCGAATCTCCAGAGCCTGGCGGCGGAGGATCTCCCGGTGCCGGAGCTGGCGATGTGCGTGAGAAGAACCACCAGGACAGGATCATCTTGGACTCTGATTTCAGGTATTCGATATCCAGCGACAGTCGCCTGGTTTTCGCACACGAATTCAAGAACATTCGCTTCGATACGCAAAGGCAGACGCAAAACGACTATATCGCCAACAGGCTGGATGCGGGGTGGGAAGCCAATTTTTCGATAGACTATGTGTTCAGAGTACTTGGCTACGGTTCCCGGTTCGATCCGGACAACGGTCCTTATGTAGATACGTACGGGGCATCAGTCGGTTTCGACTACTCAGCATCTGACGTTCTCGACATTTTCGCGAGCTTTGGTGCCGCGAAAACCGATGGCACGGACGAGGCGACGCTGGAACCGAGTATTGGATTCAACTACGAAGGTATAAGAACAAGTTGGCGGGGAAGCCTGGGCAGGTCAATCGTCCCGAACTCAACGGGCAGCCTCGCGATACGCGACACGATCAGCCTCGTCGTGCAACACGAACTATCCAGCACGTCCAGAATCGGCGCCGGAATACTGGCTTTCGATTCCCAATCGCTCGTCGAACCACTGCTTTCCACGGCAAACGACCGTGACTACGCAAGGTTTCGGCTGGATTATCGTTGGGCGCTCGCCCGTGACTACTGGATTTCTTTCGAGTACGCGTACACGTGGCAGAAATATGATTCGCTGCCGGATTCCAACCAGTCAAATGCGATTGCGATCTGGTTTCGCTATGAAAAAGAGAGGCGTCCCGACATAGTGTCCGCCCCGTAAACGACGTAATTAGATTAGGTGTTGCATCGATCGACTGTATCCGCAGGAGATACCTCACATGACCGTGAAACGCGCTTACATATTCAACACAGGATGTATTCGTAGAGCGCTTGATTCCACTCGAGTTTACAATTATTTGATCGCAAACGGGTGGGCGTTTACCAACAATCTGCCCAGCGCCGATCTCGTTGTTGTCAGCACGTGTGGCGCCGTCAATAAGACCGAGGAACTGTCTCTCATCGCGCTCGAGAAGGTCGCGAGAAGGAAACGTAAAGATGCAAGGCTCGTCATCACGGGCTGTCTGCCGATCATCGATCCGGAACGGATTCGGGCGATCCCGGAATTGGGAGTCCATGAATTCGTTCCGACGCGTCAGCTCGACAAATTCGATTCCGTCCTTGGATCAGAAGTTAAGTTCAAGGATATCCCCGATGCCAACATGCCTTCCGAAGAACTGGGGCTGTTGGATTACATCCTGGCCTACCGTCTGTTCAGACACTCATTTTTTCTCAAGCTCTACAAACGAATCAGCGTACATCGGGTGTTTTTAAAAGGCGCCCTTGCGATGTCTGAGGGTCTCAACACCACCAAGAGGTGGATGGGCCTCAAGGCCCGCGATGCGATCGTCCCGTATTACAACATCCGAATTGCCGAGGGTTGTGCGTTCAAGTGCAGCTATTGCTCGATTCAGTTCGCTACGGGCCGGGTAAAGAGCAAGCCCATCGATAAGATCATCGAGGAATTCAAGACCGGTCTGGCTCAGGGCCACAAGTACATTCAGCTGGTATGTGAGGACACGGGCTGTTATGGCCGCGACATCGGCACAAGCATGCCGGAACTCCTCAGGGCCCTGCTGGCTATTGAGGGAGACTATCAGCTTATCCTGATCGATTTCGGTGGCTACTGGCTGGTCAAGCATTTTGACGAACTGTTGCCTCTGTTCAAGGAAAATCCGGACAAACTGAAAGAACTATACGTCTCCCTCCAGTCCGGTAGTGACAGGATTCTCAAGGCCATGCGCCGGCCGGAAAAAATAGGTGATGTACACGCAACACTCAAACAGTTGAAAGAGCAACTACCCCACCTAATCGTTCGCACGACCGTAATTATCGGTTTCCCTGGGGAAACGGATGAGGATTTCCAAAAAACCGTGGACATTCTTCGGGACATCGAATTCGACGCTGTCGAACTCAACAAGTACGAAGACCGGCCCGGCACGGTGTCCAGCAGCATGACCAACAAAATTCCACAGGAAATCATTGACAGGAGACATACGATCATTGCCTCCCGCTGATTGACCTCCCCTTCTGTGTGGCGGCCACCACGCTACGAGCCGGGATCAACGCCGCGGTGAACAGTCACCTCGGGTAACAATCCAATCTGGCAGATAGCCATTGGCAACAACTCTCGTTCAGCGCTGATAATCTGACGGTGCGCTGCCCAGTCCCCTAGCTGGCGTGGGAAATGGGCTTCCAGAACGATCCTTACGACAATCTCGGTCGATTGCAGGCTGAATTGTTCCGTGCGGTGCGCCTTGTCGTCGATACGGGAATTCATGCCAAACGCTGGACCCGCGAAGAGGCGATCGACTACATGTTGACAAATACCGGTATCGCGGAAAAGCAGGCGGCCTAGTGCGGTAGCCGGATGGAACTGCGCTAGAATAACCACCCAATTGCCGGACTCGGGTCAAATGAAGAAGGCGCAGCCCTGTCTTTTACTTGCGATCATCGTCTGCACCGCAAATATGGCTGGTTGCGGCG
>Ga0255054_10000660_pt1 | contig 20377 bp, 23 predicted proteins | sample JV7_2_23_MG_FD_188634 | JGI IMG/M metagenome (GOLD analysis project Ga0255054, IMG submission 188634) | Seawater microbial communities from Jervis Inlet, British Columbia, Canada - JV7_2_23 | ecosystem: Environmental > Aquatic > Marine > Inlet | place: Canada: British Columbia | collected...
TTTATTCTCCATCATTTATACATTTGATGAATTTCAAAAGTAGTGATTTTTACCAAAATCCAGATATCACGAAAATACTGATATATTGAGATAATCTGCAAAAATCCACGCCTTTGAAAACCTGTGACATCATAAAATATCACAAATTACCCCAAATCCAGATATGTAGATGTAATCACAACTCTGGTAAAAATACAGATATCATAATTGGTGGATGTCAAGTCAAGCAAATTGTAATTTTGAATTTTGTCAAGTCGACCTACCAGCGATACATCAAACCGATTCTTCATTTGTTTTCAGGCCTCAATATTGATATAAGATTATGATGATTTTAACTCTCAGGGGATAGGGTCGCACCCGAAAAGCCGGCTTCCTGACCGGCCTTCCCCTGGTTAACAATCAGGGCGTTACAGGTGCGCAACATGACAAAGTGGCGTAGTTGTAATGAGGTACTTGATCGTTGGGGGCTTGAAGATTTTGAGCTCTTTAATTTGCTCAAAAAGGGGCTTCAACCCTATACTCAGCATGGTAAAAAAGTTGTTAACTCGGATAATTTAGAAAAGCGCAGAGAATATTCTATGGAGCAAATTAAAGAAGCTATTCGCAATTATCCTGATACGGATATATATATTTTTGATAAACAGGGTTTCCTCACAGATTTGCGAAATCCCTGCGACAAGAATAGCCCCTTATATGATTGGTATGCAGAGAGTTTAGCAGAAAGTTCTTATAAGGCTCAGCCTTTAAAAATTATCAACAAACCTAAAGATTGTTTTATAATGAGTTTCACTCTGACTTTAGACGAAGATGATGCAAGTGAGAAAATTGCCAAAGCGCAAAGGTTTATCTTTAAAAAGAATGATGTCCTCAAATTTGAAAAAGAACACAATATAGGCCAACAAGATAAGGTTTTTCCATGCAAGCCTGGCACTAAGTGGGATAAAATAAAAATAACTTTAATCGATGAAGAAGTAGTCAGAGTTGAAACACCGAATGGTAACGGGCGATTTTTTTACCGTGAATTGGGAATGGCAGATGACAGAACTAATGATAAAAGACCAAACGCAATTTGGATATTGTTAAAAATGTTTGCGAAAAATCAGGGTGTTATTTCACGACAGACCATTAATTATGATTCAACTTTGCCCGACACCGCGAAAAGGTTAAACAAACATTTACAAAAATTATTTGGTAATAAAGAATCGATATTTGTCGATCATTACAAAAAAGAAAAAGGATATAAAACAAAGATATTTTTCAGCAATCAAACCCAAGTTATCTGACTACAAAATCTCTCATTAAAGAAAACATCTCAAAGACATTCCTGCAAAAAGAAATTTCCTATTTTCCCTCAGTGAAGTTCTAAAGATTTTTACATCATTATTTCAAGCACATATCCAAGGTTCTTCGGGAAAATATGCCCTCATTTAGGAATTTACCAATTAAGGGCAACAGCTGAATAATTCTTATTCACCAAATAAGATTGGAGGTTCCTATGATCCTTGTAAGCGAAAAACTAAAAGCGGCTATAAAATTAAATCGGAAGCCAGCTTACCAAATTGCATGGTTAGCCGAAATAAATCCAAATGTGCTCAGCAAGCTTATCAACGGCATCGAGCGGGTAAGGCCCAATGATCCAAGAATCATCTCAGTAGGCAAGGTCTTGGGTGTGGCGCCAGAAGAATGTTTCCAGGAAAAATCAGATTGATAGCCGGTTGGTTAGATATCAAAACTGCATCCCCCTATTGCTGTACATCGAAGCGAACCGTCGAAATGTGGATTAAGGATGAAGGGCTGAGATACGTCCGTATCCGAGGCAAGCGCCTCATCAAACGCGAATGGCTTGATGAGTTTTTGGAGTCGCGGGAAGAAACCAACCTGGGAGAGAAAATCGAAGGTAGTCCACGGACTTGATGACCTTCTGGATATGCCACCTGAGATGATCGAGTTTTTTTCAGACCATAACGACGATAAATCCTCAGCAACCCAACCCCTTACATTTAAGCCGGTTCGAAAAGGCGAAAGAAACACCACCTTAGCAAGGCTTGTCGGGAAGTGGGTTAACCAAGGGATTAATATGGAAACGGCCAATTTAGCAGCTATCGGGTGGAACTCTCGTTTAGACGAACCATTAAACGAAAAAGAGGTAGAGAACGTTGTAAAATCTATCTTTAATACTGACAGACGGAATCATCCTGAAAGGCAAGAAAGCAAAAAAGCTACTTCCCCTATTAAAGACCCTCAGGCCTCATTATCTTTTCCGTTTCAGGTTATGAAGGGCCCTGCGGGATATTTCGCAAGGGTATACGGCAATTGCATGGAAGCACCACAGCACTTTTTATTCATATCCTATTTAATATGTTTGGGTGCATATTTCGCTCCGAAATTAACGATCCAAAGCCTTTTAAAAACTCAACCTCGCATCTATGGTGTTTTAATTGGTGAATCTGCATCGGAGCGGAAATCAACCACTTTAAATAAAGTCGTGATGCATTTTTTGTCTGCTTTTAAGGACTTCAATGTCTGTTGGGGGATAGGGTCAGCGGAAGGGATGCAGAAGGTTTTAAAAAAATCTGATCCCATTGCAGAATCTGTTCCTATCGGCACATTGCTTGTATTTGACGAATTGAAAACCTTTGTTAGCAAGTGCCAGATCGATACATCAGTTTTGCTACCAATTGTTAATTCATTATTTGAAAACAATCTGTATGAAACTCATACTAAAGCGCATGACATAAAAATCGAAAATGCCTATCTTTCCATGCTCGCAGCGACGACTCGAGAAACTTATGAGAGAATTTACAGCCCATCATTTATCCATATCGGATTTACAAATAGGGTTTTTTTAGTACCAGGAACAGCGGAACGCAAACATTCTATTCCACCAATTATACCCTCAAGAGATACACAGAAAATGCGAAATGACTCGATCAAAATCAGGGATCATATCGGGAATGGTTTAGTGTTGGACTTCACACCTGATGCAAGAAAATTTTATGACGATTGGTACATGAAAATTGAAGATTCGATACACGCAAAACGCCTGGACACTTATTCTCTCAGATTTATGTAACTTTTGGCTGTCAATAGCTTCAAGAAAAAAATTGATGTTGAAATCGTTCAGGATGCCATTGCCATTTGCAACTGGCAACTTTATGTCCGCGAACTTTATGACCCAATAGATGCAGACAACGCCATAGCCAAAATGGAAGAATCAATTCGGCGACATTTAAAACGTGAACAATTAAAGGATTATGAGTTGAAACAGAAAACCGGTGCTAACAGAGCCGGTTTGTGGATTTATGATAGTGCATTAAAAAATTTGCTAAGAGCCAAGGAAATCAGTTGGGATAAAAAAAGTAAGCAATGGATTTATGTTGCGTAATTAAAAATATAGACGATTTTGTAGACACCTAAAAATAGCATATAACTCACCGAAATCATTTCAATAGACGCTATATAGGCAAAACAGAGGGGTTATATTTCCCCTGTATATATATAAAAACAAGATTATTAAGTAAAACCAGGCTTTTGAATATAAAATTGCCGTGTCTACAATTCTGTCTACAATTTTGGAAAAACTTCTGCGCACAAAAGAAATTATGAAATTATTATCACATGAAAATGGAGGTTTGAAATGAAAAGCATAACAACTGCTGAAAAGCAGTACGATTATTCTATTTGGGAGCGCTTAGAAGGCCTGGTTGAAATCCGAAAGGCGATCGACCCAAAATGAGCAAAACCACTTTTTATCGAAACCATCGCAAAAAACTCGATCACATTTTAATCGAGCGCAAAAATTGGTGGCGGCGCCGGCCCCCTGCCTGTCGATATTTCACATTTAGGGTGCTTTTATATCATTATTTAATCGAAAATCGATTGCTTTAGATAGTGCTTTTGGAACACCCAAGTGAAACTTTCCAATTGACACGCACTTGAAGGGAAGTTGGGTTGCTCTTTGACATTCAAATCTGTGGTGCGATAACAACCAACCCGAAGTCGGTTGTAAATCACGGAAGACCTAAGGCCCGCTGAGCGGGAAATGCAACACCGTGCCCTGTTACGGCAGGTAGGTTTCGCCATTTCCGGAAAAATGGCAGAGTTTTTTTGGATGGTTAAGAGCTATATACAGAAAGTATGTGAGTTATCGGAAGTGCTTGAGTTACAATTGCGCTGTTAATTCACATCCAAGGGGTTTAGAGTTGCTGAACAAAAGAAGAGCATAATAAAGATAGCTAAACCAAATGCTTTTTTCATCTCTTTCCCCTCTCTTTTTGTATTGAGTAGTGATAAATTAACCACTAAAAGAATTACATGATTCAAGATCAAACTTTAATCATCGCAATTTATATACCAAAAACACCCCTTCAATACCTAAATTTAACGAAAGTTGGACAAATATTACTTCAATCATAGCACGAAAAACTATGACCGACAAGAAATCGGCTATTGTATCGAGGTATTTCAACAATTGGGGCCACCACCGATATTGAAAGATGGGATAGTCAGAATGGAGGTGAATATTTGTTTTTAGATATGATGTTTTTTTAATTTACAAAAACGGTATTAATCCATTTGCATAAGTGAAGATAAAAACTTCAATTAATAATACCATTCAGTACCTTAGTTGTGACATTATAAAAAAGAGAAATTGGAAGGTCAAAGAAATAAAAAGGGCGGTCTTTTGACCACCCTTAAAGGAGGAAGGCAGATGAAATTTGGTGTATAGTTTAACAGCTACTTTCTCCTAACACCCAAATAACCTACAATGCCAGTTGAAATAAGCAACAATATAATACTCTCAGGTATTGTACCTGAATTATTTGATGAACCCAAATTGTTCATAAAACTATCCAAAAAATTAGCATTGGCTATTCCGAAAACCACCAAGACCAAGACTATCGTGGATATAAGAATTAAAAAAACCTTCAATGTTATCCCCTCTAAATTGGATTGGAAGCTGGAGCCAAATCAAGATTTAAGCCTTTATTTGTCTGCATTGATATTTAAAGCAAGCAATATGCCACTATGGGGCTTGTCTAAAATTTAGAATAAATACAACTGGATACCTATTTCAAAAATGAGGGATATTTAAATATTATGAAAATAATTGGATAATTTTATAACTTAAAATACATAGAAGGCTGGGTAAAAGTGGAAATGGAGCAACTATGAATGAGAATAAATGAAACTGATACAGGCAAGAATTTGAGATTTTTGTTGGGCATCAAAACGACCCCTCTCTAAAAGAAATGGGGCTTCGGAATAAAGCTTATGGTAACCTCCATCGGGTTATCCGTTGGCTATTATTTTATATACAGAGCACGAAGATCATGCTGAGCTTTTAAATATCAGGTTTGGTTATGGGAGGTCAAATAAAATCAGGCTCAAAAAAACTTAAACAACCTCTACGTGATTTTTCCCTTAAACTATGATTATCACGGCTTTATGCGGAATAGCTCCGGATTGCCTTCTGATATGAATTTCGGAAAACTGTAAAAACCCGATTATTAAAAGCGATAGCCGATTATAAGCGGTTAAGCCGAAATAACGATGCCGGCACCGGCGGTAATTTGATACACTTTTTGCCAACTCATTGCTCAGGATAGCGCCAGGAATCTTTTATTTTCATGTGGATCTTGGAAGACTTAGGTCTGATAATAATTATTTCTGTAAACTTTTGCCGGTTTGCCGGCTGTCCATTATCAGCAATTAGAGCGGGTTTTGAGGTTTTTAGAAAGCCTGATTCTTTAATCATCTATAAATTTTTTTCTAATTATAATTTCTCCCATTATGTTTTCTAAGGCCCTAATTTTAACATCCGGATATAAACTGGAAGGTAATTTTTCACCCTTCCAAATTTTATAAATCTTAACGTTGCCTTCTAAATCACGATTTAAAACCTCATAGGTATCTTTATAGGAGTATATCGATACTGTTAGTTTTTGACCCTGTGGTATCCGAAACCAAAATTTGCTTATTTCGCCCTTTTTAAGTCTAAATGGGTTGGAGCCGATAATACATTCTTTATAATCGGGTGGAACCTCTATGTAATGGGAAGCCTCTTTCCGCCATTTTTGTATTTCCACTTCTGAATCTTTAGAATAGGCAATTTTTAAAAGAATTTCCCCAATTTCTTGATTATGGTGATTACTGTATTTCTTTGCTTTTCTGAAAAGAGATATACATAAGTCTTCATCAACATTCTCACCGAGATTAAAGAATAGTGTGCTAAACTCCTTATTCAAAGTTTTATCAAAGGATGTTGCCAAAGAGAATCTATGATCTGCCAAATCATATTCACCTCTGTCAAAATCCCGTATCCCCTGTTCGTAAACCTCTTTAATTATTTGTTCCTTGAGATTTGGATGATAAAAAATCGCTTCTTGGTAAAGATTCAATGCCGCTTCCATCTGAGAGGTATCATTAGCTTTATCTCCAGATTTCTTAAACAATAAACCGATCTTGTTTGATAAATTTGAATTTAATTTTAAACCATTATCAAATTGACCTTTCGCTTTCCGATAATCTCCTTGGTTTAGATAGCACTCGCCAAGAAGAAGGTGAGCCTCGGCATCAGATGGATTTTCATTGACCCTTTTATTAAGAAGCTCTATTGCTTGAGAGTACATACCCACTTCCATGAAATCCTTAGCTTTTCGAACATCTTGATTCAAAACTGTGCAATATGAACCACTAAACATTATTAAGAGGATGACATGAAAAAAGAAAACCCGAATGTATTTTTTTTTCATCAGCCGCCTCCCCATTTCATACCAATATAGATAGGGTTATCACTTTTTCCATTATTTTTAGATATGATGTTTTTTATCTTACAAAAACGGTATTAATCCATTTGCATAAGAGAAGATAAAAACTTCAATTAATAATACTATAAACGCTCCCAACTTCCCTAATACTTTATATCCAAGGTAGATCAATAGCAATCCGATACAGATGATTGCAAACATCCTTCCCATTACGGCAAATGTTTGGCCTGAAACTTCATCGCCTGGGCGTAAAATTCTTACATATTCTAAAAACATGAATAAATTTTATCCTTCAATCATTTGATTTACCGGCCCAATTAATGTTGCCTTTTCTCGATAATTTTTAGATGGAATTTTTATAACAAAAATTTAAGGTGTTCGAATTTTTTATTTTTAGCCCAAATATTTCTCGATCTTTGCGTTAGTCCAATCAGCGGCTTTTGACAACACGTAATTATTGAGGATGTAATTAGTAATATCATCCTCGTCGCACAACCATTCGAGGGCTTCGTCGGGATCACCGTCTTCTTCATATTCTTCATGGCGAAATAAAAATTCGTCGGCTGCATCGGTTTGAAGCCAGATTGCCTGTGTCGTGGGAGCGTCCAGTTTCTTCACTTCTTGGGCGATGATTGCTTGTATATAATCCAAGTAGAAATCCCAAAACATCGATTGCTCAAATTGAATCTGTACGCAGATTTCATCCCATAGGCTCTCGAGTGGTGAATCCTCACCCGATTGCATACCTTCGGTCATCTTTTGTAAAAAGCGAATGGTCTTTTGACAAATCCACTTACATTGCCTATCAGCAAGGCTTGATATGATTTTTTCTTGGTATTCCATTACTAAGGTTCAGCAGAAGATGAATCAATTATTGATTGTTATGGGTTTTAAGTGATAGCTCCATTCACTCAAGCGGGATTAGTGGTATCAGCACAATACGCTTTTAACAGCGCCTTGAACAGTTTCCCATGGTGCAGTAATCCAACAGTTATTTGCCACCTTTTAACCACAATATTTACCGTAAACATCAAGCAATTTATCAATATCATCATCGCTAAGTTCATATAGTTTTTTTGATAAATAGCGTCCAGAAACGACTTGGTTAGGGTCTAAATCCTGATCTAAAAGTCCAAATTGTTTTAGTTCATCAACCAATGCATCTCTTTCCGTTACCCCTCCTGGATATTGTTTGACACTCATGAAAGAATATATATCTCCATTTGACGAAAGAGTCATGATACGGTCTTTACTTTTTCCTTGGATTCCAAAAGTTGGTTTTATGGCAACTGAGGTCATAAATGCTTGCTTATTAACAGCCCAATCCAGTATTTTTCGTAGCCTGTGGCCTAATTCATTGTCGGCCAAATCGTCAAAAGCCTCTTTAAGTATATTTACTGTCCATTTGATATTTTTTGCAGGACGCTTTCTATCAATGGCAGATTGGGTACCTTTTCTCCACATACCGTTCCATACAACTTCGTGTCTTCCATTAATCATAGCCTCGGGGTCACAGACTTGGTAGTTGCCGCCCAATTGTTGTATTAAATGCTCTTTGTTTCTTATATAAAATGACCTGATCGTTTGCCCAAGATAGGAAACTCTATACACACCAGAGCTCATTCTGACCGCCCAAAGGTATATTCCCTCAAAGGATGCATAAGGACAATCAAATAGAACATCATTTTTTTCGGTGCATAGAGGGTAAGGCCCATGAAATATGATTTCCAGTTTTGTATTCATATCTAACAATTAAATAAAAAACCCTATTTCTCTATCCAAGAAATGGGGCTCTTTTGTTCCATGGCAACCTCGGCTAAAGGTTATTTTTTGGTTTTTTCGTACTGCTTCAAACCCTTTTCAAGCAGTTGCCGTAGCGCTTCTGTTCGACTTGGAATCCGATTTTCGTATCGATAGTCCTCTACCCTTTCAAGTAGCTCCTTTGGAAATATCATTGTCACGACAGGCTGTTTCGTTGGCATAGCCTTAAATAACCCAAAGCATATCAAATAGTCAATGATTTCCTATTGACATGAAATAGATAATATAATATTAACTTAATATAATATTTCCCCAAACCACAGGACAATGAAGAATCAGATAATCAATAAAGCGCTCAAGGGTTTGTAACTGATGTTACAAGCGGCTGTTCTGTGGCCGCGGGAAAGCCTTTGGGCGCTTTTTGTTTGGCACCATCATATGCGATATTTTGGAAGATCGGATGCCATAACATACATACGGTAAAATATGACCGCCCGAGAGCTCGAATTTCGGCACTTTTTGAGGTGGCCATAGTATAAACCATTCAAAAAGGAGGTGTAATCATGGGAATCAGAGTCAGAGAAAAACCTAATGGGTCGGGTATTTATTGGATTTTTATTAATCATCATGGAAAGCGTAAATCAAAAAAGATTGGCAAAGACAAAAAACTTGCATCCGAATGTGCAGAACAGCTTGGAGCGCGCCTTGTGTTGGGCGAATTGAATATTTCCAAGGCCTCACCTACTCCGACGTTAAAGGAATATATATTCGGCTGGAATGATAATAGCGGGATTTATCCTGGCTGGTTAAGAACATTTGCCGAAATATCCATAAAGCGGTCTACTCGAAAAAGCTATGAAGGCATAATCAAAAATCATTTATCGCCAGCATTTGGCAACAAAATTTTAAGCGATATTTCATCACAGGACATAAGCATTTTTATTTATCAGCTTTTCAAAAAACAACTGCGAAGCCAAACGATAAAAAACATAAAAAATTGCCTAAGCGCCATTTTACGCTCCGCTTATCAGGACAATTACATTCCTGTGAATCCAGCACAAAGAGTGAAAATTCCGAAACCGGAAGGTGAGAAACCAAAGCGGGAGCCAGACCCGTTTGGCTGGCAAGACCGCGAAATTTTAGAAGACACTTTCCGGAAATTTAAACCATTCTATTACCCGCTTGTCCTCTGTGGCTTTAGAACCGGACTTCGCATCGGTGAGCTAATCGGCCTGAAGTGGGAGGATATTGATTTTAAAAATCGGCAAATATTTGTTCAACGAGCCTTTTCTCGCGGTTATTTGTCTACTCCTAAAAGTAAAGCTGGGCGGCGATTTGTCCGCATGACATCCCAGCTTGCGGAAGTTTTGCAGGAGCACCGAGAGCGACTTAACGAGATGAAAGGCAACCGATTTAAATGCTGGCAGGATTTACCGGAATGGGTATTTCCAAATGAGGCGGGTAACAGGATCAACTATGGAAATTTTTTAAATAGGGTGTGGAATAAGACCATGCTAAAAAGCGGGCTTCGGCGGCGAACTCCCCATGATATGCGCCATACTTGGTTTACATTGCGGCTTTCAAATGGTGATCCTTTACATGAAGTTAGCAAAGAAGGCGGTCACGGTTCGCCTGAACTTACCTATCGGACATATTACAAGTGGCTCCCGAATGAGAGCCGAACCGATATTGATGCGCTTGACAATCGAAAAAACCAAACACCCAAACGCACCCTATCCGCACCCAAAATGAAAAAGGAGTTAGGCAATGTCGCCTAACTCCTTGAAATCATTGGAGGCGGCAGTCAGAGTCGAACTGACGAATTGCGGTTTTGCAGACCGCTGCCTTACCACTTGGCTATGCCGCCAAAAAAAATGGAGCGGGAAACGGGATTTGAACCCGCGACTTCGACCTTGGCAAGGTCGCACTCTACCACTGAGTTATTCCCGCTCTTGTAAACTTTTAACCGTAGCCAGAAAACAATACATTGTCAACAAAAAAGCTCAACCCTGCAGAAGACTTCTGGAGCGGATGAAATAATCCGCCCCCGACCAGATGGTGAACACCAGCGCCCCCCACAAAAATAACGTACCGATGACCTGTACGTTGAGGCCAAAAAATGGATAATGGATCATGAGGGGAATAATGGCGGCAATTTGAAAGCCGGTTTTGTATTTTCCAAGGTTGGATGCCGACAGGTCTTCGCCTTTTTCAGCGATAATGTTGCGCAAGCCTGTCACGGCGAGTTCGCGGCCGATAATGATACAGGCCATCCAGGCCGGCACCCACCCCAGAGAGGTCAGCAGGATAAAGGCCGATGAAACCAGCAGCTTGTCGGCAACCGGGTCCATAATCTTTCCAAGCGTGGTCACCAGGCCTTTTTTTCTGGCATAATAGCCATCCAGATAGTCCGTAATTGCAGCGGCACTGAATAAAAGCCCAGCGATCAATGTGCAAATTGGGTTGGGAAACAGCAGAAGAATAATAATGATCGGTACCACTGCAATGCGAAAAAGCGTTAGTTTGTTGGGGCCACTGATTAGATTTTGGAGAGTATCCATGGAGTTTGCCTTAATTTAATTTTCCTGGCCTTGACGGGCAACATATTTATCCCTGCACTTTTTGCTGCAAAAATATAGATCGTTACCTTTAACATTCAAATGCACGGCATTTCTTTTGGGAAAATAGGCTTCACAATAGGGATCTTTGATCATCACATCGTCGATCTGGCCTGTTGCTTTTCCGGAAACTGTATTTTTTTTCGACGTATCCGGAAATATCCAAGATCTCAAAGATCTGTATAATAGGAACGCAACACAAAAAAGTATTAAGAATTTGAGCATTTATATTCGAACACCTTTTGATTCTCATCCCCCAGCCGCTTCAGCAGGAAATGCATTTCCTGTTTCAGTACCGGATGAATTATGGATGGATCTATATCACAGATCGGCTTTAACACAAAGCGTCTTTTATGCATGCGGGGATGCGGCACTACCAGGCGCTCAGAGTCGATGATGCGATCATCGTACAAAATAATATCCAGATCCAGAATCCGGGGACCAAACCGAATCGAGTCATGCAAACGCCCGGCGGCCCGTTGAATATCTTCAATCTGATCCAGGAGTTGGAAGGGGTCATGTGCGGTCTCAAGTTTGACCATCATATTGATAAACCAGTCCTGATCTTCATAATCCACCGGTTCGGTTGTATAAATGCGGGATTGCGCAAGGAGTCGGGAGTTGCCGGGTGCTGTGAGCGACTCCGTTCCCTTCCGGCAATTCTGCAGCCGGTCTCCCATGTTGGAGCCAGCCGAGATGTAAGCAATATGCAGATCTGACATTTAAGAAAAGTAGCTTTAGAAAATAACGAATTCTTTTGTTTTTATTTCCAGGCGTCCGGCTGGAGTTCACCGCTATAAATAATGCGGGCACCGCCTTCCATGTAAATATCGTCAAATTGGCCGTCTTTGGCGCTAAAATAGATCGTCAGATATTCTCCGCTGCGGGTTTTGACATCTACCGGTGAATTCATTTGAAACCGCCTGGCTGAAATAATCGCGCTGGCAATGGCGCCGGTTCCGCAGGCCAGAGTTTCGTCTTCAACTCCCCTTTCGTAAGTGCGGATCTCAATTGCATTGCCTGTGCTGCGCTGGACGAAATTTGCATTGGTGCCGGCCGGCGCAAATGTTTGATGAAGGCGGATTTCACGGCCCAGGGTTACAACATCCACATCAGCAACTTGCTCCACCATTACGACGGTGTGGGGAACGCCGGTATTGATACTGCTGATTTCCAGCGAACGATTCGACAGTTTCAACGGGTAAGCCAATTTAAGGTCTGAAGGATCCGGCATCTTTACCTTAACGCGGTCCTCATTAATCTGGGCGCTGACCACTCCGGCTTCGGTTTCAAAGGATAAAGTGGTTCCTGCAATACCGGTTACATGGGCAAAACGGGCAGCACACCGGGCACCGTTCCCGCACATTTCAGCTTTGCTGCCGTCAGAATTAAAAAACCGCCAGCGAAAATCAAATTTGTCGGAAGCTTCAATTAAAATCAGGCCGTCGGCCCCGGCAGACATTTTTCGACGGCAGATACTGGCAATGAAGCCGCTCAAATCCTTATCAGCAACAATCTGATTGCGGTTATCGATAATAATAAAATCATTGCCGGCCCCGCTCATTTTATAAAATGGAATCTGGTTCATTTTTTCTCTTTACTCCATAAATGTGGGTATGCTTTCGCCTTTTACCAGATCTTGGTAAGTTTCTCTTTTCTTCACAACGTGATATTGATTATTTTTGACCATCACTTCCGCAACCCGGGGACGCGAACAGTAATTGGAAGACATCACGAACCCATATGCACCCGTACTCATTACCGCCAAAAGATCGTCAGCGTCCACTTCGGTCAGGTTGCGGTCGATCGCCAGGAAATCACCGCTTTCACATATCGGCCCCACGACATCTGCCACTGTTAAGGGCGCCTGGGAGCGCAAAATGGGTTCAATCGCATGAAAAGCATTGTAAAGGGTCGGACGCAACAGATCGTTCATTCCGGCATCCACAATAATAAAATTTTTGCCTTTGCCCGCTTTTTTATAAAGCACGCGGGTTACCAGTATGCCGGCGTTTCCGACCAGCACCCTGCCCGGCTCCAGAATGAGCGTTAAATCCATGCCTTCAAGGTTTTCCAGAAAGGCTTTCGCATATTCTTTTAAAGACGGTGGTGTTTCATCCGCATAGGTAATACCAAGGCCTCCACCCATATCAACATATTGGATCTGAATCCCCAGTTCGGATTTTAACTGCTTGATCAAAGTCTTTATGCTGTTTAAGGCATCTTCAAAAGGCGCGGCTTCTGTTATCTGAGAGCCGATATGGCAATCGATGCCGATGACTTCAATATGCTCCAGACTACCGGCCAGCCGGTAGCCTTCGAGAGCAGCGGCGGTATCAATTCCGAATTTATTTTTCTTAAGACCGGTAGAAATATACGGATGTGTTTTGGGATCGACATCCGGATTGACCCGGATGGCAATGCGGGCCCGCTGATTTAACCGGCCGGCCCGCTGGTTGATCAATTTTAACTCATCAAGAGATTCCAGATTGAACATCAGGATTCCGGATTTGAGGGCATAATCAATTTCATCAACCCGTTTGCCCACACCGGAATATACGATAAGATTCGGTGCAAAGCCGGCCTGAATTCCGCGATAAAGCTCTCCGCCGGATACGATGTCCAGACCACAGTCCAAATTGGCAAATAATTTCAAAATTGCCAAATTGGTATTGGCCTTCGCAGAGAAGCAAACCAGCCTATCGATACCTTCAAAGGCTTCATTGAAGGCTTTGAAATGACGCGTCAGTGTTGCGTGGCTGTATAGATAAAACGGCGTTCCGATTTGAGTTGCGATTCTTTGCACCGGTACATCTTCACAATAAAGTTCATTTTCGCGATAGATGAAATGATTCATGCTTGCCTTCAAAGAGGTTAATCGTTATTCGTTATATGTTATTGGGATGGATATCGGTCCTTATTCGAACGTTGTGCCAAAGTTGAGATGCAATTGAAAGCATCAGTTTGTCAAAACCAATAACAAATAACGCCCGATTGAGTTTTAACTCAATCAGTTCAATGGTCGAATTTAACGGTGTTCGAGTCCTTACTGCTTATTCCATCTTCATCGTAAACGACCACTTTGTAAATATAGCGATAGCCCGGCTCGAGGCCTTCGGTAAAGCTGAGTTTTTCCGGCTTGGATTCATCCGACCGTTTAACAGGAATCGGAATATCGCCGACCTCATTGAAGTGCATCGGGCATTTTTCACAGTTGGATTCTTCAGCTGACAATTTGGAGCGAAAAACTTTATACCCGGCCGGAGGAGAAGCGGAGCGATCGTCAGCGCCTGGAACCTTCCAGCTCAGCTCAACAATCTGGTTATCTACCACATAACTCAAGTCTTTGACTGTCGGTGGCAAGGGACGGTGTGGCGGCCGGGGCGGTCCCTTTTGCCCGCAACCGATCCACCAAAAGTTCAAGCTCACAAACGCAAAGAAAAAAAGAGTTAACCATTTGTTACGGGAAAAATAATCTTTGTGCATGATCAATGGGTGCTTTTTTTCAGTTTCTGCTCCGCAGCCTTAATCGCTGTTTTAACTGTTTGAGTTGCCGTACCGCCTATTGAGGTACGCCGATCGATCATCTGCTGTGTCGCTAAGTAGTCGAAAACGTCGTCTTCGATCTGAGGTGCGTGTTGTTGCAATTGTTTTATCGAAAGTTCATGAATTTCTTTCTTAAGACCTAATGCATAGCTAACGACCTGACCGACACAATGGTGGGCCTCCCTGAACGGCATGCCTTTGGTTACCAGATAATCAGCCATATCGGTGGCATTGAGATATCCGCTGGCGGCTGCTTTTTGCATAATGGTTTTGTTGATTTTGATGTTGGGAAGCAATTGAATATAAATTTCAACACAAGCCGTCAGGATATCGGCAGCATCAAACAGCAGTGTTTTGTCCTCCTGCATATCGCGGTTATACGACAGCGGCAAGGACTTCATTAACGTCAGCATGGCCATCAGGTTGCCGAATACGCGACCGCTTTTGCCTCTGATGAGTTCGGCAACATCGGGATTTTTTTTCTGCGGCATAATACTGCTGCCGGTGGCAAATGCATCGGGCAGTTCAATAAAGCCAAACTCGGCTGAAGACCAGATAATCAGTTCTTCCGACAACCGGCTTAAATGCATCATGCAAATACCGGCGGCGGATAAAAATTCAATAATGAAATCCCGGTCGGATACTGAATCGACACTGTTGGCTGAAACTTTCTCAAACCCGAGCAGTTCGGCCGTGTATTTTCTGTCAATGGGATGCGGCGTTCCGGCAAGGGCTGCGCTGCCCAGCGGCATGACGTTAATGCGCACCAGACCATCTTGCAGACGCTCGGAATCCCGTGAAAACATCTCATAATAGGCCATCAGATGATGCGCCAGCAGGATCGGCTGGGCGCGCTGCAGATGGGTGTAGCCCGGCAGCACGGTTTCAATATGGCGTTTGGCAAGGCCCACCAGAACTTTTTGCAATTCGAACAGGAGTTGGATGATGGAAAAGACGGTATCCCTCAGATACAGGCGCACGTCCAGTGCCACCTGATCGTTGCGACTTCGGGCGGTATGCAGCTTGTGTGCAACTTTCCCTGCAATCTCAGCCAGCCGGAATTCAATATGAGTATGAATATCTTCCAGTGCGTCACTGTACGGCAAAGTTTCTTCGTCGATTTCCTGCTTTATTTTCTCAAGGCCCGCAATTAATTCGTCGGCCTCTTCTGCGGATATAATTGCCGCCTTTGCCAGGGTCTGGCAGTGTGCAATACTGCCCTGAATATCATAGCCGTACAGGCGCCAATCGACATCGATTGAAGACGTAAATGTTTCGACAATTTTTGCGGTTTTTTCTTTAAACCGCCCGGCCCAGAGTTTTTGTGACATGGTTATATCGGTATTATTTAGTGGTTTCGATTAATTTTTGAATCCTTAATCTTAAAGCGTTTAAGCGGATAAAGCCTTCGGCATCTTTTTGGTTGTAAACCTGGTCATCTTCAAAGGTGGCAAAGTCTTCCCGATACAGAGAACCATCTGATTTACGGCCAAGAACACGGCAGTTGCCTTTATACAATTCAAGGCGCACGGTTCCGGATACATTCTGCTGGGTCATGTCAATCATATTTTGCAACAATTTCATCTCCGGTGAAAACCAGAAACCATTGTATACCAGCTGCGCGTATTTGGGTATTAACGAATCCCGCAGGTGCAAGACCTCGCGATCCATGGTAATGGATTCCATCGCCATGTGGCCGGCGCGCAAAATTGACCCGCCGGGAGTTTCATAAACGCCGCGGGATTTCATCCCCACAAATCGATTCTCAACCATATCCACCCGTCCGATACCATGTTTGCCGCCATGGGCGTTTAACGCCTTCAGCATATTCGCCGGCGTCAGTTCGTTTCCGTTTAGCTTGACCGGATTGCCGTTTTGAAAGCTCAACTCGATGATTTCGGGTTTATCCGGTGCCTGTTGGGGTGAAACGGTCAGCGTAAAAATGTCTTCGGGCGCTTCTGCCCATGGATCTTCAAGTATGCCGCCTTCATAACTGATATGCAAAAGATTGGAATCCGTACTGTACGGTTTGTCATGGGTGGCTTGAACTTCGATACCATGCTTGCCGGCAAAATCCATTAAGGCAGTGCGCGAATTTAAATCCCACTCCCGCCAGGGTGCAATTATTTTGATGCCGGGATCATGGGAAAGATAACCCAGTTCAAAGCGAACCTGATCATTGCCTTTACCGGTGGCACCGTGACTAACGGCATCGGCTTTTTCACTGTGGGCAATTTCTATCTGGCGCTTTGCGATCAGCGGCCTGGCCAGAGAAGTTCCCAATAGATACTGGCCCTCGTAAATCGCATTGGCACGGAATGCCGCAAATACGTAATCATTAACAAAGGTCCCCGATAGGTCCTCGATATAGGCCTTTGTGGCCCCGGTTTTATAAGCATTCTCCCTGACCTGGTCCATGTCATCTTCCTGACCGATGTTGGCCGAAAAGGTAATTACCTCGCATTGATAGGTTTCAATAAGCCACTTTAAAATAACCGATGTATCCAGCCCACCGGAATACGCCAGCACCACTTTGTTGATCTTAGCAGTCAAAATATGAACCTCCGCTTATCAGTATATCCAGGATAGCCTTGTGCATATGAAGCTTATTTTCGGATTGATCCCAAACAACGGAATGGGGGCCTTCCAGAACCGCTTCGGTAATTTCTTCTTCTCGATGGGCCGGCAAGCAATGCAGGACAATGACATCTTTAGCAGCATTTTCCAAAAGCGCTGCATTCAATTGAAAGGGAGCAAAGATTTTCTTGCGGGCCTCCTGTTCGGCCTCCTGTCCCATACTGGCCCAGACATCCGTATTGACCACATCCGCATCTTTAACCGCTGCGATGGGATCCGAATTAAGGGTAATCCTGGCATTGGATTTTTGGGCGGCGCCGCTTAAAATCTGCGCATCAGGGAAATAGCCTTCAGGGCATGCCAGGTGAAGCTCAAAGCCCAGGGTCCCTGCCGCATTGATCCAGGATTGAGCCATATTGTGGCCGTCTCCCACCCATGCAATTTTTAGATCTTGATACGACCCTTTGTGCTCGATGACCGTCAACAAATCACTTAAAACCTGACACGGATGATAGGCATCCGTTAAGGCGTTTATCACCGGGATGCCGGCAGATTCCGCAAATTCCTGGATCACCTCCTGAGAGAAAGTCCGAATGGCCAGTGCATCCAGATAGCGGGAAAGGACTCTGGCGGTATCTTTTATGGGTTCATCCCTCGACATTTGCGTATCTTTGGAACTGATAAAAAGCGGCGAGCCGCCCAGCTGTATCATGGCGGTCTCAAATGAGACCCGGGTGCGCGTCGAGGGTTTATCAAATAAAAGCCCAAGGCTTTTGCCGGCCAGCAATGGTTCGGCAATGCCATTCTTCTGTTTTTCTTTAAGCTCAATCGCCCGCTTAAAAAACGCCTCAAATTCTTCTTTGGCAAGATCGGCCAGCGTCAGCAGATGTTTGGTCATAAATACACCCCCGAGTTTTAATGTTATACGGCCTCAGTAAATATCCCGTCGAGACACTCAATCAGCTGATCAATTTCTTCTTCGGAAATGATCAAGGGCGGAATAAATCTTAAAATACGATCCTGGATACAATTGATTAAAAAGCCGTTTTGCATACATTGCTTCACTACTGGCGCACCGTCGATTTTGAGCTTCATGCCCAGCAACAGGCCCAGCCCGCGCACATCTTCAATGATGGCATGCCGGTCTTTTAACTCGAGCAATTTTTCTTTGAAATACGATCCAGCGGCTTTGCCGTTTTCAATAACCCGGTCTTCCATCAGAATTTTACAAACCTCCAGGGCCGCTGCCGTAACAATGGGTGTTCCGCCAAAGGTGGAAGCATGCGAGCCGGGTCCAAAGGCGGCGGCAATCGTTTCTCTGGCCATCATCGCCCCGATTGGCAACCCATTGGCCAGGGCTTTGGCCAGGGTCATAATATCCGGTTCGATTCCGAAGTGTTTATAAGCGAAAAGCTGTCCGGTACGTCCCATACCGGTTTGAATTTCATCAAAAATCAAAAGCGTCCCGGTTTCGTCACAGATTTTTCTGACCGTTTGCAGGTATTTCTCATCCGGGCAGCGCACGCCGCCTTCGCCTTGAATGGGCTCCAGCATGACAGCACAGGTGGCGGACCCGATTTGGGCCTGCAGCGCCTTTTCATCATTAAAGGGTACAAAATCAAAACCATCCAGAACCGGATCAAACCCTTTTCTAACTTTTTCCTGACCGGTCGCTGAAAGGGTTGCCAGTGTGCGTCCGTGAAATGAGCGCTCCATGGTGACGATTCGAAAACGGTTTTCTTCTCCGCGGTCTTTAAAGTATCTTCTCGCCAGTTTAATGGCGGCCTCATTGGCTTCGGCCCCGCTGTTGCCAAAAAAAACACGATCGGCAAAACTATTTTCCACCAACCAGGCAGCCAGATCGACCTGTGGCAGCGTATAGTACAGATTGGATACATGCAGCAGCGTTTCGGCCTGTCGGGAAACGGCTTCGCTAATCCGCGGGTGGGCATGCCCAAGATTACAAACCGCAATACCGGCCACAAAGTCCGTGTAAGATCGCCCTTCGGTGTCCCAGAGTTTACAACCACGTCCCTTCTCAAAAGCCACCGGAAATCTCTGATAGGTGGCCGCCATCACTTGATCGGCGCGCTCCATTATCTCGGCGGTCATGCCGTCACCTCCGTTCCAATTCCGCCGTCGGTAAACAATTCCAGCAGAATTGCATGCCGTTTGGTGCCATTGATGATCTGAACTTTCTGCACTCCGTTTTTCAGCGCTTTAAGGCCATATTCGATCTTGGGAATCATACCGCCGGAAATGCGCTGATTATCGATCATCTTTTTAATCTTCCCGGCGTCAATTGAACTGATAAGTTCACCACCGGCATCCAAAACCCCATCCACATCGGTGAGCAAAACAAGGCGACCGGCTTTAAGCGCCATAGCGATGCGACTGGCCACAAGATCCGCATTGATGTTGTAAGTTTCTCCGGCTTCACCGGCACCCACGGGGGCAATAATGGGTATAAATCCCTGTTGGGTGAGCTTGTCAATAATGTCGGAATTTATCCGCGTCACCTCCCCTACCAGGCCAGGATCAATGATTTCGGGCGGCTTGTTTATATCTTCCTGGTGTACGATTTGAAGCTTTTTCGCTTGAATCAAACCAGCATCCTTGCCGCTAAGACCAACGGCCTTGCCGCCCTGCTGATTAATCTGATGAACGATGGCCTTGTTGATCTTGCCGCCCAAAACCATTTCAACGACCTCCATGGTGCGTTCATCGGTCAGGCGCATGCCGCGGACAAATTGGGGCCGGATTCCCATCTGGTCCAGTACCGAATTGATCTGAGGCCCCCCGCCGTGCACCACAACTGGGTTGAGACCGACAAATTTTAACAGCGTAATGTCACGGGCAAAATCCTGCTTGAGCTGCTCATCCACCATGGCATGCCCGCCGTATTTAATCACAATCGTCATACCATAAAAGCGGCGAATATAGGGCAACGCTTCAATGAGAATATCGGCCACACCGGGAGTCGTATCCTTATTATTTTGCATCATTTTTAGCTTAAGTTAAAATATGATCTGTGTCTGAAAATAGCCATTTAGGAATCGGAAACTAGTGTTGTGTCCCACAAATATATTACAAAAGTCGTGCAGT
>Ga0255054_10000661_pt1 | contig 20362 bp, 16 predicted proteins | sample JV7_2_23_MG_FD_188634 | JGI IMG/M metagenome (GOLD analysis project Ga0255054, IMG submission 188634) | Seawater microbial communities from Jervis Inlet, British Columbia, Canada - JV7_2_23 | ecosystem: Environmental > Aquatic > Marine > Inlet | place: Canada: British Columbia | collected...
TGGCCGAAACGCTGCCGACGCGGTAATTTTTCGCGGGCAGTGTCTCCCAGATCGCTGCCTCCAAACAAGGAACTGCCCTGGAACTGCCCGAAACCCATACCGTCCCCGTTAGCTGGATCCGTGAGAACGCCTGTCCATCTATCCGGTGGCGAACGGTGACCGAGATTCTACCTCCTGGATCGGCGACGGATGCTGATATGGCTCAGTTGCGCCAGGAGGTATTGGAGTACAAGGCAGTGAAGCAAACCGTGCGAAAGCAGCGGTCGAATGGTATTTGGAGCGCCAACATCCTAGGGTTGGGTCCATCCAAGGCGCAGGGGATAGCAGATGTAGGCACGGTGGCGCAATACCGCCATCTGGTGGAGCTGGGCGTTCCGCAGAACCAGAGGCCTTACCGCCTTGCCGAACGGTTGTTCTATAGGATCCTCTCGCGCGACGACGACCCTGCTCTGCTGTTCGAACATCAGAAGGCGGCTAGGACAAACCCTCTCTTAGGTAAGTGGGCACGCGATCAGTATCGCGAGGGAGTAACGGCCGCGCTGGCCCACGGGGGCAAAAACGAGGACCCGAGGGTCCGTGGGTCGGCTCACAAGATCTTGAATAACGTCTCCCAGTTCCTCCGCAGCGAACTCGCCGAAAAGCCCATCGTGCGGAAAGGATCACGCAACATCCTCCACCCCGCCGCCAATCCGCCGACCCTGTTCGCAGTCACTTCAGTGGCGTTCATGCCCCGGCTCCAGCGCGAGAGGGCAGGTTTCATGGAGCGCCTGGGCACTTTCCTGACAAAGCCAGCCACGAAACGCACTTACGTCATCCAGCTGGGCCGCAAGGTAGTGCAGCCGAGGTTCCAACTCCTGGGCGACCCGCTCCAGGCTGATAGCGCCGGCCACCCAAAGGATCTGCCGTTCGCGCTCCATTGGCTCGAGCTGTTGACGCGGTTGCACATGCTGGAGAACTCGCCTGTGGCGGTCCGAATTCTGAGTCGGCTACTCAAGATGTGTGACGAACGTGGCGTTTGGAGCCCCAAGAACTTGCGCGCACTTCCCAAGAGCGCATCTGGCATAGCCGCTTTTGCCTTCCCCCTCGAGGCCGATACACGCTCGCAGCAGAGCCGCAAGGCGGATGTCACCTTCCGTTTGGCTCTGATAGCAAAGCTGGCCGGCAGAGATCTCGAGTACACATAGCGCTTACGTGTAGTCGCACCGGCGGGTGGAAGCCCGTCATACATCCCCCCCCCTTGTTGCGCCAGGCGTGTACAACTGTTAGTAGTAGCATGTACTACCACTATGCTTGGGTGATGAGATGCCTCTGGACCTGGTGCCGTTTGGCTTCACACCGACGGAATCGCTGGCGTACTCGGCGCTCGCGTCTCGCGGACCAACCTCTGCTTATGACCTGTCAAAGGCGCTTGGCGTGGCGAGGGCCAACACCTACCAGGCACTGAATGGCCTAGTCGCCAAGAGCGCTGCTACCCTGGTTTCTCGTGAGCCCCAGGTGTTCAAGCCAATTGCCCCAACGGCACTGATGGCACTGATCTCGAGCCGAGAGTCGACGAAGCTCGACGTGCTGGAAGAGCAAGTACGGAGCCTCGATGAGGCTGGCGCACCCAGCACTGTGGAGTTCGACGGCCACCGAGCCTTCGGTGAGCTGGTTCTACGCACAGCAGGCCGCGCCGAAACGGTGTCATGTCTGGCACCGGCCGATTCCTTGAGCACTCTCACGCCGATCTGGCGCAAGCGGGCAGCCGACGGCGCAGAAACCAACTTGTGGGTGGTGCAGCCCCAGGAATCTCGTGACGAGGAACTCTCGTTCCGGGTTGTCGGCCGGGTCGACACGGCGACGGTGACAGACATGTTCGGTTCCCTCGCGGTGGTGGCGGTGACCCCAGACGCCGCTATCCTGGGACGCTTTTCCGAGAGCGGGCGACTCACCGGCTACTGGTCATGCGACCCACTTTGGGTTGGCTGCGCACGCGGCGCAATCGCCGCGCTGATAACTTGACGCCCGGGCAGTCAACCAACAGCTTGGTCAACCAAATGGTTGAGCGAGTTGACACAGGGCGGCGAGCCTGGATCGTTGCGGCAGCGCTAGAGGAGTTCGCCCAATACGGCCTTGCAGGTGCACGGGTGCAGCGCATTGCTGACCGCGCCGATGTGAACAAGCAGCTGGTGTTCTACTATTTCGGCTCTAAAGACGGGCTCTATCGCGCAGTCATGGACGAATCGTTGGCCGAACTGCGCGAAATGTCTACCGAGCATGCTGCCGAGACCAGGGCAACCATGCGGCTGCGCTTGGAGATACGAGCGGTCTACCTGGCACTAATGGAGCGCCCACACATGGTGCGGTTGGTAACGCAGGGTGCCGCCGGAGGTGGATTGGCGGGCGACCTGGCCCGTTCGATCGTGGCCGAGCTAGAGGATCGGTTCTCGCGAATCGTGAGTAACGGTCAGGGGCTTGGCTATTTCAGAGAAGACGTGGATCCGCACGTAATCGCCCATCATGCGGTCGGCTTGTTGTTGGGACACCTCTGCCTGGATGTGCTCACGGGGCAAGAGGCGACCGACCCCGGGGCGGCCGATCGGTGCTGCGACTTGCTGCTTCGGGGTCTCGAGTGGTAGCTGGTACTAGATGTGACTCACCATCTTGTCGCTCTCTGGCGAGGGACGAATAGCTTCGGCCTCAGGACCATCCGGTGCAACTGAATCAACCAGAGCTACTTTCAAGACGTCACTCAGTGTTGCCGCCGAATGAACGCTAATGCGGCACATCTCTGTTTCGCTCAGATCCTCCAGATCCGGCAGGTTTTCCTTCGGGAGCATGATGTTGGTTATGCCTGCCCGGCACGCGCCCAGTACTTTTTCCTTGACACCGCCGATAGGAAGAACGCGTCCTGAGAGAGTTATCTCTCCAGTCATGGCCAAGTCGTGGCGCACTGGGACTCCGGACATCCGGCTTACCAGAGCAGTGGCCATGGTGACGCCGGCGGACGGTCCGTCCTTTGGTATCGCACCTGCCGGCACGTGGATATGAAAGTCCTTGTCGGAGAACATCTCGATCGAGATACCGAGTTCATTGGCATGCGACTTGGCATATGAGAGCGCGGCTTGAGCGGACTCCTTCATTACGTCACCCAGTTGCCCCGTGAGAACCAGGCCGCCCTTTCCCGGTATCACTGACGTTTCGACGAACATGATATCCCCACCGGCCGGCGTGTAGTACATGCCTGTGGCAATCCCCACTTGGTCCTCTTCGGCCGCTTTCTCAGGATGAACGGTAGGCCGCCCCAGCAACTCACGCACGTTCTCCTTGTCTACCGTGACGCTGTCGGTTTCGTTGGTAGCGATCTTCCGCGCGACCTTACGGGCAACCTTCCCCAGCTCGCGCTCTAGCTGCCTCACACCCGATTCCCTGGTGTGGCCAGTGATTAGGGTTGTCACTGCATCGTCCACAATCGCGAGCTGGTCACCATCCAAGCCAGCCTCGTTTACCTGACGCGGGATCAAGTACTGCTGTGCGATCGCGAGTTTCTCGGCTTCCGTGTAGCCAGAGAACTCGACCAGCTCCATGCGATCGAGGAGCGGCGGAGGGATATTCGGGATGAAGTTGGCGGTTGCAATGAACATCACCTCGGACAGATCGAAAGGGATCCCGAGGTAGTGATCCGTGAAGGAGTCATTCTGCGCAGGATCCAGCACCTCGAGCAGTGCCGACGCAGGATCACCCTGGAATGACACACCCAGCTTGTCCACCTCATCGAGCAGGAATACTGGGTTCTTACTACCGGCCCGCTTGAGCCCGTTCATTATCCGCCCTGGCATCGCGCCGACGTAGGTACGTCGATGCCCCCGAATGTCGGCTTCGTCCCTCGCACCACCCAGGGCTATACGCACGTACTTGCGATCGATAGCCCGCGCAATGGACTTCGCCACCGAAGTCTTGCCAGTTCCGGGTGGTCCGGCAAACAAGAGGATCGTCCCCTTCGGCCGCCTGTCGTCCTCATTACCGACCGGCGTGCCGCCATCCGAGTTTTGTTCCTGAAGCTTGCGGACGGCCAAGTACTCGAGCACGCGGTCTTTGACGTCCTTCAGCCCGTAGTGGTCCTCGTCCAGAACCTCTTGGGCGCGCTGGAGATCAAGATGATCCTCGGTTCGTTCGTTCCATGGAAGCTCGGCAACGGTTTCCAAGTAAGTGCGAATCACCTGAGCTTCCATCGACTCCTTCGGTGATCTGTCGAGTCGGTTCAGCTCACGCTTGATTTCCTTTCTGGCTTCCTCTGGCAGGTCAAGCTGTTCTAGCCGTTCGCGTAGTTCGTCCACATCCGCGCCTTCATCCTCATCGCCCAGCTCGCGTCGGATTGCTTTCAACTGCTCGCGTAGGAACATCTCGCGTTGCCGCTCGCCCAGTTCTTCCTGAACTTGCGACTTGATCTCGGCCTGGGCCTTGAGCAATCCTATCTGACGTTGCACATGTAGCAGTACACGGCGCAGCCGTTCCTCCACACCGAGTGTCTCGAGCAGGCCCTGTCGGTCCTGTATGGGGATCTCGAGGTACCCGGCCACGAGATCTGCAAACCGACCCGGGTCATCCACGCCCTCGAGCACCTGCTTGACCACTTCTTCCGGGATACCGGTCTTTTCCCCCAACTCGCTCGCCCGTTCTCTCACCTCGCGATAGAGAGCGACGAAAGCAGCGCTATCTGCATCGATCGGATCCAGATCGGGCGCTTCTTGAACCACGGCCTCGAGGTAATTGTCCTGCTTGTTGTACTGCAGCACCGCGCCACGGTGCTCTCCATGCAGGAGTAGTTGGATCCCGCCCAGACCACGTTGTAGCTGTCCGATGCGCGCCACCGTACCCATGGTGTGCAGGCCCTCGGGTTCCACTTCCTCTTTGTCCTCGCGTTGACATACTGCGAAGATCAAACGGTCTTCGCCTTCGTTCTTCAAGGCCGCTTCAATGGCTGCAAGCGTACGAGGTCGACCCGCACCGATCGGTGCCGTCACCCCAGGGAACAAAACGAGCCCTCGGAGCGGCAGTACAGGTAGTCGGCGACGAATCATCTTGTTCTCGGTCATCTTCGAGCCCCGTGTATACAGAGTACGTGGCCAGCCAACGCTGACCTGGTTGGATCACACAAGGCAGCTACCGTGCCGATCGACAGGATCAATTACACGTCAAACACGGTACAAGATGGCAGTGTTCCCCAACGGGCAACACCAATACGGCAGCAACGCTGTCAATATGGCAGGGCAACTCGGACAAGTGAATTCTCTTTAATCTGGCCTAGAGTGCCCGAGGTGCAATGTTGAGGAGCGCTTTGAGTTCCGATTCGGTGAACTGTTCCAACAGGCCGGCCCGGGTCGTGACCTCCCGCGCAGGCTCCGAACTGTCCGATTCACAGCTGAACCGAATGATGTCGGCAGGCTCAGGGAACGAAGTCTTGGTTTTTTTCGTGGCGATCATACCGGATGTCCGCCCCACTCGCTCGGCGGTCCAGCGTCGACCAGCATCATCAGTGAACCAACGCATGCATCCCCACAGGATGGCTATTCATTGCAGGTTGCCAATTACCAAATGTCGAGGTTAATCTACGCTCGGTTCAATACATACGCCACATGGAAGAAGCCCAGCTCGGACCGCTAGCGGCGCGCCTCGCCGAAACCCTATCCGGGACCTACGTGATTGAGGGAGAAGTAGGCCGTGGCGGTATGGGAGTGGTTTACAGTGCGCGCGACCTCAAATTGAAGCGACGTGTGGCAATCAAGCTGCTTCCTCCCGAGCTTGCATTTCGCCAGGACATCAGGAAGCGATTCATACGCGAGGCACAGACCGCCGCCCGGCTCTCCCACCCCCATATCGTCCCAATCCACACTGTTGGTGAGGGCAACGATCTCGTCTACTTCGTTATGGGGTACGTGGATGGTGAGTCGCTCGCCCAACGCCTGCGTCGACGCGGTCGGCTACCGGTTGAGGAGTCGCGCCGCATCATGAAGGAAACGGCCGACGCTCTGGGCCTGGCGCACGCAACCGGGATCGTGCATCGCGACATCAAGCCCGACAACATATTGCTCGAAGGCACTCGTCGCCGGGTCATGGTGACCGACTTCGGAATCGCCAAGGCGTTGTCTGACGTGGGGGCTGGCACACTCACCGGAACTGGGGTCGCGCTGGGCACCCCGACGTACATGAGTCCGGAACAAGCTGCCGGCGAGAGCGACCTCGATGCCCGCAGCGACCTTTATTCGCTGGGTGTCGTAGCCTTTGAGATGCTGTCGGGTAGGCCGCCGTTCAAGGCGCCCACGGTACCAGGCGTGCTGATGAAGCAGATTACCGAACCGCCTCCCGATCTCATGCGGCTGCGGTCGGAGATACCGGAGGAGCTGGCCAGTACAGTGATGCGGTGCTTGGAGAAAGATCCGGACACTCGGTGGGCCACAGCTGACGCACTGCGTAGGGCTCTCGAGAGTCGCTCTTCGGCCCCGTACCGGCCTCGTCCGTCAGCACCCAAGCGGCGGCCGAGTAGCTCGCGTGCGGGCCCCCCTGCCCGCAGACCGAGTGGCCGTCAGCCACGGGACTGGGGCGATTGGTGGGACGAGCGGCAGAGGCACGGTGACCCGGAGCGGCCGCATCATCCGGCCCGGAGACCCCGTCGGGAGCCAGCGAAAAAAGTCGATGACGCTGCATCCGAACCGAGCCTCATTCGCAAGTTCCGCTCGAACTTTGCTTCGTACGTGTCGGTGAATGGTGGTCTACTGCTGCTGAACGTGGTGACGACCGGAATCGATCAGCCGTGGTTTCTCGTCCCAGCAGTCGCCTGGGGCATTGGCCTCGCGTCACAATATGGCAAACTGTGGGCGGAGGGTTACAGCATGCGCGATGTGCTCAACCCACCGCCGGCCAAGGACGCTCTGGCGCAGGGGAAGTCGGCACAGATCCCACGGGCGTTGCCCGCGTCCGTGCCGGAGCCCAGTTCCGGTGAGTACGGCAAGTACACGCCGCAGATGGAGCAGATGCGCAAGGACCGCACCGCGATCTTTCAGGTTGTCGAAAAGCTGCCTGAGGCAGACCGGGACATGTTGCCGGACGTGGTGAAGACTGTCGACCAGTTGACGGAGCGCGCATCTGACCTGGCCCGGACGCTCAAGCACATGGAAGGCGACGTGGACTCCCATGCGCTGCAGGACTTGGAGAACCGGATCGAGAGCCTCAAGCAAGAGTCTGAAGCAGCCGAGAACGACAGGAGGGTCGGCCTTCTCGAGCGGCAGCGCGACTCGCTGGCAGAGTTGCTGAAACGACGAGAAGCCGTCGAGTCTCAATTCGAATCGTGCGTTCTGGCTATTCAGAACATGCGCTTCGACCTATTGCGGCTTCGTTCGGCGGGCGTATCTGCTGTTATCAACGATCTCACATCGGCCACTCAGCAGGCCCAGGCCCTGCGTATCGACGTAGAAGCCGCGATAGGGGCTGCCAGCGAGATCCGAGAGGCACTCGGCCGGGACCGACCATAGCTCGTTCCCGGCTAGTACCGATACAGCTCCTCAATCGCCTTTGCCAGATCACCCACCTGCGGTAGAATCACATCTTCCAACTCGGGGCTATACGCCACGAACGTGTCAGTCGACGCTACCCGACGCACCGGTGCGTCGAGCCACTCGAAAAACTCATCGGCAATCTTGGCCGCCAGCTCTGCTCCATAGCCCCAAGATTTCGAGTCTTCGTAAGCGACTATCACCTTGTTGGTCTTCTTGACCGACTCACCTATCGCATCCCAGTCCACCGGGTTCAGAGACCGCAGGTCGATTACCTCTGCGCTGATACCCTTTTCTTCTTCCAGTTGCTTGGCGGCCTCAACCGATCGTTGGACAACAGCACCATATGCTAGCACCGTCACGTCGGCACCCTGGTGGGCTAGCCTGGCCTTGCCAAACGGGATCATGAAGTCAGGCCCAGGATATACGCCCTTGTTATATATCTGCCGGTACAGGTGCTTGTGCTCGAGGAAGATGACCGGATCCTCGCAGCGAATAGCGGTTCGCAACAATCCGTTGGCATCCAGTGCAGTGGCAGGACACACGACCCTCAAGCCGGGGATACTAGTGTAAGCTGCGGCCCCAGTCTGTGAGTGATAGACGGCACCCCCCCGCAGATATCCACCGTACGTCACTCTGATGACTACCGGAGCTTTGAAGGCACCGTTACTGCGCCAACGGAGCAGAGCCAACTCATTTCGTATCTGATGGTAGGCCGGCCATATGTAATCAAAGAACTGAATCTCTACCACTGGCTTGAGGCCACGCGTTGCCAAGCCAATCGCACGGCCCACTATGTTCGCTTCGGCCAAGGGTGTGTTGTACACTCTGTCGGAACCGAATTCCTTCTGCAGCCCCCACGTGACTTTGAACACTCCACCCTTACCCTTGACCCTTTCGATGTGTTCGTCGGCGGAAACGTCTGCGATGTCCTCACCGAAAACCAGGATCCGAGCATCCCTCGCCATCTCATCCCTCAAACATCTGTTGAGCAGATCAACCATCGTCACCGGATTGCCATCTGGCTGAGAGTCTGGCTCCGTGGCGAAGTCGTCGGACGTGGGATCTAGGTCCGGCGAATAGACGTGAAGGTGTATCGTGTCGCTCGAAGGCTGCGGTGAAGCCAGTGCTACTTCTGTTGCCAGCTCAATGTCGTCATCCACTGCAGCTCTGATCTCTTCGATCTCTCTCTCGGTGGCGACCCCGTCGGCAAGGAGTCGCCGAGGAAACGTCGTCACAGGATCACGCTTCGCTTCGTCCTCGCGTTCTTCGGGAGGCTTGTACATCACTTCGTCGTCAGACAACGAGTGAGAGTAGGGACGTATCACATGGGCGTGCACCAATGATGGGCCCTTACGACTGCGACAGTGTGCCACCGCTCGCGAGAGCACGTCATAAGACGCAAGTGGATCGCAGCCGTCGACTTCCTCGACATGTAGGTGGGGAAACGCAGATGCGAGCCGTGAAATCGATCCTCCGGCCGTCTGCACATCAACCGGAACCGATATTGCGTACCCGTTGTCCTCAATCAGGAAGAGCACGGGCAACTTCAAGTTGCATGCGCTGTTCAGAGCTTCCCAGAACTCGCCCTCGCTAGTCGTGCCATCACCCGAAGTACACAGCACAACCTCGTCTGACTTGGTACGCTGGGTTCTGTCGGGAATCCCCTCAATGAGGTCGTAACGCAACCAGGCCTCGGCACACCCTACGGCGTTGAGAAACTGCGTCCCCGTTGGGCTAGACGAGGAAACGATGTTCAAGTCCTTGTGGCCCCAGTGAGAAGGCATCTGTCTCCCGCCGGAGTTAGGATCGTCTGCGGCAGCGACGGCTGACAGCAACATCTCCGTAGCTGTCATTCCCAGGGTGAGACAGAGTGCTCGGTCGCGATAATAGGGATAGAACCAATCATATCCGGGCTTGAGGATCTCTCCGGCTGCAACCAACACCGCCTCGTGTCCAGCCCCAGAGATCTGGAAGAAGATCTTGTTCTGTCTCTTGAGCTGGATCTCCCTGTCGTCAATTCGACGCGACGCGTAGATGAGTCGAAACATCTCGATCAGTTTGCTTTTTTCGAGGCGCGCGCTCAGACGACGTGGTTGGATGCGAGCATCTGTGTGAATCGACATCACTACCGAGCCAGTTTGGTGAACTTCTTGAGTGTCTCGAGCTTCTTCAAAGCCGATTCGCTGGTGGACTCTGCTCCGATTGCGTACAAGGCCTCACGCACGTCGAGTAGAACCTCGAGAATGAGCTGCTCCCGCTGAAATGAAGCGTCGAGATCCATCATTCGGTCTTTGTCTTCTGTTTCCTTCGCACGGTCGTACGCTTCTCGGTAGATCGATTCGAGGTTGGTTAGAATTCGTTCTCGTGAGCGCATTGTTTTTCCTTGCTCCGATCTCTTCACGGACATCTAGCCCTCAAAACCGAGCGTTACCAAACCGCTCGGCACCTTGGGTGTAAAATATGTTGCCTTTTGTGGCATGACAGCACCGGCATCAGATACAGCCAACACCTGCTCAACCGATGTAGCATTGAGCATCACCCCAGCCGCCGCAGCCCCGTTTACGACTTCGTCAATCACATGATCAGGATCCGCACTATAGCCGAGGTACGCGTCCTGCCCTGAAGTGGCGAGCAGCCTCTTGACCACCATCTCATCTATGCGCGCGACCCCGAGCGATGCTACAGCTGGTTCGTTGGCGAACGGCAAGTCGCCCAGTTTTGCCCCAGCCTTCAACAATAAGGACACTGCGTTGGCCCCCGGCTGCACGACTATGCAGGCGGTACCGCGATCCCTCAGCTCGACCAAGTGGTCCGCATAGTTGGCGTCGTTCGGAAGTTCATGCACGTGGAACCTCTCACGACAAGCCCCGATCACACCGTCGACATCGGCTGCATCCCCGTAGATGAGTCGGTGTGTGGGGAGAATCGTGAGGCCCGGATCCCTCAGGGGAACCACCAATCCCAAGGTGCGATCGGCCGAGGGGTTCTCCTCACGATACGCCAGCGCGGTTTCATACCGATGATGACCGTCGGCGATGTACAGGCTGGCAGCACCAGCTGCGGCGGCAATCTCCTCGGCCTGCGAACCGGTCACATGCCACATCCCAATGCCGATGTCGTCCAGCTCTGCGCTGACCGTCGGATCGTGCGACACTACATCGTTGAGCTGCTGCCGGAGCTGATCGTTCTCGTCGCGCGCCATCAATAACAGTGATTCGAACATCGCCTTGGTTGTCCGCAGTAGCGCAAGTCTGTCTGCTTTGGGCTCAGCATGAGTCTTCTCGTGTGGTTTGACACCTCCACGCGAAAACGGCTCTACCGCCACGGCCCCAATCACACCTGTTCGCTTGCGGCTCGGGCCGCTGGCCGAACGGGTTTCCTGTTGCACCACATACACGCTCTCCCGTCCGTCACGCTGCAGGATCCTCTCATCACGCCACTTGGCAAGCAAGCGGGCGGCATTGTCATACCTGTCTTCATTCCCTTCGGGAAGAATCAGATGTACGATGTTGTGAGCGCTGCGCCGTGACAGCGAGCGTCGCCGGCCCGCCGAGATCACGTCGTACGGAGGAGCCAACAGATCGCTCAGTGTTTCACCGGTCGCGTAGCGCTCGCCGATGAACGGCGCAACCAACGGTGAAGAAGGAGTATTAGGCATGCCGTCCCTTGATCAGTTTCAGAAGTTCGACATCCGCGTGGGCACCGTGATATCCGCGCGACCGCACAGTAGCGCCTAGAATCCCGCTCTGCAACTTCAGATAGATTTTGGCGATCTCGGTGTCAAACAATCGAGCACCCAGGTCAGGAGCCGATACACCAGCGAAGACCTCCTAAACCATCAGGTGATCGCAGTGGTTAACTTCCCACCCCGCCGGATCGCAGGGTGTCACTCCGAGGTTTTGGTTTGGGGAGCAGTCCAGCCGGTCAATGATGTCGTCCTTCTGATCCCCGATGCCAACGTACCTGCCGGAACCCAAATAGGCTAGCTGTGGCTCTATCACTTCGTCAGTTCCACTGACGAGCCGCTTGCAGCGCTTCCTCCAGCAGACACCTGTACGATGCGAGGCGGCTTTCTGCTATCTCTCCATCACTGACTGCCTCGACCACTGCACAGTCCGGCTCATCCATGTGGCGACAATTGTCAAACCGACATCGCTGAGCATGAGCACCGAATTCGGGAAACGCCAGGGCTACCTCGAGTGGTTCCACACCCCACAGCCCTACGTCTCTCAGGCCGGGAGTGTCGACAACGTAGCCACATTGTCCAATAAAGTGCATCTCCGCAGCCACGGTCGTGTGTCGCCCACCATGAGACTTCCTGCTCACCGATCCAGTGCGCAGCTCAAGCCCCGGTTGCAGCGCGTTGAGCAAACTCGACTTCCCGACGCCTGTGGGGCCGGTAAACAGTGATACCTGACCTTCGAGCAGGCCACGAAGTGCCTCGAGATTGCGGCGCTCCGGTACGCTCGTGAGCACCACCGGGTACCCCGCCCCAGCGTAAGGTGCGGCGAGCAGCTCCGGATCATCGACCAGATCACACTTGTTCACCACCACGGTCGTTGCCAGACCGTTGACCTCGGCTACAACTACGAACCGGTCGATGAGATGAGCATCCCAATCGGGGTGCCTGGCCGCACCAACCACGACAATCCGGTCAACGTTGGCGGCCACATTGCGCACACCTCTCGACTTGCCCGGTGTACGACGTTTCAGCACCGATTGCCGTGGCAACAACTCCTCTATGGTCGCTCCACCATCCGCATGATTCCGCACCACAACTCGATCGCCCACCAGAACACGGCTCGCCCGTTTCTGCTTGAAGCGACCACGCAGCGTCGTCTCCAGTATCTCATCATCCAACCGGACTCGGTATACTCCGCCGGTGCAGGAGATAACTACTCCACTCCGATCCACTACCAGTCCGGGATTCCCTTCCGGGTCTCGATGAGTTGCTCGAGGTGTGCTTTGAGTTCGTGCAGCGTCAGATCACGCAAAGCGGTGTGAGCTTCATCTGGAGTAGCACCATACTTGAGATACCCACTTTCCAAATGCCCTGCCACACTTTCTCCGCTCGTTGACCAGCGCACAAAAAGAACGGCCGCGCCATAACGGCCGTCTTCACACGGTTCATCATCGACGTAGATCTCGACCGAGTATGGACTACCGTCGGATCCCTCAAATGCCGGTGGGCGGTCATGCTTGCGGAGGTATCCACCTAGCGTGGCGTCGTCTTCCATCAACTGCGTGAGAGCGTCTCCTTCACAATGCTCGCGGTCATAAACGCTACATTCCCGGGCCGCTCCGCGAGCCGGCGCATCAGGTACGGATACCAGTTGCTTCCAAACGGGACATAGACCCGCATGTTGAAGCCCTTCTCCCGCAACATGTAGTGCAAATCCCGCCGAACACCATAAAGCATCTGAAACTCAAAACGCTCGGGTGGTATATCGTTCGCCTCGACGTATGCGAGAGCACGGTCAATCAACCGCTCGTCGTGTGTAGCTATGCCCGGATAGTTGCCCTCGTCGAGCAGCCGCTTCATGAGCCGATCGTACGATCCATCTACTTCGGCCTTCTCCTGGAACGCGACCGACTCAGGTTCGGCATACGCACCCTTACACAGCCTGACCCTGGCACCCATGGCAATCAGGTCTTCGATGTCCTTTGCCGACCGTCGCATGTAACTCTGAATCACCACTCCGGTGAGATTGCCGAACTCGGGGTGCAGCTCCTCAAATACCTGCAGAGTGCGTTCGCAGTGCTCGGAACTCTCCATGTCGATCCGAATGAATATGTCGTGCTCCTTCGCATGTGAGAGCATCATGCGCATGTTCTGTAGGCAGAGTTCTACGTCGATGTCGAGACCCATTTGGGTCAGTTTCACCGACACGTTGGCATCTACGCCGGTGCGCGCGATTTCGTTCAAGATGTGTATGACTTCATCACGGGAGACAAATGTCTGCTCCGTGGAATTGACGCTCTCGCCCAGCAAATCGAGACTCGCAGTGATCTCCTTCTCGTTCAGCAGACGTGCTGCCTCAACCGCACTGTCCACCGTTTCGCCTGCGACAAACCGGGATGCTGCTTTTCTCGCCATCCCGTTGCTTTTGACAAAATCAAAGATCCTACGCTGTTCACTGAGCCAGAGAAAGAGGCTTCGAAGCATATGGTTGCGATCAAGTCCTAGAGTAGAATTGTTCGTTTCGCTCAGCCATGCTCTTGAGACAGGCTGCGGGTTCGAACCGGCCACCGTGCTTGAGCGCCAACTCTTCTAGCGTGTCGACGGCTTGAGCACTCCCAACAGCATCGATATACCGAAGCGGACCACCTCGGAAAGGAGGGAACCCCATTCCGAAGACCGCACCAATATCACCGTCACGTGCTGATCGAACGACGCCCTCATCGATGGCCCGCGCGGCCTCATTCAGCATGACATATACGAGTCGTGAAGTTACATCATCGTCCGGGACCGCCGCGTCCGTGGCTGCACCAATAACCTCGTAGGCGGCTGGATCCACCTTCTTCTTCCCCTTCCGGTATACGTAAAAGCCGCGTCCACTCTTACGGCCCAAGCGGCCTTGCTCCGTCATGGCACCCAAACCGTCCATTGGCTTCATGCGGTCGCCAAAGGCATCATGAAGCACCGCCGATGCTTTGAGCGCAACATCGAGTCCGATCTCGTCTATCAGAGCAATCGGTCCCACCGCGAAACCGAAGTCCGTCATGGCCTCATCGAGGGTCTCAACCGGGACACCCTCTTTGAGCATCCGACCCGCTTCATTGAGATACGGAGCTAAGATCCTGTTTACCCAGAATCCGGGACGATCCCGAACCACGATCACGGTCTTGCCCATGGCCCGGCCAAACCCGACGGCACCGACCGTCACCCATGGTGCGGTGCAGTCCGTTACGATGACCTCGAGCAACGGCATCTTCTCGACCGGAGAGAAGAAATGCATGCCAACCACCTGCTCTGGCCTTCGGGCAGCCTCCGCTATGCGGCTTATGGGGATCGTGCTGGTGTTGGAAGCAAGTATGCAGTCCGGTCTGACTTCGTCTTCCACGGCACAGAAATTCTTGTGCTTGACCTCCAGATCCTCAAACACCGCCTCGATAACGAGATCGGCTCGTCTGAATCCGGCCCAGTCAGTCCCGCCCGATAGTAGGCTCCGCATCCGATTGAAATCGTACTTGGTGATCCGCCTCTTCTCGAGCCGAGCCTCGAGATTACCGCGAGCGTTCTCGAGCCCTCTGGCTACTGCTTCCAGACTAGTGTCGCGCAGGCGCACGTCGGCCCCAGCTACTACCGCTGCAACCCCAGCGATGGCTGAGCCCATGAACCCCGCACCTATCACGGCGAGGTTCTCCACGGGTTTTGCCGTGGGTGCCTCGCCTTCGACACCCGGATGCTTCTTGAGCGCAGTTGTTGCGAGGAATATCTGGACCAGGTTGCGGGAAACATCTCCCACGGACAGTTCGGCGAAGTGGGCGGCCTCGCTGTCGAGCCCAGCGGAGAGGCCATACTTGATACCGTGCTCCACGGCCTCCAGGGCGGCGAGGGGTGCCGGGTAATGGCCCCGGGTCTTCTTCATGACAGCCTTGCGGGCCTGGGAAAACACCAGCCTTTGACCAAGCGAGTTCCGGTCCAACAGATAACCGGGCACGCCGCCTTTCTTCCTCTTGGGTTGCCAGCCTTCGGCCAACCGCTGCGCCACCTCGAACGCCACAGCCTCGAAAATGGCAGGATGTACCAGCTCGTCCACGACACCTCGCTGAAAAGCCTGCTTGGCCCTCAGAGTCTTACCGCCGAGGATGATATCCAATGCAGCTCTGACCCCGATCAAGCGGGGTAGCCGCTGACAGCCGCCGGCAGCGGGAATGATGCCGAGTTGGATCTCTGGTAGCCCCAGAATTGTCTTCGGGTGTTCCGTGGCGATCCGATAACTGCACGCCAGGGCCGCTTCCAAGCCGCCACCGAGGCAACTGCCGTGGATCGCGGCAACGATCGGCTTACCGATGGCGGCCAGACGTTCTACGAGTTCCTGGCCACTCCGCACCAATGCCATCGCGTGATCCCGCGTTTTCAGTGCAACGAACTCATCGATGTCCGCACCGGCAATGAAGTCGTCCGGCTTGCCCGAGATGAGTACGAGAGCCCGGACGTTGGGATCGGGTTTGAGTTCATCGAGCACCGTCTCCAGCTCCCGCCGAACCGACAGGGATATCGCGTTGACAGACCCGCCCGGGACGTTGAGTTCGAGGCGGGCAATCCCGTCCGAAATCTCGGTAGTCAGGGCGGTCATATTCAGGTACGCTCCAGCACCATGGCGAAGCCCATCCCACCTTGGGCGCACACCGATATCAGGCCGAACTGGACATCCCGGCGTTTCATCTCGTTGGCCAGCGTCAGGGTAATCCGACCGCCGGTAGCACCAAACGGATGCCCGATGGCAATCGATCCGCCCATCACATTCAAGTTTTCCCAGTTGACCTCACCAACCGGCTGGGGGCGCCCCAGTTTCTCTACCGCCCACTGTTTTGATTCGAATGCCTGGATGTTGGACAGGATCTGAGCTGCAAAAGCTTCATGCATCTCGACCAATCCCAGCTCCTGCCACCCGATCCCTGCTCGGTCCAGCGCCTTCGGAACTGCGAAGGCAGGTCCTTGCAGCAGTTGTTCGCCCGGATCCAATGCCGCGACGGCATACGACCTGATGAATGCCAGCGGCTCGTACCCGAGAGAGAGCGCAGCTTCTTCGCTCATCAAAAGTACGGCAGAAGCTCCGTCGGTAAGCGGCGACGTGTTGGCGGCGGTCACCGATCCGTAACGCCGGTCGAACACCGGCTTGAGCTGCGCCATCTGTTCCAAGTTGGTGTCATGGCGAATTCCATTATCCTGCGCTACCACACCCCCTTTTCGTCCCGCACTCAAGACCGGTGCAATCTCGGCCGTTAGCCGGCCATCCTGAGTGCCGGCATGAGCGAGTCGATGACTGCGCAGGGCGTACCGATCCTGATCTTCACGACTGATACCGTTGATCTTGGCCATCTTCTCGGCGGACTGCCCCATGGATTCGCCGGTTGAAGGCTCTGCGATGGCCGGTGCTACCGGTATCAGGTCCTTGGGCCGAACCGAAGCCATGAGCTCGAGCCGCGCCAACAGACTTTTTGCCCGGCTGAAGCGTGCAATTATGTCGGCCATCCTGCGCGAGTGGAGTATGGGGATGTTGGAGAGGCTCTCGGCCCCTCCCGCGATCACCACGTTCGCTCGCCCCGACCGTATCTGATCCTGCCCGAACGCGATCGCCTGGTTGGCCGACGCACATGCTCGGTTCACGGAGGCGGCTGGAATGTTCTTGGGAAACTGTGGTAGGAGGCTTACTTCGCGCGCGATGTTCGACACCAGTGGGCTAGGCACGACTTGACCGAAATACACCTCGTCAACGGCTCTGCCTCCCAGGTTGGCTCGATGAACGAGTTCGGACACTGCGTGGCGGGCCAGATTGACCGCGCTCATGTCCTTGAGAGCCGTCCCAGCCCTGCAAAACGGGGTACGACACCCCGCAACCACCGCCACGCGGCCGTTATTCATCGCTCCACCATTGGGGAAAAAGCTACCAAGAATCCACTTCTCAGGACAGCACTTGTGGCAGGTCGGTCAATCATCCCATCATACGAACCACAGTGAACGGATCAGCGGTTCATTCAGGCACCGAACGGATCAGAACACAGACTGAGACGCAATAGTGGATCACACGTTCTCCTTCCATACCAGATCGTCGAATATCAAGACGATGGCTACCGAGCCAGTCGATCTACTGGTGATCGGGGCTGGGATCACCGGTGCGGGAATAGCCCGAGACGCCGCGATGCGTGGCATCCGTACCGCCGTGGTCGACCAGGGTGATTTTGGCTCCGGGACCAGCTCACACTCGTCACGGCTGGTGCACGGTGGACTAAGGTACTTGGAACACGGTCACCTGCACCTCGTATTCGAGTCATGCCGGGAACGACGAACACTGTTGAGAATAGCACCACACCTCGTGTGGCCCCGCTCATTCTTGTTCCCGATCCACAAGGGCGGCCGGGTGCCATGGTGGAAACTCGAAGCCGGCATGTGGCTGTACGACATCCTCGCGATGTTCCGCAATGTGCACCGGCATCGCATTCTGACCCGCAAGGCCATGAGGAGAGCCGAACCGCGTCTCAAGGACCGGGGATTGAAAGGGGGTGCACGGTACTACGATGCCCAATGCGACGATGCACGACTCACACTTGCCACGATTCGTAGCGCGCACCGCCACGGCGCGTTGGCTGCCAACTATGTGCAGGTCGACAGGTTAGAACTCGCGGACGGCCAGATCCGTGGTGCCCAAGTCACAGACCTCGTGACCGGTGCCACACACGCTGTCCATGCACACCTGGTAGTGAATGCCACAGGCCCATGGTCCGATCGCATTCGGAGCCAAGACGGGAGCAAGCCGGCCCTACGACCGACCAAAGGCGTTCACATAGCGGTACCACGGCACCGCATGGGTAATCAAGAGGCTCTGACGATTACCTCTCCCATCGACGGTAGGGTCATGTTCATCGTACCATGGGGAGAATTGTCGTACGTGAGTACGACTGACACCGACTGCTCCGACTTGCCAGAAGAAACGTATGCGCGTGGTGAAGACGTGGTATATCTGCTACGGTCGGCGAACGCACTTTTTCCAGATGCGCGCCTCACACCTGCGGATGTCGTAGGGACCTGGTCTGGTTTGCGCCCGTTACTCGCACCGTCAGATCCAGTCGACCCCAGTGCCGTCTCGCGTGAGCACCATGTACTCGAGAGTTCGTCGGGCCTGATTTCCATCGTGGGCGGAAGGCTCACCACGTACAGGGTCATGGCTGCAGAAACGGTCGACATGATCGCCAAGAGGCTGCACGAGGTCGACGGTCGTCCGGTGGCTGCAGCAGCTGACACCCACCTCGAACCGTTGCCGGGAGGTGAGTCACACGACCTCGACGTCCTAATCGAGGAGACCGAACGCGAAGGGGTTGCCAGGGATATCGCGGAGCACATGGTACGGGCATACGGCAGCGAGACACCTGCAATAGTGAGACTGGCCAAGACCGATCGACAGCTGGCCGATCCGATTGCGCCGAGTCACCCGGCCATTCGAGCGGAGTTGATACACGCCATGCGACGCGAGATGGCAATAACACTGGGTGATCTGCTGATCCGGCGGACTCACCTATTCTACGAAACTGCCGATCATGCCTTGGAGCAGGTATCACAGGTAGCGGAACTCGCCGCCACAGAAATGGGATGGGACACGGAGCGTACGGAAGCCGAATTGGCAGCCTACGCCAATAAAGTAGACCTCACCATGGCCTTTTGTAACGAATTGGAAACTCCCGAACTCTAATCAGTATTTGCTAGTGGTCGACAACCGGCAGCTTGGTACCATCCACCCTGGCGTCGCGGTACGCCCGCGCCGCCCGGTACTCCTCTGTCAACCGTGCGAGGCTCTCGGCTCGCCGATCGTATAACCGTCTTGGTGTACGTGCATCCCGCTTTGCCAGTGCGTACGATGTGAGGATTGGCAAGGCTACCGTACTGTCGAGGTAGCAGACCACCGCGCTGGGGAGTTGGTCGGGATCAACCTTGCCCCAACTGACCGCTTCCGCCGGTGTGGCACCGGATAAGCCGCCCGTATCGGTACGGGCATCGGTGATTTGGAGAAAGTAATCGTGCCCCTTCTCGTCGATTCCCAACACCTCTTGAATCTGTGGTTCCGTCTGGAGCACGAAATTCTTGGGACTACCGCCACCGATGATCAAGATCCCGCTCTTACCACCTCCGCGCTTTGCGTCGAGCACGATCGCAGCCGTTTCATTTACGTCGGCGGAGACATCGAAGCGTAGATCGTGATCTTCCAGTGCGAGTTCCGCCACGTTCATGCCAATCGACGAATCACCGGGTGCGGGGGTGTAGATCGGAACGCCATGTTCGTGTGCGACAGTAAGCATCGACTTGTGCGTCAAGCCCAGGGCCTTTTCACGCTCTTTCAGGTACCCGCCCAACAGGTAGTGGTACTCAGCGGTACTCATCGGACGTTGGAATTCCGCATATAACGAGACGTCGCGGATGAACTTGTCGGTACGTAGCAGCACTGTGTAGTCGAACAAGATATCGTAGATCCGGACAACCCCCTCTTCCCGCAACTGCACATCGTCTGTGAACGGCGAGCCCCTGTGCATCGAGAAGCCGAGCGCGAAGTGAGCATCGTGATAGAGATTGGCGCCTGTTGACACAATCCAGTCAACGAAGCCGGATTCAATCAGCGGGATGACGGTCGACATCCCGAGGCCCGCTGGGGTCAACGCTCCGGAGACGCTCATACCGACCGTGGTATCTTCGGAGAGCATTCTCTTGGTGAAAAGGTGGCACGCCTCCCTCAAACGACCTGCGTTGTACGCGTGGAAGGCACCATCGACCAACTCGGTGACACTTTCACGACCGGTGAGCGGATTGGGATCGATGCTCCGTCCCGTCAAGTACGGACTCTGCTCAGCCATCTAACACGTCCTCTTCTCAATCACGATTCGAGTTGGTCGAGCGATGCGTTGCGCCAGTTGTCGAGCACGATCTCCACGACTTGGTCGGGGTCATCGGTGACATGGAACAGGTCCAGATCGTCGGGACCTATCTTACGTTCTGCCCTGACGGTTGCGCCCAGCCAGTCAACGAATCCAGACCAATAGTCCTTGCCCATGAGCACTATTGGAATGGCACCGATCTTCCCAGTCTGGCGCAGTGTCAGTACCTCACACAGCTCATC